>OLFX01001472.1_pt1 | contig 26515 bp, 28 predicted proteins | sample 1605091 | NCBI WGS metagenome assembly OLFX01 (sample SAMEA3888906, study PRJEB22519) | human gut metagenome | biome: human gut; feature: human-associated habitat; material: faeces | place: Denmark | collected 2012 | reverse complement strand
AGCCGGGCTCCCGCCCGGAGTCGGGCGGGAACCCACGTGGCAGGTCTGGACCTGCGTCAGTCCTGACAGGCCCCCCCTGCCAACTCCGGCAGGGGGATTCTCACTCCCCCGCCGGCCCCAACAGCAGGGGCTGTATCTGCTCCCCCCGCAGGGCGGCGGCCACCGTGGCGGTGACCAGCCCCATCTCCGCCACCAGGGAGGTGGGTTTGCCCACCGGGTCATCCTGGCGGAAGGGGACGAAGTAGTAGTGCTTCCGGCTCAGCAGTTCCCCGATGTTCCGGGCCGCGCCCCCCAGGCCGTCGTTGGTGGACACCGCCACCACCACTGGCCGGCCGTTCCGCAGATGGGCCTTGGCCGCCATGGTCACCGCAGTGTCGGCGATGCCGGCGGCCAGTTTGGCCAAGGTGTTCCCGGTGCAGGGGGCGATGACCAGCACATCCAGCAGCTGCTTGGGCCCGATGGGCTCCGCCTCCCGGATGGATTCCACTGCCCGGTGGCCGCAGATCTCCTCCGCCGCCTGGCGGAAGTCCGCCCCCCGGCCAAAGCGGGTGTCGGTGGACCCGGTGGTCTCCGAGAGGATGGGTACAATGTTGGGGTAGGCCGCTGCGGTCTCCTCCATGGCCAGGAGGGCTTTGTCTAAGGTGCAGAAGGATCCGGTGAGGGCAAACCCCACCCGCGGTTGCTCCATATCTCATGCCTCCAATTCCCAAAGTATGTGGTACACAGCGTCCCGGATGGCTGCCGCCGCCGTCACCGGCGCGGTGCGGCCCGGCAGCCCCGGTGCCTGGAGGACCCGCAGGCCCAGCTCCTTGGCCGCCGCCTGGTCCACCCCGCCGGGGACAGAGGCCAGGTCCAGCAGAAAGGCCCCGGGGTGCACCCACGCCAACCGCCGCCGGTCCAGCACCTGGGCGGGGATGGTGTTGACGATGAGGTCATAGCCCCCCAGTTCCCCGCCCAGCTTTTCCAGCCACATGGTCTCGTGGCCGTAGGCCGCTGCCCAGGCCAAGTCGGCGTATCCCTGGGCGCAGACCGTCACCTTGGCCCCCAGGGCCCCCATCCGGTGGGCGGTGAGCTTCCCCACCCGGCCAAACCCCAGGATGAGCACCCGGGCGCTGTGTAAGGTAAGGGGGAGCTCCTCCATGGCCACCTGCACCGCCCCCTCGGCAGTGGGGAGCGCAGTAGCGGTGGGAATGACAACCACGGATGCTGCCTCCTTTCTGCCCCTTCAGGACACCGACAAAGGAATCCCATTTTTTCGACAGGATACGCTTACACCTTCCCATGCAACTGGTTGATATGGTATACTTTTCTCCAAGAAGCAGTTCCTATATCACATTTTTCATAAGGAGGCGTCCTATGGAACCTTACTTAGCCCACCTGGCCTCCGACGGCCGTGAACAGCCCCTATTGGACCATTTGGAGGGCACAGCCCGCCGCGCAGCCCAGTTCGCCGCCGCCTTTGACGCAGAGGAACAGGGCCGCTTGGCTGGACTGGCCCATGACCTTGGAAAGTACTCCCATCTGTTTCAGCAGCGTCTCCGGGGCGGCCCCAAGGTGGACCACGCCACCGCAGGGGCCTTTGTCTGCCTGCAGCAGGGCCAGCCCTTTGCCGCCTTTGCCATCGCAGGGCACCACAGTGGACTTCCCGACGGAGGAAGCCAAGGCGACGCCCCCACCACCGGCTCCTTCTTGGGGCGGATCAACCGCGCCCTCCAGGGAAAGTTGCCCTCTTTCTCTCCTTGGACCCAGGAACTTACGCTGCCTTCCCCGCCGCTGCCCAACCTTTCCGCCTTGGATGGCATGTTCTTCACCCGCATGCTGTACTCCTGTCTGGTGGATGCAGACTATACGGATACGGCGGACTTTATGGCGGAATCTTCCTCCCCCACAGCCCCTGTCCCCACCATCGAGGCCTTGTGGGAACGGCTGCGGAACTACATCGCCGGCTGGTTCCCTCCAAAAGGCCCCCTCAACACCCAGCGCTGTGCCATTTTGGACCACTGTATCCAGGAGGGATTGCAGCGGGACCCAGGCCTTTTCACCTTGACCGTCCCCACTGGCGGAGGCAAGACCGTGGCCTCCCTGGCCTTCGCCCTGGCCCAGGCCCAAAGTAAGGGGCTGCGCCGGGTGATCTATGTGATCCCCTACACCTCCATCATCGAGCAGACCGCCCAGACCTTCCGAGACATTCTGGGGGAAGAGGCCGTTCTGGAACACCACTCCGGCGTCTCCTATGACCTCCAGGACGAAGCCACACCAGAGGCCCTCCCCCTGGCCCAGGCCACAGAAACTTGGGACCTGCCTGTGGTAGTTACCACCGCCGTGCAGTTCTTCGAATCCCTTTTTTCTGCCCGGCCCGCCTCCTGCCGAAAACTCCATAACCTAGCTGGGAGCGTCATTGTCTTTGACGAAGCGCAAATGCTCCCTGTGTCCTATCTCCGTCCCTGCGTCTGGGCCATGGCCCAATTGGTGGCCCATTACCACGTATCCGCCGTCCTGTGCACCGCCACCCAGCCTGCCTTGCAGCCCCTGTTTCAGGAGTTTGCCCCCCAGCTGACCCCAGTGGAGCTGTGCCCACCGGACACCTGCCGTTGGGAGGTCTTTCAGCGAGTGACCTTCCAAAACGCAGGCAAGCTCACCTGGGACGCGTTGGCCTGCCGCCTTCAGGCGAAGACCCAGGTGCTGTGCGTGGTCAACACCCGTGCCGGTGCCCAAGCCGTGTTCCAGCGCCTGCAAAGGGAGGACAGTTTCCACCTCTCCACGCTAATGTACCCCGCCCACCGCCGTAGGCAGCTGGCCGAGATCCGCCGGCGTCTCACCCTGGGGCTCCCCTGTCGGGTGGTTTCCACCTCGCTCATCGAAGCGGGGGTGGATGTGGATTTTCCCGCCGTCTACCGTGAGGAAGCCGGCCTGGATTCTCTCCTGCAGGCTGCGGGCCGGTGCAACCGGGAGGGGCATCGGCCGGCCCAGGAGAGTGTAGTCACGTTGTTTCAAGGGGAAGGCAACGCCCCTCCCCTGTTTGCCCCGGCCATCGGAGCCGGCCGTTACGTGATGGCACGCCACACAGACCTGGCCTCCCCAGAGGCGATACACGACTACTTCCGGGAACTCCTGGACCTGAAAGGGACCCAGGCCCAGGATATCCAAAACATCCTCCCCACCATGGCGGACAATCGGTTCCCTTTCCGTACCGTGGCGGAACGGTTTCACCTGATCGAGGACCACACCGTCACCGTCTATATCCCCCAGGATGAGGGGGCAGCCCTTGTGGAGCGCCTGCAGGCCGGGGAATGCAGCCGCGCCCTGTTTCGAAAGCTGGGGCAATATGGCGTCTCCATCTATCCCCAGCATGCCGCCGCCCTGACCGCAAGCGGAGACTTAGCGCCGTGGGGCGAGGGGGTCTTTTTGCTGCAAAACCTGGACGCATACGATTCCAAAACAGGACTGTCCTTGCAGGCAGACTGCGGCAAAGGACTCTTTCTATAACTTTCTTTATGCATAACATAGAAGGAGCGGAGATAATACGTTCTCCGCTCCTTTTTTAGGATTCACATCCCTCTCTATATTTCAATCCACACTGCATCCAGTGACGAAGCTATTATACCCACGCCTTTTTGTGTTTTCAAGCGCTTTCATTTATCTTTTCATAGATAGGGATGTGAAAGTAACTATTGACAAATAAGACGAAATATGGTATTTCTATATTATACAATCTAAACACAGAGAAAGGAGTGAAAAAGATGGGTATTTGTTTGGAAGTATGGGGGGACTATGCCCTGTTCACCCGACCAGAGATGAAAGCGGAAAGAGTCTCATACGACATGATGACGCCATCCGCCGCCCGAGGGTTGGTGGAATCTATTTTCTGGCATCCTGGACTATCTTGGATCATCGACCGCATCCACGTCTGCAAGCCCCTGCAGTTTACCAATCTCCGCCGCAACGAAGTCAAGGCCACGGTCTCCGCCAGAACTGCCAAAACGGTGATGGAACGGGGGAGCGGTTCCCTCTATCTGGCCACTTCCGAGGAGATTCAGCAGCGGGCCGCCCTGCTGCTGCAGGATGTCCACTATGTCATTGAGGCCCACTTTGTCCTCACCGACCGGGCTGCGCCCACAGACAACCCAGGGAAGTTCCAAGACATCGTGAAGCGCCGCATTCACAGGGGGCAGTGTTACCATGCCCCCTATTTCGGCTGCCGGGAATTCCCCGCCCACTTCCAGTGGTGCCAGGAGCTTCCCCCCTGCCCCCCGGAGCTGCAAGGGCAGCGGGACTTGGGCTGGATGCTCTGGGACATGGACTACAGTGACCCCCAGGAAATCCGCCCGCTGTTCTTCCGGGCAGTGCTCCAAGACGGTGTGTTAACGGTGCCCACCCGGGACAGTGGGGAGGTGAGAGGATGATTCTACAGGCGCTGACAGAGTATTACCGCGTACTGGCAGACCGCGGTGTACTGGAAGCCCCCGGATGGAGCAGTGCAAAGATCTCCTTTGCCCTGTGCCTCTCAGCAGACGGCACGCTGGAACAGGTCATCTCCCTACAAACCGAGCAGCCCCGGGGAAAGAAACTGGTGGTGGCGCCCCAACTGGTGCCTTCCCTGCCCGCCCCGGTCAAGCGTTCCAGCGGCGTGTCTGCGAATTTCCTTTGGGACAATGCCAGCTATCTTCTGGGGATGGACAACAAAGGAAAGCCCCAACGCTCCTTAGCCTGCTTTTCCGCAGCAAAGGAGCTCCACGAAACCCTGCTGCAGGGGGTGGACTCCCCGGCTGCCCGGGCCCTTTTGGCCTTTTTCCGCACCTGGGATCCCACGCAAGGGCAGCATCACCCCGCCTTACAGGACCAACTGGAAGACATCCTCGCCGGCGGCAACCTGCTGTTTCGGTACGAGGGCAGGTTTGTCCACCAGGACCCTGCCATTCGCCAAGCCTGGGAAACCCACTACCACACCGCGGGCGAGGGGCCCCAGGGAATCTGCCTGGTCACCGGAGAATGGGGGCCCATCGAAAGCATTCACCCGTCTATCAAACATGTAGCCGGCGCCCAGTCCAGCGGCGCGGCCTTGGTCTCCTTCAACGCCCCGGCCTTCTGCTCCTACGGAAAGGTGCAGAATGGGAATGCACCCACCAGCCGGTTTGCCGCCTTTGCATACACCGCAGCGCTCAACCATCTCCTGGCCGACCGGGACCATGTCTACCATGTGGGGGACACCTCCGTCGTCTGTTGGGCCAAAGGTGGGCAGCCTGACTACCAAATCCTGTTTGGCAGCGCCCTGCTCGGCAGGCCCGCCCCATACAGCGCCGGGGATTTGCGGGGCATGGTCCAGGCCCTGTGTGCCGGCCAGACGGTGGTATTTCAGGAACAACGCCTAGATCCTGACATGGAGTTCTACGTTTTAGGGCTTTCCCCTAATGCAGCTCGGTTGTCGGTCCGGTTTTTCCTACGCAACACCTTCGGTGATTTCTTACGCCATGTACAGGCCCACCACCGACGGCTGGAAATCCGCCGCCCCTCCTACGATGCCTGGCAGGGGGACCTCACCCCCTGGCACCTGCTGAACGAAACCGTGAACCAAAACAGCCGGGACCGTTCCCCCACCCCAGGCCTGGCCGGTGCCGTCCTGCGCTCGGTGTTAACCGACACCCCCTATCCAGCCACGCTGCTCCACGGGGTGACCCTCCGGATCCGGGCAGAACATTCGATCTCCTGGCGCCGGGCCGCCATTTTGAAAGCATACTATCTGCGCTGTCCCCATTCAGACGTTCCAGAGGAGGTTTTACAAGTGTCTCTCAACCCTGATGCCACCCACGTCCCCTATTTGCTGGGGCGGATCTTCTCCATCCTGGAGACCATCCAAGAAGCCGCTAACCCTGGGATCAACACCACCATCAAAGACCGGTACTTTAACTCTGCCGCAGCCACCCCCGCCATCATCTTTCCCACCTTGATTGCACTGGCACAAAAGCACCTGAAAAAGCTGACCGGGGACAGGCCCGGCCTGGCCATCTCCCTCAACCGTCAATTGACTGCGCTGCTCTCCCTGCTCCCCATCACCACCTTCCCCGCCCGTATGAGTTTGCCGGAGCAAGGCGCCTTCCAATTGGGATACTACCACCAGACCCAGGCCCGCTATCAGAAAAAGGAGGAACCAGAACATGTCTAACCCCATTCAAAACCGGTACGAGTTTGTCATTCTCTTCGACGTGGAAAACGGGAACCCCAACGGAGATCCGGACGCCGGGAACATGCCCCGGGTCGACCCGGAGACCGGCCTGGGCCTTGTCACCGACGTCTGCCTGAAACGCAAGATCCGCAACTATGTGGAAACCGTCAAAGAGGATGCCCCCGGGTTCCGGATCTACGTCAAAGAGGGCGTCCCCCTCAACCGCAATGACGCAGAGGCCTATGTCGCAGTGAACGCAGACGAAAAGACCATCAAGGAGAAAAAGAAGAAGCAGCCTGACATTGACCAAACCATCCGGGACTGGATGTGCGCCAACTTCTACGACATCCGCACCTTTGGCGCTGTGATGACCACCTTCGTCAAAGCCGCCTTGAACTGCGGACAAATCCGCGGCCCCGTGCAGCTGGGCTTTGCCCGCAGTGTGGAGCCCATCGTGCCCCAGGAAGTCACCATCACCCGGGTGGCCATTACCACCGAGAGCGATGCAGAACGGAAAGGCACCGAAATGGGGCGCAAGTACATCGTCCCCTATGGCCTTTACCGCTGCGAGGGGTATGTCTCCGCCAACCTGGCCCGAAAAACCACAGGTTTTTCGGAAGAGGACCTGTCTCTGTTGTGGGAAGCCATCCTAAACATGTTTGAGCACGACCGCTCTGCTGCCCGGGGAAACATGGCCGTGCGGTCGCTGATCGTGTTTCGACACGACAGTGAACTGGGGTGTGCCCCTGCCTGGAAACTCTTTCAGGCCGTAAACGTCCAGCGAAAGGATCCCCAGGATGCCGGCCCGGCCCGGTCCTTCCAGGACTATGTGGTCACCGTGGACGAAGCCTCCCTGCCCAGCGGGATCACCTGCCTCCAGATGGGATGAATGCCATGGAAGCAGACGACCTCCTTCTCCCCCTTTCCGGCCTGCAGCACTTCGTGTTCTGCCGGCGCCAGTGGGCACTGATCCATCTAGAGCAGCAATGGCAAGAAAACCTTCTCACCGTGGAAGGCGCCCTCCTTCACCAACGGGCCCATGACGCCACCCTGCGGGAACACCGAGGGGACACCTTGGTGGTGCGGAGCTTGGCCGTGGTCTCCCATACCCTGGGCCTGTCGGGGCAATGCGATGTGGTGGTATTCCAGCAAGCGGACGAGGGCATTCCCCTCCACGGGGAAACCGGACGGTGGCGTGTCTTCCCCGTGGAGTATAAACGCGGCCGGCCCAAGGAACATCAGGCCGACGAAGTGCAGCTGTGTGCACAGGCCATGTGTTTGGAAGAGATGCTCTGCTGCGAAGTGGCAGAGGGTGCCCTGTATTACGGGGAACCCCGGCGGCGCACCCCAGTCACCTTCTCTCCGGCGCTGCGGGAATTGGTCCGTCAATGCGCCGCGGAAATGCACCAGCTTGCCCAGCGGCATCACACCCCCAAAGTGCGGCCCACCAAAGCCTGCCGCAGCTGTTCCCTGAAAGACCTCTGCCTGCCGCGGCTGGCCCGCCAAGGCTCTGTCTCTGCGTACTTGGCCAAAGCCATGGAGGATCCGTTATGAAGCACCTGCTGAACACCCTTTTCGTCACCACCGAGGACATCTACCTCTCCTTGGACGGAGAAAACGTTGTGGCCAACCAGGACCGGAAAGAACTGGCCCGCTATCCACTCCACACGTTGGAGGGAATCGTCTCCTTCTCCTATTCCGGTGCCTCCCCTGCCCTGATGGGGGCCTGCGCGGAACGAAACGTTTCCCTGGCCTTCTGCACGCCACGGGGGCGCTTCCTGGCCAGAACCACTGGGAAAAGCACCGGGAATGTCCTTCTCCGGCGGACCCAGTACCGGGTGGCAGATGACCCAGGCCCGGCCTGCCGCATCGCCCGAAACATGGTGTTTGGGAAAGTCTACAACGCACGCTGGAGCATCGAACGCACCCGCCGGGACCACAGCCTCCGGGTGGACGCCGCGCAACTCTCCGAGGCATCCGCACATTTGAAAGGTCTCCTCCCGCAAATTGCGGAGGAAACGTCCTTAGACAGCCTCCGAGGCCTGGAAGGCGCCGGGGCCACGGTTTATTTCGGCGTGTTCGACCAGATGATCCTGGGGGAAAAGCCTCTGTTTTCCTTCCAGACCCGCAGCCGGCGCCCACCCATGGACCCGGTCAACGCGGTCCTCTCGTTCCTCTACAGCATCCTGGCCAACGACTGCGCTTCCGCCTTGGAAAGCGTGGGGCTGGATGCCTATGTAGGGTTCCTGCACCGGGACCGCCCTGGGCGCACCTCCCTGGCACTGGATCTGATGGAGGAACTCCGCCCGTGCCTGGCAGACCGGTTCGTGTTGACCCTGATCAATCACCGCACCCTTACCAAGCAGTCCTTCGACATCCGGGAGAACGGCGTCGTCCTTCTCTCCGACAATGGCCGGCGAACGGTGCTGAAACATTGGCAGGAGCGGAAACGGGGGATCATCACCCACCCGTATCTCCAGGAAAAAATTCCCTGGGGTTTGGTTCCCTATGTGCAAGCCCTGTTGCTGGCACGGTATCTCCGGGAGGATCTGGATGCCTATCCCCCCTTCCTCTGGAAATAGGAGGTGTTCGTAGATGTTGGTTTTGATTACGTACGATGTGAATACCGAAGATGCCGCAGGACGGAAACGGCTGCGGCAGATTGCCCGGCAATGCGTCAACTATGGACAGCGTGTGCAAAACTCCGTCTTTGAGTGCCTGTTAGACACCGCGCAGAGCCGCCTCTTACAGGCGAAGCTGCGGGCAATCATGGATGAGGAGAAAGATAGCCTTCGGTTCTACTATCTGGGCAATCGATACCAGAACAAAATCGAACACTTTGGATGCAAGCCCACTTACTTCCCGGAAGATCCCCTCATTTTATAGGTGCGAAACGGAAGCACTCAAAATCGCCCCAGGGGATTCGCACCTTGTTTTTCTCATAAGCAGGAGAGGATGCCTGGGCACTTGCGCTTCCTTTTGCCTTTTTGCTCTTTTCCCCATCCTTAAATTGGCACTTTAGACAGAAACGATAGGGCCAATTTGGTGGTATTTGCTGTCGCTCTCCGCAAGGAGAGCGTGGATTGAAATCTGAATCGTTGCTGGCCGATGTAAAGAACTACCGTCGCTCTCCGCAAGGAGAGCGTGGATTGAAATGGGGCGGACATCAGGCCACGCTCCAGGTACCGGCGGTCGCTCTCCGCAAGGAGAGCGTGGATTGAAATCCCCGCTGAAAACCCTCCAGAACGGCGCAAAGGGGTCGCTCTCCGCAAGGAGAGCGTGGATTGAAATTCCAGGCCGTCGAGGCGCAGAAGCAAAGCAGGCAGTCGCTCTCCGCAAGGAGAGCGTGGATTGAAATACAATGCACTCCGGCAACACCAGGCTAAGGTTGTGTCGCTCTCCGCAAGGAGAGCGTGGATTGAAATATCTGACCCCGACCTGGCGGAACTGTATCCTCACCGTCGCTCTCCGCAAGGAGAGCGTGGATTGAAATCCGGTATCTCTGGGACAGGAATGTGGTGGACCGCGTCGCTCTCCGCAAGGAGAGCGTGGATTGAAATTCCCAATATGGAGATCGCCCAGCTGAGTTATTGGCAGTCGCTCTCCGCAAGGAGAGCGTGGATTGAAATTGCCCTGCCTGTGGAGCCGCCCAGACGGACGAGGGTCGCTCTCCGCAAGGAGAGCGTGGATTGAAATCGGTTGCAAACTCTGTATTTGGAACGAAACGAAAAGTCGCTCTCCGCAAGGAGAGCGTGGATTGAAATATCTGCTCCGGGGTATCTGTCTCCCGGATTTCCAGTCGCTCTCCGCAAGGAGAGCGTGGATTGAAATAGCGACAAAAAACTTTGTGAGAAATGCGAACGTGGGGTCGCTCTCCGCAAGGAGAGCGTGGATTGAAATCTCTCGGGCAATGCGTTCCCAGTCCGGGTATTTCCGTCGCTCTCCGCAAGGAGAGCGTGGATTGAAATTAGCTCAATGATTTCCTCCGGAGACAGCCCCGTGTCGTCGCTCTCCGCAAGGAGAGCGTGGATTGAAATCGGCAGCCCTGCCACGGATGTTAACAGCGACAGCGTCGCTCTCCGCAAGGAGAGCGTGGATTGAAATAGCGACTCCCCGACGCCCAGTTCCGATGGGTCTGGTCGCTCTCCGCAAGGAGAGCGTGGATTGAAATCCTTCGCTACGAAGAGCAGCGTTTGGGAATCCAAGTCGCTCTCCGCAAGGAGAGCGTGGATTGAAATTACAGTAGTGTATATGATTTGCATGGGGCCCAAAGTCGCTCTCCGCAAGGAGAGCGTGGATTGAAATAACGACCTTCGGGCGGCGCTGAACGGAAACGCCCGGTCGCTCTCCGCAAGGAGAGCGTGGATTGAAATTGAATCGTCAGGGCATGTATGCTCCCACTTATTGTCGCTCTCCGCAAGGAGAGCGTGGATTGAAATGATACCTCCTTTAGCTTCAGGTCCAATTCGCACACTGTCGCTCTCCGCAAGGAGAGCGTGGATTGAAATTACTATATCAACGTGATTAGCGTTGCCGCCTTTCGTCGCTCTCCGCAAGGAGAGCGTGGATTGAAATGTGTGGACACAGGAAATTTTATTTACGCCAAGATTGTCGCTCTCCGCAAGGAGAGCGTGGATTGAAATCCACCGATTCGCCTCCTTTCGGCTTTTGCTTAAAGTCGCTCTCCGCAAGGAGAGCGTGGATTGAAATTCGGAGTTGCCGTGGGTCGTGGACTACGGACTGGAGGTCGCTCTCCGCAAGGAGAGCGTGGATTGAAATATCTGCTCCGGGGTATCTGTCTCCCGGATTTCCACGTCGCTCTCCGCAAGGAGAGCGTGGATTGAAATCGGCGGGATCCGACAATAACGACGGAAACGGATTGTCGCTCTCCGCAAGGAGAGCGTGGATTGAAATCGGTTCATGTTTATCGGAAACCGTATGAAAATCCGTCGCTCTCCGCAAGGAGAGCGTGGATTGAAATTATGTATGCAAGGCCGGCCGCGTAGGCCGCCCACAGTCGCTCTCCGCAAGGAGAGCGTGGATTGAAATTACCAGGCATAACTTGTACCACATCCCCCTCCGAGTCGCTCTCCGCAAGGAGAGCGTGGATTGAAATTTGGCAAGATGAAAAACGGTAGAGGGAAAAGCCTGTCGCTCTCCGCAAGGAGAGCGTGGATTGAAATCCATCCCAGAACAGAGAGAAAATGTAATCAAACAAGGTCGCTCTCCGCAAGGAGAGCGTGGATTGAAATTGGACCCTGGAGATCGTCGCGGTTGAACCCGTGCGGTCGCTCTCCGCAAGGAGAGCGTGGATTGAAATTATCTGAGACGCGATCTCGGCGACATTTATGTCGGGTCGCTCTCCGCAAGGAGAGCGTGGATTGAAATCCTTTCCGTTGGTGCGGTCGTGGGTGGCGAACCGGTGTCGCTCTCCGCAAGGAGAGCGTGGATTGAAATACGCCCTCAAAGGAATAGCTTTTGCCTGCATAGGGTCGCTCTCCGCAAGGAGAGCGTGGATTGAAATAAAACCATGTACCTAAACGGAGTCGGGATCCACAGTCGCTCTCCGCAAGGAGAGCGTGGATTGAAATCTCACAGGGATAGTACAGCGTGACCAGCATCGTCTTGGTCGCTCTCCGCAAGGAGAGCGTGGATTGAAATCATAAGTTCGGCGCATCCGAAAAATGTTGCAGGGGTCGCTCTCCGCAAGGAGAGCGTGAATTGAAATGTATCCTTTATAATTCCCTTCCCCCCTCTCGTACGTCGCTCTCCGCAAAGAGAACATGGATCGAAATCCTGGGACCGTCTCCCAGGCGACAATCGGTTGCTGGTGGTGAATCCTCCTGCCGCTGCATAGAGTGACAGAAGGAATCCATCCATCGACCGCTTTCCATAGCGTCTCTCTGCAAGGAGGCATCCCATGTCCCCTCCCCTCCGTGACCGCCTTCGGGTGGCCGCCTACTGCCGGGTCTCCACGGACAAGGAAGACCAACTGCATTCTTTGGCGGCCCAGCGTGCTTACTTTACCCAATACATCCAGGCCCAGCCGGGGTGGGTTGCCGCCGGTATCTTTGCCGATGAAGGTCTCTCTGGGACTTCCGTCTCCCACCGGCCCCAGTTCCATCGGATGCTTCAGCAGGCGGAAGCCGGCCAGATCGACCTGATCCTGACCAAAGAGGTCTCCCGTTTCGCCAGAAACACCGTGGACACCCTGCGCATCACCCGGGACCTGAAGGCACGAGGGGTTGGGGTGCTCTTTCTCAACGACAACATCGACACCCGGGACAACGACGGGGAGTTCCGCCTGACCATCATGGCCAGCGTGGCCCAGGAGGAGAGCCGGAAGATCTCCCAGCGGACCCGTTGGGGGCAGGCCCAGGCCATGAAACGGGGGGTGGTCTTTGGCAACGACTCCCTCTTTGGCTATCTCCTCTCCGGCGGCCGTTTAACGGTGATTCCCGAGCAGGCGGCCATTGTCCGAGGGATCTACCATAAGTTCCTGGAGGAACGCAAAGGGACCTATGTCATCGCCCGAGAACTGACCGAGGCTGGGATCGATCCCCCGTTACACCCAGGGCACCCCTGGTCCTCCACCGCCGTGCTGCGTATCCTGCGCAATGAGAAGTACGCCGGGGACCTTTTGCAGCAGAAGTACTGTACCCTCGATTACCTCAGCCACCGGAAAGTGCCCAACGAGGGGCACCTCCCTCAGGTGCTCCTGCAAGACCACCACGAGGCCATCGTGCCCCGGGAGACCTTCCTGGCCGTCCAGGAGGAGCTGGCCCGCCGGCATGGGTTGGCCCAGGAGGGCAAGCGCTTCTCCGCCCGCCATTGGTACTCTGGCAAGGTACGCTGCGGCTGCTGCGGAAAAAACTTCACGGTAAAGACCACCAAGGGCCGTAACGGCAAAGTCTACCGGCGGTTTGTCTGCCGGGGCGCCTACGCCAGCAAAGGGCCGACCGGCCGGTGCACTATGCGCAGTGTCAATGGGCAGTGGATCGAGTTGTGCGCCAGGCACGTCCTGGCCCAGCTTTCCCTGGACCGGGAAGCCATCCTCGCAGAGACGCTAGCCCAGCTCCAGGCCCATCCCGTCCTGAGCAACCCAGCCCAGGGAGAGCGGGCCGAGAAACTCCACCAGGCCATCCAGCGGCAAACCAACCGGCGGGCCCGTGCCTTGGACGCCTATCTGGACGGCACCCTCCCCAAGGAGGAATGGCAGCGCCAGGATGCCCGCTGTCAGCAAATCTTACAGCAACTGGAAGACCAAAAAGCCCTGGCAGAAACCCAGGCAGCCCCAGCAGATCCTTCCCCCTTGGAGGCGCAAGACCTCCGGGCCCGGCTGGAGGCAGAGCTGGACGGCGGCCCCTGGGTCCTGGACGAAGTCATCGAGACCATTCTCGTCCGGGAGGAGGATTTCCTGGTCTATCTCCAAGATGCCCCCTTCTGCTTCCAGGTCCGCATCGACAGCCGGGGATTTGGGCGGGGGTACCAGGCCTTTGTCGCATCCTGTACGCCTGTGCCCGCTCCCCCACAGGAGGCTCCCTGCGGATGTCCGTAAAAGGAGTGCTCCTTTCTCATACCATTGAAAAACAGCGTCGAAGCTTAAAGGCTTCGACGCTGTTTTTCGTCTGCGGCTGCATTGGTGGATACGGTACCCTCTCCAGGAAAGGACGGATCCTCAACGGGATGTCGCCATCCTTTCCCTGTATGGTTTCGGTCCCACCGCTTCCTTTGTGGGCACCGCATTGGCCACCATGCACTCCTCCCTGGCATAGTAGTCCAGCAGCCGCAGGCCTCGGGCCTGAGCGGCCGCCGCTGCCTGGGGGTCCACCATGCCGCCGCAGAGGACCTGGCCGGGCTCCAGCCAATCCAGCAGCTGGGGCAGGGTCACCTCCTCCCGGCTCAGAGGGGTGTGCAGAATCTCCCCGCGCCGGGTCACCGGCAGGGGGAGGATCACGCAGTGGGCCAGCGCCAGCCCAGGACCCAGGGGCTCCGCCACCAGGCCCTCGCCTTCCAGCGCGGCAATGTGGACGGTGTGTCCGTCCTCCCGGAGCAGCCTTGCCAGCGCCCGCTGGCGCAGATCGCCGCCCACGATCCAGAAATTCCGTTCTCGATCCATCCAGTCCATTGGAATTGCCTCCTTCCCTCCGGTGCATCCTATGCCGGCGGAGAAGAAAGGGTGCGAAACCAACGGTGGCCGCTGCCCAAAGGCAGCGGCCACGCAGACAGCAGAGGGCAACCAGCGTTCAGCCCCCGCCCAGCAGGGCGCTGAGCCCCAGCAGCAACGCCAGCATACCCACGTTGCAGAGGGTGAACACCATAAAATACCGCCCCCGCTGGTCGGGATAGGCCCGGCTGATCTCCTTATAGGAGATGAGGCTGGCCATGGAGGCGATCAGCGTCCCCAACCCGCCCAGGTTGCACCCCACAATCAGCGGGGCCCACTGGTTGGTAAAGCCGGAGAGCAGCAGGGCCGCGGGGACGTTGCTGGTCACCTGGCTGGCCAGAACCGCCACCAGCTCCACATGCCCGGTCAAAGCGCCGGAGAGGATGGACTGGAACCCCTCCACCCCGGAGAGATTCCCAATGAAAATGAAAAACGCTGCAAACACCCCCAGCAGGGAGTAGTCCACCGAAGCCAGCAAGGCCCGGTCGGTGAGCAGCAAAAACAGGGCAAGGATGGCACACACCACCAAGGCATTCACCACCTGGAACAGCCCCAGCAGGCACAGGCCAAACCCCAGGGTACAAAGGGTCAGCTGCCGGGGGCCGGCCAACGTCCCCGGCACTGCCGGGGCCTGCACGGGACTGGGCCGGCGCAGCAGCAGGGCCACCGCCAGGCAGCCCCCGGCCACCGCTACATAGGGGAGCATCAGCAGGCACAGCCCCCCAAACCCCATGCCGCTTTTGCCGTAGAGATAGAGGTTCTGGGGGTTGCCCATGGGGGTGAGCATGCTGCCCAGGTTGGCTGCCAAGGTCTGCATCACCACCAGGGGCACCACCTGCCGCCCCTGCCCTGCCATACGCAGCACCAACAGTCCAAAGGGCACAAAGGTGAGCAGCGCCACGTCGTTGGTCACCACCATACTCAGTCCAAAGGGGAGGAACACCAGCACCCCCAGCAGGGCACGGGTGCTGCGCACCCGCCGCAGCAGCCCATTGGCCAGGCAGAGAAACACCCCCGCCCGCTGGTACCCCTTCATCACCACCATTAGGGAGAAGAGCAGCGCCAGGGTGTTCCAATCGATGTATCCAAAATACGCCGCACTGGGCGGCACGAAACAAGCGGAAACCACCGCCAGCAGCAGCGCAATGCTCAGCACTGCCTCTCGCTTGGCCAAGGCCATGGACCGGGCGGCCCATTGCAGCACCATGGTATCCCATCCTTTCCACAAAAATGCCGCCGGATTTCGGCAGCATCCCCCAGTATAGCATCTACGCAGAGAAATGCAAGGGGCTTTTTCAGGCGGTTTCCCTCCAGGGGAGGGGCAGCTTTCTGCACAAAATCCCCCCTTCCCTGGACGAATTCTTCTCCTTGACGTTCCTCGGCCCAATAGTTATAATAGAAACAGTTTGAATTCAATGTTTCGAGGTGTTTCTATGGACGAAACCGTTCATTATCTCCTGATGGCCTCCCATCTCCGCCTGCAAAAGCAGCTGTTGGACCGGCTGAAGGGCACCGGCCTCACCCTGGGCCAGCCCAAGGTGCTGGATTACCTCCGGGACCACAACGGTGCCAGCCAGAAGGCCATCGCCCAGGCCTGCCATATGGAGCCCGGCTCCCTCAGCGTCATCCTCACCCGGATGGAGGGGCAGGGCCTCCTCCGCCGCCAGGCTGCAGAGGGGGATCGGCGCACCCTGCACGTCTTCCTCACCCCCCAGGGGACCCTTCGGATGGAGCAGGTTACCCAGGCCTTTCAGGTCCTGGAGGACCAAGCCTTCCAAGGCATCCCCCCAGCCCAGCGGGCTGCTTTCCTCCAGACCCTGCAAAAGGTCTATGACAACCTGGGAAAGGAGGCCGCTGCCCTATGAGCGAGAAAGCCAAACGGTACGCCATCTTCGCCATCGGCCTGTTCATCAACTCCCTGGGGGTGAGCTTCATCACCACGGCAGACTTGGGGACCTCCCCCATCTCCTCCATCCCTTATGTGCTCAGTCTGAATGCACCCCTGTCCCTGGGGCAGTTCACCATCCTCTTTAACCTGCTCATCGTTCTGGTCCAGCTGCCCATCCTGAAAAAGCAGTTCCAGTGGGAGCACTGGCTCCAGGTGCCCGTCACCCTCCTCTTTGGGTGGTTCATTGACCTGACCATGGTTCCCCTGGCGGCCATCGCCCCCCAGACCTACCTCTGGAAGCTGGGCTTCCTCCTCCTAGGCTGCCTGATTCTGGGCTTCGGGGTGTACCTGGAGATGGCAGCCAACGTGGCCATGCTCCCGGGGGAGTCCTTCGTCCGGGCGGTGTCCACCACCTGGCACCGGGACTTCGGCCTGACCAAAATCGTCTTTGACGTGTCTATGAGCCTCACCGCCGCTGGGCTCTCCCTGATCCTGGCCCACACCCTGGATGGGGTGCGGGAGGGCACCCTCATCGCCGCCCTTTTGGTGGGGCTGGTGGCCCGAACCTGCCGGCGGGTGCAGCACCGCCTCCAGCATCAGGGCGCCGGCCAGCCGGCTTAACCCCTTTTCCTATCCTGCCACATGAAAACAGGAGAGACGCACGTGCGTCTCTCCTGTTTTTCTTTTATTTTCCCGCGCCCTTCAACCGGGCCATGGCCCGGGCCAGGGCGGCTTTGGAGCGGTAGTACTCCTGGACGCTCTGCTTCTGCCGCAGGCGTTCCTCTGCCAGCTGCCGGGACCGCTCGGCCCGGGCTTTGTCGATCTCCTCCGGCCGCTCAGCAGAGGAGGCCATGAGGATCACATAGTCGGGCATCACTTCCGCGAAGCCCTGACCCACGATGACCTCCCGCCACTGGCCCTCCACGCAGAAACGGACGGTGCCGGGGTCCACCGCCACCGCCACCGGCTCGTGGCCGGTGTGAACGCTGTAGTCCCCGTCGGTGGCGGGCATGATGACCGCCTCCGCCTGGCCTTGGAAGAACTGCTTGAGGGGGGTCATAATCTCCAGGTAGAATCCCTTTTCCATCACACCACTCCCTGGGCCCGGGCCTTCTCCCGGATCTCATCCACGGTGCCCACCATGGCAAAGGCGGACTCGGGATACTGGTCCAGCTCGCCCCCCAGCAGGGCCTCGAAGCCCTTGATGGTCTCCTCCAGGGGGACGTAGCGGCCCTCCAAGCCGGTGAAGGTCTCGGCCACGGAGAAGGGCTGAGAGAAGTACTGCTGCATCCGACGGGCCCGGTCTACGATCTTGCGGTCCTCGGGGCTCAGTTCTTCCATGCCCAGGATGGCGATGATGTCCTGGAGTTCCCGGTACCGCTGGAGGAGGGCCTGGGCCCCCCGAGCCACGGCGTAGTGCCGCTGGCCCACCACTTCCGGCTCCAGAATCCGGGAGGTGGACTCCAGGGGGTCCACTGCGGGGTAAATGCCCTGCTCCACGATCTTCCGGGACAGCACGGTGGTGGCGTCCAGGTGGGTGAAGGTGGTGGCCGGGGCGGGGTCAGTGAGGTCGTCGGCGGGAACATACACCGCCTGGACAGAGGTGATGGCCCCGTTCCGGGTGGAGGTGATGCGCTCCTGCAGGGCGCCCATCTCGTTGGCCAGGGTGGGCTGGTAACCCACGGCAGAGGGCATCCGGCCCATCAGTGCGGAGACCTCCGAGCCTGCCTGGACGTACCGGAAGATGTTGTCGATGAACAGCAGCACATCCTGCTTCTGCCGGTCCCGGAAGTACTCCGCCATGGTGAGCCCGGTGAGGGCCACCCGCATCCGGGCCCCGGGGGGCTCGTTCATCTGGCCAAAGACCAGGGCGGTCTTGTTCAGAACCCCGGAGTCGCTCATCTCCCGCCAGAGGTCGTTGCCCTCCCGGGTACGCTCCCCCACGCCGGTGAAGATGGAATAGCCGCCGTGCTCGGTGGCGATGTTGTGGATAAGCTCCTGGATGAGCACCGTCTTGCCCACACCGGCGCCGCCGAAGAGGCCGATCTTGCCCCCTCGGGCATAGGGGGTCAGCAGGTCAATGACCTTGATCCCCGTCTCCATGATCTCGGTGGTGGGGCTCTGCTGGGCAAAGGAGGGGGGCTTGCGGTGGATGGACCACCGCTCCTTGGCCTCCACGGGCCCCTTCTCGTCGATGGGCTGGCCCAGGACGTTAAACATCCGGCCCAGGGTCTCCTCCCCCACGGGGGCTTGGATGGTGTGGCCGGTGGCGGTGACCTCCACCCCCCGGCCCAACCCCTCACTGGGGGAGAGCATGATGCAGCGGACGGTGTCTCCGCCGATGTGTTGGGCCACTTCCATCACCTGCTGGGTGTCCCCCAGGGTGACGGTCATGGCCTCGTTGATTTCTGGCAGCTTGCCGTCGGGGAAGACCACGTCTACCACCGGCCCAAGCACTTGCGCCACTGCGCCTTTCCGTTCCATTGCGATTTCCTCCCTTTCTATGGGCGGCTGCCGTCCGCCAGGAAGCGGACGGTGCGGGCCGGCGTCTCCTCCCGGCGGGGGGGCCGCTCTGCCGCCTTCCGCTGGGCGCCGCCCACCACCTCGGTGATCTCTTGGGTGATGGCCGCCTGCCGGGCCCGGTTATAGTGCAGGGACAGGGCCTTGAGCATGTCCCGGGCGTTGCTGCTGGCGGCGTCCATGGCCATCATCCGGGCATTCTGCTCGGCGCAGAAGGACTCCACCAGGGTGCCAAAGATGGCCCCCTTCACATATCCCTCGGCCAGGTAGCTGAGCACCTGGGCCTCACTGGGGACGTAGGTGACCTTCTGCTGGTTGAGCCCCTCCTCCCCAGGGCGAGGTTCCCAGGGGAAGGCGTCCGCGTCCAGAGGCAGCATCTTGCGCACCTTGGGCTCCAGCACCATGGGGCTCACCATCTCGGTGTAAATCACATAGACCTCGTCCAGCTCTCCACGGATAAAGAGGTCTATGACATAGTCGCTGAGCTCTTCCGCCCGGAGCAAGGTGGGGTCCTGAGCGGTGTACAGGAACTCCTTATCCACCGAGACGTCCCGGCCGGCAAAGTAGCTGCGGCCCACCTGCCCCACCAGAAAGAGGACCGGATGGTCGGTCTGGGCCAGCCGCTCCTCCGTCAGGCGGAGGATGTTGTGGTTGTAGGCCCCGGCCAGCCCTTTGTCCCCGGTGATGACCACATAGCCCACCTTGCGCTCTTGCAGATACTTGCGCTTGTCAAAGAACCGGTGCTGGGTCTCGGTGGTGTGGTGGAGGATGTCGGAGATGGTCTCATTGATCTTGGCAAAGAAGGGGGCCACTCTGTTCAGCTGCTGCCGCGCCTTGCGCAGTTTGGAGGAGGAGATCAGGTACATGGCGTTGGTGATTTTCAGGGTTTGCTGCACACTGTCAATGCGTGTGCGGATCTCCTTCATGCCTGCCATCAGCCGTTCACCTGCTTCTGATAGGCCTCCATGGCCGTGCGAATCTGCTCCGCCGCCGCCCCAGGCAGGGTGCCGGTGGACTGAATCTCCTCAATGAGCCCCGGCTGGTTGGCCTGCAAGCTGTCAACAAAGCCCTGAACGAACTCGTTGACCTTTTCCAGGGCCACGTTGGACAGCAGGCCGCTGGTGGCTACGTAAAGGATCACCGCCTGCTTCCACACAGGCATGGGGTTGTACAGGGGCTGCTTCAGGATCTCCATGAGCCGCTTGCCGTGGTCCAGGGCCTGGCGGGTCTCCTTATCCAGGTCAGAACTGAACTGGGTGAACACCTCCAGCTCCCGGAACCGGGCCAGGTCGATGCGCAGGGTGCCTGCGCTCTTTTTCACCGCCTTGGTCTGGGCCGAGCCGCCCACCCGGGACACCGACAGACCCACGTTGATGGCGGGCCGCTGGCCGGAGAAGAAGAGGTCCTTTTCCAGATAGATCTGTCCGTCGGTGATGGAGATGACGTTGGTGGGGATGTAGGCGGACACGTCCCCGGCCAAGGTCTCAATGATGGGGATGGCCGTCATGGAGCCGCCGCCGTACTCCTCCGTGAGCCGGCAGGCCCGCTCCAGCAGACGGGAGTGGAGGTAGAAGACGTCGCCGGGGTAGGCCTCACGGCCGGGGGACCGGCGCAGCAGCAGGGACAGGGCCCGGTAGGCCACGGCGTGCTTGGACAGGTCATCGTAGATGATGAGCACATCCCTGCCCTGGTCCATAAAGTACTCCCCGATGGCCGCGCCGGCGTAGGGGGCGATGTACTGCTGGGGGGCGGAGTCCGCCGCCGTGGCGGCGACGATGATGCTGTACTCCAGCGCGCCGAACTTCTCCAAGGTTCCCCGGAGTTTGGCCACGGTGGAGGCCTTTTGCCCGATGGCCACGTAGATGCACACCACATCCTGGTCCTTCTGGTTGAGGATGGTGTCCACGGCGATGGCGGTCTTGCCGGTCTGGCGGTCGCCGATGATGAGCTCCCGCTGGCCCCGGCCGATGGGGACCATGGCGTCAATGGCCAGGATGCCCGTCTGCAGCGGCACATTCACCGGCTCCCGGGTGACCACCCCGGGGGCCTCGTGCTCGATGGGCCGGGTCTCCGTGGTCTGGATGGGGCCCAGGCCGTCAATGGGCTGGCCCAGGGCGTTCACCGTCCGGCCCAGCATGGCATCCCCCACCGGGACGTCGGCCGCCCGGCCGGTGCGCTTGGCCCAGGACCCCTCGTGGAGGCCGGCCTCGCTGCCCAGCAGGACCACGCCCACGCTGTCCCGTTCCAGGTTCAGCACCATGCCCTGGGCACCGGTTTCAAACTCGATCAGCTCGCCGTACACCGCCCGGTCCAGGCCGTAGACGGTGGCGATGCCGTCGCCGATTTCCAGCACAGAGCCGGTCTCGGCCCGGCGGGTTCGGTTGTCGTATTGTTCAATTTCTTCCCGCAGAATGGAAAGAATCTCATCTGCATGATTCAATGTTCACTCACCCCTTTTGCAGGCTTTGCGCCAGGGCCTGGAGCTGCCCTCGGACGCTCTTGTCATAGGTCACCCCGTCGATCTCCAGCACAAAGCCGCCTAGGACCTCCGGGTCCACGACGATCTCAAAGGTGATGGCCTGGTAACCGTGCTTCTTGCACAGAAACTGCGCCACCGGGGCCAGGGCCTGGTCCCCCGGGTCCCGGGCGCACCGCAGCAGGCACAGGCCCTCCCCCGCTTCCCTTCGCTTCAGCTGCCGGTACTGGGCCACAATGCTGGGCAGCAGGGGGAACCGCCCCCGACGGGCCAGCACGGTTAGGAAGTCCTGCAGCTTCCCCTCCCCGGGGAAGTCCGGCAGGCGGCGGAGAACCGCCACTTTCTCGTTGGCCTCCACCGCAGGACTACACAGCGCCTCCCAAAGGGGGGCGCTGCCAGTGAGATACGCCGCTGCAGCTTCCAGCTGGGCCAGGGTACAGCCGGTCTCCTGGAGGGCGGCGGCATATTGCAGGGCTGCGGTACTCATACGCCGTCACCCGCCTCGTCCAGCAGTTGGTTCAGCAGGGCCTGGTCGGTCTCCCCATTGAGGGTGCGCTGGGAGACCTTCGCCGTGGTGAGCATCACCAGGGCCGCGATCTCCTGCTTGGCCTCGGCCAGCATGGCGGCCCGGTCGGCCTCCCGCTGGCGGGCGGCCTGCTCGTTGAGGCGCTGCACGGCCTGCTCCGCCTCTTCCAGGCGGCGGCTGTAGGCCAGGTCGGCCTGTTTCCGGGCGTTTTCCACGATGCGGGCCGCCTCGCCCCGGGCTGCGGCCAGCTGCTGGGTGTATTCCGTCTTCTGGGCCTCGGCCTCGGCCAGGCGGCTGTCCGCCTGGTCCAAGGTGTCCGACACCTTTTTCGCCCGCTCGTCCAGCAGGCGGGTGATGGGGCCGAAGAGGAACTTCCGCATCAGCAGGAACAGGATCAGAAGGTCGATCAGCACCCAGATGATCTGTGAATTTAGATTCAGGACACCCATCCGGTACCGCCTCCCATCAGTTCATGAAGATCAGCAGGATGGCGATGAGCAAACCGTAAATGGCGGTAGACTCTGCCAGGGCGCAGCCCAGAATCAGGTTTCTGGTGATCTTGCCGGACTGCTCCGGCTGCCGGGCGATGGCCTCCGAAGACTTGCCGGTGGCGATGCCGATGCCGATGCCGGCGCCCAGGCCGGTGAGAACTGCGATGCCAGCACCAATTGCTACGATACCCATGATAACATTCCTCCTAAATTTTCTCTGTGTGTTATGGGTTGGGTTCCGTCAATCCTCCAGGGATTCGGAAAGGAACAGGGTTGTCAAAAATACGAACACCACGGCCTGCAGGATGCCGTCGAAGATGTCGAAGTACAAACTAAAGGGGATGGGCAGCACCAAGGGGCAGACGATTTTGATCAACTCCATGATGATGTAGGCCCCCAAGATGTTGCCGAACAACCGGAAACACAGGGACAGCGGCCGGATGCCGATTTCCATGACGTTCAGCGGGGCAATCATCACCGAGGGGGAGGCGAACTTCTTCATCCCGCCACGGAAGCCGTGGTACTTAAACTGGGCCGCATAGATCAGCACCCCGCTCATGATGGCCAGGGCCGCCGCCACGTTCAGATCCTTGGTGGGGGGCGTGAAGCCAAACAGGCCGCAGGTGTTGGACACCACCAGGTACACCGCCACCGTGCCCAGATAGGGGGCGAAAGTGCGCCAGTGCTTCCCCAGGTTTTCCTTGCAGAAGTTGTTGATGAAGCCCACCAGCACCTCTGCCACCATCTGCCGCCGGCCAGGCCGCTCCTTCAGGTTGTGGGTCAGCCAGATGCACAGCACGGTGATCACCCCGATGATGATCCACGTCATCACCGTGGACTGGGGCACGGGAATGCCCCCAAACAGAGGGATCTCAAAGGCCACGCCACTGGGCAGCCGCGCGCTCAATTCCGCTTTGATCTCATCCAAGAATACCACCTCTCTATCCCGTTCTCGTTTCGATCACTTTTTTCATTCTAATCCCCGCGCCGGGAAAGACAACCTTAAAAAACTAAAAAAACGCTGCCACGGAATTGAAGTTTTTCCTGTTTTTCCCATTATTTTTCCCCTCACTCTCTCGATCATTCATTGAAGCGCCTTGGAAAATATGGTATACTACTGGCAAAATCCACGTGGCAAGGTTGGGATCTTCATGCAAAACCATACGAACGCCAGCCCGACGATCTACAACCAGGTACGCAACGTCCTGCTGCTGGGCATCGTCATCACCCTGCTGCTCTCTCTGGTGGCCAGCTTTCTGCTCAACCTCATGTCGGAGAACCGCTCCCGGGACCAAACCTTGGAGAGTTCCGCCCAGGTGGCAGCCAACATGCCCCTGCTCACCGAGGATCTCTACGCACCGGAGACCACCGAGTACATCCGGCGGACGGTCCAAAACGTCCCCAGCATCGACGTGTTCGCCGTCTACGACCGGGAGGGAACCCCCATCGCCTTCTACGACCTGGCCACCGGCCAGGATGACGCCACCGCCCTGGCCTCCCTCAGCCAAGACATCGTGGACTGGTTCCTGGCCGGCAACGCCACATTGATCTACAACGGCGAAGCCCCCGCCGGGGCAGACCGCTGCGCCTACGCCGCCATTTACGCCGACGACGGCATCCTCATCGGCTACGCCATGACGGGGATCTACATCCGTTCCATCCGGGCCACCATGGTGCGGATGGTCCTCTTCCACCTGCTGGCCGGGGTGGCCGCCTGGGCGGCGGGGAGCTTTCTCAGCCTCCGCCTGTCCCGAAAGATCAAGGACAACCTGCTGGGGTATGAGCCTGACGCCTTCCGCCGCCTCTTCCTCCAGCGGATGGACATCCTGGACTCCCTGGAAGAGGGGCTGCTGGCCATCGACGAGGACCAGCGGGTGACCTACCTCAACCGGGCCGCCTCTGAAATCTTGCAGATCGACCAGTCCGGCGCCCTGGGGAAGCTGCTCAAAGACGTCTATCCCCACTCCACCATCCCCCGGGTGATGCAGACAGGCAAGCCGGAGTACAACATCAGCCTGGAGTCCATCACCCACGTCTCCGTCCTCTCCGACCGCATCCCCCTGTGGCGGGAGGGGAAGATCGAAGGAGCCGTGGCCATCTTCCGCAACCGCACTGAGGTCACCAAGCTGGCCCAGGACCTCACCGGGATCCAGCACATCGTGGAGGCCCTGCGGACCTACACCCACGAGTTCACCAACAAGCTCCACGTGATCCTGGGCCTCATCCAACTGGGGGAGAACCAGCGGGCGGAGGAGTACATCCTGCGGATCACCGCCAGCCGGGCCCAGTCCATCGACTACATCCGGGAGCGGATCCAGGACCCCACCGTGGCCGCCCTGCTGGTGGGCAAGGCCTACCGGGCCGCAGAGCTGGACATCCGTTTTACCCTCACCCCCGCCAGCACCCTCCACGGGGACAACCCCTACCTGCCCGCCATGGGCATGATCACCGTGCTGGGCAACCTGATTGAAAATGCCTTTGACGCCCTGCTGGGCGCCCCGCCTGGGGAAGCCAGCGAGGTCACCGTCAGCATCCGGGAGGGCCAGCACGGCCTGGTAATCAGCGTGGACGACACCGGCCCCGGCATGACGGAAGAGGTCCGGGCCCACATCTTTGACAAAGGGTTTTCCACCAAGGGGGATAGCCGTGGCACCGGCCTGTCCTTGGTGCAGGACACCTTGGCCGCCTATGGCGGCACCATCCGGGTAGAATCTGAGCCGGGGGTAGGCACCTCCTTCATCATAACCCTGGACGACCAACCCTAGCCACAGGAGGAACCTGCTATGTACCGCACTGTTATCATCGAGGACGATCCCGTCATCACCCAGCTCAACCGCCAGTATGTAGAGAAGGACAGCCGCTTCACCGTGGTGCAGACCTTCTCTGCCGCCCACCCGGCCCTGTTCTGGCTGCGCAACAACTTGGTAGACCTTATCATCCTGGACATGTACATGCCCCAGATGAGCGGCCTGGAGCTGCTGCGCATTCTCCGGGCAGAGGGCGTCAATGCAGATGTGATCATGGTCACCTCCGCCGACGATGCCGCCACCATCGAGTCCTTCATCCGCCTGGGGGTCACCGATTACCTCATCAAGCCTTTCGGCTATGAGCGCTTCCAGCTGGCCCTGAAAAACTTCTGCGACCACTGGGACACCATCCACCAGGACCCCAACCACCCCCACAAGTTCACCCAGAACCAGCTGGACAACGTCCTGCTCCACCTCACCGCCTCCTCTCCCCCACCGGCTCCCGGCGGCATGCCCAAGGGGCTGCAGAGCCAGACCCTCACCCTCCTCCAGGACTACCTCAAAGAGAACCCCCAAGGCCACACCTGTGATGACATTGCCAGCCACGTGGGCCTGTCTGTGGTCACCGTGCGCCGGTACATGAACTACCTGGCCGAGCAGCACCTGGTGGACAGTGACATGGACTACAACACCGGCGGGCGGCCGTGCATCGTCTACAAACTGAAACCCTGAACCCCCTCCCGGCAAACAGAATGCCCCCTGGCCCAAATGGGCCAGGGGGCGGTTTGGTTGTATGGGGTCTGGGAAACGTCAGGCGGCCTGCCAGCCCTCGGGGGGCAGGGTGTCCGCCTCAAACATCTGGGTGGGTTCGCCCCAGGCGCAGGCGTCTGGGCCGATGGTATGGAAGCCAAACTTCTCGTAGTAATTGGTGTGTTCGGAGGCCAGGTAGATCTTCTCCTCCCCCAACTCCCAACCCCGCCGGCGGGCGTGGTCGATGAGGATGGGGCTCAGGTGCTTCCCCCGGAACCCGGGGTCCACATAGAGGGTGGCGATCCACAGGCCCGTGTCCGTGCTCCACAGGATCTCCTTGTAAGCCAGGGTGTACCCTCCCACCACCTTGCCCTTCTCCACGGCAACGTAGGCGTCGGGCAGAGGGCCGCCGGTGCGGAGGACTTCCTCCATGTGCTTCTTGATCCAAGGCATGCAGGCGGGCCAATGTTCCTCCAAGCTGGTGAGCAGAGCCGGGATATACTCCGGTCTCTCCCGAATGGATGTGATCCTCATCCCGTTCCCCTCCTTTCCTGGGGGCGGCGATGGTTTCGGTGTCCTTCCGGGGAGGTCTCCCTCTCCTCATTCTTAGGATAGCACTTTTTATCAAAATTTGCAAGGAAAACGCAATGAATTTCGAAACTTTTTACAAAAAACGTTCTTCCAGGCGTTGCCTGGGAGGGAGGGGGGGTGGCGCAGGTTAGAACCTGCGCCGTGGGTTTCCCGCCCGGTCCCGGGCGGGGATCCAGGCTTTCTCTAGAGAAAGCCCGGA
>OLFX01001458.1_pt1 | contig 26716 bp, 8 predicted proteins | sample 1605091 | NCBI WGS metagenome assembly OLFX01 (sample SAMEA3888906, study PRJEB22519) | human gut metagenome | biome: human gut; feature: human-associated habitat; material: faeces | place: Denmark | collected 2012 | reverse complement strand
CTGTAGGTGCAATTGCGGACAAAGAATTTAACAACCGTGTGACTCCTCCAGAAGAACCTAAGTTCCAACCAGAGAAATATGTTCTTAGCGATGGTAACGGTAAGTTTGATATCACTGGTACTAAGCTTCTTGATGATGATGCAGAGTTGACAGATAAGTACGCAGACACAAATGCGAACCCATACGCTGATAAAGCTGATAACAACGAAGCAGAAAACATCAATACGAAAGCCGTGAAACGTGGCGAAACTATTAACTACCAAGTATGGCTTGATACAACTAAATTTGATGCAAACAATAAGGATAACATCCAAACTGTTGGTATTACTGACAACTATGATGAAGCTAAATTGGATGTTAAGGTATCTGATATCAAGGCTTACGATGGTAAGACTGGTAAAGATGTTACTGATAAATTCAACATCTCAATTGCTAATGGTGTAATCACAGCTAACCTTAAAGATGGCTTCACTAAGTCACTTGGCGATGCAGAAAACACTCAAATCATCGATACTACTAAGTTCGAATTTGGACGTTACTACAAGTTTGTCATCCCAGCTAAAGTTTCTGACGGTGCTTACGATGGTGCTGAAATTGAAAATACAGCAGCTCAAGTAGTTAACTACTACAACCCAACTACTAAGAAGACCGAAAAACCAGAGAAACCAACTGAAAAGCGTGTCAACAATGTTCCAATGGCTATTCAGTTAATCTTCGGTAAGACACTTAATGGTCGTCAATTGAAAGATAAGGAATTTAACTTTGTCTTGAAAGACGAAGCAGGAAAAGTTCTTGAAACTGTTCAGAATGATGCTAAAGGCAAAGTAACTTTCTCTACTATTAATTATGGAAGAGACGATCTTGGTAAGACCTTTAACTACACTGTAGAAGAAGTTAAAGGAACTGATACAACAGTTACTTATGACAATATGAAAGTCAACGTTACTGTTAAAGTTATTCAACCTTCAGCAGGTAATCAATTATCAACAGTTATCTCTTATGCTACAGTTGGTGGAAATTCTTATGAATCAGACGACAGAATTTTCGATAACAACGTAACTCCTAACTTCAAACCAGAGAAATACGTTGTTTCAGAACCAAGCTTCGACATCATTGGCAACAAACTTGCTGATGACGACGATTCAGCTGATAAAGTTGAAATCCAAAACTTGAATGGTAAGACCCTCAAACGTGGTCAAAAGATCTACTATCAAGTATGGCTTGATACTCGTGACTTCACAGCAGAAAGCAATCTTCAAACAGTTGGTATCACAGATAACTACGAAGAAGATAAGCTTGACATCAACGCTGCTGATATCAAGGTATACGATGGTATCACTGGTGCTGATGTTACTGACAAGTTCGACATCAAGGTTGAAAATGGTGTTCTCTACGGTACGTCTAAAGCAAGCTTGACTAAAGCTATTAGTGCAACAGATGCTACTCCAGTCATCGACACAACTAAATTTGAGTTTGGTCGTTACTATAAATTTGATATCCCAGCTGTTGTTAAAGACATTGATGCTAACGACGGTGTAGATATTGAAAATACAGCCAACCAAACAATTCACCAATACAACCCATTCAATAAGAAAGTTACAACTCCTGAAAAGCCAACTCAAACACGTGAAAACAACGTTCCAGTTCCACTCGAGTTCAACTATACTAAACGACTTGAAGGACGTGAGTTGACTGCAGGTGAGTTCAGCTTCGTATTGAAAGACAAAGACAACAAAGTTCTTCAAACAGTAACCAACGATAAAGATGGTCACATCAAGTTTGAAAAACTCTTGTTCAATAAAGATGATCTTGGTAAGACATTCACTTACACAGTTGAAGAAGTAGCTGGTAAAGATGCTTCAATCACATACGATACTATGAAAGCAACTGTAACAGTGAAAGTTACTAAGGAAGGCAAAGTTCTTACAACTGTCGTTAACCACGCTTCAACAGGCGGATTTGCTTCAAGTGCTAACGATAAAGAGTTCAACAACAAAGTTCGTCCACCAGAAACACCAGAATTTAATCCAGAGAAATACATTCTTAATGAAACTAAGTTCGATTTGAAGGGAGTATCTCTTCTTGATGATGACAAAGAGTTGAAAGATAAGGTTGCAGAAACTAATGCAAATCCTTATGTTGATGATGCTTCTAATAATGAAAAAGCTAACATCAATACTAAGACCGTATATCCTGGACAAAAAGTTGTTTACCAAGTATGGTTGGATACTACTAAATTCACTGAAAAGAATAATATCCAAACTGTTGGTGTATCAGATGACTATGAAGACGATAAAGTTGATATCAATGTAGCTGATATTAAAGCATATGATGGCATCACAGGTGATGATGTAACAGCTAAGTTCGATATCAAGGTTGAAAACGGTGTGATTACAGCCAACCTCAAAGATGGCTTCACTAAGTCACTTGGCGATGCAGAAAACACTCAAGTTATCGACACAACTAAATTTGCCTTTGGACGTTACTACAAGTTTGATATTGTTGGTAAAGTCAAAGACGACGTTAAGGGTGGTGTAGACATTGAAAACACAGCTTCTCAAATCGTTCATTACTACAACCCAACAACTAAGTCTGTTGAAAAACCAAATAAACCAACAGAAAAACGTGTTGTTAACGTTCCAGTTAAAGTAGAATTCAACTTCACTAAACGTTTGGAAGGTCGTGAGCTTAAAGCTAACGAATTCAGCTTCCAATTGAAGGATGAAGCAGGAAATGTCATCGAAACTGTTAAGAACGATGCCAAAGGTAACGTTAAGTTCAAAGCTATTGAGTACAAGAAAGGCCAAGAAGGCGTTCACAAGTTTACAGTAGAAGAAGTTAAAGGAACAGACGCAACTGTTACATACGATACTATGAAAGCGAATGTAACAATCACTGTTTCTCATGATGGTACTGCTAAAGCTCTTGTAGCAACTGTCGGTCAAATTGCGGATAAAGAATTCAACAATGCGGTTCGTCCACCAGAAAAACCTAAGTTCCAACCAGAAAAATATGTTGTTTCTGAAGCGAAATTCGATGTAACAGGTACTAAACTCGTTGATGATGATAAAGAATTGGCTAACAAGGTTTCAGACACCAATGCAAACCCTTATGCTGATGACGCATCAAACAACGAATTGGAAAACTTGAATACGAAGTCAGTTAAACCTGGTCAAACACTTTACTACCAAGTATGGCTTGATACAACTCAATTTGACGCTAACAACAAGGATCATATCCAAACTGTTGGTATCACAGATGACTTTGATGAAACTAAGTTGGATGTAGATGCATCAGCAATCAAGGTTTACGATTCAGTAACTGGTAAAGATGTTACAGATAAATTCGACATCTCACTTGCTAACGGTGTGATTACAGCTAACCTTAAAGATGGCTTCACTAAGTCACTTGGCGATGCAGAAAACACTCAAGTCATTGACACTACTAAGTTCGAGTTTGGTCGTTACTATAAATTTGATATTCCTGCAACAGTTAAGAAGGATATTAAAGCTGGTGTAGATATCGAAAATACAGCTACTCAAGTTGTTAACTACTACAACCCAACAACTAAGAAAGTTGAAAAACCAAACGTACCAACTGAAAAACGTGTTAACAGTGTTCCAGTTTCAGTAGAGTTTAACTTCACTAAGCGTTTGGAAGGCCGTGAACTTAAAGCGAACGAATTCACATTCGTACTTAAGGATTCTACAGGGAAAGAAATCGAAACTGTTAAGAACGATGCCAAAGGTAACGTTAAGTTCAAAGCTATTGAGTACAAGAAAGGCCAAGAAGGTACTTACAAGTACACAGTAGAAGAAGTTAAAGGTACTGACAGCACAGTTCAATACGACGGTATGAAAGCTCTTGTCACTGTTGAAGTATCACACGATGGTAAAGCGAAAGCTCTTATCACTAAGGTTACTGACCCAGCTGATAAAGAATTCAACAATACTGTTCGTCCACCAGAAAAACCTAAGTTCCAACCAGAGAAATACGTTGTTTCTAAAGAGAAATTCGATATCACTGGTATGAAACTTGTTGACGATGATGCTGAGTTGAAAGATAAAGTAGGCGATACTAACAAGGATCCTTACGCTGACAGCACAGCTAACAACGAAGCTGAAAATATCAATACTAAGACACTCAAGAAAGGTGATAAGTTTGTCTACCAAGTATGGCTTGACACAAACAACTTCACTGACGCTCACAATATCCAATCTGTTGGTGTTACAGATAAATATGACAGCGAAAACTTGAACATCAATGTTGCAGATATTAAAGCATACGACTCTGTAACAGGGGAAGATGTGACAGCTAAGTTTGATATCAAGGTTGAAAACGGTGTAATCACTGCAACATCTAAGTCTGACCTTACTAAGTCACTTGGTGATGCAGAAAATACACAAGTGATTGATACTGCCAAATTGGCATTCGGACGCTACTACAAGTTCGATATTCCTGCAACTATCAAAGGCACTGCCAAAGATGGTGTAGATATCGAAAATACTGCGTCACAAATCGTTCACCAATACGACCCAACTAAGAAATCTGTTGAAAAACCAGAAAAACCAACAGAAAAACGTGTAGTCAATATCCCAACTAAGGTTGAGTTTGAATTCACTAAGAAACTTGAAGGTCGTCAACTTAAAGCTGGTGAGTTTAGCTTTGTACTTAAGGATAGCAAGGGTAATGTTATCGAAACTGTAAGCAACGATGCTAACGGTAAGATCAAGTTCTCTGCCCTTGAGTACAAACGTGGTGAAGAAGGTAATCACGTCTATACAGTAGAAGAAGTAAAAGGTAACGATGCAACTGTTACTTATGATAAGATGGTAGCCACAGTTGTTGTTTCTGTAACTAAAGATGGTAAAGTCTTGACAGCGATTTCTCAATTGCCAGAAGATACTGAGTTCAACAACACTGTTATCCCACCATATACACCACCAACAACTCCACCAAACACACCTCCTACTACACCACCAACTACGCCTCCAACACCACCGACTCCTCCAACTCCAGTGGTTCCACCAGTGACACCACCAACTACACCAGAAGCTCCTAAAGGACCAGCACTTCCTGAAACAGGTGATGATGCGTCTATGGCAGCTATGGCTCTTGGAGGAATCCTTGCGGCAGCTGGACTAGGTTTGGCAGGAAAACGCAAAAAAGAAGACTAAGATAGTTCATAGGTTAAATCCCTCAATATAGTTAGTTAGACTATTTCAGTTTTCGAAAAAGAGACTCATCCCGATAGGGGTGGGTCTCTTTTGTATCTATCTTAAAGATGATTTGGTGTTTTATTAAAATATTAGATATAAGGTTAAGTAATAGAGATTTTAGGATTTATTTTATGCAAAACAGATCAGTGGTTTAAATTTCAGGAAAAGATTATTATAAATATTGATATGTACTAAAATACTTATGTGAAAAGGTTTATTGGTTGTCATGAAGTCCTAGCTGCAAATCACAACTCGTTTTTTATATTGATTAAAAATTAGAGAAAATACTTGCTTAATGATTAAAAAAAAGATACGATAGACTTTGGAAGAAGGTTAATAAATGTATAGAGTGCGTATTTTTTCAATAATGTCTTTGTTTTTGACGCCCATTTGGGGTACAAGGATTAACTTATAGGAAGATTTTGAATGAAACAAGCAAATCATGTTTTTGAAAAAGTGACAAAGTACGCTATTCGTAAGTTGTCGGTAGGTGTAGGACCAGTTGCTATCGGGACATTCTTGTTAGCAGGTGGTTTTTTCGTGTCTAAACCAGTCTCTGCAGATCAGGTTACTAAGGATGCAACGGTACACATGGCCTATGTCGCTGAAAATGAATTAACAGCTGAAGAGCAACAGCAAGTGGTCCATGCTATTCCTGAGGACTACCAGAATGAAGATACTTTTTATTTGGTCTACAAACGTAAGGGTGCTACGCAAACTAGTCTTCCACAGACAGGAAGTTCTGACTGGGTAGCGTCAGGTTTAGGACTAGCAACGGCGACTATGGCTGTGCTGCTCTTTTCAAAAAAACATCGTAAAAAGATTATTGGCTTGGTCTTGATTGGGGCCGCTGGGCAAAGTCTCCTTGTGCCAATAGAGGTTCTTGCCTTGCAAAACAAGGAGTTGCAGGCCTATAATCAGACCCTTGCTGTTGCAGACGAGGCGGACCTAGCTAAAGGTGTTATTGCAATTGATGGTTATGAGTATGTTGGTTATCTGCGTTACTCAGCTAAGCCAGAGCTTGAACAACCTTTGGAGAATACTTTGCAGGGGCTTGAGTCTCCAATAAAAGAAGAGACTAGAGTAAATCAGGGTACAGCTGATAAGGATAGTGAGGGAATCAGTTGGAAAAAGGGAACTCAGGAGTCAGGTCACGAAGGCGAAGCTGTGGTTCAACCTGCTAATCCAGAGTATACCGGACCAAATAGTGCCAATGGTACGCAAGAATCAGGTCACGAAGGTGAAGCCCTTGTTCAACCAGTGGCTCCAGAATATACCGGCCCAATCAGTGCTAACGGCACACAAGAAGTTGGCAATGAAGGAGAGGCTGTGGTTCAACCAGCCAATCCAGCGTATACTGGTTCAATCAATAGCGACACTACCAGTGCCAAAGGCACACAAGAATCCGGTCATGAAGGCGAAGCTCTTGTTCAACCTGTCGCCCCAGAATATACCGGCCCAATCAGTGCCAATGGAACGCAAGAGGTTGGTCACGAAGGCGAGGCTCTAGTTCAACCCGCCACTCCAGAGTACACCGGTTCAATCAGTAGCGATACTACAAGTGCCAATGGTACGCAAGAAGTTGGTCACGAAGGTGAAGCTGTGGTTCAGCCTGTCAATCCAGCGTACACTGGTTCAATCAATAGCGACACTACCAGTGCCAAAGGCACACAAGAATCAGGCCACGAAGGTGAGGCCCTTGTTCAACCTGTCGCCCCAGAATATACCGGCCCAATCAGTGCCAATGGTACGCAAGAATCAGGTCACGAAGGTGAAGCTTTTGTTCAACCCGTAGCCCCAGAGTATACAGGTCCAATCAGTGCCAATGGCACCCAGGAAGCTGGTCACGAGGGTGAAGCTGTAGTTCAGCCTGTCAATCCAGCGTACACTGGTTCAATCAATAGCGACACTACCAGTGCCAAAGGCACACAAGAATCAGGCCACGAAGGTGAGGCCCTTGTTCAACCTGAGAATCCTGTTCATACCCCAGTTGTCGGTAGTATCACAGAGACTGAAACACAAGCCATCGATTATCCTATTGAAGTGATTACGGATGATAACAAGTATGTGGATGAAGAAGTTGTTGAACAAGAGGGTAAAAAAGGTAGCCAAGAAATCCAGAAAATTTACCAAACCATTGATGGTGTCAAGGTTGGTGAGCCGACTATTGTGTCAGGTAAGGTTATTGAGGTGCCACAACCTAGAAAAATCCGTCGTGGAAGCAAGCCTCTAGATGGCACAACGACCGAAGAATCTATTGTAGAGCTTCCATTTAAAGAAATTGTCCAAGAAGATGACACACTTGAGAAAGGCACTTTACAGGTTGTCCAAGAAGGTCAAAAAGGCCAAAATAAAATCACCAAGGTTTATAAGACCTATAAGGGAAACAAGACTGCTGAAGAACCAACTGTTACTGAAACAGTGCTAGTGCCTGTCCAAGATCGTATCGTTCGCAAAGGAACTAAGGTATCTGAAAAACCAGTGCTTACGCTGACACAGATTGACAAGGATGACTTGGGTCGAAGTGCTAAACTTAGCTACAACTTGACTAATCCAGGTTCAGCAACTATCACGACTATTAAAGCGGTCCTTAAGCAAGATAGACAGGTTGTTCAAACGCTTGATATTCCTAGCACGACCTTGACTGCTGACCTAACCAACTTAGACTATTACAAGCCTTATACTCTTACAACAACCATGACCTTTGATCGTGGCAATGGTGAGGAGAGTCAGGTTTTGGCAGACCAAACTCTCCAACTGGATCTCAAGAAGGTTGAGCTTAAAGATTTTGCACGTACAGATTTGATCAAGTATGACAATCAAACAGAAGTGGATGAGACTCGTCTGACAGCTGTGCCTCAAGATCTCACGAATTACTACTTGAAACTGACTTCTGCGGATCAAAAGACGACTTACTTGGCAGTGAAAGCCATCGAAGAAACAACAGTTGATGGCAAGGCGGTTTATAAGGTAACTGCAGAAGCGGACAATTTGGTACAACGTGATGCCCAAAACCATTTTGCACAAACCTATAGCTATTACATTGAGAAACCTAAGGCTAGCCAAGCCAATGTCTACTATGATTTTGCTGAGTTGGTCAATGCCATTCAAGCAAATCCATCAGGTGAATTTAGACTTGGTCAAAGCATGAGTGCTCGTCACGTCGTTCCAAACGGCAAATCATACATCACGACAGAATTTACTGGTAAGTTGCTCAGTGATGGTGACAAACGCTTTGCCATCTATGATTTAGAGCATCCATTGTTTAATGTTATCAATGGCGGAACTATCAAGAACATCAACTTTGAAAATGTAGACATCAATCGCCCTTATCAAAATCAAATCGCGACACTTGGATTTAACCTTAAAAACAAAGGTCTGATTGAAGATGTTAAGGTGACTGGTTCGGTTACTGGTAACAATGACGTGGCAGGTATTGTCAATAAGATTGATGAAGATGGCAAAATTGAGAATGTCGCCTTTGTCGGTAAGATTAACTCTGTCGGTAATAACTCGACAGTTGGTGGGATTGCTGGTTCAAACTACATGGGATTCGTCAACAGAGCCTATGTCGATGCGACTATTACAGCTCAAAATGCCAATGCAAGTATGCTGGTGCCATTTGTTACCTACATGCTCAACAGCTGGAAGTCAGGAACTAAGGCCAAGGTGACTAACTCAGTAGCAAAGGGTGTTCTTGATGTTAAAAACACACGAAATGTCGGTGGTATTGTCGCTAAGACTTGGCCATACGGTGCTGTTCAAGACAACGTGACCTACGCCAAGGTTATTAAAGGTCAAGAAATTTTTGCTTCTAATGATGTCAATGATGAAGATGGTGGTCCTCATATCAAAGATCTCTTTGGCGTTGTTGGTTATAGCTCGGCCGAAGATGGTACTGGTAAAGATACCAAGAGTCCTAAAAAACTCAAACATTTGACTAAGGAAGAAGCTGACAAGCGTGTTGAAGGTTACAAGATTACAGCTGATACCTTTGTCAGCGAGCCTTACGCGTTGAATACCCTTAATAACGCTTCTAGTCAAGCAGATTTTGTCAATATTCAAGACTATAATCCAGCATACAAGCAGGCTTACAAGAATATTGAGAAATTCCAGCCATTCTACAACAAGGATTATATTGTCTACCAAGCAAACAAACTAGCTAAAGACCACAACTTGAATACCAAAGAGGTACTCTCAGTAACTCCAATGAATGACAGTAATTTTGTTACAGACTTAAGCGATGCTAATAAGATTATTGTTCATTATGCTGATGGAAGCAAAGACTACTTCAAGCTTTCAGAGAGTTCAGAAGGGTTGAGCAATGTTAAGGAGTACACTGTCACTGATTTGGGTATCAAGTACACTCCAAATATCGTTCAGAAAGACCACTCAAGCCTTATCAATGGCATCGTTGATATCCTAAAACCGATTGAGTTGCAGTCTGATCCAATTTACCAAAAACTTGGTCGTACAGGTCCAAATAAGGTCAATGCTATCAAGAACCTCTTCTTGGAAGAAAGCTTTGAGGCTGTTAAGGCTAATTTGACGAACCTTGTGACTAAGCTGGTTCAAAATGAAGATCACCAGCTTAACCAATCACCAGCTGCTCAACAAATGATTCTTGACAAGGTTGAGAAGAATAAAGCAGCCCTCTTGCTAGGCTTGACCTACTTGAATCGTTATTACGGTGTGAAGTTTGATGATCTTAACATCAAAGAAATCATGCTCTTCAAACCAGATTTCTATGGTAAAAATGTGGATGTCCTTGACCGTTTGATTGAGATTGGCTCTAAGGAAAATAATATCAGTGGTTCAAGAACCTACGATGCTTTCGGTGAAGTTCTCGCTAAGAGTACCCTTTCTAGTGATCTTACCGACTTCCTCAACTACAACCGAAAACTCTTTACCACTATCGACAATATGAATGATTGGTTCATTGATGCCGCTAAGGATAAGGTCTACGTTGTAGAGAAAGCGTCTCAAAATGAAGGTGTTGGTGAGCACAAGTACCGTGTTTATGACAACCTCAGTCGTGGTCTCCACCGCAAGATGATTTTGCCATTGTTGAACCTTGATAAGACAGAAATGTTCCTGATTTCTACTTATGACACCATGTCTTATGGTACAGCTAACAAGTACAACACAACCCTAGAAAAGTTGAAACCTGAGATTGATCTAGCGGCTCAACGTCAAATCAACTACCTTGATTTCTGGCAAAGATTGGCCGCAGATAATGTCAAAAACAAATTGTTCAAAGACATTGTCAATCCAATCTGGGAAGGTTTCTATGTCTGGGGTCATGGTTGGCCAGGTTGGCCAGAGCGCTACGGCCAATTTAAGAACAGTACGGAAGTCTATGCGCCAATCCGTGAAATCTATGGACCAGTCGGTGAGTACTACGGTGATAACGGAGCTATGGCTGGTGCCTATGCTGCCATCTACGACAATCCATATGATAATCGTGCCAAGGTTACCTTCGTCATGTCTAACATGATTAGTGAGTACGGTGCATCAGCCTTCACTCATGAAACAACCCATATCAATGACCGTATTGCCTACTTTGGAGGTTTTGGTCGTCGTGAAGGAACAAATGTCGAAGCCTATGCACAAGGTATGCTACAGTCACCAGCTACTCAAGGTCACCAAGGTGAATACGGTGCCCTAGGCCTTAACATGACCTTTGAAAGAGCCAACGATGGTAACCAGTGGTACAACACCAATCCAAACAAGTTGAACTCTCGTGAGGCCATCGACCGTTACATGAAGGGCTACAACGATACCCTTATGCTTCTAGATTCACTTGAAGGAGAAGCAGTCCTCAGTCAAGGCAAGCAAGAGCTCAATAACGCATGGTTCAAGAAGGTAGATAAACAGCTACGAGGCAATAGTAAAAACCAATACGACAAGGTGCGTGCTCTAAGTGATAGCGAAAAGGCTATTAGTTTGACCACTATTGATGACCTTGTGGATAATAACCTCATGACCAATCGTGGACCTGGAAATGGTGTTTATAAACCGGAGGACTTTTCTTCTGCCTATGTCAATGTGCCTATGATGTCTGCTATTTATGGTGGTAATACCAGTGAGGGCTCTCCAGGTGCTATGTCCTTCAAGCACAATACCTTCAGACTCTGGGGATACTACGGCTATGAAAAAGGTTTCCTAGGTTATGCGACCAACAAGTATAAACAAGAAGCAAAAGCGGCTGGTAAGGATACCCTTGGAGACGACTTTATCATTAGCAAGATTTCTGATGGTCAGTTCAACTCCCTAGAAGACTTCAAGAAAGCTTACTTCAAAGAAGTCAAAGAAAAAGCGTCACATGGTTTGACGACAGTTACGATTGATGGCGCATCAGTAAGCTCTTACGATGATTTGTTAGCCTTGTTTAAAGCGGCAGTCGCCAAAGACGCTGCAAGTCTTAAAACAGATAATAATGGCAATAAATCTGTGTCAACAAGCCATACGACAAAACTCAAAGAAGCTGTCTATAAGAAACTCCTACAAGAGACAGATAGTTTCACAAGTTCTATTTTCAAGTAATAGATGAAAGAAACCCTTTTGGTAAATGCCAAAGGGGTTTTTGATACTGTCGGGAATGCGGGTGGTAGGAGCCTTTAGGTCAGTGTTGGCAAGGGATTGAGAAAGATGTGAGTTAAGCCATTAAAAAAATTCCTTTTGAAGGGAGAGAATTTTGAATTTTAATAAATATCACTATAACTAAAAAATAAGGTTAGAGTGACGAACGTTTTTAATAAAAGATGGTTTGATATAAAAGTATTTTGAAAATTATAGAACTGACAAAATAGGGGATTGTGCTAAACAAAAGTACGAACGATTTGATGTTTCAAAGGACTTAGATAAAAGTTTTAAATTAATGTTTTTTAATAAAAGTTAAACTTTTACACGATTATTAGTATATATTTGACAATTTAATAATTATAGTATAAAATGGAAAACGTATATAAAGTAATTTGGATATTGAGGAAATTTATTATTATGAGAGATATGTTTAATAAACGCCAACGTTTTTCATTAAGAAAATATAGCTTTGGTGTGGCCTCTGTCCTTTTGGGAGTTTCAATCTTCTCAAATGCACAGGGTGCCCAAGCTGACGAAACGGTAGCACCAACTACCGCAGGTATGGAAACAACTGCTGAGCCAGATGTCGTCGTGGAGCAATCAACACCAACAACAGCATCAGTAGCTCCAGCAACAACAGAAAACACACCAAGTTCAGTCTCTACTGTGGCCTTGGCTAGTGAACAACCCCAATCAGTAGCTCAAAACAGCCAAGCAACTTCAACAACTAGTCAAACAGCAGCTAGTTCAGAAGTAGCTTCTCAGGCTGCATCGCAAGCGAGCTCTGAATCTGCAGCAGCGGCTGCTTCATCTGTAGTTACTAGTGCACAAGCTCTTAGCTCAGCAGCTGTAGCAGAAACTCCAGCTGCTGGTCAAGTATCAGCACAAACAAGTGCGGCTGCTTCAGTTGCGACTGTAGCAGAAACTGCCAGTGCAGAGTCTACGACTAACGCTGTAAATAGCGTCCTTAAAGTAGCGACTAGCGAGTTGGCTGTGACAAGCAGTGAATTGAATGCTGCTGAAGCAAGCCTTAACTCTGAAAATCTCATCAACGCTATGGGGCTTGCAGTATCAAACCGTAGCCTTCGTACAGCTGATGCGGTTGCTGTTTTGACAAATGCTGGAGCAGGCTCAACAAACCCTGACTTGACAAACCTCGGCTACAAACTTGACTATTTACCAGGGCGTCAACAATACTTTGTTAACATTGACTACATCAACCACCTCAAAGTCGGTCGTGATAACCGTGGGGGGTTGAGACCTTATGACTTTATTGAAAACGGTAATTTCTTTGTTACACCAAACTATGCTAACCTTGGTATTATTGACTATGTTGATGAAGCAGGAAACAAGATCCCTGGATCTTCAACCTACCGTATCAATAACTCAACTGAAACAATTACAGCAAACGGTAAGACTTACAATAAAATCTACGATGCTGGTGTAACAGAACTTCCACCAGTACCAGCAGGATACCGCATCAAGTATGCAACTGCTGACAAATCAAAAGCTAATGCTTACGTAGATGTCTTGAAGTCAGAACGTCAATACGACTATAACAACGGTGTTGCAACTATCCGTTCTGAACGTTCTTGGGACCGTAACCAAAGTCGTGTCGTTGACCTTGTTCAATTTGCTAACGGTTCACAAGGTTTGGATGCTTCAATTGATGCCAATGGTGGTGGTCAATACCTAGCTCCAGGATACCGTTACCACATTATCGTTGAAAAAGACACTAGAGATGTCACTAAAGCAACAAGTCAAACAGTGACTTACACTGGTGCTGATACGAAGACACCAGCTGCTAACACTCAAAATGACTTTAGCTTCAACGGTAAAGAAGACCCAACAACTAATACAACAACTTGGACTGAAACGACTCATACTTATGGAACAGTTAAGACTCCGGTTGTTACTGGTTACTATGCTGATAAAGCTGTAGCAGGTGGTAAGACAGTTACTCCAGATGCACCAAATGCAACAGACACAGTGACATACAAAGCCTTTGGTAAATTTATCGCTGTGGATGAAAATGGAAATCCAATTCCAGGTGTATCAACAACTGCCTACACAAACGATCCAAATGATGCGACTAAGATGATTGCCATCGACAAGACGCTTCCAAGCATTCCTGGCTACACTGTTAAGGTTGTACCTGCCACCCCAGGTGACTTGTCTAGCGATACTAAGGTTGTTTACGTTAAGAACGATCAAAAAGCCAGTGTTACTTACCGTGATGAAACAAGCGGTTCAATCCTTGAAACAGTTGCTTTGGCTGGTAAGTCTGGCGAAGCGATTAACTACTCAACAGCTGAACGTATCAAACACTATCAAGACCTTGGCTATGCCCTTGTGACAGATGGTTACCCAGCTGGTGCAAGCTTTGACTTGGATAGCACAGTTGACCAAGCTTGGACAGTAAGCTTCAAACGTGTAGCACTTGACTTTAATCCAGACAATGCACACGAACCAGGAACTCCAATCTACCCTAACCAACCAAACGGTCCAAAATGGCCAGCTAAGGATGCTTACCTTAAAGATGTTACTTACACTGTTCACTATGCAAGCAAGAACAGCAATGCTAAATTGCCAGCAGACAGTGTTCAAAAGGCACAATGGAAACGTTCATTGACCCTTGATTCTGTGACAGGTGACATTCTTACAGCAGGTGAATGGAAGGCTGATAAGACTAAGTTCGACCTCGTAATCACACCATTGGTTAACGGTTATTTCGCCAATAAAGGCCGTGTGGCTTCTCAAGATGTCACTATGGACAACAAGGTTGAAACTGTTACTTACACTAAATTTGGTAAGATTATTGCTGTTGACGAAAAAGGTAATCCAATCCCAGGTGTTGAAGCAGTTACTTACACAAATGATCCTAACGATCCAACTAAGGCTGCCATGACACTTGTTCCTGAAGTGAAAGGTTACAAGGCCGAGAAGACTGCTGTGACACCAAGCAACCCTGGTGATGATACAAAGGTTATTTATAAGTTAACTAACGCAGAACCTGCTAAACCAACAACTAACAAAGACCTTGGTACTATCGTTGTCATCTACCGTGATGAATATGGCAACCAAATCAAGATGCCACTCGTTATCACTAACTCTGTTGGTTCTGAAGTTAACGTTCACGGTGACCGTTATATCTACCGTAATGGTGTGAAATACGAATTGATTCGTCAAGAAGGTAAATCTACAGACAAGATGACAAAAGGTCAAACAGTCGTGACCTATATCTATCGTAAGGTCGAAGATGGCTCAACACCTTCAAATGGTAATAATGGTCAATCTGGAAATGGTGGAAATTCAACTTCTAAAGCTGTAAAAGCGGCCTCAAACGGATCTAAAGGATCTAAAGGTTCTGGATCAGCAGCCGATGGCGCTTCAGATGGTAAAGGTTCAGATAAGAAGAAATCTGGAAACAAAGATGGTAAGAAGGCAGATGGTTCTGATAAAGCTAAAGAAGGCGACGAACAATTGCCAGTAACAGGTGAATCAGATAACAACCTCGCAGCAATGGGTGTTGTTGTTATGGGACTTATGTCAGGACTTGCGGCTATGAATCGTCGTAAAAACCAAGACTAAGATTTCCACACCTTATCTCTCATAAATTCCAAAAATAAAATCTCTCTCGAGTGAATTGCTCGGGAGAGATTTTTTGGGTCTTTGTAGATAAAACTCAAGAAAGCTCCGAATGTTTGTGAATCTTTTAAGCAGTATTTAGCTTGATAAGGTACAATAGAGTAAGACAAAACGAATGAGGAGACTGTCATGAAGTTTTTACATACGTCAGATTGGCATGTGGGGCGAACCCTCAATGGCTGGTCTTTGCTGGAGGAGCAGGAGTGGGCCTTTCAACAAATAGTGGATTTGGCAATTCGTGAACAGGTGGATGGGGTCATCATTGCTGGGGATCTCTATGACCGTGCGGTGCCGCCTGTGGATGCGATTAAACTTTTTAATAAGACCTTGGCACGTTTGGTCTTGGAGGAGCAGATTCCCGTCTATGCCATTAGTGGTAATCACGATGGGGCTGAACGCTTGCATTTTGGGAGAGACTTTTTTCAACCTCAGGGTCTTCATTTAAGCACACGTTTGGAGGAGGCCTTTGAGCCTATTGAGTTGGAGGGTTGCCAGATTTTTCTTCTTCCCTTTATCGATCCTATTGATGCTAGGATTTATTATAAGGATGATGAGGATAAGGAAATTCAGGGGATTGGTGATGCTTTAGCCTACATTCTTGAGGATATGGAGAAAGCTTTTGATCCCGACAAATCACATATTTTGGTGACGCATTTTGCGGTTTCTAAGAAAGATGACCAAGATGGTCAAAGTTTACGAGAATTGATGCTGTCTGAAACCAGCAATACGGTGGGTGGGCTTACCAATGTGACCAGTGACCTTTTCAAGGCTTTCGATTATGTGGCCTTGGGGCATATCCATACCCGCTTTGCTAGTCCGAGCCAGCGCGTGCAATATTCAGGAAGTCCAGTCGCCTTTAATGTCAAAGAAGCCAAACGTAAGGAAGAAAAGGGTGTTTATATTCTTGAATTGGATGCGTCTGGTGACTTGTCCCAGACCTTCCATTCTCTAGAGGTCAGACGGCCAATTGTGACCCTTCAGGAACCTTTTGAAACCTTGATGTCACCAGAATTTTATAAGGAAAATCCTTGTCAAAAGGCTTGGTTTGCTTTTGATATTCAACTGTCCAGTCGTAAGGAATTAGAAGGTATCAATGTGCGTGCCCGTCTGGAAGAAATTTATGGGACAGACATTGTGGAAATCACCTTCAGTCGTCTGGGTGATGTCAGGGAAGAAAACGTGACTGTTGATCAGCACTTAAAAGATTTGGAAATGCAGTCGCCACAGGAAATTGTTTCTGATTTTTACCAAACAGTGACTGGGGGCGATGTCTTGTCTGAGAGACAGACTGCCCTTGTGGAAAGTATTTTTGAGGAGATTGGAAGGAGCCGACAATGAGACCAGTTCAGTTAGAATTGACCAATTTTGGACCTTATCGTAAGGAAGTCATCAATTTCACCCAGTTTGACCATGCTCCTCTCTTTTTGATTGGTGGGGACACAGGGGCTGGTAAGAGTACTCTCTTTGATGCCATGACGGTGGCCTTGTTTGCGACGACCAGTGGTGATCGTAATGTTGAGGAGATGCGGTCGACCTTTGCTGGTCCAGAGGATGATTTGACCAAGGTGACTTTTTACTTCCAACAAGGCAACCACCTTTATCGCATTGAGCGAGTTCTCCAGCAGGCGAGGGCCAAGCGGGGTGGTGGTACGACCATTCAAAAAGCAACGGCTTCACTGGTTATTGTGGATAAGATTGGTGGTCAGGAAATTGAAAAACTTGGGGATAAAATCAAGGAAGTGAGTGACCAGATTGAGCAGATTTTGGGTCTCAATGCTGAACAGTTCAAACAGATTATCCTCCTTCCGCAAAATGATTTTAGTCGTTTTTTGAAAGAAGATTCCAAGACCAAGACTCAAATTTTGAAGAAAATCTTTGGAACAGGTATTTTTGACCGTTTTCAAAAGGGCTTGGAAGAGCGTCTTCGTCAGAGTAATAAGGATATGGATAAGCGCCAGGCTCAGCTAGATGGCCATTTTGCCAGTCAGGTTTGGTCTGAGGAGGAATTAGGTGTGCTGGCCCAAACGCCAGCCTCTGAAAAATTGGTACGTCTTGAAGACCTTTTGGCGAAACGTCAAGAAAATCTTGAAGAGCAAAAAAGCATCTTGAAGGATGCCCATGAGGACTTGGCTAAGCTACAGAAGAGTTTGCAGAGTGCTCAAGATGTGGCAAAGATTTTTCAAGAATTGGAGCAAGCCAAGGAGCGTTACCGTCTGGAAATTGAGGAAGGTGCTCAGGAACAGGCAGAGGTGAAAGCGCATCTGGAGGAATTGCAGTTCGCCCAAGGGTTGCAGGAAACCATCAGCAGCTTGAAGCAGTATCAGATGCAGTTGTTGCAAGTAGAGCAAGACCTTGAAATTGCTCAGGAGGAATTAAAGGCTAAGGAGCAGGCTTTTGAGGGAGTTAAGGCTCAAAAAGAGGCACTTGCAGCTCAGACGGAGGATTTTCTTCAAAAAGAAGAGAAACTGCAAGCGTGGAAAGAGGCTATTATCTATGCCCAGAGTCTTGCCCAAGAGCAGGAAAAAATCAAACGGTCGAGTGGAAACTACAAGCAGTTGGAAGAAACTTATCAACAGGCTTCGAAAGAGATTGAGACTCTTAACAAGTCCTTGTCAGATTTGGAGGCCAATCGTCTTGGTTTAGAGAGTTTGCTTGAGGCTGAAAAACTTCTCCAGTCTGTGGGCTACAGTGTGGATAAGCAACTGGCTCAGGATCTTAAAGAAATAGAGGGCTTGAATCAGGAGTTGGCAAAGACCGAAAAGCGTCATCAAACCTTATCTTTAGATATTGACCAAGCTCAAGAAATTGTCAAAGAATTGGAAGAGAAGTTAAGTAGGACTCTAGCCTCACGACGTCAGCTCATGATTGCCCAGTTACAGGCAGAATTAGAAGATGGACAGCCCTGTATGGTCTGTGGTTCCTTGGATCATCCTAAGGTCGATGGGACACAGGTTGATGAAGCGGCCTTGAAGGATCTCATGGACCAGGTGGAGGAACTTCAAGCTCAAAAAGAAAAGCAAGTCGCTACCTTGTCAAACCGTCAGGCTACTTTGAGCGAAGTTGAGTCTAAACGTCAAGATTTGCTTGACCAAGTGGCTAAAGTTAAGTTAACTCTTCAAAAACACTATCAAGAACTGGAAGAACAAGTTAAGGGACAGTTTGAATTTGACTTTTCAGAGGATTATGAAGCTGTCCGTGGGCAAACCTTGTTGAGTGCTGTTGAGAAGCATTATCAAGAACTCCAAAAACGCTATGATAAGGAAGAAGCAGACCTTGTCCATTGTCAAGAGGAGTTAGCTAAGGCCCAAGAAAAAGCGCCAGATTTGGCTAAGAGCTATCAAGAGGCCAAGGCAACTCTCTATCAAGCTAAGGAGCGCCTAAAAGACTTGAAGGAAGCTCATCCAGAACTGGAGTCTGTAGAGGTCTATCAAGAACGAATTTCCCTTGCGAAGCAGGAGTTGGACCTCTACAATAGGCAAGTCAAGGAAAATGGTGAAGCCTACAACCAACTTCATGCCGACATTCAAGGCATCAAGGGGCAGCTTGAGAGCTTGACCAAGTCTAAAGAAAAGACCAGCCAAGAAATGAAACGTTTATCAGCTGAGTTGGACCAAAGTCTTAAGGTCGAAGGTGCCCTCACCAATGACCTAGAACAAATCCAGCTTTGGCTACTTGAAGTGAACAAGCAAGCTATTCCTAAGCTTCAGGCTCAATTGACAAGTTACCAAACCCTTAAACAAGAGTTGCAGACCCAGATTAGTAAGAGTCAAGAGCTTCTGCAAAATCAGGAAAAACCAGATTTGGCTGCTTTAACCCAAGGGGTCCAAACCAGTCAGGAAAGTTACGATACGCAATTGGCTCAGGTCTCTGTCATGGAGAAAGGACTTAAGGATGCGACAGCTACCTACCAAGCAGCCAAAACTCTTCAAGACAGCAACCAAGAGGCCTTTAAGGCCCATCAAGAACTTAGTGATTTGGTTAAGGTGGTTAAGGGAGAAAATACTGCTCTGACTGGTCGTCTCAATCTTGAGGTCTATGTTATTCGTCAGTATTTCCAACAAATCTTGGATTATGCCAATGCCAACTATATCGGACTATTAACGGATAACCGCTATTCCTTTGTCTTGAGCGAGGAAGGACGCAGGGCGCGTGATCACTTTGGTTTGGATATTAACGTCTATGACCAGTTGACAGGTAGTGAACGCTCCGTTAAATCCTTGTCTGGTGGTGAAACCTTTATCGCCGCACTGGCCATTGCCCTATCCCTCTCAGAAGTTGTGCAAAATACCAGCAAGGGTGCCGTTGTTGAAGCTCTCTTCATCGACGAAGGTTTCGGTTCGCTAGATAAAGAGGCTCTCACCAAGGCTATCGCGGTCCTAGAACAAATTGGCGAAAACCGTATGGTCGGTGTCATCAGTCACGTGGACGACATGAAAGAAGGTATCGCTCAGCAATTGGCCATCATCAAGTCGCATGATGGTAGTAGCCGTATTAAAATTGTGGATAAGGGGTAAAATATAAAAACTATATTGCTGTCAATTAACGAGAACCAAAAGATATATCCTATAATAGGAGTCCATTTGAATTACTAACATTCATCCAATTTTACTATTAGGGTGAGAATAAGAGGAAAGTTAATAACCTTATTAGATTGTACTTGGATGCAGGTTTTATATGATATTGTGTTAAGCTTATCGATATAAAATCAGAAAGATTAATCGTAGGTAACGAAAATCAATAGCTAAAGACCGCTTTCACTGGGAGTTATGGCTGAACTTGAAATGTGATAATATTATAGAAAAGTACTGAGATGTTAAGAAGTGTACTGACCGCCAAAGTTAGACAGGAAAAATCTAACTCTTTGGGTGCAGTTCAAATTGAAGTAGCAACATTTTATGTGACGCTTCATAAACCAGCACCCCATCACACCATGGGAAGTCTTAAGATTGATACTTAAACACATGTTATTAATGAAGATGGGGATATTATAAAGGGATTTTATGCAGCAGGAGAAGTAGCTGGAGGTCTTCACGCTGGGAATCGCCTTGGTGGAAATTCCTTGACGGATATCTTTACTTTTGGACGTATCGTTGGGTAAACATCTATAAACGAGAATTGTTAGTACAATAGGTATGTCGTAAATAGAAAGAAGAATTTTACAGTTTTTTAGCTAATAAATATTTTTAGACTGGAGATAATTTGTTCCAGTCTTTTTATTTTCTCAAAAAGATGAAATAAAAGGTTTTAAAAATTAAAATGAGATAATGGCTCTTTGACTAAAAATAAGTTATAATTAGAATAAGTGTAATATGTAATTTTTATGGTATTTTTTCTAAAAAGAGATAGCGTCTTTACAAGGTTTTTTTAATAAAGAAAGTAAGACTAAGGATAATTTTTGGAAAAAGACAAAAATATCATAATAATATCCGATAATGAATAGTGTTGACTAGTGAATGGTTGGGTGTACTTAGGTTATCATCACCTAGGTCATGGAGGAGAAGATAGAAGTGATGAATGTTTCAGGCCGATTTTGTGTTTTTTCGCATAAGGATAGACAGCATCAACGTTTTTTTCAATTATTACCTGATGGTAGCATTAGAGATATTGACAGTCCTGGTCATGATAATGAACGCTTTTGGGATTTTCAAAATAATCAGATCTGCTTATATTCTAATCAAAGGCAGTTAACTGCTACTTTTGATTGTTGCTATGAGGAAGAGGGACATTCATACTGGGAAGGTTGGCATCAACACTCTATTCCTTTGGAACTTCGTCTCTATGATATGAAATCTGATCTTTTTGATTTTAAGACGAAGTTTACCAGTAGGTTTTTGATTGATTATGGAGCATTGTCAGTTGGTCCACATACCTATGGTATCCCCTTTTTAGTTGACTATGATCATGGTGGAAAGGTAATTATAGGGGATTACTGTTCTATTGGTCAGAATGTTTATTTTGTGACGGCAAATCACAATTTGGAATTGGTGACTACCTATCCATTTAAAAGTTTAGAGCGATTTTATTCAGATAAGACCTTAGATATAGAAGACGATCACACCCTTCAATCTCCTACTAGGGTTGGTAATGATGTCTGGATTGGGAATAATGTCCAGATTATGGCTGGTGTAACTATAGGTGACGGTGCGGTTATAGCCGCAGGATCTGTGGTTACTAAGGATGTATCCCCCTATGCTATTGTTGGAGGGAACCCAGCCAAGTTGATTCGCTACCGTATTGCAGATGCTAATGATCGATTCAACATGCAAAAGATTTCTTGGTGGGATTGGCCAGAGCATGTAATTTCAGAACGACTTGATAAAATTATGAGTAAGGATATTTCTGCCTTTATTGCAGAATATTTACCCGAAGATGACTAGGCTCAATATTGTATCCATTTATTTGGTTGATGATTCACTCACAGAAGTTCTTGTTAGAGTTCTTCGTATGTGTAAAAGCTTGGACAACTATAATGTGCTATAAATAATAAAAGAAGAAATAAAATGACAGAAAAAGTTAGTGTAATTGTACCCGTATTTAATGTTGAAAAATACCTTAGACAGTGTCTGGATAGTATCCTTCAACAAACCTATCAGAATCTCGAAATTATTATTATAAATGATGGCTCAACAGATGGAAGTGACGCCATATGCCGTGAGTATGCTGGTAAGGATTCACGAATATCTTACTTTGCAAAAGAAAATACTGGGATTTCTGATACAAGAAATGTCGGTATTCGTCAAGCAACGGGTGAGTATGTGACCTTTGTAGATTCGGATGATTGGGTAGAACATACTTATGTTGAAGAGCTTCATGATAAACTTAAGGCTTATGATGCTGACATTGCTATTACCAATTATTATCTCTTTAATGAGGCCGATAGTCTTTTTTATTTTTATATTACTGATGAAGATTATTATGAACAAGTGTATTCTCCTGCTCAGTTGATTGAGGGTCTATATGAAACCAAGTTCAATAAAAGTTTTGCTCTGATTTCAGCTTGGGGGAAACTTTATAAACGCACTCTTTTTGAAGATCTACTTTTTCCAAAAGGACAGATTGGAGAGGATGGCTTTTTTAATCTTAAGGCCTATTTAATGAGTGAGCGCGTAATCTACCTCAACAAGGGGTTGTATGCTTACCGAGAAAGACCAGGAAGTTTATCTAGAACTTGGACTGAAGATTGGATGTCGGCATTGGTATATGCTATGGAAGAGCGTCTTGCCTTGTTAGCTAGCAGGGGTTATCCACTCGAGAAGCATATGACTGTTTATCGTATGATGTTAGAGTCTTGCTTGACAAATGGAGCATCTCAGGGCTTAGAAGGAACAGAAGCTTATCGTCGAATCAAGGAAAAATATCAGGTATTAAGTTTAGCACCACAGCACTATAATGAGAAAAAACGATCAATTGTACTTGCTGCAAACTATCCTTATGTTGAGCAGGTGGTAACTACAATCAAATCTATTCTCTATCACCATCGTAATATTCGTTTTTATATAATTAACAGTGATTTTCCACAAGAATGGTTTAAGGGGCTAAACCGTCACCTTGCACGATTTGGTAGTGAGATTGTTAATTGTCGAGTAAGTAGTGCACAGATTTCCCAATATCGCACGGATATTTCCTACACTGTTTTTTTACGCTATTTTATTTCTGATTTTGTCAAAGAGGACCGTGTAATTTATATGGATTGTGATATGGTAGTGACGGGGTCACTTGATGATCTATTTACAATGGATCTAAAGGGATATCCTGTTGCAGCAGTCCGAGATTATGGGGGACGTGTCTTTTACCACCGAGAAATCTTCAATGCAGGCTTTTTAGTTATTGATAATGCATACTGGAGACAGGAACAGATGAGTAGGCACCTTATCGAAATGACTAATGAGTGGCATGATAAGGTTGATCAAGCCGATCAGTCTATCTTGAATATGGTCTTTGAAAATAATTGGTATGAACTTCCATTTGACTTTAACCATGTTGTTTTGCATAGTCATTTTACAGATTATCAATTACCAGAAGGACAAGAATATCCCAAAGTTATTCATTATCTGTCCCATAGAAAACCATGGTTTCCTCTGGCAGCGCAAACTTATCGCGATGTGTGGTGGTTCTATGCACAGTTGGATTGGTCTGATGTAGCTGAGAATGTTAGCTTGGCTCCATTGCAGAGTAGGGCGCTTTATCCTAAAGGTAGACCATTTACCTGTCTAGTTTATACTAGCATTGCTGAAGTTCCTCACTTGGAGGATTTGATTCAAGCTCTTCCTCAAGTTCACTTTAATATTGCTGCCCGTGTCATTGTATCAGATAGCTTAGCGAGATTGATCACTTATCCTAATGTAACAGTCTATTCTGGTATTAATAATATGCGTAGCCTAGATTTGGAATTGGTATCAATAAGTGATTTGTTACTTGATATCAATCCAGGAGAGAAGACTTTAGAAATACTTGATGGTTTCAGATTTGAGGATAAACCTATTTTTGCTTTTGATGATTTAAAATCTCGGAAACACCACCAACGTACATTTCCAAGAGAGCATTGGCAAGAAATGGCGGAAGCAATCAGGAAAATGAGAAAGGCGCAAGATTAAGATGGCAGACTTTCATTTGAACGGTAATTTTCAACAGATTACCATTGACCCTACGGCTCACGTTGAATTGGGGCAGGATATCACCTTGCGTTCCTTTGTTTGTCTAGAGGTGGGTAATGGTGCAACCCTAAAGCTCGGGAATCGTGTTTTCTTCAATAATCACTGTTCTATTCGTTGTGAACATCATATTGAAATTGGTAAGGATACCATGTTTGGAGATGGGGTTCGTATTTTTGATCATAATCATCAATATTCTAACTATCACGTAGAAAAAATCGCCTTTAATTATGGAAAGATATCGATCGGAAAAAATTGTTGGATTGGTGCCAATGTTGTGATTCTTAAGGGAGTCACGATCGGTGACAACGTCATTATTGGTGCAGGAGCAGTCATTCATAAGGATATTCCAAGTAACTCCATTGTTGTAAGTAAAGAGGAACTCATCATAAAAGAGCGGCCACAATTAGAGCACCATGTGTTTACACTGACAGCCTCGGACACTCTGGAAAACCTCACTTATTTGGTAGAAAATCTTCCAGAAGTTTCGTTTCATATTGCAGCCAAGACCAATGTTTCAGATCGCTTAGAAGCCTTTAAAAAGTATGACAACGTAACTCTATACACAAACGTCCATCATGATGATATTATAGAGGATTTATTAGATCAATCAGAAATCTACCTGGATATTAATCATTGGGATCAGGTAGATTCTATTGTCGACCGGGCATTTGAAAAGGGAAAACCGGTCTTCGCTTTTGATAATGTCGTTCACAGAGCAGAGTTGGGTGCTAGTGTATTTTCTCATCAGGACCCTGAAATGATGGTGAAAGAAATTCAGAGACAATTGTTTGGAATTGCCGTGGATACAGTAAACTGAAAAAGGAAGTCTGGTTTATGCTTTTTGGTATCACAAATCATGATAATTGTGGACAAAGTAGGGATTTTCCATGTTTGAGGCGGATTTGAAGATAAATGAGATTAAGTTGGAGTTGGATTGGAAAAGAAAGGTAAGCTAGATGAATAAAGTTATAGCGTTAGGTGCCGACAATGGCTACATGGACAAGGTAGAAACAACGATTAAGTCAGTTTGTGTGCATAATGATAACATTAAATTTTACGTTTTTAATGATGACCTTCCTTCGGAATGGTTTCGTGTGATGAACAAACGTTTGGAGAAAATCAACTCACAAATTGTCAATGCGAAGATTTCAGATAACCACTTACGAAAGTATCATCTTCCAAGGCCTCATTTATCTTATGCAGCTTATTTCCGTTTTTTTATTCCTGAGGTAGTAGAGGAGGAAAGGGTTTTATACCTTGATTCAGATATTGTTGTAGATGGAAACTTGACGGATTTGTTTGAGACGGACCTTGGAGATTGTCCTTTAGCTGCTGTTCGAGACGATTTACAACAGACAAATTTTAATTCAGGAGTCATGTTGATTAATAATAAGTATTGGAGAGAACATGACATTTCCACTCAACTGTTTGAAGTGGCAGATCAATACCATGAATATGAATATGGTGATCAAGGCCTTTTAAATCGTTATTTTATTGGCCAGTGGAAAGAATTAGATATGGATTATAATTTCATGGTTGGTATGGATAGTGTGGCTGCTTCTTCTCCTCAAAGTGATGAATGGTATATCAAAGCAAAACAGCATAAAAAGGTTTCTATTATCCATTATACGGCTGGTAAGCCCTGGCAGGCGGTGTTTAATAACCGTTTAGGTGATCGTTGGTGGTTCTATTATGCTCTGGATTGGTCAGATGTATTATTGCGTACAGAAATCATAAATCGTGATTTAGGAGCTTTAACCGTACAGGAACCCTACCATACAGCTATTTTCACAAATGCGTGTGAAATGGAACATTTGGAATACCTAATTCAAGCCCTGCCCAATGTGCATTTCCATATTCTAGCTCATACGGTCTTTGCGTCACAGGTGGTTGATTTGCAACGTTATCTAAATGTGACAATCTATCCTTGTTTTAATCAGTATAATTTTGAAACCGTTTTGGAGAAAATAGATTTTTATCTTGATATCAATCATTTTAATGAAATTATGTCGATTACACAGGAAGTTCATAAACTTGGAAAACCAATCTACGCCTTTGACAATACTAGCAAGGACCAGTCTGGAGAAAGTCATGTTTATCCGGTTCAGAACCCTGAAATGATGGTGGAAGAAATTAAATCTTATCTGGCCACATTGGCTGATTAGACTTGTGGAGAGAGACAAAAATCGTTATCAGAGTACAACTGGAACTTGCTTGGAGGAGAGATGATTTACACTTTTAATCTGATGGTGGAATTAGAGCCTAACGGTGTCGATGTTGCCCAGGCTTACCGGGGACAAATCTTTAGGAAACTGGGGTGCCCAGCACGTTTTGTCTTTACGCAAGTTCCTCCTAGATATAAATGGGATTACTATTTGTCTTTGGGATATGCTGAAGATGAAATCATTTTAGCACATATGTTACTAACAGATCAGCGTGATATGACCTTGACAATGAGTGTGGAGGAAATGAAGCAAGGTTTGAATCTTCATTCCACTCCAATTGAACGAGATCAAGAGTTAATATTTCCGGAAGAGAATGGGATTTCACTTGTTTTTCATCGAAATACTCTTAAGTCAAATTATGTTGATTATGTCGATTATTATGTAG
>OLFX01001391.1_pt1 | contig 27937 bp, 20 predicted proteins | sample 1605091 | NCBI WGS metagenome assembly OLFX01 (sample SAMEA3888906, study PRJEB22519) | human gut metagenome | biome: human gut; feature: human-associated habitat; material: faeces | place: Denmark | collected 2012 | reverse complement strand
TGAAAATCACGGTTCGCGTTCTTCTTGATTCTGTATCGTTTTCAAGGATCATCGCTGTCTCGCTCGCTTTAGCAGCTCGCGCTGACAGCTCGATTATTATATCGCAGTTCCGGCTCCCTGTCAATACCTTTTCTAAACTTTTTTTGACAGTTTTTGAATCTTTGTGTCTGAAAAGTGCATTTTCCCTGGTATTTCCTGCTTTTTCCGTCTTACAGCACCTTTGATCCGTTTGCCTTGAGCTTAAAGCTGCACCCCAGCATCTCCGCCGCACGGCGGCACATCAGCATGCGTTCCAGAAAAATCTCGAAGTAATCCAGCACGGAACAGATTTCGTCGTCCAGCTGAATATCCAGCGTGATCTGCCGTTTATCTCTGTCCATATGTAAAACTGAGCTAATGGCCGCAAAGTTCACGCGGTCATGAATGTCGAATTTGGTTTGGTCACGTCCGCGCACGCGGTTGCGGCGCACATCCGTCTTGTCTGCCAGAATCAGCGCGGCCGAAACCGCATCCACCGCCGTTCCCGTCTTCTCATCGTGATTGCCGATCGCCGCAATCACGGTCGCGATCTCTTTCGGTTCCATGCCCAAATCCCGAAGAATCGTCATCGCCATGATCGCGCCGCTGTGCGCGTGGTCAGTGCGGTTGACGCAGTTGCCGATATCGTGCATATAGCCCGCAATGCGCGCCAACTCCACCGTTCTCGCGTCATAATCCAATTCTTCCAGAATCTTCGCCGCCGTGTCGGATACTTTCGTCGCATGTCCGACAGAGTGCTTGGTAAAGCCGAGCACACCCAGATTTTCATTGTCTTTCTCGATATATGTACGAATTTCCGCGTTGTTTCGGATATCCTCAAACGTAACCACGCCGTTTACCTCCCCGATCATGCCTTAAAGCATCGATCAAAAATCACCGAGATCTTCGTGCCGCGTCCCAGTTCGCTTTCCAGCTCAATCTGCGCGTTGTGCTTCACCGCAATATGTTTGACGATCGCCAGTCCAAGACCCGTTCCGCCCGTCGCCTTCGAGCGGCTCTTGTCTACGCGATAAAAACGCTCAAAGACATGCTCCTGGTTCTCCGGCGAAATACCGATACCCGTGTCCTGCACGCAGACAATCACCTTGTCCCGAACCGGCCGCACTTCCAGCTTCACGCTGCCGCCGCGCACGTTGTAGCGAATCGCGTTGTCGCACAGGTTATACAGCAACTCGTCCATCATTTGTCTGTCGGCTTCCACAACGGCCTGCTTCGCATCCAGCTGGAGCGTTACATCGACCTTGCGCGCGCTCATCTCCAGCTGCTCAAAGGTGTTGGTCGCAATCTGCGCCAAATCCACCGGTTCAAACTTGAGATCCGGCATCGGCGCATCCATCTGCGAAAGCCGAATGATATCGTTGATCAGCGTCAGCAACCGATTGGCGCTCTTGTGGATTTCCCCCGCAAAGGTCTTCGCCTGCTCGCCCTGCGCCATTCCGCTTTCAATCAATTCCGCATAACCCGAAATGCTCGTGAGCGGCGTTTTCAATTCATGGGAGACATTTGCCGTAAATTCCACGCGCATATTGGCGCTGCGCAGAATTTCCTCGTGCTGCTGCTCGATCATATCCATGAACGGCTCAAGTTCGGGATAGCGCGCTACGCCGCTCACATTGTTCAGGTGCGCGGTCATCTGCTCGATGGGCTGCACCAGCCTCGCCGTCAGCAGATGCGCCAAATACAGGCTGACCCCCGCCATGCCCGCCGCAAGCAGCAGAATCAGCGGCACGGAGCGGAAATAAACGCTCCATATGTTGGAAGCCTCCTGAGCCAGCCGCAGCACGTCGCCGTTTTCCAGTTTGACCGCATAATAGAATGTGCTCTGGTCAACGGTGCTGGAATTGCGGATATCGGTTCCCTCTCCGGTTTCAAGCGCCTGCCGGATTTCCGGACGGTCGGCATGGTTTTCCATCGTCTGCGGATCGGCAAAGTTATCGTAATCCACTTCGCCATCCGCGCGCACAAGCGTTACGCGGATCTTTTCCCGCGTCAGGCTTTCCAGCGCGTCTCTCTCTCCGCCGCTGCCGGACAGCACGACGGCAAACACGCGTCCGTAAGCTTCCAGATCGCTCATGACGCGCCCCTTGAACATTTCATAATTCACCCATGACAGCAGCAGCGTCGTCGCCAGAATCGCCACGGTAATCATGCAGGCGAAATATTTGAAAATCTTTTTCTTCATGGCTTTCCTCATTCCATCCAGTGGAAAACGCTTGCGCGGCCGCCCGCCGCAGCGCCGTTTACACGTTTACAAAAAGGGGCCGTCGCAGTCTGCGTCGGCCCCCTTCGCTCGTTTATTTCGCCTCGGCCATATAGCCGACGTTGCGGATGGTCTTAATCAGCGCGCCGCCGTCGCCAAGCTTTTGACGAAGGGTGCGCACATGCACGTCGATGGTGCGGCTCTCGCCCTCGAAACTGGAATCCCACACGCGCTCCATGATCACATCTCTGGAAATCACAATGCCGTGGTTCTTCATCAGCAGCTTGAGCAGTTCAAACTCCTTATAGGTCAGCTCGATGGCCTTTCCGTCCACATAGACCATGCGCTTTTCGCTGTCGAGGGTCACATTGCCGCAGGTCATCAGGCTTTCCTCCGCCCCGCCGGAACGGCGCAGAAGCGCCTTTACCCGCGCGATCATCTCCATCACGCCGAACGGTTTGGCGATATAGTCGTCCGCGCCGCCGTCAAGCCCTTTCACCTTATCGATTTCGGTGGATTTCGCCGTCACCAGAATAACGGGAATCTTCTGCGTGTCCGCGCGCGTGCGCAGCCGCTTGAGGATGGAAAGTCCGTCCTCATCCGGCAGCATGATATCCAGCAGAATCAGTTCCGGCAGTTTTTCGGAAAGCGCGCCGTAAAACTCCTTCGCCGTCTCAAATCCGACGGCCTGATAGCCGCTGTTTTTGAGCGCAAAAATCTCGATTTCCTGAATGTTGCGGTCATCCTCGACAATGTAAATCATGCTTTTTATCCCCCGGCCTTGGCCGTCTGCACTCTGGCCACGTCCGGCAGGCGGTACTGCTTTTCGTAGGCCATCTCTTCGCGGTCAAATTCCGCATGTTCCTGATGCTTGACGTTTTGCAGGTATTCGTGCGCGTCGTATTCGTCCTTCGGCACTTGAATCTGATACACCGCAATGTTGGAGCAGTGGTCGGATACGCGCTCGAAGTTGGTGGAAATATCGGTCAGCACGAAGCCCAGCTCGATGGTGCACTGACCGGTGGTCAGCCGCTCGATGTGACGGGATTTGACGTTCACGTTGATGTCGTCGATGCACGCCTCCAGCGGTTCCACCGTCTTAGCCAATTCTACATCATCTTGCAGGAAGCTGTCAAATGAACGATTGATAATATCGCGCACCGCACCCGCAAAAACGTGCAGCTCGCTCGCCGCCGCCTTGGAAAAAACCATCTTTTTTTCGTTCATCTCGCGCGCGGAATCCAGCAGGTTCACCGCGTGGTCGCTGATGCGTTCAAAATCGCTGATGCTGTGCAGCAGCAGGGAGAGCGTGTGGCCGTCCTTCTGGGAGAGTTTGGCGCGGGAGAGCTTGACCATGTACGTGCCCAGCTTATCCTCATAGTGGTCGATCTTCGTTTCCAGCGCCTCGATGCGATCCGCCATATCCGGCGTATACGTGCCGCCGTCGAAAAGACCGATCGCGTCGAAAATCGCCTCGCGGGTCAGCTCGGCCATCCGGTCGGTGACCACCTTGCACTGTTCCACCGCGAACGCCGGGTTGGAGAGGAAGCGCTCATCCAGCAGCTGGAAATCGTCGATGCGCTCCACCGTGTCGTTGTCGCGGATGGTGAGCGTCGCCAGCTTTTCCAGCGTACCGGAGAACGGAAGCAGCACCGCCGTCGCAATGATATTGAACGTCGTATGAATCACGGCGATGCCAGCCGCGTTCGCCGCATCCTCCATAAACGCAAACGGGAAAACCGCGTCGATGGCGTAAAACACCGCCATGAACAGCACCGTGCCGATGATGTTGAAATACAGGTGAATCAGCGCCGCGCGCCTGGCGTTTTTGCTTGCGCCGATGGAAGAAATCAGCGCCGTGACGCACGTGCCGATGTTCTGGCCCATGATAATCGGCAGGGCCGCGCTGTATTTCACCGCGCCCGTCACGCAGAGCGCCTGCAAAATACCGACCGAAGCGGACGAAGACTGGATGATCGCCGTCAGCACCGCGCCCGCAATCACGCCCAGAATCGGGTTGGTGAACATCAACAGGATGTTCGTAAACTCCGGCACATCCGCCAGCGGCTTGACCGCGCCGCTCATCATCTCCATGCCGGTCATCAGCACGGCAAAGCCGATCATGATGCTGCCCGCGTCGTGCTTCTTGTCGCCCTTGGCAAAGAGCAGCAGACAGACGCCGATAAACGCCAGAACGGGCGTGAATGTCGCCGGTTTGCACAACGTCAGCAGCAGGCTGTCGCCCTGCAAGCCCGTCAGCGACAGAATCCAGCTGGTGACCGTCGTGCCGATGTTCGCGCCCATGATGACGCCCGCCGCCTGCGAGAGCCGCATGATGCCGGAGTTGACGAAGCCGACCACCATCACCGTCGTCGCAGACGAAGACTGGATAATCGCCGTCACGCCCGCGCCGAGCAGCACGGCTTTAATCTTGCTTTTGGTCAGGCTTTCCAGAATGCTCTCCAGCTTGCCGCCGGAAGCGCGGGTCAACCCTTCCCCCATCACGTGCATGCCGTATAAAAACAGCGCCAGACCGCAGAGCAAATTGAGCGCGTTTGTCATTCCCATCCGCTTTCTCTCCTCTTATCACAACTTTGTGGTTATTCCCATCTTAACAATCCATTGTAAAACGGCAAACAACACTGTGTAAAATTTGAGTTAAGCGGGGAATTTGCGTCCGCTTCTTTAGAATGATCATTTAGAAAAGTAAAGGTTCTTAGGGCAAAGCGCCCCTCTTTGAGAGCGCTGTCAGCGAAGCTGACTCAAGAAATCAGTCCTTCGGCATTTCTCCCGTGATGGAGAAGATCGCCCACTGCGCGATGTTGGTCGCATGGTCGCCGATGCGTTCAAAATACTTCGCCGCCATCAGCAAATCCGTCGCCGCCTCGCCGTTATCCGCATTTTGGCGGATGGCCTCGATCAGCTCGCTCTTCACCGTGTCAAACAGATCGTCCACCACGTCGTCGCGGTCGATGACCCAGTTTGCCTTTTCTTCGTCGCGCTGGGCAAACGCTTCCAGGCTCTTGATGAGCATCACGCTCGTCTCCGTCGCCATCTGGCGAATCGGCGCGCAGCTGAGCGTCGGCAGATTTTCCAGCATCAGCTCGATTTCGGAAATATCCGCCGCGTGGTCGCCGATCCGCTCCATGTCCGTCGTCATTTTCAGCGCCGCCGAAACCATGCGCAGATCCCCGGCCACCGGCTGCTGGGATAAGAGCAGGGTATAGCATTGCTGCTCGATTTCGCGGTTCTGCCTGTCAATCTGCTCGTCGTAGGCGATGATCTCCCGCGCCTTGTCATGGTCAAACTCCAGCAGCGCCGTCACCGCCCCGCCAATGGCCATGCGGATCATTTCGCCCATTTCCAGCAGCGACACATTCAGCTTTTGCAGCTCCATCTCATAATATTTGCGGCTTGTCACTTTCTGACCCTCCATTTTGGGGCTGCCGCCCAAATCCATTTCCGCTTTGCGGCAGCTTTAAGCATCATTTTCATGCGCCGCGAATACGCGGCGCATAGGTGGGAGGTACAGGAACCTCAGGTTCCTGTCGGGGTATGGGGCAGCGCCCCATCGTATCTTTTTTAACCGAACCGGCCGGTGATGTAATCCTCCGTGCGCTTGTCCTTCGGCATGGAAAACATCTGCCCCGTCGCTCCGCTCTCAACGATTTCGCCGAGCAGGAAAAACACGGTCGTATCCGATACGCGCACGGCCTGCTGCATGTTGTGCGTCACCATCACGATGGTGTAATCCTTCTTGATATCCATCACCAGATCTTCAATTTTGGAGGTGGAAATCGGATCGAGCGCGCTCGTCGGCTCGTCCATCAGAATGACCTCCGGCTTCACCGCCAGCGCGCGCGCGATGCAGAGCCGCTGCTGCTGGCCGCCGGAAAGGCCGAGCGCGCTCTTTTTCAGCCGGTCTTTCAGCTCGTCCCAAATGGCCGCGTCGCGCAGGCTCTTTTCCACAATCTCGTCCAGCTCCGCTTTCTTCCTCATGCCGTGCGTCCGGGGGCCGTAGGCGATGTTGTCGTATACGCTCATCGGGAACGGATTGGGCTTTTGAAAAACCATGCCCACGCGGCGGCGCAGCAGGCTGACGTCCATGCGCTTATCATAGATGTCTTCGCCCATCAGCCGGATGTCGCCCGTGATTTTGCAGCCCTCCACCAGATCGTTCATCCGGTTCAGACTCTTTAAAAACGTGGATTTTCCGCAGCCGGAGGGACCGATGAACGCGGTGATCTCCCCCGATGCAAGATTCAGATTGACGTTTTTAAGCGCATGGAAGCTGCCGTAATACAGATCCATGTTTTGAACGGTAAATGCGTCGGCCATCGCTTGTCATTCCCTGCCTTTCATCATCAGTTTGGCAATTCGAGAGGAACAGAAATTGATGAGCAGCACCAGCGCCAGCAGAATAACGCTCGTCGCATACGCCTGCTCGGTGTAAAGGCCCTCAGAGGCCTGCTTATACATGTGCAGCGCCAGCGTGCTGCCCGAATCCATCAACCCGGCGACCTTTTCCACCGTGCCGGAGGTATACATCAGCGCCGCCGTCTCGCCGACAATGCGCCCGATGGCCAGAATAATGCCCGACAGAATGCCCGGTATGGCCGTCGGCAGCACGATATGCGTCACCGTTCGCAGCCGCCCCGCGCCCAGGCCGAAACTGCCCTCGCGGTACATATCCGGCACGGAGAGCAGCGCTTCCTCCGTCGTGCGCATAATCAGCGGCAGAATCATAATCGCCAGCGTCAGCGCGCCGGAGAGCATCGAGTAGCCGAAACGCAGCTTGCCCGAAAAGAACAGCATGCCGAACAGGCCGTAGACAATCGAGGGAATGCCGGAAAGCGTCTCTGTCGTCACCCGAATCAGCGCGACGATTTTGCTTCCCTTTTTCGCGTATTCCGCCAGATAAATGGCCGACGCAATGCCGAACGGAACGGCCGCCAGCAGCGCCAGCAGCGTCATCGTGCAGGTGTTGAGAATGGCGGGCAGCATCGACTGATTATCGGAGGTATACGCGAGCGAAAACATGTCCGCATTCAGATTCGGCACGCCGCGGATGAGCACATAGCCCACCAGAAAACCCAGCGCCAGCACCGTAACCGCCGCCGCCAGATGCGTCAGCAGCGCCAGCGCCAGCGAACCGATATGGTTTCGATATCGTCTCATGCCTTCTTCCCCCTCTTGAGCACAGAGAAGCACAGGTTCATCAGCAGGATGAACACAAACAGCACCACGCCCGTCGCGATCAGCGCCTCGCGGTGCAGCCCGGCGGCATAGCCCATCTCAATGACGATGTTGCCCGTCAGCGTGCGCACGCCCTGCAAAATGCCTTTCGGCATGCGCGGCTGATTGCCCGCCACCATGATGACGGCCATCGTCTCGCCCATCGCGCGGCCCACGCCCAGCACAACGCCCGCCAGAATGCCGCTCCTGGCCGCGGGCACAACGGCGGTGTACACACTGCGCTCATGCGTCGCGCCCAGCGCCAGCGCGCCCTCGTAATCGCTCCTCGGCACGGCGCGCAGCGCAGGCTCGACCACGCCGATGATCGTCGGCAGAATCATGATCGCCAGCAGGATGGACGCGGTGAGCATCGAGTTGCCGCTTCCGTCCCATTTTTCGCCCAGCGCGCGCACCATCGGCACAAGCACCACAATGCCGAAAAAACCGTAGACGACCGACGGAATGCCCGCCAGCAGCTCCACCGCCGGTTTGAGCACGCGGTAGAGTTTTTTGGGGCAGAAGAACGCGAGATAAATCGCCGTCAGCAGCGCAACCGGCACGCCCATCAGCAGCGCGCCCGCCGTCACGTAGATGCTGCCCAGAATCATCGGAAAAATGCCGTAGATATCCGCGCCGGGCTTCCACCTCGTGCCGGAAAGGAAGTTCAGCACGCCGATTTCGCCCATCGCAGGCAGGCCGTTTGCAAACAGGAAGATGCAGATCAGCGCCACGCACAGCACGGACATGCACGCCGCCGCCAGAAAGACGATTTTCATGACGATTTCCAGCAAGGCGCGTTTTTTATAGCTTCGCTCCATACTTTTCCCTCGCAAAATACCCTTCCGCCTGCTGCGGATAATCCCCCTCTCCTTTTCAAAAGAAGAGGTCTTGGGAAAGAGCGCGTTTCTTTGAAAGCAACCGTTTCTCTGCGCATATCGCAAAGCGTCGATCCGTTCTCAAAGCCGCTTCTCTAAACCCCCAAACCTCCCCCTTTAAGGGGGAGGGGTAACCGCCGCAGCGGTGGAAGGGTATTTTTTTACTTCACAATCTCATTCCACTTGGTCACGTCGCCCAGGAAGATGGAGGCAACCTGCTCGACGGTCAGGTCGTCCGCCGGATTCGCGGTGTTGACGATCACGGCGATGCCGTCCATCGCGATGGCCTGATGCTCAAGCGCCGCCGCTTCGTCGTCCTTGAGTTCGCGGGATGCCATGCCGATGTCATACGTGCCCTCGATGGCAGAGGTCATGCCCGTGGTGGAATCGGTGGTCTGCAATTCGATATCCGCGTTCGCGTTGACGGCCTTGTACGCCTCGATCAGCTTCTCCATCACCGGAGACACGGAGGAAGAACCGCCGACGACCAGCTTGCCTTCGGCGCCATTGCCCGCGTAAGCCGCCGCGTCGTTGCTGCCGACATAGCCGTGCTCGTTGATGATGGCCTGGCCCTCGGCGCTCATGATGTAGGCGACGAAGTCCTTGGAAAGATCGCTCTGTCCGTCCGCCTTATAGGCGATGTTGAACGGGCGCGCGATTTTGTAGCTGCCGTCCGCGACGTTCTCCGCCGTCGCCTCAACGCCTTCCACCTTCACGGCCTTCACGGTGTCGTTCAGCGAACCGAGGGAGACATAGCCGATCGCCTGCTCGTCGCCCGCGACGGTCATCAGCATGGCGGCGGTGTTATTGGTGATCTGCGCGTCGTCGGTGGTCATATCGACCTTTTTGCCGTCGATCTTCTGCTCCACGCCCGTCAGCTCGACGAACGCGCCGCGCGTGCCGGAGCCTTCCTCGCGGGAAATCACGGTGATGGACTTATCCGCGTTGAAATCGGCGCAGGCGGTCGAGGCAACGCAGGTCAGGGCAAGCGCGGCCAGTGCCGCGATTTTGGCGATTTTGTTCATGATGTTTTCTCCTCTTTCTACACGTTTTTTCAGTAGTTTCGGAATGTTTCCGTTCTCATCTGAGAACGGGGTTATTGTAATTCCGCCGTGTAAAATCAAAAAGCGCGGGCGTGTAAAAAGGAGGAAAAGATAAAGAAAAACGTTGGGGTTCCACCCCAAACCCCGCCAAGAACCTGAGGTTCTTGGATTTCCCTCCACTGGGGCACGAATGTGTCCCAGAAGTGGAAGGTGAAGGGAACTCAGTTCCCTTCCGGGGTTTGGGGCAGCGCCCCAACGTCTCCTCTTTTACTTCAGCAGCTCGGCCAGACCCGCCATTGCTTCGGCCTCGGCCTGAGCCTTTGCGGCCAGTTTCGCTTTTTCGGTTTCAATCGCCTTTTCGTAAATCGCAATCTCTTCGGTAAAGTCGCCGCCCTTGTCGTCGTAACGGACATACAGGCTGCGCGTGGCGGCGTCCACGTCGGCCTTGTCAAAGTTGATGTCCGTTCCCCAGTAGAGATTATCCTGATTGTCCGCGCCCCAGTTCATGTCGTCCTGAACGGCGATGACCTCCGGGGAGAAATACATCGCATACCATTCCAGCACGTTGTTGACCGTCCACGCGTATTCGTCCACCGCCGTCGCCGGATCGCCGTCCTTCAGGCAGTCGATGATCGCCTCGCACAGGGTAATCGTCTCCTGCGGCGCTTCGTGCGGCACAATCGGGCGCTCATACATCAGCCCCAGCAGGTACTTCTGCGCATAGCGGAACGCTTCCAGGTTCCGGCTCGTCAGCGTCCTGCCCGTCTCGCGCAGCTGCGCCATCGCCGCTTCGTCGCCCGCCTCGCGCGCCGCTTCATACGCGCGGTTCACCTCAACGACCTTTGCGCGCATCGTCGTCGCGGCCTCGTCCAGTTCCGCCAGCGCCGCCTGATAGGCTTCCACGTCCGCGCCTGCCTGCGCCATCACGTCCTTATCCATCGCCGCGGTCAGGCGCGCCGTCTGCGCCGTGAAATCCAAATCCGCCGCGGGCATCTGGTCGATATACATCGCCAGCGCGCCGTAATAGGCGATGTTGAAGCGCATCACCGCTTCGTTGTAGGTATCCGGAGTGTCGTACTGTGTGTGATAATAATCGATGTAGAACGGGAACACCGTCTCCATATCCTTTTGCAGCAGGAAACCGTTGACCGTGGAAGGCACGCCCGCAGCATAATACGAGAAGTCATCCGAATAGGTGTAGGTCTGATAGCCCTCGGTCAGCACGCCGTCGGCAAAGCAGCCTTCCGGCTCCGGCGAATAGGCGTAATCGTTTGCAAAATAATCCAGCATGGCGAACATTTCCGGCGCGGAATACGTCGTCGTGTACGTGTCGAACTCATACGCCGGAAGCTCGAAGTTGATGAACGCCAGCGTTTTGCCGACCCACTCCGGATGCACGTGGTTGATCATCTCCCACGCGCCGACCGTCCAGTCAAACTGCGAATAGGAAGCGCCCCACTCCTCCGCGCCGTGCAGACAGAACACGATGTCGTTTTCAGGCTGATAGCCGGAATCCTTCATCGCCTTGGCCATCGCCAGCACGAGGCCGACGGCGCAGTTGTCATCCTGAAAGCCGAAGAAGTGCATATCGTAATGCCCGCCGACCAGAATCTGATAATCCGAGGATTTGCCGCGGATTTTGCCCATGATGTTGTAGGTCACGCCCGTGCCGATTTCCACCTCGTTATCCACGATCAGCGTGCCGACGACCGGGCCGTTTTCCAGCTTTTCCCGGATTTTCTGCGAATCGGCCACGCCGATGGAACAGGTCGGGATGGCCGTCGGGCCGCAGATATCCTGGCTGTTCAGCGCGTCGTCCGCCGCCTGCGCGAAGCCGCCGACGTTCGCCGCCAGAATCGCCGCCGCGCCCTGGTGCTGCGCCTCCAGCATCGGATAGGTGATCCACCAGTCGTCGCGCTGGTTGATATCCACGAGCACAATTTTGCCCGTCACGTCCAGCCCTTCGTAATCCCACATCGTGCCCTGGCCGACGTAGACGATTTCCGCCGTCAGGCCGTCCGCAGGCGTGGCCGCCGTGGCGTAGGTATACACCGGATAATCCTCGCCGTCCACCGTGAAACTCGCGCCGTTGAACTGCCATCTGTCGCAGTCCGCCGCCACCTTTTCCACATCTTCAAGACCGAGAGAGAGCATTTCCTGATAGAGGTATTCCGCCGCGGCGTGCTCCGCGTCGCTGCCCGCCTGACGGCCGCCAAAACGCTCGCTGTTGACATAAGCCGGATTCGTGCTCAATTCGTAGGCAATTTGGTAGCCGTATTCCGGCGACACGGCCTGCATCCAGCGATCATAGGTTTCCTTCGGCGTTTCGGCCAGCGCGCTCACGCCAAACGTCAGCAGCACAGCCAGCAAGGCCAACACTTTGTTCATTCCTTTTTCCTCCTGTACATGGGCAAAATACAAAAAGCGGCGCGGTCGTTCCGCGTCGCTTCGATATTAACGGTTTCTGCGCCCATACACTCCAAAAGATCCGCAGGGCTGCGCCCTTCAGCCGCGTTCATCCCAAAGATGTTTCACTACGCTTATTGACCGTTTCACGAAGTCGGTGCGAAAACGACTCAGAGAAATGAGAGCGATGACGCTCAATCAATAAGGCAACAAAGTTGCCACCCCGCACCCGCGGTGCGGTCCCCGGCTCTTCGACGGGTTTTCGGCATCTGACCCGGCCGTCCGTGTAGCCTCAGCCCCCAGCGGGAGCGGTCAACATCTTCAGGGGTTCGCCTGAATGACAGGCGTTAATATACCATAACTTGCCCCGATGTGCAAGCATTTCGATTCATTTTTTCTGCATCAAATGATGCGAACGTTCGCTTTTACGGCGTCAAGCGGTTCGGGCCGCGGAAGATGAACATCGCTTCCTTGATCGTCAGGCCGAGCAGCAGCATGGTCAGGCGGTCGATGCCCAGACCGAAGCCGCCGTGCGGCGGGCAGCCGTACTTGAAGAACTCAAGATAGAACTTCACATCCTCGTCGAGGCCCTTCTCCTGAGCCTGCGCCTTGAGCACGTCATAGCGATGCTCACGCTGCGCACCGGTGGTGATTTCCACGCCGCGCCAGATCAGGTCGTAACCCTGCGGCACGCCGTTCTCGTCGCGCATGTGGTAGAACGCGCGCTTCTCGGCGGAATAATCCGTGATGAACAGGAACTCGTGGCCGTACTTCTTCTTGACCCACTCGTAGGAGAGATGTTCCGCCTCGGTGGTCAGATCGCCTTCTTCGCCCGCCGGGCACTTGTAGCCGAATTCCTTTTCCAGCTCGACATACAGGTCGGCCAGCTTGATCACCGGGAACGGCGTCGTCGGCACGACGACCGGCACGCCGAACACGCGCTCGATGTCCTCGCCGTAAGCTTCCTTGACCTTCGCGAGCGCGTAGGTCAGCAGCTCCTCTTCCATCTTCATCACGTCGCGGAAGGACTCGATGTAGCTGAATTCCAGATCGAAACCGGAGAACTCGGTGGTGTGCTTGCTGGTGAAGGACTTCTCCGCGCGGAACACCGGCCCGACCTCAAAGATGCGCTCAAAGCCGGAGGCCATTGCCATCTGCTTGTAGAACTGCGGACTCTGCGCCAGATACGCCTTGCGATCGAAATACTTGACCTCGAACACATCCGCGCCGGATTCGCTCGCCGCGCCGATGAGCTTCGGGGTGTGAATCTCCATGAACTTGCGCTCCAGCAGGAACTGACGCATGGCGTTAATCATGACGGTCTGCGCCTTGAACATCAACTGATTCGCGTCGGTGCGCAGGTCAATCCAGCGATAGTCGATGCGCTGATCGATGGAAGAGCGCTCGTGGCCTTTGCGCGCTTCGCGGTCGATCGGCAGCGGCGCAGCCAGAGACTCGATGATGATCTGCTTGGGATAAATCTCAACGCCGCCGAGCTTGACATACTCGCTCTCCACGGCCTTGCCGATAACGGTAATAACGGAATCGAGCGTAATCTGGTTGACAGCGTTATCCAGCGCCTCATCCTCGCCCTTTTCCACGGTGATCTGCACCTTGCCGGTAATATCCTTGAGCACGATGAAAGCCATCTTGCTCTTGTTTCGGATGTTCTCCACGAAGCCGCAGACCTTGATTTCGTCCGCGCCGCGCACCTGAGCCGCATACGTTCTTTCCATAACGATATCCTCCGATTTGTTGGTTCATACGGATTTTATTATACCTGCATTTTCCGGCAAATCAAGCCCCAAATGCGTTTGGCGCGCATTTTTTCGCCCAGCGGTTGACATTTTTTCGCTTCGGCGGTATAATACTTTTTACAAATGCACTCGTAGCTCAGTTGGATAGAGCGTCAGACTCCGACTCTGAAGGCCACAGGTTCGACTCCTGCCGGGTGCACCAAATCTCAAAAACCGTCCTGTGCAGCCGTTTGGCTCTGCACAGGACGGTTTTTTATCAAAATTTTACCAGGCAATCCGCCGATCCTTTCCCAACTCGGCATTTTTATTTTTCCACCACATCTGGAAGGCAGAATCTCCACGCGGCTGAGGCGGATTTTTCTTGGCAATATCGAGCCACTTATCGATAAAGCGCTCAGCCTGCAATGCGTTTTCGTTGACAAATATCTGCCTGTCCGAACGCGAAATCGTTTGGGCACGGTTGATCCATGCCCTCTCCATTTCCTTCATCTCCGCCCGATATTCCTCGACCGGAATCCGTCCATCGATTGCCGCGCGATTGATTTCTTCCCGACGAATCCACGAAGCAATCGCCGTCTCCTGTCGGTCGATATGAAAAACCTGGTTAGGACTGAAAGCATCGAACCAGAACGGCTGAAACGGCGCCATGCAGGTCGTGCTCATCCCCGGCGAAAGAATAAAGCTGTCTCCGGGCTTTAAAACCGCAATCATCGAATTGGTCGTCTCACAGTCAATCGACTGACGTGGGTTAATCGGCGGCGTCGGATTTTTCGCGTGCATGCAGGCACAGCCCGCAGCGCCGGTCCATTCGTCATTGCAGCTATGATCGCGAAGCGCTATGAGCGTATGGTCGCTCGTGATCAGCAGAATCCTCTCAGCCGTTTGGGACAGTGTCGAAAGACAAGCGGAATCAATCGGCGCAGAAATTGCTCTGCGAACAATTTCCGTCTCTTCGCCCGCTTTCGGCATCGTTTCCGGCATCAAAACGCCGGTCAGACGATGATCCTCAATATGGAAAATCTGCCTGCCTCTTCCGTAGGGAATCTCTATACTCCGCAAAACCTTCCCCCCTTTCAGGCAAAAATCCGGCACTGCAAACCGCTTTCAGACATTTTCTCTGTCCGAAACGAAAAGGCTTGCACTGTCGGATTTCTTTTATGTTGGTACCACATCGATTAAAAGTACGGTCAAATCATTGACATTGGTTCCAGTCGGTCCGGTCATAATCAAACCGTCCGCCGCCTTCAGCGCGTAATACGCATTGTTATCATGCAGTATATCCGCGATGCAGATTCCCTGCTCGGCCAGTCGCTCTGCGGTTGTTCCGTCTACATAGCCCCCTGCCGCGTCCGTCGGGCCATCCGTTCCATCAGACCCCACGGAAAACAGCGCAACATTTTTCAGCCCGTTGATTCCGGCGGCGGCGCTCAGCGCCAATTCCTGATTCCGTCCGCCTTTCCCCTTGCCAGTCAGATAGACGACCGTTTCTCCGCCCAGAATATAGGCCTGAGGCTTTTGATCCTTCGCATGGTATCGGGCAATCGCTGCAAGAAAACTTCCGGCTTCCTTCGCCACACAGGTCAGGCTGTCCGTCAGCACATGCGGTTCATACCCCAAACGCAGACATTCCTGCGTCGCCGTTCTGCACAGCTGCTTAACGCTTCCGGTAACCACCGTCTGAACATTATCCAACTCTTTTGGCGTCGATTGAAGAAGCAGCTCTTTGGCCTGTTCTGATAAGGTTAAACCGTACTTTAAAATGATTTCCTGCGCCTGTTCCGCCGTAGATACATCCGGGCAAGCCGGTCCGGACGCGATCATATCCAGCGGGTCGCCGATGATATCCGACAACACAACCGCGAATACTCTGGCCGGCTTACAGAGTTCGCCAAACCTGCCGCCCTTTACTGCCGAAAGTCGTTTGCGGATGGTATTGATCTCCGTGATATCCGCTCCGCAAGACAACAGCTGCGTCGTAATGTTTTCAAGTTCTGCCAAAGGAATCAACGGCTTTTCAAACAATGCCGATCCTCCGCCCGAAACCAGGAACAACACAACGTCTTCTTCTCCCAGAACGCTGACCATCTGGATAACCTGTTCGGTCGCCCGGCAGGAGTTTTCATCCGGCACCGGATGCCCTGCTTCAAAAAGCCGCAATCCAGGTATTTCTTTCTTAATGTGACCATATTTGGTAATCACAATTCCATCCTGAATTTGGCTTCCGATGCAGTCAACTGCCGCTCTGGCCATTTGCCACGCAGCTTTTCCAATCGCAACCAGATGGACCTTTTTTTCAAAGCGACAGTTTTTCAGCGTCCTTTTGACCGCTTCGTCAGGCAGCGAGGATCGTATCGCGGAATCGATGATGGTTTGAGCCACATCGCGCAAAACCATATCTTGCCTCCTTACGCGATCAGCTTCCACGTATAAACAAAAGTTGATCGCCCTAAATTTCCATCCTTTCTCCTTTCAAGAGAAAGAATAGGCAGCAGCCGCCAAATAGACGGCGGCTGTCCATTTTTACTTCAAAGATCCATGCGCATGACCGGTTCGTCATCCGCAATCAAAACCGTCTTCACCGTTCCGTCTCCCTTCCTGCTCTTTGCTCCATTATAACATATCAAAAGCGGCAACCCCACCCGTTTTTCCGAAGGATCCCTTCTTTTTCTTCCACCTTGGCGCCGAAAAACTGCGGCAAAAAAACAACGCCCAGCGATCCGCCATAACGAACGGATGATTGAGCGTCGTTTTCTTCATTCAGAATACGCTTTTTGCAGCTTTCCAAACCGTATTTCTTACCCCAGCAGCATTCTATCGTTTTCGATCTCCTGCCCGGCGGCCTTTTCAAACAGCTGCATCAGGTCTTCGCGGGTGAGTTTCTTTTTTTCTTCTCCGCGCACATCGACGACAATGCGCCCCGCGTTCATCATGATGAGACGGTTGCCCATCGCGATGGCGTCCTTCATGTTATGGGTGACCATCATCGCGGTAAGCTTTTGTTCGTCCACAATTTTCTCGGTCAGTTCCAGCACCTTTGCGGCCGTTTTCGGGTCGAGCGCGGCAGTATGCTCGTCGAGCAGCAGCAGCTTCGGCGTGCGAAGCGCAGCCATCAGCAGCGTCAGCGCCTGCCGCTGGCCGCCGGAGAGCAGACCCACCTTGCTGCTCATGCGATCCTCCAGCCCCAGGCCGAGCGTGCGGAGCTGTTCGCGATACATATCGCGCTCCATGTTGGAGATGCCCCAGCGCAGCGTCCGCTTTTCGCCGCGGCGCATGGCCAGCGCCATATTTTCTTCAATGTTCATGGTCGCGGCCGTGCCGGTCATCGGGTCCTGAAACACGCGGCCGAGGTACTTGGCGCGCTTGTATTCCGGCAGGCGGGTCACATCCACACCCGCGATTTCAATCGTGCCCTGATCGACGGTGAATACGCCCGCCACCGCGTTGAGGGTGGTGGATTTGCCCGCGCCGTTGCCGCCGATGATCGTGACGAAATCGCCTTCGTTGAGCTTGAGATCCACGTCCGTCAGCGCGCGCTTTTCGGTGATCGTGCCGGGGTTAAACGTCTTGGCGATGTGGTTGATATTCAGCATGATGCGCTCAGCCATGGTTCGCGTCCCCCTTCTTCTTGAAGTAGCGGTTCTTCCAATACGGCACGGCGAGGAACATGGCGACAACCAGCGCCTGAAGCATCTTCAAATCGTTGGTGTTAAGGCCCAGCCAGAGCACCACCTGAATGACGATGTAATACAAAATCGCGCCGATGACCACAGCCAGCAGCTTGAGCGCAAAATTATGGAAGATTTTGGAAAACGCAACTTCGCCGATGATCACGGCAGCCAGACCGATGACGATCGCGCCGCGTCCCATGCCAACGTCTACAAAGCCCTGATACTGCGCCAGCAGCGCGCCGGAGAAGGACACCAGACCGTTGGAGAGCATCAGCCCCAGCACCTTATCGGCATTGGTATTGATGCCCTGTGCGCGCGCCATGTTGGCGTTCGCGCCCGTTGCGCGCAGCGAGCAGCCACGCTCCGTGCCAAAGAACCAATACAGCAGCGCGATCACCGCCACGGCAAGCGCCGCGAGGATGATAAACGGATTGGAAAGCGACATTGCGCGCGCGTTTCGGGCGGAGACAATCAGCGGATAGTTATTGACGCTGACGGCCATGTTCGCCTTGCCGCCGAGAATGCGCAGATTGATGGAATACAGCGAGAGCTGGGTCAGGATGCCCGCCAGAATCGCCGGAATGCCCATGAACGTATGGAACAGACCCGTTGCAAGCCCGGCCAGCATGCCGACCAGAAACGCCGCAATCATCGCGACCCACACGTTGCAGCCGCCGATAATCAGCACGGCGGCCACCGCGCCGCCCGTTGCGATGCTGCCGTCCACCGTCAGATCGGCCACATCCAGAATGCGATAGGTGATATACACGCCAATCGCCATAATGCCCCAAATCACGCCCTGCGAAACGGCGCTGGGGAGCGCGTTAAACAGCTTGGCAATCTCCACCGGATTGTCCTCCTTTTTTCTTTCCGCTTATACGCATGAAGCCAAGGGAGCGCATGCCGCTTCCTTGGCTCATGAAAGACGTTGAAGTCCGTTACTCGATGGCCACGTAATCCGCCGGGATGGTCAGGCCGAGCGCCTCGACGTTCGCGGCGTTGTACTTCTTGGTGAAGTTCGGGGCGGAAGCCACTTCCATGGTGCTCACGTCCGCGCCGTTGGCAAGGATGTCATACGCCATTTCACCGGTCTTGTAGCCCAGGTCATAGTAGCTGATGGTCAGCGTCGCCACGCCGCAGCCCTTGCAGATGCCTTCCTCGCCCGCGACAACCGGAACCTTCGCCGGGATGACGACGTTGGCGATCGTCTCGGTGTACGCGGCAGCGGTGTTATCCGTCGGGATATAGATCACATCGCTCGCATCCGCAGCGGACTGCGTGACGGAAGCAACGTCGTTGGAATCGGTGAAGGCGAACTCGGTGCAGGTGTAACCCATCTCTTCGAGGTAGCCTTTAATCACGGTAATCTGATAAATGGAATTCGCTTCGGCGGAGCAGTAGATCAGACCGACGTTCTTCGCATCCGGGAACAGCTCCTGGATCATCGCAGCCTGTCCGTCCAGCGGCGCAAGATCGCTCGTGCCGGAGACGTTGATGCCCGTCGTGCCGTTCCATTCCTTCATGCCCAGCGCAGTCGCGTAGTCGGTGATGGACGTGCCGAGAATCGGAATATCGCCCGTCGCGGAAACGGCGGCCTGAAGCGGCGCGGTCGCGTTGGCGAGAATCAAATCCACGCCGTCGGCGGCAAACTTGCTGGTGATGGTGACACAGGTCGCCGCGTCGCCCGCGGCGTTCTGCTCGTCGAACTTGACGTCCGGCATTTTCTCGGTCAGCGCGTCCTTAAAGCCCTGCGTCGCGGCATCCAGCGCCTCATGCTGAACGAGCTGGCAGATACCCACGGTGGTCGCGCTCGCACAGGCCGCAGTCGCGGCCATCGCCAGCGTTAAAGCAATTGTAGCGAACTTTTTCATGGTCGATGTCCTCCCCAATTCTTTCAATTCGGCTTTTCGCCTAGCATTTACGATTTGATTTTCAAAAATGTAACGCCATTATATAGCCGTTTACAAAGTTTTGTCAAGATGATTTTTGGATTTTTCAGTATTTCATGATGATTTATCCGTTTTTTTGCAGATCATCGCTCTCTAAAGTTGACAAATCGTCTTTTTATTTCATTGTCGTTTTGTCAACTTTATTCGTAAAAATATAACCGCAAGCGCTTGAAAACACAACAAAAAAACGGACAACCGAAGCCATCCGTTTTCCGTTTCCTATTTTGAAGATCAATACCAGCTCTGGGTCAGGGCGTCTTCCCGCGCGCCGTAATTCTTCTTAAACTCGACGCGGTAAAAATCGTCCATCTGGCGTGCGGCTTCCTCGCTGCGCCCATCATAGATGCAATACACGGCATTCACAACGATCAACGCGGCAAACACGAAAACAGCAGTCATATCCAGCACTCCTTCTGATCGAAAAAATCACTTGTTTTTCTGGGAACGGCTTGTCTTTTGCCCGTTCCTCTTTACGCCTATATTATAGCACCGGCCTTGTTTTTTTGCACCTTTTTTCTTTTCGGAAGACAAATAACCCAACGCATTTTCTCCCCTGCAAACCGCCCGTTTCAAACGACTGACCCGCCGCCAATTCACCTCATATTTGAATAATCGACTTGCTTTTTTTGCATTTTCCGTCTTTTTAGACCGATTTTTTGCAAGATGATTTTAAAAAAGTTTTTTGACCTTTCCTGACCATGAGTTCTGTTCACTTCACGCTTGCCACGCATTCAGGAATACGCCATACTGTTCATGTCGTCAAGAGGAGGTGATGCACATGAGCCATACAGAACTGCCTTCCATTCTGCTTGCCATCGCATCCCTGCTTTTCACGTTGTACTTCGGTTTGCGTTAAAAGAAAGGCGCGAGGCCTTTTTCTATCTTTTTCCATTCCCAATTTTTAAGAACACTTGTTCCCATTTTATTTCTATGGTATAATAGAATCCATCCAATATGGGCGCTGTCCCGCCAATCAGGAGGTCACGATGCAGGAAGGACGCTTCGTTCTCAAATCTCCGTTCAAGCCGCAGGGCGATCAGCCGCAAGCCATCGAGGCGCTGACACAGGGCGTGCAGAGCGGCATGCCCTGCCAGGTGCTGCTGGGTGTCACCGGTTCGGGCAAAACCTACACGATGGCTTCCGTCATCGAGCGCGTGCAGCGCCCCACGCTGGTCATCGCCCACAACAAGACGCTGGCCGCGCAGCTGTGCGCCGAGTTCCGCGAGTTTTTTCCGGACAGCGCGGTGGAGTATTTCGTCTCTTACTATGATTATTATCAGCCGGAAGCCTACATCGCCTCGACCGACACCTATATCGAAAAGGATTCCGCCGTCAACGAGGAGATCGAGCGTCTGCGCCACAGCGCGACGGCGGCGCTGCGCGAGCGGCGGGATGTGATCGTCGTCGCTTCGGTCTCGTGCATCTATTCCATGGGCGATCCCTCCGAATACGAGGGCATGATGATCTCCCTCCGCCCCGGCATGGCGATGGAGCGCGACGAGCTGGTGCGCCAGTTGGTCGAAATTCAATACGACCGAAGCGACATCGAGTTTGAGCGCGGCTCCTTCCGCGTGCGCGGCGACGTGGTGGAAATCTTCCCCGCCGGATACGACAAGAGCGCGCTCCGCGTGGAATTTTTCGGGGACGAAATCGACCGCATCAGCGCCATCGACGTAGTCAGCGGCCACACCCTGATGGTTCTCGAACACGTCGCCGTCTACCCCGCGACGCACTATGCCACGCCGCGCGAGGCCATCGACCGCGCCATCGGCGATATCGAGCACGACCTCGACGTGCGCATCCGGGAATTTAAGGAAAAAGGCGACCTGATCGAAGCCCAGCGCATCGCTCAGCGCACGCAGTACGACATCGAAATGCTCCGTGAGCTGGGCTACTGCACGGGCATCGAAAACTATTCCCGCTATTTTGACGGCCGCAAGCCCGGCGACGCGCCGTATACCCTGCTGGATTACTTTCCGGAGGATTACGTCGTCTTTGTCGATGAAAGCCACGTCACCCTGCCGCAGATCCGCGCGATGTACAACGGCGACCGCGCGCGCAAGGAAGCGCTGGTCTCCTACGGCTTCCGCCTGCCCAGCGCGTTTGACAACCGCCCGCTGCGTTTCGAGGAATTTGAGCAGCGCATCGGTCAGCTCATCTGCGTCAGCGCGACGCCCGCGCCCTACGAGCTGGAACACGCGGGGCAGGTCGTCGAGCAGATCATCCGCCCGACCGGCCTGCTCGATCCCGAAATCGACGTTCGCCCCGCCACCGGACAGGTGGACGATCTCTACGCCGAGATCGTCAAGACCACGGGCGAAGGCTATCGCGTGCTGGTCACGACGCTGACCAAAAAGATGGCCGAGAGCCTGACCACCTATCTGGGCGAAATGAACGTCAAAGTGCGCTATCTGCATTCCGACGTGCAGACGATGGAACGGCAGGAGATCATCCGCGATCTGCGGCTGGGCGTGTTCGACGTGCTGGTGGGCATCAACCTGCTGCGCGAAGGTCTGGATTTGCCGGAAGTCGCGCTCGTCGCCATCCTCGACGCGGACAAAGAAGGCTTTCTGCGCAGCGAAGTCAGCATGATTCAGACCATCGGCCGCGCCGCGCGAAACGCCAACGGCCGCGTGATCATGTACGCCGATGTGATGACCGAAAGCATGAACAAGGCCATTTTTGAAACCCAGCGCCGCCGCCAACTTCAGCAGGCCTACAACGAAGCGCACGGCATCGTGCCCAAGACGGTCATGAAATCCGTCCGCGACGTGCTGCAAATCGGCCACGCGGCGGACGAGAGCGACAAAAAACGCGCCGTAAAGCGCGTAAAGGGATTGAGCGAAGACGAGCTGCACCTGCTCATCTGTTCCACGGAGGAAAAGATGCTGCAAGCCGCCGCAAACCTCGATTTCGAGCTGGCCGCCAAACTGCGCGACAAGCTCTTTGAATTGCAGGGCAAAAAACCCGAAGAACTGCCGGAGGAAACCGTCGCCCTGCCCCAGCGCAAGCGGCGGCGGCAGCGGAAACCGGGCAAGTACCTCAAAGCTTAATGCACCCAGTAGACGTGATATTGATGCTCGAAGAGGAGTTCCGCGCTTTCCAGCCCGGTTTCGCGCAGAACGGTTTCCACGTTCGCTTCGTCGTGATAGCGTTCAAAGAGAATGAAGCCGTCCGGCTTTTCATCCAGCGCCTCCAATGCGGGCGCTACGCCCTGCGCGTCGTCCGCATTCAGCATGTAAACGCGCTCAAACGCCGCGAGTTCCAGCGTGTTCTGCGTCATATCGTTGGTGCCGAGCAGGATGCACGGCAGCGCGGCGTTCTCTTCGCAGGCTGCGACATAGGCGCTGTCACCCGGATAGAGATAATGCACCTGCTGATCGCGGTTCACGCGCGCGCCGCAGGCCGCCAGCACCGCACAGGCCAGCAGGCACGCCGAACTGCGGCGCGAACCAAACCGGCAACCGCCGCGCGCAAAGAGCATGAACAGCGCAACCGTCACCAGCGGATAGACGCAGAAGATGTATCGATCCACCTTATACGGCGAAATAACCGAGATCACCAGCACATACGCGCCGCAGGCCAGAAGCGCCCAGAGGGAAAACGCCGCGCCGCGTTTCAGCCCCTGCCCCGCTTTTTTGAGCGGCCAAAAGGCCAGCGCCGCGCCAATCAGCACCAACGCCAGCAGAAAACCGCCGAATTGCTGCGCGTCGAGCGTCTGCCAGAGGATTTTGAACCAGCGGATCATGTCGTTCAGCCGAACGCCCGCCGCGCTCTCGATGGCGCCCCGGCCGCGATAGCCCCCGAAAATGTGATTCAGGCACCACGGGAACAGCCCGACCGCCAGCGCCAGCGCAAAAAAGCACCAGAGCGCGAAGCGGCCCGCCGTTTCAAACTCACGCCGCGCAAGCCGCGCGAAGAAATACACGCCGCATAGCATGCAGGCCAGAATGACAAAATAATACTGCGTCAAAAAGCCCGCGATCAACACGGCGGCCAGCGCGCGCATGCGCCAGACCGTCTGGCCATGGATAAACAGCTCAACCAGCGCAAGCGCCAGCCAGACCGCCCACATCGTCATCATCGCATACATGCGGATGAATACGACGCCGGAAGCCGCGCCCGCGCTCAGGCCATACAGCAGCCCCGGCAGAAGCGCCGGGGGCGTAAGTTCCAGCTTCTCCCCGTCGGAGAGCAGGCGCGCGGAAAGCAGCAGCAGGCCAAACTGCGTCAGGCTGAAAAAGAAAAGGTTCAGCCCGATGCCCGTCCACTTTGTAAACGGCGGATTTTGAAACGCCGAACAGACCGCGTGCATGAACAGGTAATACAGCGGCGGATGGACGTCGGCGATCTGATTTTCATAGACGTTCAGATATTCGTGCGCATGGCCTTTCGCCGTGAGATAATCCGAAAACGCCTTGCCGCTGATCCACGACCCGGTTTGGGTGCTCAAAAAGGGCTGCTGATACGAGTTCGCCAACCCATAGGTAAAGAACTCGTCGATATCAAATCCGTCTTTCCCCGCGCCGATGCTCACCATCAGCGCCAGCAGCGCCGCCAGCATCACCGCAAACCCGACAAGCGTGAGCGCCGTCTTTCCGCGCTTTTGCATATTTCATCCTCCAACACCATGTTCTGTTTTTGATTATAGCATTCTTTGACGCCTTGCGCCAGTATCAAGAAGGAGTTCACCATGCAGGAAAACATCGTCATCCGCGGCGTCCGCCAAAACAACCTCAAGGGATTTGATTTGACCCTGCCGCGCAACAAGCTCATCGTGTTTACCGGCCTTTCCGGCTGCGGCAAATCGTCGCTGGCGTTTGACACGCTCTACGCCGAGGGACAGCGGCGCTATGTCGAATCGCTTTCCTCCTACGCGCGTCAGTTTTTGGGGCAGATGGAAAAGCCGGACGTGGATTCCATCGACGGCCTTTCCCCCGCCATCTCCATCGACCAGAAGACGACGAGCAAAAACCCGCGTTCCACAGTCGGCACGGTGACGGAAATTCACGACTATCTGCGTCTGCTCTATGCCCGCGTCGGTGTGGCGCACTGCCCCAGGTGCGGACGGGAAATCAGCAAACAGACGGTCGACCAGATGGTTGATCGGCTGCTCGCCCTGCCGGAGCGCACGCGCATGCAGCTGCTCGCGCCGATCGTGCGCGGCAAAAAGGGCGAACACGTCAAGATTCTGGAAAACGTGGTCAAGCAGGGCTTTGTCCGCGTCCGGATCGACGGGGAAATCTGCGACGCAGTGGAAGCGCCCGCGCTGGCCAAACAGAAAAAGCACAACATCGAGGTCGTCGTAGACCGCCTGATTCTGCGCGAAGATATCCGCGCCCGCCTGACGGATTCGCTGGAAACGGCGCTCTCCCTCTCCGGCGGCATCGTCATCGCGGATATCGGGCCGGGCGAGAGCGAAATGCTCTTTTCCCAAAACCTCGCCTGCCCGGAGTGCGGCATCTCCATGGAAGAGCTTGCGCCGCGCTCTTTTTCCTTCAACAGCCCGTTCGGCGCGTGCCCGACGTGCGCGGGGCTGGGCGTGCTGCAAAAGATCGATCCCGACCTGATTGTGCCGGACTGGGGCAAGAGCCTGAACGAAAACCCCTTCAACGTCATGGGATGGAGCAACCTTGAGCCCGGCACGCAGGCGGGCATGTTCTTTCAGGCGCTGAGCGAGAAATACGGCTTTTCGATGGATACGCCGCTGAACCGGCTTCCCAAAGAAGCGCTGGATGTGATTCTCTACGGCAGCGGGGGCGAGCCGCTGAACATCCACTACACGCGCCCCAACGGCGATTCGCACACCTTCTCCGCGCCGTTTGAAGGCGTCATTCCCACCACGGAGCGACGCGCCGCCGAAACGCAGAGCGACGCCACCAAAGCCTATTACGACGATCTGATGAGCCAGACGCCCTGCCCGGACTGCCGCGGCAAACGCCTCCGCCCGGAGATTCTGGCGGTGACGGTCGGCGGCAAATCCATCGCCGACGCCTCCGATCTGTCCGTCATCGACGCGCAGGCGTTCTTCACTTCGCTGACCTTCGGCGAAAAGGACGGCATGATTGCCGCGCCGATTCTCAAGGAAATCAACGCCCGTCTGCGCTTCCTCATCGACGTGGGTCTGGGCTATCTGACGCTCTCCCGCGCGGCGGGCACGCTCTCCGGCGGCGAGGCCCAGCGCATTCGGCTGGCGACGCAGATCGGTTCCAGCCTTGTCGGCGTGCTCTACATTCTGGATGAGCCGTCCATCGGCCTGCACCAGCGCGACAACGCGCGGCTCATCGGGACGCTCAAGCATCTGCGCGACATCGGCAACACGCTGATCGTCGTCGAGCATGACGAGGACACCATGCTGGCCGCGGATCAAATCGTGGATATCGGCCCGGGCGCGGGCGAACACGGCGGCCAGCTCATCGCGCAGGGCACGGCGCAGGAAATCATGGCCTGCCCGGAATCGATCACGGGCGCGTATCTCTCCGGCCGCCGCAGCATCCCCGTGCCGCTGCACCGCAAGACCCCCGCGGGCTGGCTGACGGTGCGCGGCGCGCGCGCCAATAACCTGAAAAACATCGACGTCAACATTCCGCTGGGCGTGATGGCGGTCGTCACCGGCGTATCCGGCAGCGGCAAATCCTCGCTCGTCAACGAAATCATCTACAAGACCCTCCAGCGCGACCTCAACCGCGCGCACACGCGCCCCGGCGCATGCGACGGCATCGACGGGCTTGAGCAGCTGGACAAGGTCATCGCCATCGATCAAAGCCCCATCGGCCGCACCCCGCGCAGCAACCCGGCCACCTACACCGGCCTGTTTGACATGATCCGCAAGGTCTTCGCCGCCACGCCGGAAGCCAAGGCGCGCGGCTACAAGGAAAACCGCTTCTCCTTCAACGTGCGCGGCGGGCGCTGCGAAGCCTGTTCCGGCGACGGCATTCTGCGCATCGAGATGCACTTTCTGGCGGATATCTACGTGCCGTGCGAGGTCTGCAAGGGCAAGCGCTATAACCGCGAAACGCTGGAAGTGCTCTATAAGGGCAAATCCATCGCCGACGTGCTCAATATGACCGTCGAGGAAGCGCTGGACTTCTTCTCCGCCTATCCGCGCATCACGCGCAAGCTGCAAACCCTCTACGACGTGGGGCTGGGCTACATCCGGCTGGGGCAGTCCTCCACGACGCTCTCCGGCGGCGAGGCCCAGCGCGTCAAACTGGCGACCGAGCTTTCCCGCACATCGACCGGCAAGACGTTCTACGTGCTGGATGAGCCGACGACCGGCCTGCACATCGCCGACTGCGAACGGCTCGTGCGCGTGCTTCGCCAGCTTGCCCACGGCGGCAACTCCGTGCTGATTATCGAGCACAACCTCGACGTGATCAAAGCCTGCGATTACGTCATCGACCTCGGCCCTGAGGGCGGCAGCGGCGGCGGCACGCTCGTCTGCGAAGGCACGCCGGAGGACATCTGCCAATGCAAAAAGAGCTATACCGGACAGTATCTCGCGCCCGTGCTGAAAAAGAGCCGAAGAATTGAATCGGAAGATTAAAGAAAAGCCGTTTCAGAGCAGAATGCGAAGCATTCTACGACTGAAACGGCGGCGTTCTGAAAACATATATTTTTAGACATAAAATCGCATTCCACAGAAAAACCCGCGCAAATGCTGTTTTCCGGCATTCGTGCGGGTTTTATATGCTTCTTTTATTCCTCGATGGGCTTCATTTCGCCGTTCACGATCTTCATCACATCGTCGTTCGCGCCGCCGACGACCATCTGATCGTCGCCGCTCAGGCCGTACTGGTCATAAACGCTGCGCAGATCGGACAGGCTGTACTGCATGACGGCGTTGCCGCTCTTATCCAGCAGCGTGATAACGCTGAACTCCGTGCGTTCGAGGGTTTCCAGCGCCTTTTCATCCAGACGCATGGTCAGCTTTTCGGGCGCGTCGGTGTTCACGCGCAGGGTGAGCTGCTTGGTGCTGTCCGGCATCCAGCTGAGGCTCTGCTTGAAGTTGCTCTGCTGATCGCCGACAAACAGGCGCAGATTCAGGCTGTGATAGCCCAGATAGAGCTGTTTGACCCAGTACGGGCTGCCATAAACGCCGCCGATGGCTTCTTCCTTGCGCTTTTCCTCCATCTCGTGGCGCTCCTGATCGTATTTGGAAACCTCGAAAGTCGGCTGCTGGGTTGCTTCCGGCTGTTCCGGGTTCTCCGGCTCGTCCGGGTCTTCGCTCCCATCCTTTAAGGAATATTCATTTACAACTTTCCAACCTCCATATTCATACTGTTCCAGCTCGTAAACAGCAATATCTTTAGCGTCCGCCATGGCTCCCAGCTGTCGAATAATCTCTTCAGCCGATGTTCCTTTTTCTACATTAACTGTCAGAAGAACAGATTCCATTTTATCATCTGTTACATTTATTGTTGCGTCATTTAACCAGGTATCTATCCAATCGCTTTCTATCGATCCATTATTGATAAATTCCACCGTATATCCACCATTTTGAGATTCAAAACCGAACGGACTTCCAATAGTCACGCACCTTTCGACAGTTGTTTCAGTTTCCAAGGGAAGTTCTTTCACTTCCTCACCATCAACAGGCACAGGAAAATTGAATACGATCTTCTTTATCCAGCTTCCGTCTTTCCTTTTCTCCGGGAACATCTCAATTCGCTCGATAAAGGCTTTCATAAACTCTTTCTGTTCCGCTTCTGTTGCGGAATGGTAGACTTCATCAAATGCCAGTAAGAGCCGATAAATGTTATCGC
>OLFX01001385.1_pt1 | contig 28048 bp, 25 predicted proteins | sample 1605091 | NCBI WGS metagenome assembly OLFX01 (sample SAMEA3888906, study PRJEB22519) | human gut metagenome | biome: human gut; feature: human-associated habitat; material: faeces | place: Denmark | collected 2012 | reverse complement strand
CTGATAGCATATTCGATGGCATCGATCAGTTTTACCGCACCTACGGATAATAAGGTGATCAGGATGATCAGGAAGAACATCCTCGGGGTGTTCAACAGGTTCTGGGACTCTGTCAGCAGATAGCCAAGTCCTGCTCTTGCCGACTGCATTTCCGAGAACAGGACACCGGTCAGTGCCGTTGCCGCTGCCAGCTTCAATCCATTAAAGATGGAAGGGAGTGCCGCCGGAATGATGACCAGAAATACGGTCTGGAAACGGTTGGCCCGAAAGACCCTTGCCACCTTCAGGTATTCCTTTTTACACTCCTTGGCTCCGGTCACGGTATTGTACAGGATCGTAAATACCGAGAACAGAAATACCAGAAATGCCTTGGACTGGAAGCCGATGCCGAACCACAGGATCAACAGTGGCAGAATCGCTACCTTGGGAACTGCCATGATCGCAGAACAGAACACATTCATGTACTTCTCCGATACCGGAAACAGTGTCCACAACAGACCTACCGCAATACCGACTACCACTGCGGACAGGTAACCTGCCAGTGCCTCCTGGATCGTCAGCAATAAGTGGGGCCATAAGGTTCCGTCTGTAATGATCTTAATGCCCTCTTCCACGATGGAAGTCGGGGACGCCACGAAGATCGTAAGCACCCTGCCGGAATCTACTGCCCATTGCATCCACAGAAGCAGTGCCGCCACGGTGAGCAGCTGTGCCAGATTCACCCAGGTAAAACGTTTCTTATTCTTAGTTTTCTTCTTTTTTTCCATAAGTGTATTCTCCTCGCTTCACCTTATCGCTTTCAAAGTACTCTCTCTTACAACAGGTACCTTCCAGGATGACATTCTGTGTGATCCTGTGGGAGAGACATTTGGAAAAATTCTCAATGGTGGTGGTATCGATCACATCACAGTAAAACGGTGCGATCTCTCGGAACCAGGGATATTTGTCAAAATAAGTTCTCCACACTTCCGCATAGGGACAGTGATCTTCTCCCCATTCCGGGATCCATCCGGTGAAGGGAAGGTCGATAACACTCATAAAGTCTTCTACGGAATCTGCCTTCAGGCCTTGCGCCAGTGCCTTTTCCCGCAGCTGATCCGACCGGTCCACTGCCAGTTCGAATACGGTCTGTCTCACGATATCTTTGGTCTTCTCCAGTCCGAACTGGTCATATAATACTTTACTGAAATGGAAGAACTGCATGGCGAACTGTCTTGCGGCCTTTCTCACTTCACTTACCAACAGTTCTCTGGGAACCGTTCCTTCTATTTTATAATCTGCTTTACTCAATGTCCGCTTCCTCCACCTTATTAAAGCTGTCCATAAAAGCTATGTATTCCTGTTTATCAGCGAATCTCGGATGATATTCCTGTTTGGTCCGCTTCGTCACTTCCGCGCCGTCCTTCAACATTCGGTAAGCACTCAGGGCAAATATCTTGGCTGTCAGCACATAGGCTTCTTCCTCATCCACGATATCGAAATCCACCTGGTGCAGACCACCTACAGCACCGCCGGTATTGAAAGTGATCACAGGAAGCAGATGCTGTACATCTCCCACATCTGTGGATCCTCCGCTGTGTTCCTCCGGTCTGACCTCGTATACCGTTTTTTCTCCTGCCAGTGCTTTCACCGCACCGGCCATCTCTTCCGGTGCCGGCTGCCAGAGAGAAGGAAGATAGCCCGGCATAGTCTCGATACGATACCCTGCTCCCATGGCAAGTGCTCCTGCCTTGAAGGAACGATCTGTCTTGACGGATGCATCTGCGAAAGCCTCCAGGGTCTTGCCTCTTACCAGTGTCTCCAGCACCGTTTCGTTGGGAACTACATTGACCAGATCTCCGCCCTTGGTCAGGATCGGATGAACCCTCACGCAATCCTCATCCCGGAAGGTCTCACGGTTCAGTGCCAGTGCCTGTAACCCCAGGCTTGCTGCCGATAAGGCGTTGACACCTTTTTCCGGACATCCCGCCGCATGGGCTGCTTTTCCTTTGATACGGATCACCTTGGATACAAAACCATTGCCGCTGTTGCTTCCCAGCCGGATTCCCTCTAAGGAAATATGATGCGCCAGTGCCACATCCACATCATCGAAAGCACCGATGCGGATCAGTTCACATTTTCCACCACCGTAAGCGATCTTGCCATCAGCGATCAGCTGATTCTTGAATTCGATCTCACCGTACTCTTCCGCCGGTGTGGCGAAGAAGATCACCTGTCCATCCAGCTTCTGTGCCACCTCTGCATCCGTAAGTGCCAGCGCCGCTCCGATGACTCCTGCCAGCTGTGCGTGATGTCCACAGCAGTGAGCTGCCTGTGTCTCCTGATTTGCATGTGCATGCTGCGGAATCCTCAGGGCATCCAGTTCTCCGATCAATGCCAGGGATGCATTTCCGGCCTTTTCTTTATTTAAATAGGCTTTTGCTCCGGTGATGGCCAGATCCGTCTGTACCGGCAGCTGTAAGCTCTTCATAAAATCCACGAACTTTTTCGAAGTGCGGAATTCCTTGTAGCCCAGCTCTGCATGATCGTAAATATCTCTTGCGAACTCTACGATGGTCTCCCGGTTGTCATCTATGATCTTAAGGATTCTCTGTTCTGTCGTATCAAAGGTTGCTGCCACGGTGTCATCCTCCTCGTCTTTTATACCCTAGTAAGTCTATATGTTTTCTATGTTTTAGATGATATTACCTTATATTTCCTAGTTTGTCAATAGGGTTAGTATGCATTTATGCAAAAAAGTTAGGTAACAGTTCAGCACGCGCCATTCGCAAAGTCGCGTTATCACGCTTTCCGTCACTTCGTGACTTCCTTTGCTCATAGATCGGAGCTTAGCTCATGAACATATTTGCCCGCAAAATCATGCAAGCATGATTTCTGTGCCCAGATATGTTCATGGCTGAACTGTTACCTATATTTACTTACTTATTTACTCTCTATTCTTCAATACTTCCGCAGGCACCAGCTTGTTCAGTCTGCCCACCAGCAGGAAGTTGATCACCAGATAGCAGATCAGGATGCCTCCGTAGATCATGCCGTACAACTGCGGCGGGAACTGTAAATCCATTCCGATGGCTACATTGGAAATAAAATACGGGAAGATCAGATCCATGGACCATTTTGCCAACGGTACTCCCAACAATGCTCCCAACATTATAATATAGAAGTTCCCGTCCAGATACAGTCTGCGGATCTCTCCCTTTCGGTAGCCGAGTACTTTCATCAGGGAAATGGAGAATGCAGAACGGTCGATCATGACCTTCATCATCAGATACATGACGATCATGAAGATCAGTGCGGAGATGGCCGCCAGCATGCTGACCATAGGTCCCATCATATCCGTAAATATCTGAGAGCTTTCCTCCACGTTTTCTCTGGATACCGTAGAATACAGTCTGCCGTTGTCGATGTCCAGTGCATGATCGGCGAATACTACATTATAATAGTCGTCTTCCTGATCGAACAGTTCCTGCATGGCATCCCGGTCTAAAAATACATAAACACCGGAGGCAAAATGAACGATATCTTTGACAGTAAACGCATAATCTCTCTCGTTCACTTCATCGGAAAGCACCAGTTTGTCACCGACCTTCACGCCAAATTTCTGTGCTGCGGCGCTGGAGATCACGATCTCATTTTTCTTATTGCTGGTCTCCACCGGAAAATATGGATTATCCTTATCGATTCCCAGTACCGTCACATCCAGATTATAACCGTAAGCCTCTTTTTTCAGACTCTCCACATAAGCCGGAGTACCATCCTCCAGCACATCCTCCGTGGGATATTTGTAAGTATACATATAAGCATAGGTCGTCTCATCCAGGCAGGCGTCTCCAAAGTTCTTACACAGAACATAGCAGTCTGCAGAGATCAAAAGTACCAGCAGGCAGATAAACATACCGATCACCACCGCCACGGCAGAACGCATCTCCCGAAGGAGCTGACGGAACTGGAATCTGTGAAGGAACTTCATATTTCCCAGATTTACATCTTGTATCTTCCCGGCCCTGCCTGCGGTCTGTTCATTTCGAAGCAGAGACAGTGCCGTGCGCTTCAACTTCTTGCTGATCACCAGACAGTTTACCAATGCGGCCGTCACCGGCGGCATGACCAGACTGTAGACCAGCAGATAGGCCGGAGTCACGATTTCCATGGGTGGCAGGGAAAAATACACGATACTGTCCTGCATCTGCCAGCCGGTACCATACTTCGAAAAGCCCAGGACACAGCCGACCGCACCTCCTAAGAAGGAGATCATCATGGGATTGAGCAGATAATGGAACAAAAGCTGCCCTCGCGTCACACCCAAAGCGTACAGCGCACCGATGACGCTGCTCTCTTTTTCAATATTATGTACCACAAATACGGAGATCACGTAAGTGAACATGACCATCAGGATAATACCGGATACCATACCGGCATATTTATTGATGATCACATCCCCGCTGGCGGCATCGATTCTGAGATTATCCCCTGCCACCAGAAACTGTGTCAGATTGTCGATATCGAAAATAAAATACTCATCGATCATATCATTGGCTTCATCCTGCAGTTCCTGCACACCGTCCCGCAGTTCCCTGCTGCCATCCGCAATCTCATCCACGGCATCCGTATAATCGATGATTCCTTCCCGGAAATCCTCCAGATCCTCCAAAGTATCCTTCGCGTCCTTCAAGGAATCCCGCAGCCTGGCATCCACACTGCTGCCCTCTGCCATCAGCTGGTCCAGCTCTTCCTTATAATTGTCGGCAGTCAGTTCTACCTGAATATCACTTTCTTCCAGCTGTGCCTCCACCATATCCATCAGTGCATCCACCACGGCATCTGTGCCGTCTACCAGAGGCTCACTGGCGGTATAAAGCACGCTCAGTCCCTGGAACAGCTCCTGGGATCCTCCGGCTGCTTCTCCGACACCGGCGGTATAGGCTTTCACCCCATCCCGAAACTGTGCCACGGTGTCCAACTGACTTTTCACTGCAGACAGCTGCCCCGCTGCCTGGGATGCCCCCATCTGTGTAAAGACAGTTGCCAGCTGATCCAGCTGCTCTCCGTAACCGCCAGCCGTCAGTCCCGGAAAGCTGATCCCGTATGCCGCATAAGATTCCAACTCTGCCTGGAGCTGTTCATTCACCATGCCCAAAATGGCATTAAAAATAGCATCAGCTCCCTGATTCAACGCAGCACTGTTTTCCGTGATCTGACTCATACCGCCCACCAGTGCTCCGCCGCCGGCAGAAGCTGCATTAACTCCGTCCGTGTAGGATTTCACACCATCCCGGAACTCCTGCAGATCTTCCAGAGACTTTTTCGCGTCCTGCAGGTTCTGCCGCAGGGATGCGGTGTAGGCATGAGGATTAGCGATCATGGCATTCAGCTGTTGTTCATAATTTCCTGAAGTCAGTGTCACTTCCACTCCGGCATCCTTCAGGCTGTCATTCACCTGTTCCAGCATGGCATCAAACAACTCATCCGCCGCATCCGTCAGTTCTGTATTATGATCCGCCAGTTCATCCACACCGTCCACCAGCTCATCCACGCCATCCAGAAGTTCCTGGATACCATCCTGAATATCGTTCTTCGTCTCTTCCGCATCTGCCAGCATTTCCAGGAAATAAGTATCTGTCACCTTACTGCGGTCCAGTTCGAAGGATTGTAACAGTTCCTTCAGTTCCTGATCCGTCATGGTATCATTCAGCAGATAGGTGTAAGTATAATCCTCCGTCCGGAAATTCTGTCCGCCTGCTTTCAGAGCTTCATAATCCTCTGCCGTGACAAATCCGAAGCCAAACAGATTGCTGTCTACAGTGGTATCTGACGTTTTCTCAAAAGCAGCATCGTAATCCGGCGTGCTGCCGATTCCGGCAACGGTGAACTCTTTTCCCCCAACGATAAAGATATCTCCTAATTGCAGCTCATGTTTTTCCGCATAATGCTGTTCCAACAGGATCTCTCCCTGTGCCGGAATTTCCTCCCCTTCTGCTGGAACGAACAGATCTACCGATTCTCTTGCCTGATAGACACGAAACGTGGACTGTCCCAGATGAAAATCCAGGGAAAAATCCATCTGCAGTGTCACACCTTTTTCCGTGATCTGTGCGGTCTCTTTTTCGGTCAGCGGAACAAAAACGCCAAACTGTCCGTCCTCTCTGTGATGGACACGTCCGCTCTCCTTCGTCCCCTGCATAATAGTCTCGGCAGCTCCCACAATAGCCACCACCATATACATGACCAGTGCCACCAGGAAAAACAGTGCCAGATACCGAAGCAGGTTTTCCCGGATATCCCGAAGTACTCGTTTGCTTAATATCCTCTGCATCCTACAAATCCTCCAGTTCTGCCGCAGGAACACGTTTCTCGTTCCGGTAGTTCTTGCTGATCTGTCCGTCCTTGATCATAATGACCTGATGTACCATGTTTTTAATGGAATTATTATGCGTAACAATAAGCATCGTAGTGCCATACTGTCTGTTGATATCCTCCAGCAGTATCAGGATGTCCCGGGAAGTCCTGGAATCCAGCGCACCCGTAGGCTCATCGCATAACAGAAGGCTCGGATTCTTGATCAAGGCTCTGGCGATGGCACAGCGTTGCTGTTGTCCGCCGGAAAGTTGTGCCGGGAACTTGTTCTGATGTTCCGTCAGTCCCAGTACCTGCAGCAGTTCCTCCATATTCAAAGGATTCTTCGTCAGATACTGGCAGATCTGGATATTTTCCTTCACCGTCAGATTCGGCACCAGATTATAAAACTGGAAAATAAAACCCAGCTTCTCCCGACGGTAATTGGAAAGTGCTTTACTGTTAAGCCCCGCCACCTCCTGTCCATCCACTACGATGGAACCGGAATCCACGGTATCCAGTCCTCCGATGCAGTTGAGCAGCGTGGATTTGCCGGAACCGCTGGTGCCCTGGATGACACACATTTCACCTTGTTCCACTCCTGCGGTGATTCCCTTTAATACCTGTACATAACCGCCTTCTCCATAGCTCTTCTTCAGATCCTTCACTTCCAGATACATATCCTGCCTCCTCATCACTAATGATAATGATTTTCATTAACATAACACTGTTATGTTAATGCTCTGAAACAGCACCCCTGCAAAGTCCAAACTTCCTTGGGGTGCATTGTATTTTAGCTTTCTGTCATTATGCCCATCCATCCGCGCACCAGATACATCGTCAAGGCATCCACATGCTTCAATGCCACTCTCTCTTCTGTCTCATGCAGAAACAGGTGTACAAAAGTATCTACCATAATGTGAGCCATCCAGTGTGTCATGTAATCATCGACCCGCGGTCTTCCGGTGGCATTCGTCACCATATCGCATAATCTGCGGTACTGCTGCTCCGAGATATCCACGACCTCATCCAGACAATTTTCAAATCGGGACCCCTGAGATTTCGTCAGGAGCAGCAGAAAGGCCTCCCGGTTCGCATACATCTGCCGGATGATCTGTCTGGATGCTTCCAGATCCCCGTCATCCGCAATATCCAGCTGTGCCACCTGATCCTCGTTGTGCATCTCTGTGGCATAATGTTCTTCCATTATTGCATACAGCTGCCGCAACGGCTCTTCCACCAGTGCTGCCAACAGATCTTCCTTATCCTTGAAGAAAAAATACAGCGCCCCTGTGGTCACTCCGGCCTCTTTACAGATATTCCGCAGGGAAGCTTTCATATATCCTTTTTCCAGAAACTCCCTTTTGGCACATTCCAGAAGGTGCTGCCTGGTTTCTTTATTCTCATTTTGCGTTTCCTGTTTTAAGGGCATTGCGATCTCCTTCGGGAATAATACTCCTCTCATAGAAAGCATCCCCTGCCTGCAAGCAGTCAGGTATGTTTTCTATGGAAGAGTTTATTCTATCATATGTTCACTCGTTCACATAACGTTGTTATGTCTGCATTATAAATAAAAACAGGATTGCTGTCAACCCTGTTTTTATTTTCGTCATTTCGTTTTATTTTGTTTTCAGCTGTTCGATCTTTTCCTGTAAATCTGCAATGGCTCTCTGGCTGTTCTTAATGGTCTCGCACTGCTTCTCAAAAGGAGGCTCCGGCATATCGCTGTACTGTTCAAAATAGATCTTGCCGATCTCCAGATAGTTCTTCTTCATGACTTCCTCGCAGGTAGAGATCTGGCTCTTCAGATTAGCAATGGCTGCCAGTTCTTTTGCTTTGTCTGCCGCTACTTTTCCCTTTTCGGTGATGGTATCACCGATCTTCTCTATAATATCCATCGTATGATCTCCTTTCTCTTCCTACCGCCCGCACTTTGGATCTGTCTGTCCTTCCCGTCCGGGCTGTTTCGGTTTCCATATTCCGTGTGTATTATTGTACCTTCTTCCGGATACCGCGTCAAGTATAAGCGCTACTTGCGCATTTCAAAGAATCTGTGCTATAATCGTCTTGTAATACTATTGGAGGTGACATCATGCAGCCGCTATATACCACTCTGAAAGTTAATAATGAGATTGAATTGTGCGAAGTATCCGATCCCGATTGCAAGCAGCTCATCGAGAGAGCATTGCTGAAAAACCGGATTTCTTATTATATCCGCTGGCCGAAGGCTTCCTTCTTCAGCCGCAAAAAAGATGCCTGCATCATCTGCATCAACGACAATGTCAAGGATGCTGCGGAAGAGATCGTCCGCGGGATCTGTGACGAATCCGGATACAATGTGCGCTTTATTTTAAAACGTTCCTCTAATAACTATTTATAGACCCTTAAAGCACATAATTTTATGTTTTTTTCGTTTATTGATTGATTTTTTCTCACTAACGGATCATAATGATGATATCATTTAATACAAAGGAGGGGCTTTCTAATGGAAAATCGTGTTAACAAGCATGTATTTGCCTGGGTTTTCTGCTTTTTACTTGGTGAGTTGGGTGTTGATAGATTCGTCAGAGGTCAGGTTGGTCTCGGAATTTTGAAGCTTCTCACTGCCGGTGGCTGCGGAGTATGGAGCCTGGTCGACTGGATCATTGCTCTTACCAAGGCATACGGTGCTGCTTATGCCGGTTCCGAAGAAGTTGTATTCGTAGACGGTAAATATACAGCATAATCACAGGATAAAAAAAGCTTTTGCCAGAGACGACAAAAGCTTTTTTCTTTTTATAGGTTGCTGATCATGAATAAAAACATAAAACAAACTATATTTCTTATTTCTATTATTGCACTACTCCTGCTTTTCCTGTGGTTCTCAGGATATCAATGCCCCTTACTATTCTTTTTTGGCATTCCATGCCCTTTCTGTGGAATGACCAGAGCATTTTTATGCCTATTAAGCGGTGATCTTACAACAGCCTTTTATTATCATCCTCTCTGGCCTGTAGTATTGGGAATTTTTATTATTTTTCCTCTTTGGAAATTCCGGCTTCTTCACTTATCGGACAAATGGATCGATCATGGGGCGTTTGCGATTGGAATTCTGTTCTTGCTCTGCTTTATTATAAGGCATGTAACACATTCTCCCATTGTACAGATTGATTTTACAAAAGGTATTTTTCATTTCTTTTCATATATGAATATATGAAAAAGGAGCTGTAATACAGCCCCTTTTTCAATGCTCTTATGCAATCGCTTTATCCGTTTTCTCAATCAAAATCGAATTTGGTGTAACGCTCATACATAGCGCCATAACGGAATCTTGCCATTTCATTCTTCTGCAGGACATCTTCCTCGGATCCCCTGTACTGACAACGCAGGCAGTAGTATTCTTTCTTATCCTTATCGTAGAACATATCCATATCGATATCTCTCATGAAGCAAGAGGGACATCTGTAGTTTAATTTGCCTTTTCCAGCTTGAGCCATGTTGCAACGACCTCCTTATCCTTGATTTTGGAATTGTAACCCAGTGTAAACATCGGGGAGAATGCATATCCTTCCTTCACATATCCGACAGCGCCTTCTGCATTGGTGCTCATGGATACTGCGGTCTCGATCTGAGGAATGACAGCTCTTACTTCGTCAGCCTCTGCCTTCTCCATCTCACGGCACTTGTACTCGTAATCCAGAGTCTCTACCTCGTCACCCTTTTTGGTGCTCAGGGTGATACCCAGCATGTCCTCAGAGTACTCAGTGGTACCATAGCATGCTACGATGTACTCGTTCAGTTCTACTTCTGCGTTCGGATCGCTCATCTCCAGGATCTTACGCTCGATCTTGATCGCTGAGCTGCCTTCCTCGAAGGAAACGATGGTCTGTAATTTTACGGTCAGATCATAGAACTCGATATCTACGGGATCCAATGTCAGGATTCTGGTGCTGCCTTCCTGAGAGAAATGAGCCTTGGTACGGCACAGGCACAGATCCACTTCTTCACCGTTGTGTTTTAATTTGGCACTTCTAACGGTACCTTCTCCTGCATAATGTGTGAAGTAACCTGCACGGTACTTCTCCTGGATCAGGAAAGGATAGGAAGCATCGGTCACATGCTTGGTGCCGATACCTACCGGCCACTCCAGCTTTGCAGCGTAAGGGCGCAGGTCTACGATAGCACCGCCCTGATCCATATTTACGCAGGCACGCATGAAGGGATCACAGTACCAGAACAACTGCTTGTCGGAACCGTACAAAATATCTCTCCACAGAGCACACTCAGGCTCGGTGTAGGTCTTCTTCTGACGATAGTAATCAGCGAACTCCGCCATGGTCATATCGGTAAGCTTGCCTTCCTTCTTCAGGTCGCCGTAATACTTCATACCGTCTTCATAACTCTTCTTCAACAGTTCGTAAGGCTGCTCCCAACGGCCCATTTTGTTCAGCCAGCCGGGTCCTACGAACATCATGTTGTATGCGTATCCGTTGTTGTACTTCTCCAGGGAACGATACTGATCGATCAGGTTGTACAGATAAGGATACTCCCAGGTCTTGGTGTCATAGATCATACCACGCAATACGTTCTGAGGATGGGTTCCGAAGTTGGAGCCATTGCCGTCATAGCATGCCAGCAGGTCTCTGGACAGGTGAGGGATTGCTACTACACCGCTGTCCTCAGCTTCGTTGGCTGCAGGTGCATGGGTATTCTGCTTGGAAGGGATCCAAGGTGCCCAGGGGCCGCCATCCATGAAGGTATACCAGGAGTTGTTGCAGGTATGATATGCCTTTGGGCCTTCCTCCCAACAGGTTGCTACCGCACATTTTACGGTAGGATAGGTTGCTTTGATATAATTGGTCAGATCTGCATCCATGTAGTAAGATCCGGTGGATTCGGGATAGAATCCGAACTTTTCATGGAACTTTCCGAATACATCATCCACGATAGACTTTTTGTCTTCCATGGAGAACATCCAGATACAGAAATCCTTGGTCTTGTACTTCTCACGGAACTCTGTGCAGGGCAGTCCTAACAGAGACAGTGCGATCTCATCACCGTACTTCTCGTGATCTGCCTTAGCCAGTGCTACCGCTTCGTCATTGAACAGGGAAGCATAGGTCATCTGAATGGTAGTCTTCAAACCATTCTTGTGTGCAGTTTCCTGCTGAAACTTGAAAATATCCAGAGATTCTGTTAACAGTGCTTTTCTGCCCAGATCCTCTTCTTTGCCGTGTCCGGTTACTTTTTCCGCATACTCGGGAACCATCTCCGGACGGTGAATGATATTCACGATAAACTTATCCATCTTTTCCTCCATCTCGCCATTTGGCATCTTATATCGTGAGCATAGCTCACTCAATGCATTTCGCAAAATCACACTTGCAAGCAAGTGATTTTGCTTCATTATATCATCCTCCCCGCATTGCGGGAACGAATATCACATTACTTCTGAAAGTCTCTGATCACTTTCAACGCGGGCAGTGCATTTCCATCATAATCGAACAGTGCCTGATTGGCCCATTCGTTTCCGCCCGGACCGGGATCCTGAATATAGTTCAGGGATTCCTCGTTGGCCCAGCCACAACCGGGCATTGGGATCCATGCCGGCTCCCAATAGTAGAAGCCCTTTCCTCTGCCCTCCGGAACCTGTGTGATCCTCTCCATGACCTTCTGCATAAATGCAGACTGTCCTTCCGGTGTCATAGGATACTCCACCGCCTCTGCAAGGTGGGGCTTGGTCGCCATGCCCTTGCGCTGTTCCGGTGACAGCTTTTCCCTGTCTGCATAGTCCTCCATGGTGAAGCCCATGGATACCTCTGCCACAATGACATCCTTCTGATATCTCTGAGAGAGATCGTTCATATTATTTGTCAGATCATCAATGGTTCCATGCCAGAAAGGATAATAGGACAATCCGATGACATCGAAGTCCTCTCCTCTCTGTCCATTCTCTGCAGCGGGCATTGTTGCCGCCACAGTCCAGATGAAGCATCACGCGGCTATCCGGGGATACTTCTCTCACCGCACGGATGCCCGCACTGATAAACCGGGCAATATTGTCAACATTGTCCCATTTTCCATGAGGCCATATCAGGCCATTGGTGATCTCATTACCTACCTGTACCATCTCCGGAAGCAGATCCAGACGCTTTAATTTCAGCAGCACATCCTTCGTGTAATCATACACATACTTCTCCAGTGCATTGGCATCTGCATATGCCCACTCCTTGGGAGGGAACTGTTTGCCGGGATCTGCCCAGAAATCACTGTAATGCAGATCCAGCAGATAGCTGTAACCCAGCTTTTTGCCTGCGGAAGCCAGTGCCACCAGTTTTGTAAAGTCACTGGTACCGGCTCCGTAAGGCTTGCCGTCCTCACTGTAAGGATCGTTCCAGAGACGGATGCGCAGAGAGTTGGCACCGTATTTTTTCAAGATCTCCAGTGCGTCCCCCTCTTTGCCTTCGTCATAATACTTTGCACCGAGAGCTGTCTCTTCCGGCAAAGTCGATACATCCATACCTTTGATAAATTTATCCATAAATTAACTCTTTATCTCCATGTCATACATTTATCCGGAGAATCCATTCCATGGATTCTCCTAGGTTAAACTGCCGAAGCAGTTTAACCTTTCACTGCACCACCGGTAATACCTTCCACATAGAACTTCTGCATGATGACAAACAATACAGAGATGGGAATGGACACCAGTACACCACCTGCGCAGAACTGACCAAAGTAAGTATTGATCAGACTCTTATCCAGCATATTGTACAGACCGATGGCAACAGTCCACTGGGAAGATATGCCGGCATTTAACATCAGCTTTGCATATACGAAATCCATCCAGGGGGACAGGAAGGAGCTGATAACGGTATATACAATGATGGGACGGCTCATGGGGATAACAACCTTCCAGAAGATCGTAGCCTCACTGGCTCCATCCAGATAAGCAGCCTCGCGCAGGGAATTCGGAATCGTATCGAAGAAGCCCTTTGCGATCAGGTAACCCAGTCCGGCGCCGGCAGAATATACCAGGATCAGTCCGAGGTGAGTGTTGGTCAGGTTCAATGTCTTCAGGATAAAATATACTGCGATCATGGACAATACACCGGGAAACAGATTCACGATAACTGCGGCGTTCATCAGCGGCTTACGTGCCGGGAAACGCATGCAGGAGGTCGCATAGGCCACCATCAGTACAAAAGCGGAGGAGATCACACATACCACACATGCAATGATGAAGGTGTTCTTGAACCAGTTCGGGAACTGTGCCACACTGTCCGCAGAGAAAAGCAGATTCTTATACTGCGCCAGACTCCATTCCTTCGGGAAAAAGGTGCTGGTATTCATGCCGGTGTATGCGCTGAAGGAGGTGACCACCAGCCATACGATAGGCACCAGCCAGACAAATGCCAAAAACGCCAGTAACAGGTTATGTAATAAAGTCTTAATAAATCTCTTCATTAACGGAACGCCTCCTCTCTGTCACCCTTCAGGAATCTGCTGAAGGCAATGAGGGTAAATACCGCACATAGGATAAACACAATAATACCGATGGTGGATGCCATCTTGTAGTTGTAATAGCTCTGTGTCAGATTGAACAGCCAGGTGATCAGCAGATCCACTTCCTTCGCCTGGGAGTTCGCCATTGCCTGATTTGTGGTGGTATATACACCCTGGGTCAACAGATAGATTACGTTGAAGTTATTAATATTCTTGACAAAATCCGTTACCAGAGAAGGACCCGTGACGAACAGCATATACGGCATAGTGATATGAATAAAGCTCTGCATCGGAGTAGCGCCGTCGATCTTCGCACTCTCCAGCTGGTCAGAAGGAATATTCATCAGCACACCGGTAGCGATCAGCATCTGGTAAGGAACACCGATCCAGATATTGATCAGGATGATCATGACATGTGCCCATCCGGGAGCGGACAAAAACGGAATATAACTGGTACTGATCGCGCCGATATCTCTCAGCCACTGGGTAATTCCCGCATTGGCACAGATTGTGTTCATGATGCCGTTGTTCGCGAAAAAGTTACGTACCAGAAGTAAGGAGACGAACTGGGGAACTGCGATCGTTACAATGAACAGCGTTCTCCACAGCTTGGGCAATTTGGTTCTCTTATTATTGATCAGCAGGGACAACAGAATACCGCCGATGTAAGTGGTAGCGGTTGCAAACAATGCCCATACCAGCGTCCAGATCAAGATCCTACGGAAGGCATAACCGAAGGTAATGGTCATTCCACCGCTGGAGAACAGATTCTTGAAGTTGGTAAATCCCACCCATGTAAACAATGCGGAGGGAGGCATATGTCCCTGATCATAGTTCGTAAACGCAACAGCGATCAGGATCAGCAGAGGAACGATCGTGAAAATAACAACACCCATGACAGGAAGTGCCAGCAGTGTGATATAGAATTTGTCATTCTTGAACTGCTGCAAGTCTTCTACAAACGTATTGATATGTTCTCCTGCCTGTGCTTTTTTCTGAAGCCGGTAAACGGTCACTTCATTCTTAAGCCAAATCACCAGGAATGTGAACCAGACCACAAATGAGATTACGGAGAACAATAGGATCATAAATGAGTTGTCATAATCATTGAACTCATTCTGCATGGTTACAATATTGAAAACCGTCTCCTGCTGAACCGTTCCCAAAGTTCCAAAATCACGTACATACTCTGTGGCAAAGCCAAAGGTGAATACAATGACTGCCACTTCGAGCAGAGTCATTAAAATACCTTTGATAATTTGTTTTCTGCGGATATATCCTGCTCCCATCCAGACCAGGGATAATTTTACGAACAGATCTCCTTTTACGACTGCTTCACCGAACTCCTTGAAGAATCCGCCGATTCCGCTCTTTTTCTTCTTCATTCTCTGCCCTCTCCTTTCTTCATATTAATATAAATTTTTAGTAACTGTTCCGAACATCTTCCCGCGTTCATCTGACCAGTTACATAAACCTGCAGGCAGGAGTCGAACCCGCTTACCGGAAACGTTTCCTGTAAAAAAGGCATCCATCCACTACGTATTATTGTTCATAGCTTCAGGACGCCTTTCTATTCTCTGTATTCGTTCTGCACCAGAACGTTTTCATCATTCATTTGTCACAGAACCGGAACAGATCATCTTCCCAAACTTATTCAGCGGGTACGGAAACACCTTCTACCAGCTCATCCAGGGCTGCCTGGATACCTGCTTCATCATCAGCCTTCAGCTGACCCTGAGCTACCTTCTCACCAAAAGTCTTGGCAGGATCCCAGTACTTGCCGCCAACGATCTGAACTACACCATAAGCGGACTGCTCAGACAGAGCTGCAATAGCGGTATTGGAAGAAACCTCCTCGGAACCAGCTACGTTGATATTGGAAGGTCCGATCTCTCTCTCTGCGAAACGTACTGCCTGGTTGTCTTCGTTGGTGATCCAGTCAGCCAGCAGAGTTGCCCAGCCTGCATTTGCAGAATACTTGTTAACACCTACCAGCTTGAAGCCTGCTACGGAGCCCTGCTGGATCTGCTTGTCACCACAGGTGTAGGTAGGAAGCTTGGTAGCTGCGTAGCCATCACCGAAAGCGGTCTGAGCTGCGGATGCATCCCAGGTACCGGAAATTACTGCACACAGGTCACCGGAAGCAATCTGGTTGGAAATATCACCATCAGCGATCGGAAGGAATGCGCTGTTGCCGGCAATACCCAACATAGACTGTACTACCTGTACACCGGTAACGCCATCAGCGCTGGTGCCGTTCCAGTCCATAGCAGTGCTGCCGTCGTCATTCAGTGCAGTAGTGAAGCCTGCGCCATAGAAGAAGGAAGCGTTATACCAACCGGAAGCAAGAGTCATACCAACCTTCTTACCAGCCTTCTCAGCTGCTGCAAGTAAGGTATCCCAGGTCTGTGCATCTTCAGGAGTTACTAACTCGGAATTGTAATATAAGAAGTAACCATTATCAGCACTCATAGGGAATGCATACAGTGTGCCGTCCTTGGTTGCTGCGTCTACAGAACCGGGAGCATTTGCGCTCTTAACATCAGCTACGCTCTTGCCTGCGTAAGCTTCCAGGGCTGCATCCATTTCATCGATGGACTGCAGGGCACCTGCATTTACCAGGTCGATCAGCTGATCAGATGCGAAAGAATACACATCAGCGGCAGCCTCAATATCGGTTAAAACAGTATCCTTAGCTGTGGATTCGGACTCGGTACCAAGCTGGATATCGAAGTTTGCATAATCTGCGTAATGTTCCTTGAAGGAATCGATCATGCTCAGTAACATGGGCTGGTCTTCCTCAGCACCCCACATTCTTAAAGATACATCCTGCTTCTCAGCGGGAGCGGTCTGCTGTGCAGCCTCGGTGGTGGTTGCTGCTGCAGAAGTTGCTGTGGTATCTGTTCCGGCATTTGCAGAAGCATCAGAGTTTCCACAAGCTACCAGAGAGAATGCCATAGTCAGTGACATTGCTAAAGCGACTAACTTTTTCATTTTGTTATCCTCCTGTTTTGTTTTGCAAGTTTGTGCGCATTGCGCAACCGCTTGTCTACGATAATAGTTTAGCAACATTTCCTTATGTTGTCAATTTATAATAATGACTGATATTGAGATTTAAAATTGTGCATTTTGCACAATCATGCTTTGAAAGTCTTGATTTTACTTGGTTTTCAGCACATCCTTTTTTTGAAAAAAAATGCTTTTTTTATAATTTTTCTGAGCAAAATTAAGGAAAACGTTTTTCCTGATCATGATTTTCACACTCTTGTCAGCCTTTTGTAGACTCCTTCAGGATGATCTCATAGTCCAAAAGTGTTTTGTCAGGTACTGTTTTGCCATGGATCATATCCAACAGCACCTGACAGGATCTCCGTCCCAACTCTGTGATATTGAACTTCAGCGAGGTTATGGTAACCGGATAATTTTCCAGAATGCGGCTGTAATGACAGGATGCCACCTTCATCTGGTCCGGGATGCGTACACCCATGCGGGCAAGCTTTCTGACTACCTCATCGCAGATGTAGTCATCCTGACACAGAATGCACTCCACACCGCTCTTTTTCAGCTCTTCCACGGCCTTTTCCACCATGGCTTTATTGCTTAAATCCGTGTACACCAGATCCTGGTTCAGCTTGCGCTTTCCCTTGCGGTAGGCTTCCTCATATCCCTGATACCTGCAGCGGTTTACCATCTGATCCATATTGCTTCCCAGGTAGGCAATATTCTGGATCCCTTTGGCGAACAGAACCGTCACCAGTTCCTTACAGGCTCCCACATTATCATGGTCTACCTGTACCACATCATCATCCGGGAATTTTCCCACAGCCACAAAGGGAATCTGCTTCTGTTTCAGGAATTTAACGTATTTGTCGTTCTCATAAGTTCTGGTAAGAATCATTCCGTCCACTTTCCGGTTCTGGATCAGCCGCTCCAATGGTTTGGTATCGTTTCCGTTCGTCGTGACCACGATAATATCATAATCATTGGCCTGTGCCACTTCTTCCACGCCATACATACAGGTATGGAAAAAAGGCATATCCACAAGGGTATTGACCTCCGGCAGGATAATGGCGATATTATTGGTCTTGGATTGTGCCAGGCTCTGTGCTGCCGCATTGGGATAAAAGCCATGTTCTTCTATGTAGTCGAGAATCCGGTCTCTGGTAGCGGCTCCAATACGGCCTTTTCCGGAGATTGCCCTGGAAACTGTGCTGGCAGACACCCCCAGTTCCCTCGCCACATCATGGATCGTCATTGTCTTATCATTCCCAGAATTATTGTTCATACCTTCATCACGCCTTTCCGTGACCTGCAACCTACAGATTGCAGGCACACTTTCCTCCCCATCCTTGCGCAATCCGTTATTTTCATACCTCTTTATTGTCACAATATGCGCAAACGATTGTTCTTGTTTATAGTATCATCTTGTGATGTAGCTTTCAATGCATCTTTTTACACAAATTGCCTCCTCATTTCTATACAATAGTTACAAAACAATCAAGTTTCTTGAAGTTATTTAACCTGTTTTGCCGCATTTTGTTCCGGAACTGTTTCCAATCACATTCTTTATGATACTAATTTTCCAGGAGACTCTCCGCCACGCACAGTTTCCCATACCCCACCCGGTCATTGGGATATTCAGTCTCCCCCCTCAGTGGTCTGGCTCCTTTCCTGAAATATGCTTTTACTTTTTCGCCGTAGAGGAAGGGATCATTCCCCCGTACAATGCCCCATTCCATCAAAAGCGCTGCCGCACCACTAACAATGGGCGCTGCGAAGGAGGTGCCGGTCACGGGAGTAAAACTGCCGTAGACATCCGGAGCCTGGATATTCACACCGGGAGCCACAAGATCCGGCTTGGTCAGTCCCGCAGCAGCCACACCAATGGTTCTTGTGCTATCCGCATAGCCTCTGCCGGAGAAATCGGCATAGCTATCATAGACCTGGTCATAGGCTCCCACGGTGATCACCTTGGCTGCGGTAGACGGAATGGTCAGTGTCACCTGGGGTGTGGCACGGTAGAATCCGGTACTCTCCCCGATTCCGCTTCCCGCTGGGAGATACAGATAATATTGTCCTGTCACGGTCACTACCGGTTCCAGCCGGATTGTCCAGATCCCTGCATTGATGTAGCTTCCCTCTGCCGGGATCATGTCCAGATAGATTTCCTGTGCCACCGCATAGGGCAGAGGCTCTCCCAGATAAACCAGTATTCTAGTCTGTTCCAATTCCAGCGTGTATTTTCCTCCTTGGATATTTGTGGACAATTCTGCTTCCTCACCTCCCGGGGCCTGCAGTCTTATCCGGAACACATCGCTGTAATTTTTCCATAGCTGTATGTTCAGGTTTCTCTCATAATTGCCCACAGCCAGTTCCACGCGGCCGTCCCTTGTTATATTGCCGGCAAAATGTCCTCTGGCGGCTCCTTCGTTGCCGCTGCCCACGCATATCACCGTCCTGCCGATCTCCGAAGCATTGTCCAGGAACCTCTCCAGCAGAGAACTTCCATCGTGGGAACCGTAGCTGTTGCCGAAGCTCAAATTGATGACAAGAGGCATATTTAACTGTCTGGCTTTCCGCAGCGCATAAGTAACGCCTCTCATGATCTCCGTGGTCCGGGGAAAACCTTCCTCCCTGGGAAGTCCCAGTTTCACGATGATCAGTTCCGCCTCCGGGGCTGCCCCGGTATAGAGACCGTCCGCACTTCTCCCGGCGGCAATCCCTGCCACTGCCGTTCCATGGCCGGTCAGATCCCTGCTGGGGATCAGGCCGTACCGTTCCAGTACACTGCTGTTCAGTGCCCGGTTGATTTCCTCCTCCGTATATTCAGTCCCGATGGGAAATCCATCCGGTGTCCTCCCATATCCCGTATCGCCCGTTTCCTCCGGCGCTATCTGATTCTGTGGCAATGTCGGATTCCGCAGCGTCTCCTGCTCCCGTGATGCGGCCTGCTTTCCCGGAATCGTCTGATCCCATGGTATCGTCTGATCCCATGGTATCGTCTGATCCCATAGATACCGTATCCTCGTACTGCCATCTGCCTTGCGGAACACCTCCAGATCCCAGGTGATCCCGGAATCCAATACAGCCAAAAGAACGCCCCTTCCATTCAGAAAAGGCGTTCTTCTTGTCACCGGTGGAAAGCAGGATGCGCCGTCCGGATCTGTCTGCTGATAGTAAAACCGCTTAGGCTTCTCCACATACTCGATCTCCGGAGTCTCCGATACGGTATCTACCAGTGTCTCCGGTACCGTAAGGATCGCATATCCGGCAATCAGCTCTTCCACCACAATATTCTGTTCCCGCAGTCCGTCCAGACTGCCATGATATTTTACGATCAGCTCCCAGCTGCGGCTCTCCGCACTGTAACCGACATTCAGACTTTCCGTCTGTTTCCGTTCTTCCTCCGGGGTCTCCAATGCAAGATTCAGGATGTTTTCCAGTTTCTGGTCCATGGGCACTCCCCATTACTTCCGCTTCTTACATCTTATGTCCCATGTGGGAAATCATTCCGGAAAAGTCAGGTCTTACGCCTCCTTCGGAATCTGTCCATCCACATGAAGGATATGGTTGATCAGCCAGTCTGTCAGGTAATTCAGAATATCCATGATCTGCTCATCCTGATTTTCTTCATCTTTCTCATGCTGATCAATAAATTCATCCAGTTTGTTGATAAATTCCTGATGCTGAATCTTCTGGGTAAAAATCTTTTTGTACTGGATGGATTCCATATACGCTTCTTCATCTGAAAAATGTTTTACGGTATAATCACGCAGTTTTTCCAGAATTGCATCAATCTTGTCATACTTGTCCGGTGTAAACTCTTCCTGCAGCAGTTCGTATGCTTCACTGGCATAGTCAAACAACTGTTTATGCTCCTGATCGATCATGTCAATTCCAATATAGTATTCCGGTTTCATTTCAAACATAACTTCAGCCTTCTTTCATATCTTTTTTGTATCTTTTCCTGTATCCTAAATATGCACTTTTCGTGCAGAACTTTCAAGTGCTTCCACGCTTTTTATACTTTTTTAAGAATTCCCGCTGCCAAAATCATTCGCCCCAGAATTCCTTCAGCGCCCGGACCGCATATTCCGTATCCTTCATACCTGCTGTCTCCACAGCGGAATGCATGGCCAGCTGAGGCAGTCCGATATCCACGCTGGACACTGATACATGTGCGGTGGAAATATTGCCGAGAGTGGAACCTCCCGCAATGTCGGAACGGTTGGCATAGGTCTGGTAAGGTACCTTCGCCCGTTCGCAGTAATCCTTCATCTTTGCTGCCGAAATACCGTCAGTGGTGTATTTCTGGCCGCCATGATATTTAATGACGATTCCGCCGTTTAGATACGGGCGGTTGGCAGGGTCTGCTTTTTCGGGATGGTTGGGATGTACCGCATGGGCATTATCCGCAGAGATCAGGAAGCTGTCTGCCACCCAGCGCAGATAGGTGCTGTGCCCCTCCTGCAGTCCCTCTGTGATCCGCTGTAAAGTATCTTCCAGAAAAGTGGAATCGGCGCCCTGTCTGGTACCGCTTCCTACTTCTTCATTATCAAATACTGCACAGAGATTGATATATTCTGCAGGTGTACTCTCCGTAAAAGCTTTTGTCAGGGCAAAAGCGCTCTGCAGATCATCCAGTCTGGGAGACAACACGAATTCTCCCTTTGCTCCTATCATTTTTCCTTCCTGTCTGGTGTACAGAAACAGGTCTTCTCCGAGAATCGTCTCAGCGTCCACGCCTGCCGCTTCTGCTGCCAGCGCTACCAGTGTGGGCTTCTCTACTGTTTCCGGCTGTTCCTCCGCATTCTCCGATGCGGTCTGTGCATCGTATGTGGTATGTGCATCATATTCGTCAAATGATACGTCCGCAAGCAAAGGCAGCAGATCCACCTGGGGATTGTACTCCACACCCTTGTTCATTTCCCGGTTCATATGGATGGCCACATTGGGGATCACACAGAGATCTCTGTCGATATTCACCAGTCTGCCCTCGATACCGTTCCCGTTCTTCACAGCCAGTCTGCCAGCGACGGAGAGTGGTCTGTCCAACCAGGTGGACAAGATCATGCCGCCGTATTTTTCGGTGTTCAGACGCAGATAATGCTCCTCCACGGTCAATTCCGGCTTCTCTTTGATCTTAAAGCAGGGGGAATCACTGTGGGCTGCTGCCATATGAAAGCCCCTGATGCCGACCTCCTTTTCCGGAATCACAAACGCAATAACGGAAGAATCATTGCGCTCCGTATAATACCGTCCGCCCTTTTCCAGTTTCCATTCTTCCTTTTCCTGTAACTGCTGAAAGCCTGCTGCCTCCAGCATCCTTCCGATATTGGCCACTGCATGAAAACAGGTAGGACTTATTCTTATAAATTCCAGCATCTCCTGTGCTGTCTTCCGAAAATCATTCATTCTGTTCACTTCATCCTTTCCCGGGCCGTCTGTCTGCCTGCGCTGTTCGTGCCCGGAACCATTAGCGTTCCGCACGCATGGGATTATTGAGGAAATCCTCATAAGTCAGACGGATACCTTCTTCCAGCTCCGTCGTATAATGGTAGCCCAGGCTTTCCAGTTTGCTGACATCCAGAAGCTTTCTGGGAGTTCCATCCGGCTTGCTGGGATCCCATTTGATCTCCCCAGTATAACCTACTACCTTCGCTACCAGTTCCGTCAATTCCCGGATGGTCAGTTCCTTGCCGGTTCCCAGATTCACTGTCTCATCGCCGCTGTAGGTATTCATCAGATACACGCAGGCATCTGCCAGATCATCCACATAGAGAAATTCCCGCAGTGGGGTTCCTGTTCCCCAGCAGACTACTTCCTTCGCGCCGGATACTTTTGCCTCATGGAAGCGGCGGATCAGCGCCGGAAGCACATGGCTGTGGGTGGGATGATAATTGTCGTTGGGCCCGTACAGATTCGTGGGCATGACACTGATATAGTCGGTTCCGTACTGTCTGTTCAGGAACTCGCAGTATTTCAGTCCGGAGATCTTCGCCAGTGCATACGCCTCATTGGTTTTCTCCAGCTCAGAAGTCAACAGGCAGCTCTCCTTCATAGGCTGCGGTGCCATACGGGGATAGATACAGCTGCTGCCCAAAAACATCAGCTTCTTGCAGTTGTTCTGCCATGCCGCATGGATCACATTCATCTCCAGGATCATATTTTCATACATGAAATCCGCCAGTGCCTCACTGTTGGCCATGATGCCGCCCACCTTGGCTGCGGCCAGGAACACATAGTCCGGCTTCTCCCTGGAAAAGAACTCCTCCACGGCATCCTGTCTGCACAGATCCAGTTCCTTATGGCTGCGGGTGATGATATTGGTATATCCGTTTCTCTGGAGTGCTCTACAAATAGCACTTCCTACCATACCCTTGTGGCCGGCTACATATATTTTTGCGTCTTTTTCCATGATATTACAGTACTTCCTCTCTTTATTTCTCCTGTTATTCCGCGGTTTCCTTCAACACTACCGCTTCAGCCTTTGCCAGCTTCAGATCGTGCTCTGCCATCAGACGGCACAGTTCCTCGTAGCTGGTTCTCTGGGGATTCCATCCCAGCACCGTGCGGGCCTTCATCGGATCTCCCCACAGATTGACCACATCCGTGGGACGGTAAAAGGCCTCGCTGACCTCCACCACCACCTTGCCGTTGGCCTTGTTGATTCCTTTTTCATGGATACCGCTGCCCTGCCATTCCAGTTCGATTCCCACATAATGGAATGCCAGTGTGGTAAATTCTCTTACGGTATGCTGTACACCGGTGGCAATAACGAAGTCCTCCGGCTTGTCATGCTGCAGCATCAGCCACATGCATTCCACATAGTCCTTCGCATAGCCCCAGTCTCTCTTGGAATCCAGATTGCCCAGATAGAGTTTATCCTGGATACCGCAGGCGATTCTGCCGGCTGCCAGTGTGATCTTACGGGTAACGAAAGTCTCTCCCCGGCGCTCGGATTCATGGTTGAACAGAATGCCGTTGACTGCGAACATATTATACGCTTCTCTGTATTCCTTCACGATCCAGAAGCCGTACTGTTTTGCCACCGCATAGGGGCTGTAGGGATGGAACGGGGTGTTCTCATTCTGAGGCACTTCTTCCACTCGGCCATAGAGTTCGGATGTGGATGCCTGATAAATACGGCAGGTCTCGGCCAGTCCCACCATACGCACAGCCTCCAGAATCCGCAGCACACCCAGTGCATCTACATCTCCGGCATATTCCGGTGCCTCAAAGCTTACCTGTACATGGCTCTGGGCGCCCAGATTGTAGATTTCATCCGGTCTGACTTCTCCGATGATGCGCACCAGGCTGGTGGAATCCGTCATGTCTCCGCCATGGAGAACGATCTTGTCCTCCCGGATCAGATGGTCGATACGACCGGTATTGCTGATGGAAGATCTGCGGATCAGTCCATGCACTTCATATCCTTTTTCCAGCAGGAACTCTGCCAGATAAGAGCCGTCCTGTCCGGTAATTCCTGTAATTAACGCTTTTTTCATTTTCTGTCCTCGTCTTTCTCTTCAGCTGCTTACGGCTGAAATACAATAGCGTGGGCGCAGGCATCTGCCTTATCCTGTCCACAGAATACACCGGCGATCGCCAGTCCGAAGGGGATGGAAGTCCCCATTCCGCGGGAAGTGATCACGTTACCGTCCACTTCCACGGGGCCTGCAGTCACAGCCGCACCTTCCAGATGATCCTCGAAGCAGGGATAGGCGCATGCTCTCTTTCCCTTCAGGATTCCTCTGTGTCCGAAGATACTGGGAGCCGCACAGATTGCCGCAATGTATTTTCCCGATGCATAAAAAGCATCGATCTGCTGCATCAGGGGCTCACAGGCCTCCAGATTCTTCGTTCCCTGTCCGCCACCGGGCAATACCAGACAATCATATTCCTCAAAATTCACCTGGGACAATGTCATATCCGCAGTCACCGGAATCTTATGTGATCCCATCACCTGTTTTTCTTCCGTAATGGACACCATATCAATGGTCAGTCCACATCTGCGGCAGATATCCACTACCGTCAGACCTTCTATTTCCTCAAACCCATTTGCCAGAAAAATCGCTATCTTACTCATGGTTTTCCCTCGCTTTCCGTTTTGTTTTCTGTCTCATTTGCAAGTCATATACTCTGACTTTGCACAGTTATGATTAGTATACACAATTTGGAAGCGTAATTCAATTCCCATGGGCAGATATTTGCAGATTTCACTGTATTTTCAAGGAAAATCATGTTATACTAAAGAAGTGTTTTTAAGTCTTAATTACAGAAGCGAGGCATTAATACTATGGAAATCGAGCGAAAGTTTACCCTGAAATCCTTACCCGACAATCTGGAAAGCTATCCTTCTCATCATATCGAGCAGGTATATCTGAATTATAATCCTGTGGTCAGAGCCAGAAAACAGGATGATGAATATTATCTCACTTACAAAGGCAGCGGCATGATGGCCAGAGATGAGAGCAATCTTCCGCTGAACGAGGCATCTTATTATCATTTACGGGAAAAAGCCGATGGCAGCGTAATCTCCAAAAGACGCTATCTGATCCCTCTGGAGCATCCCGGATTCAAAGAAGGCTTTCCCACTCCTCCGGCAGATTATTCCCTGACCATCGAGCTGGATGTTTTTGATGCCCCCTTCGCCCCTCTGATCATGGCAGAAGTGGAGTTTGGAAGCAAAGAAGCAGCAGAGGCTTTCGTCCCTCCCGCATGGTTTGACAAAGATGTCACCTACTGCAAGGAATACCACAATTCCTATCTGGCTCTGGAGCTGCATCACGCTCCGGAAAATTCCTAAAATGTAACTGCAGTCATTCAAAATGCACGGTAATTCCCCATCGGGAATCCCGTGCATTTTATTTTTTCTGTCTATACCACTGTAAAACAGCGGATACTTTCTTTCAACTGTCCCACTGCACCGGTCAGATCATCCACCGCATAGGAAATATCCTTCATCTCCTGCTGTAATCCCCGGTTGTTGTTCTTTACCACCGCCAGCTTTTCCGTACTGTCCTCCACGGTTGCTTCCATCTGTGAGTTAGCACTATTGACATTCTGCAGTACCGACAACAGTTCATCGATCTTCTGTCGGAATTCATTCATCATCTCATCCACATGATCCGCAGCCTCATGATAATTTGTGCCCGTATCCTCCAGAGCATCGTAATCTCTCATGACTCTGGTATTCACAAAATCCAAAAGTTTTGTAGCATTTTCGGAAAGTTCTTCCACGCTTTCCACTACCCGGTTACTTATCTCCTGGATATTATTGGCTGACTCTCTGGAGCTGTCTGCGAGCTTGCGGATCTCCTCCGCCACGACTGCGAATCCCCGGCCTGCTTCTCCTGCTCTGGCAGCCTCGATAGACGCATTCAGTGCCAGCAGATTCGTTGTTCCAGCAATTCCCAGGATTTCTTCCGTCAGTTCCGTGATCTTGTGGATCTGCCTGCTGTTGGCGATGGACTCCGTCATTGCCGTGTCGATCTCCTTCATCACCTGGGTTGCCTCCTGCTTACTCGCCACCGCCGTTGCCTTCATTTTTCCGGCCCTATCCTTGATATCCGCCGCATAATTGCGTCCATCCTGTGCCACCTCCAGCATGTTCTCCACCGTGGTATCCAGCACCCCGGTATCCTGTTGCACCCCTCCGATAGCCTCCGTGACAGACTGCATGCCACCAGCCATCACTCCCAGCTTCTGGGTGGTGTCCTCCGCATTTACCTTTTCCACATTGGAGATAATACCGGTCTGTTTTTCCTCCATATGTCCGCAGCTCTCGGTAATCGCCCTTATGATGGTCTGCATCTGCGCTACCAGATCATTGATGGCCATGGATAATCTGCCGACTTCATCCCCCGATTTCACCCGGATCCGTCTGGTGATGTCACCTCTGTTATTGCGAATGCCTTCCACCAGTTCATCCACCTGCCTCGTAGCATATTTCACCGGACCGATGACCCAGATCCGCAATCCCAGCATGATCACCACGACTACTGCAAGCAGTACCAGACTTGCCACCGCCACGATCATGGGCACTCTGGCCGCACTCTGCTCCATCTGTCCCTGTGCCTGTGCCATCTGCTCTCCGGTGATCTCCAGCATCTGATTCATATAGCTTTCAATATGTTCATTGAACATCGGCAGATTCGATGTGGCAGACACATAAGCCTGCGTCTTATTCTCTGCACTGGTGACCAGCAGACTCTCCACGGTCTTTTTGTATTTTGCCAGTTCCGCAGAAGCACTGTCAAACGCCTCTCTCCGGGCATCCCCCTCAGACAGCAGTCCTTCGAACTCCGTCATCTGTTGTTCCATATCAGTGATCTCCTGCAGGATCTTATCCGACAAATTTTCCATTGTCACACTGTTGGTGGTCATGACATGGGTCAACACCTGCCCGTTAATGTAAGTAAACTGTCTGGAAAGCTCCGAGATTTTCTCCTGTTCAGCCACCTGACCGGCCACGATTTCATCGTTGGTTACAATGACCGATTGCAGCGTCTGCACCAGCACTCCCATACAGCTGAGTGCAGTAACTGCCAGCAGCAGCAAAAGTGCCACGATCTTGACTCCGATCCCGACTCCTTTTTTCTGCTTTCCTTCCCGCTTCTTCCGTTCTTTTCCCTTATTCATGCTCTTCTCCTCCCAATACCATCAAAAGGGCCTGCAGCGCATATGCACCGGGCCCTTTTGATTAGATATGTAGAAATTAATTCTTGGCAATTAATTTTCCACCACGTTTGGATACAACATCGAAGATAACTGCTGCCAGAAGTACCAGACCCTTGACTACCTTCTGCATATTCTGATCGACGCCCATCAGAGACATACCCAGGTTAATAACACCCATCAGTACAGCACCTACGATAACTCCGGGTACAGTTCCGGTTCCGCCGTATGCGGAAGCACCGCCGATGAAGCAGGAACCGATGGCATCCATTTCATAGTTCTGTCCGTATGTCGGCTGTGCGGAAGTCATACGTGCAATGGTTACCATACCAGCTAACGCTGCCAGGAATCCCATGTTCATATAAGCCAGGAAATAAACCTTGTTGGTATTGATACCGGATAATTTGGTGGCCTTCTCATTACCGCCCACTGCGTAGAAATAACGTCCTACAGTAGTGTTGGAAGTGATGTAACCGTATACCATGATAACAATCAGTACCCAGATCAATACACTGGGAATACCTTTGTGCTGTGCCAGACGATAGCTGAA
>OLFX01001355.1_pt1 | contig 28582 bp, 20 predicted proteins | sample 1605091 | NCBI WGS metagenome assembly OLFX01 (sample SAMEA3888906, study PRJEB22519) | human gut metagenome | biome: human gut; feature: human-associated habitat; material: faeces | place: Denmark | collected 2012 | reverse complement strand
GTTCTCGGAAACCTGCCATAGTGATATGGTAAGGCGCCGGGTTCTTACCCTACTGGTTACGTCGCTTGCGCCTGTGCCGCTGGCGACGATGGTCAACCGCGAATGGGGGCAGATCGGACAGGGCTATTTGAAATCGCTGTTTGCGCTCGGCTTTCAGGCTGTCCTGATGATTATCTGCGTGGCGATTTACGCGGTGCTGGTGCGGTCGATCGCTGTGGAAACAGATGTCGTCAAGGCAATCTGGACGGCGGTCGGGTATACGGTGCTGTTGTGTTTCTGCCTGTTTAAGACCAGCAGTTTAAGCCGCTCGATACTGGGCGCACACTGAGAAAGGAGCAATTTGAAAATGGAAGATCGGGACAGCGTATTTGTTCCCAAGGATTTATCGAAAATCAAGACCAAGTTTCTCTTTGGTCTGACCCGCCGCCAATGCCTGTTCTTCGGGCTGGGCGCGGCGGTCGGTCTGCCGGTGTTTTTTCTGCTCAGAAAGAGCGTCAGCTCAACCGCCGCGTCGATGCTGATGATGGGCGTGATGCTGCCGTTTTTCATGTTCGGTATTTACGAAAAAAACGGGCAGCCGCTTGAAACCGTGCTGCGCCAGATGGTTGAAACCAAGTGGCTCAGACCCCGGCGCAGACCGTATGAAACCGACAATACCTACGCCGCGCTCGAACGGGAGATGCAGCTCAGAAAAGAGGTGAAGGCGCTTGAAGAACAGGCGAAAAAAGCCCGGCGTTAAGCTGACGCGGGCGCAGAAAAAGAAGCTCGAAGAGCTGACCCGTCAGGCGAAAGCGGACGGCAGGCACCCCAACAGCGCACAAAAGACGATTCCGTATCTGAGCATGTACAAGGACGGGCTTTGCCGCGTGACGGAAAACTATTACACCATGTCGCTGCTCTTTGACGATATGAACTACGACCTTGAGGATGAAGCAGAACAGCTCGGTATTTTCGGCGGCTGGTGCAGCTTTTACAGCTACTTTGACTGCGCTGTGCATGTGCAAATGACCGGCATCAACAGCGAGAACGACCCGGAAGCGTTTGCGCGTGCGCTTGCCGTGCTGGAACGCAACGAAGCCTATCGTGCGCTCTGCGCAGAATACGTTCAGCTGCTGCAAACGCAGTACATGCGCAGCAACAACGGACAGACGCGCATCAAGCTGATGACCTTCGGCATCGAATCCGAAAGCGTCAAGAGCGCTCGGTCGCGGCTGACGCGTATCGGACTGGATATGCAGGGCAATTTCAAGAAGATCGGCGTGGAGTCCGTGCTGATGGACGGCAAAGAGCGGCTTTCCCTGCTGCACGCGCTGTTTCACATGGACGACCATGCGCCGTTTGTCTTTGAGTGGTCGTGGTTGCCGGAAACCGGACTGTCCACCAAAGACTTCATCGCGCCCGGCAGTTTTGATTTCTCGCCCTCCCGCTCGTTTAAGATCGGGGAAACGTATTGCGCCGCGTCGTACATCCAGATTCAAACGTCGAGCCTGAGCAAAAAGCTGCTGGGCGAACTGCTCAGACTGCCATCCAGCGCGGTGTTCAGCCTGCACGTTCAGCCGATGGATCAAATGACCGCCATCAAGCTGATTAAACAGAAGCAGGTCGTGCTGGACGCGACCAAAATCAGCGAACAGCAGAAGGCGTTTCGTTCGGGATACGATATCGACATCATCCCGCGAGATATCGACGCATACGGCGACGATACCAAGCGCCTGCTGCAAACGCTGGGAACGAATGAAAAGCTGTATATGGCGACGATCGTCGTGATGAACATGGCGGGCAGCAAGCGTCAGCTCGATCAGGCGGTGGCGCAGACACGCGGCATTTTGCAGACGCGGAGCTGTGCGCTGATTCCGCTGGATTTCCAGCAGGAGAAGGGACTGACGGCATGCCTGCCGCTGGGCATCAATCCGCTGAAAATCGAGCGTTGTATGCCGACAAGTGCCGTTGCGGGCTTCATTCCGTTCTCGACGCAGGAACTTTGCAGACTGGACGGCAAGCCGGTCTATTATGGAATCAACCGCGTTTCCGGCTGCGTCATTATGGCAGATCGAACCGTGAACCGAAATCCGAACGGGTTGATCTTCGGCACATCAGGCAGCGGCAAGTCCGTTTCCGGCAAGCAGGAGATGATCTGCATCTATCTGACCACGGATGACCAGATCATCCTGTGCGACCCGGAGGGCGAGTACCGCGTGCTGACGCGCAGGCTGAACGGCCAGACCATCATGCTGTCGGCAGACAGTCACGATTACATCAACCCGATGGATATTGAGCTGGAAGAAAACATGGACGACGTGCTGCGGCTCAAGTCGGAGCTGATTCTGTCCTTCTGCGAAATCGTCATGGACGGAAAGCGCAACATCCCCGCAGAAGCGAACTCCGTGATCGACCGCTGCCTGCCGATCATCTATGAAAAGTATATCAAAGACCCGAAGCCGGAGAACATGCCGACGCTGGGCGATCTGTATGAATGCCTGAAACGGCAGCCTGAACCGCAGGTGCGCCGCATTGTGACGGCACTGGAATTGTACGTCACCGGCTCGCTTAACTATTTCAACCACCATACGAGCGTGCAGCTCAATAACCGGCTGGTGTGCTTTGACATCAAGAAGCTGGGCAACAAGCTCAAGCCGCTGGCAATGCTGATCTTGCAGAACTTTGTCTGGAACCGCATCAGCGCCAACCGCGATAAGGGGCAGACAACGCGCTACTACATCGACGAATTTCATATTCTGCTCAAAGAACCGCAGACGGCGGCATATTTCATCGGCATCTGGAAGCGATGCCGCAAATGGGGCTGCGTGGCGACCGGCATCACGCAGAACGTGAAGGATCTGCTGACCAGCCCGGAAATCCAGAATATCTTTGACAACACGGACTTTTTCCTGATGCTCAATCAGGCGAATGCAGACCGCGAGATTTTGGGCGAAAAGCTCGGCTTATCCAGAGAAGAAATGCGATATCTGACCAATGCGGAGCAGGGCTGCGGGCTGATGGTCTGCGGAAATGTCGTTCTGCCGTTTGAAAATCGTATTCCGACGGATACACAGCTTTACCGCATGATGACGACCAAGCCCGGCGAGATGGAAGCCGAAGAAGGGAGGGAAAATGGATGATGGGATGGTTGATTGGCGGCATGTTGTGCATGATCGTGCTGATGACAGCACTCTGCGTCGTGTCCGGCGATGCGGATGAGCAGGCGGAAGCCGCATATCGGCACTTTCTTGAGAGCAGGGGGCGCAAAGCATGAAGCACGTTCGACCCAATGTTTCGCAGTTTGCCGCCCAGTGGACACAGGCTCAGCCGATAACAGAGCCTGAAAAGCCCAAACTCAAACCGCGCCCACGGCGGAGAAATCGGATTCCGATTCTGGAAACGCCGGATTTGCCGCATGAAGAACGGGAAGCGGATGAAAACGTGTCGGTTGAAGCGGTAAACGACGGAAAGCGTGCAGCGGAGAACGTGGCATGTTTTGTGAACGATGCGGGCTATCGCCGGAATGTGCGGGCATATCGGAAGGAAATCCGGGAGATACGTCCGGATAATGGGCGGGTCAAGTCGCCCGGACAGACTGCGGCGGCGTTTGACGGCTTTCCACCTTCATCTGGATGGAAAATGCCAGCTGAAAAAGCGGCAACAGAGAACAGACAGACGTTGCACACATGCGGGAGGATGCAACAGGCAAGCAACCCGCTGTCCAAGGCTCATCAGAAACAGCACATGAAGCAGGCATTTTTTGCCCGCGCAAGGGAACGCAAAGCAGCAGACGCAGCCGTGGAGAACATCCCGGAAGTGCTTCGGCGTTTTCTGCCCAAATTGGGCGAACGGCAAGTCCATCTTTTCCCGGTGGCACTCGTCTGTTCGCTGCTGCTGTTTATGACCGGCGGGCTGTCCTCGTTCATGCCCCTTGGCGAGGCGATTTCACACGCTTTCATCATAGGGACATATCCGGCAGAGGAGGCGGACGTGCTGGCGGCGGAACGTGCGTACTGCGAGATGGAAAAGGAGCTTGAGGATGAGCTGGATCACTATGAAGCCCGCCATCCCGGATGCGATGAATACAACGTCAAGGCACAGGAAATCTGGCACGACCCGTATGCGCTCTGCGCAATCATCTCCGCGTATCTGGGCGGCGAGGAATGGACGATTGACAGCGCGTATCCTGTCATGGAGCGCTATTTCAAGCTCCAGTATGTGCTGACCGAGAAAATCACGACCGAAACCCGATACCGCACCGAACAGCGCGTCGAGCAGCAGCTCGTGACCGACCCCAAAACCGGCGCACAGCGGTGGGAAAGCTACACTTACGAGGTTGAAGTGCCGTACATCTACCGAATCTGCGACGTGAAGCTTGAAAACAAGAACCTGTCGCACCAGCCGGTGTATTCCATGAGCCGCGAGAAGATGGGACTTTACGCGCTGTACATGTCCACGCTGGGCAACATGCCCGATCTGTTCGCCGGAAAGCCGCACGCTTCCCAGCTCAAAGACCCGCTTTTATACGACGTGCCGGAGGAATACAAACAGGCTGACCCGCAGTTTGGAAAGCTCATCGAGGAAGCGGAAAAATATCTGGGCTTTCCGTATGTCTGGGGCGGCTCGTCGCCGGATACGTCCTTTGACTGCTCCGGCTTTGTATCCTATGTATTTACCAACAGCGGCGTATACAACACGGGCAGGCTCGGCGCGACGGGGCTGTACGGCATCTGTCAGAAGATTACAGCGGATGAAGCGCGTCCCGGCGACCTGATCTTTTTTGAAGGGACGATGGGCGAGGATGTCGGCGGCATCACGCATGTCGGGCTGTATGTGGGCGACAACATGATGATCCACTGCGGCAACCCCATCACCTACGCCGACCTGACGAGAAGCTATTGGCAGCAGCATTTCTACGGATTCGGAAGAATCCCATACGACCCATGAGGAATAGACAGCATGAATAAGAAACTGGAACGATACCGCCAGCTGCGGGATAAAAAGAAAGCGCGTCTTGAAAAGGCGCAGAAGGATATGGACAGGCTGGAGCAGATGGTTCAGGACGAGGAAAACACGCAGATCGTCGCCGCCGTGCGCAGCTATTCGCTCACGCCGGAGGAACTGGAAGCCTTTTTGAAGGAGCGCCGCATGATCGGGGCTTCTGCTTTTGAAAATCAGGAGGAAAAGAACGATGAAACTTGAGAAACAAGCCTGTATGTTGGCGCTGGCGGCAATCCTGCTGCTGATTGTGGGAGCGTTTGTCGTGGGTTTCCCGGCGGGCGCAACGCTGGCAGAGGAAACGGACATCGACCTGAACGCTTTTGAAGGCAGCGTGATTTTGGATGACCCCGTCTATTTTCAGGAAGCAACGCCGGATGAGCCGGAAGTGAAGCCGACGCAGCAGCCGACAATAGAACCGACGCAAGCACCCGGCGAACAGCCAACAGTTGAGCCAACGCATGAACCGACCGCAGAACCGGCGGCGGACGCGAAATTCACCGTGCAGATCACGCCGCCGACCGGTTGGCGTAACACGGCTTCGGCACAGGCGTGCGTGGACATCGCGGACGAGAACGGAACGGGCTTCAAGCAGGTGAAGATCAGCACAGGCGGCGCAGGTTGGATGGACGTGACCGAACAGGCAGAAAGCGGGAGTTTCGACCTTGACGTATACGACAACGGTACGCTCACTGTGCGCGTCATCGACCGGCAGGACGGTTACCACGACGGAACGGCGAAGATCATGTGCTTTGACCGCACTGCGCCGACCGTGACGGCGGGCATCAGCGGCGAACCGCTGCATATCGAAGCCAAAGATGACCTTTCCGGCGTGGCGGGAATTCAGGTCAACGGGCTGCTGTTCACCACGCTAGACGGCGGCAAGCTGGATATCCATTTCAACGAGGTGGAAACGCTGAAAAGCTATGAAAAGCTGGTTGTCCGCGCGTATGACTGCGCGGGTAATTTTTCCGAAGCGGTAACGCTCAAGAATCCGTATTACGGGCAGGCGACGAGCAAACCCACGACCGTGCCGACCGCCACGCCCAGACCGGCAGCCAAGCCGACACAGAAACCGGGCAATTCCAGTAGCGGATCTGGAAACGGCACATCGGGCGGCAGTCAGGCGACGAGCCAGCCGACTGCGCTGCCGACGTTCGTCCCGACCGTTATGCCCACGCTTGTACCGACGCTGATGCCGACCTTCGTGCCGACCGCAGAACCGACTGCGCAGCCGACCGCCATGCCGGAATACATCCAGACCGGTCCCGGTCAGGCGTTTACGGGCAGCGGCAACATGCGCACGCTCGACGTGCTGTATTCCGCGCATACGAATAAGCAGTTCATCAGTCTGGAAACCAAGAGCGGGCAGACGTATTATCTGGTGATCGACTACGACAAGCCGATTGACGAAGAAGCGGACATTTACGAAACCTACTTCCTCAATCTGGTTGATGACAGGGATTTGCTGGCGCTGCTCAGCGAGGACGAGAAGCCGACTCCAACGCCGACTGCCGCGCCCACGCCGACCCCGACGAAGGAACCTGTGCAGACGGATGAAACCGAACCGAAACAGAATGGCACAGTGGTCGCCGGTGCGCTGATGCTGGCGATTTTGGGCGGCGGCGCGTTCTGGTATTTAAAACAGCGCAAGAAAAAAGAAAGCAAGCCCCAGCCGTCCTACGACGAATACGAGGATGACGAGGACGATGAAACCAGGGATGACGATTTGAACGAATAAGACCATGCGGCGGGCGGCGAGAAGCTGCCCGCCTGCTTTTTTCTGAAATGGAGGATAACCGGATGCGAGTGATTCTTGCAGAAAAGCCCAGCGTGGCGCAGAGCATTGCCGCCGTATTGGGCGCAGACCAGAAGAAAAACGGATATTTGCAGGGCGAGAACGACCTTGTGAGCTGGTGTATCGGGCATCTGATCGAGCTTGCCCCGCCGGAAATCTACGATGCGCGATACGCAAAATGGCGGCGGGAGGATCTGCCGATTGTGCCGAGCGCATGGGAGAGCGTGGTCAGCGACGGGACAAAGAAGCAGTTTGCCGTGCTGAAAGACCTGCTGAATCGAACGGATGTGGACGAAGTGGTGTGCGCGACGGATGCGGGGCGCGAGGGAGAGCTGATTTTCAGAATGGTGTATGAAAAGACGGGCTGCACCAAGCCTGTCAAGCGGCTCTGGATTTCTTCGCTTGAGGAAAGTGCCATCTGCGAGGGGGTTCGGTCGCTCAAGCCGGGCACTGCCTACGACGCGCTGTATCGTGCGGCTCTGTGCCGTACGCAGGCGGACTGGCTGGTGGGCATCAACGGAACACGGCTGTATTCCCGGCTCTACGGAACCAAGCTCAATGTCGGGCGCGTCATGACCCCGACGCTGGCGATGGTGGTGCAGCGGGAAAAAGAGATTGCGGCGTTTCAGGTCGAGCAATTTTATACGGTGCAGCTCAGCTGCGGCTTTCCGGCGCAGAGCGGAAGGATAAAAACGCGCGAGGAAGCGGAACGGATTCGAGCCTCCTGCCATTGCAAAAAGGCGGCGGTCAAGCAGATTGAACGCAGGCAGAAGAAAGAGAAGCCGCCAAAGCTCTACGACCTGACCGCGTTGCAGCGGGACGCAAACAGAATTTACGGTTATACGGCGCAGCAGACGCTCGATTACGCGCAGACGCTTTACGAAAAGAAACTGGCGACGTATCCGAGAACGGACAGCCGATTCCTGACGCATGATCTGCGGGACAGGCTGCCCGCGCTCATCGAGTGTGTGGCGCAGGTATTGCCGTTTGCAAACGGTCTGCCGCTGGCAGTTCACACACAGCAGGTTATCCGCGACGAAAAGGTGAGCGACCATCACGCGATTATACCGACGCAGAACATGACGCGGGAAGCACTGGCACGGCTTCCGATGGGCGAGCGCAGCATTTTAACCCTGCTGGCGGTGCGGCTGCTTGCGGCGACGGGCGAACCGTGCGAAACGGATGAAGTGACGGTGACGCTGGGCTGCGAAGGATATGATTTTACGGCAAAGGGAAGCACTGTGCGACAGATGGGCTACAGGGTGTTTGAAGAAACATTTCGCGGGAGCTTGGGCAGCAGAGAGCGGAAAGAGCAGGAATACCCCATCCCGCCGCTTGAAATCGGACAGATGGTCGGACCTGTCGTAGCGACGATCCGCGAGGGACAGACGACCCCGCCGAAGCGTTACACCGAAGATATGCTGCTGGCGGCGATGGAAACGGCAGGCGCGAAAGACGCGCCGGAGGATGCTGAGCGCAAAGGAATAGGAACGCCTGCAACCCGCGCAGGGACGTTGGAAAAGCTGGTAGATGTGGGATTTGTCGTGCGCAAGGGCGAACAAAAGGCGAAGACACTGTATCCGACCGAAAAAGCGGCGGCTCTGATTGCGGTTTTGCCGGAGAATCTGCGCTCCCCGATGATGACCGCGCAGTGGGAACAGCGGCTCAAACGGATTGAGCATGGGCAGGAAGAAGCGGCGGGATTCATGGATGATATCGTGCGGATGGTAACGGAGCTGGTGCAGAGTGCTCAGCCCGTGCCGGACGCACAGAAGCTCTTTCCGTCTGATAGACCGTCTGTTGGCACATGCCCCTGCTGCGGCGCAGCTGTGACGGAAACAGCGAAGGGCTTTTTCTGCGAAAGCCGTATCTGTCGATTTGGCATCTGGAAGGACAACCGCTTTTTTGCACAAATTGGGCAGAGCGTCAATAAGAGCGTGGTCGAAGCACTGATTCGGGACGGTGCGGCAAAGCTCAAGGGACTGCGCTCTAAGAAAACCGGCAGAAGGTACGACGCGACGCTCAAAATGATGTGCGGCGAACAGGGCATGCCGAGGTTTCAGCTGGAATTTGAACGTGAAAAATGAGAATTGATCTCGTCATAAATCTCGTCAATTTAAGCTATTGAATTGACGAGATTGACGAGATCAAATGAAATAGACAGGGAGGACACCATGAATGGAACAACAACGGCGCAGTTGGCGGAAAAAACGGCAAAGGCAGTAACTGGCAGCGTTGAAGAATGGACTGACTTTCTGCAATCGGCAGCGCGGCTGTACAAGTACAGTTACCCGGAACAGCTGTTGATCTACGCCCAGCGTCCGGATGCGACCGCCTGTGCCAGCTATGAAATCTGGAATCAGACGATGCGGCGGTATGTTCGGCGCGGCGCAAGGGGTATCGCGCTGCCGGACGGGGCGGGGGCAGTGCGCTATGTATTCGATGTAGCAGATACGGGCGCACGCAAAAGCTCGCGGGAGGTTAAAACATGGGAACTGGATGAAAACAATCGGGAAGCTGTCGCTCATGCGCTGGAAACGCAGTACGGCTCGGCAGCGAAACTGGGCATTGCCGGACAGCTTGAAGAAATCGCGATGCAGCAGAGCATGGACTATTGGCAATGGCATCAGGACGAGCTGCGCGGTATCGTTGACGGGAGCTTCCTTGAAGGGTATGATGAGCTTAACCTCGAAATCGCGTTTCGAAACATAGCGGCGGCGAGCGTGAAATACATGCTGCTGAGCCGATGCAATCTGGCACGGGAATATCAGATTGAGCCGGAAGAACTGGCGGGCGTATTGGAATGGAACACGTCTGCCGCATCCGGTGCGTTGGGAAGCGCGGTCAGCGAGTTGAGCGAAGGGGTACTCAGACAGATTGAAAGAACTATCCGTCAATATGAAAGGAGCCAAAACCATGACGAACGAACTGACGTATACGAAGAACGGAGAGTATTGGATTCCCGATCTGACAGCAGCCGAACAGTCGGTGACACTGAGCAAATACGGACGGATGCGGGAATGGTTTCTGAAGGAGCATCGGACGATCACCTACAACAACCTGCTCCTGAGCGGAAAATTGACCGCGCACCTGATGGAAATCGATCAGGCGGCAGTGAATCGGATGGAGGAAATCATGCCGGAGCTGGCGAAGCGGGCGGGCGCGACAGAAGCACTGAAAGCGAGCGACCCGATGTGCTGGGTCGGTCTGATGAACACCTGCAAGGCGCAGGCAGAAGAAATCGTAATGAACGAGCTGATTTACGCCTAAACCGGCAGATGAGCCTTTTTCCAACAGAAGCGGAACAAATACAAAGTCTTGAAGAAGCGGATGAACGAGAGGTTTCCGCTTCTTTTTTGATGGAAAAAGCGACGGATGTCGTGCTGCGCCTCGGCGGTAACAACGAAGAAATCCGAATGGAGCTTGCTTTCGATGCAATGATCGACAAACCGATAGATGAAATTGCTGCGCATATGCGGACGCTGTATCATGGCGGAAGTGGTTTTGAACTGGAAGGGAGACGTTTTTCAGCGTGGTATGCGGACAATGGGATATACATTGCAGGCGGCGACCGCGCACGGTATGCCAACACAGCCCGCATAGTTTCGTGGAAAGACGCTGCGAAGCGCGTCGGTGAACGGATTAACGCCGGACGATTTGGAACAGAGCTGGAAAATGTGGAAGCCGCAGGCTTTGTCAGGCGGCAGGTAGCAAGCCGGCTTATTGAGATGTATCGTGAGAGTTTTGCAGGCGAAAACGGCTATCTGCCCTTGATACGGGAGCAGGAACCGATGATCTTTCCGGATTGCGTAAATCGACTGTTTGAAAAAATGGAGCAGCCGGATAATCTGCATGAGCTGATCCGGCAGGTCGAAGCATTTGCAGAGGCGGTTGAACGTCAGCCCGACCTGATGCGAATGCGTTTCTTCATGCCTGATGCAATTTTGCCACGGCTTAGAGATTTGACACACGAGCGGCGAGAACTGCCCAAAGGAGAAAGAGAGCTGCCGGAAGTCCGGGGCTTCATCACGCAGGATGAAATCGACTGGAATTTAACCGGCGGTTCAGGCTATGAAAGCGGCGCTGAACGAATTGAGCTGTTTTTCTCACAGCCGCATAATGTCGGCGAGAAAATTGAATTTCTCAAACGCGAATATGGAACAGGCGGGCGCATGCCCGGCGTTTCGAACGCACGGCACAGCGAAGAATGGCACGATACAAAGGGCATACAGCTTCGCAAGAATGGTTGTCAGAATGTGACGCTTGGCTGGAATAAGGTCGCAGAACGTATTGACACATTGATTCGAAATGGACGATATACAAGGCTGAAAGAGCAAAAACCAGAGGAAGAGATTCGGTTAGCGCCGGATATGGAAGCCTACCGGAATCTTAAAGCCGAGCGTCCGCAATATATGGTTGGCGTGAGGGTGGACGATTACCTGCTCTTTTATGGAGAGGATGCGAAAACGGCTGCGCCGCTGCTGAACACAAAACTGCTTGAACGGGATATTCCCGGCATGGGCATGATGCCGGTTACGGGCATTCCTTTCGGACGTTGGAGTGTTGCGGCAAAAACGCTGACGGAAAACGGACAGAGCATTTTCTTTGCCGAGCCTGCCGAACAGGGCGGCTATGAGGTCGTCAAAGAGCTGAACGGAAGGCGGGATACGCCGCATTATCAGGTGGGCGATACGGTCTATCTGGATGATAAGGCTTTTTTGATTGAACAGATTACGGATATCCATGTCCAGCTGCGCGATCCTACGCTGCGTTATCCCGTCATTAGGACGGAACGGCGAGAAATATTTGAACAGATGCTTGCCGAAAACACGCGAAACGACGAGCTGTTTTACAGACAGAGAGAAGCGATGCCTGCGGAACCTGAGAATCTCGTACTGACAGAGGAATTGCCGAATAATCCGGAACCGCAACAGCCGCAGGAGGAGACGAAGCTGCACAGTGTCGTCATAGACCTGACGGGGCAAGAACCCCGGCAGAGAGAAAATGGACAGCACAAAGCGCAGAACTTTCGCATTACAGATGAACATTTGGGCGAGGGAAGCGCAAAAACAAAATTTGGGTATAACATCGCGGCAATTCAGACGCTCAAGCAGATTGAAGTGGAGAGCAGGCAGGCACGTCCCGATGAGCAGGAAATTCTCTCCCGATACGTCGGATGGGGCGGTATTCCACAAGCCTTCGACGAGGAAAACACGCAATGGTCAGAAGAATATCGGCAGCTCAAAAAATTGCTGACAGAGAAGGAATACGATGCGGCACGCAGCTCGACGCTCAACGCGCATTACACATCGCCAACGGTTATTCGCGCTATGTATGACGCGATTGAAAAAATGGGGTTTCGCACGGGTAATGTTCTGGAACCGTCCTGCGGCGTAGGCAATTTTTTCGGCATGCTGCCGGATGACATGAGCGGCAGCCGGCTTTATGGCGTGGAACTGGACAGCATTACAGGGCGTATTGCGCGGCAACTTTATCCCGATGCGCGGATCACAATCAGCGGCTTTGAAAAAACGCAGCGCAGGGATTTCTTCGACCTGGCAATAGGCAATGTTCCCTTCGGTGGTTACAAGGTTTCCGACAAACAGTTTGACAAGTATAATTTTTTGATTCATGATTATTTTTTCGCTAAAACGCTGGAGCAGGTTCGTCCGGGCGGTGTTATTGCTTATATCACATCCAAGGGCACAATGGACAAGGCATCTCCCGACGTGCGCAGATATATCGCGCAGAGAGCTGAATTGCTCGGAGCCATCCGTCTGCCGAATACGGCATTTGCGGCGAATGCCGGAACGAGCGTAACGACGGATATTCTTTTTTTGCAGAAACGGGAAAGCCCCATCGACATAGAGCCGGATTGGGTGCATCTGGGGCAGACAGAGGACGGAATTCCCATCAACAGCTACTTTGTCAGCCATCCCGATATGATGCTGGGCAGCATGGCATGGGATAAGAGCATGTACGGCGATGAGAAGGAAACGACATGCAGACCCATTCCGGGCGCAGACTTAAAGGTACAGCTGGAGCAGGCGATTCAGAAGATTGGCGGCGAATACCATGCGGCAGAGGTCATGGAACTGGCAGAAGGTGAGGAAATTGCTGAAACATTACCTGCCGATCCGGATGTAAAGAATTACAGCTACACGATTGTAGATGGCGAGGTGTATTTTCGCGAAAATTCGGTGATGATGCGCCCAAAGCTGAATCGCACAGCACAGGAGCGCGTCAAGAGCATGGTGGCACTTCGGGATACGGTATATCGCTTAATGGACGCTCAGCTGGAAGATGCTGATGATGAAACGATTGAAAACGAACAGCGGGAGCTGAACAGGCAGTATGATGCGTTCAGCGCTAAATTCGGGCTGATTAACGATCGGGCGAACCGACTCGCATTTTCAGATGATTCTTCGTATTATCTGCTCAGTTCGCTTGAAGTGCTGGATGAAGATCGAAAACTCGAACGCAAAGCGGATATGTTCACCAAGCGTACCATTCGGCGACCGCAAGCCATTACGCATACGGACACCGCGGCAGAAGCACTGGCAGTATCCATAGGAGAAAAGGCGCGGGTGGATTTGCCGTATATGGCGGAACTGACCGGAAAAAACGAAGATGCGATAACAAAAGAACTGACCGGCGTGATCTACCTTGATCCTGAATCCCAAACATGGCAGACGGCAGACGAATATCTTTCCGGCAATGTGCGGGAAAAACTCAGGACAGCGCAGGCTGCGGCAAAAGAGAATATGGTTTTTATGCCGAACGTCGATGCGCTGCAAGCCGTGCAGCCCAAAGATCTTGACGCTTCGGAGATCGACGTTCGCCTTGGCGCAACATGGATTTCGCCGAAGGACATCGATGCGTTCATGTATGGATTGTTTTCTACACAGGAATACATGAAACGATATATTCAGGTCAATTTTTCGCAGTTTACCGGCGAGTGGAACATATCGGGTAAGACGTTGCTCAGTCGCAACGATGTTGCGGTATTCGAAACCTATGGTACGTCAAGGGCGAATGCCTATAAAATTCTGGAGGATACGCTGAACCTGCGCGACGTGCGTATATACGATACCGTACAGGATGCGGATGGCAAGGAGAAGCGTGTGCTGAATTCCAAGGATACGACTTTGGCGCAACAGAAGCAGCAGGCGATCAAAGATGCTTTTCGAGAATGGATATGGAAGGAACCGAACCGGAGATACAGACTGGTAAAGCAATACAATGAGCTGTTTAATGCAACCAGACCGCGTGAGTATGATGGATCGCATATTGTTTTTGCGGGCATGAACCCTGAAATTACGCTGAGGGAACATCAAAAAAACGCGATTGCGCGTATGTTGTATGGCGGCAATACATTGCTGGCACACGAAGTCGGGTCGGGGAAGACGTTTGAAATGATAGCAGGCATTATGGAGTCGAAAAGATTGGGATTGTGTACGAAAAGCATGATCGTAGTGCCGAATCATTTGACTGAGCAGTGGTCAGCGGAGTTTTTGCGGCTGTATCCCGGCGCAAACATTCTGGTGGCGACCAAACGCGACTTTGAGAAGGGACGCAGAAAGCGTTTCTGCTCGCGCATTGCAACCGGCAATTATGATGCGGTTATCATCGGGCAGAGTCAGGCGGAGCGTATCCCCATCAGCAGGGAACGGCAGGAGCGAATCATCCGTGATCAGATTGCTGAAATTACAGATGGTATTGCGGAAATCAAACACGCCAACGGGGAACGTTTTACGATTAAACAGCTGGAACGCTCCAGAAAACAGTTGGAAGCACGGCTTGAAAGGCTGAAAGCAGAGGAAAAGAAGGACGATGTAATCACCTTTGAACAGCTCGGTGTGGATCGGCTTGTGGTGGACGAAGCGCATTCCTATAAAAATATGTTTTTATATACAAAAATGCGCAATGTGGCAGGACTTTCAACAAGTGAAGCTCAGAAATCCAGCGATATGTTCGCCAAGTGCCGATATATGGACGAACTGACAGACGGGCATGGCATTATATTTGCCACAGGCACGCCGGTATCCAACAGCATGACCGAGCTTTTTACCATGCAGCGCTATCTGCAATATGAAACGCTGCGAAAACAGAACCTGACGAATTTTGACGCATGGGCTTCGGTTTTTGGGGAGACCGTGACCGCGATTGAGCTTGCGCCGGAGGGAACGGGTTACCGTGCGCGGACGCGGTTTGCAAAATTTTACAATCTGCCGGAATTGATGAATATGTTCCGTGAGGTGGCAGATATCAAGACGGCAGATCAGCTTCATTTGCCCACGCCGACCGCGCACTATGAAACCGTCGTCGTGCAGCCCTCCGAAATTCAAAAGCGGATGGTGCAGGAGCTTTCCAAACGCGCCGCAAAAATCCACAGCGGGTCGGTCGATCCGCACATCGACAACATGCTCAAGGTGTCGTCGGACGGAAAGAAGCTGGGGCTGGATCAGCGGCTTATGAATCCCATGCTGCCGGACGACCCCGGAAGCAAGGTCAACGCCTGCGTCGGCAACGTATTGCGGATTTACAGGGAGGGCAGCGCGCAGAAGCTCACGCAGCTCATTTTCTGCGATATGTCTACGCCGAAAACCGGGCAGAAGGACGAGAAGGAGTTCAGCGTCTACGACGACATTCGCGAAAAGCTGCTGGCGCAGGGCGTGCCGGAAAGTGAAATCGCGTTCATTCACAATGCAGATACGGAAGCTAAAAAGAAGGAGCTGTTTGCCAAAGTGCGAACGGGTCAGGTGCGGATTTTGCTTGGCAGCACGGCAAAAATGGGCGCGGGAACAAACGTGCAGGATCGCCTGATTGCCTCTCACGATTTGGATTGTCCGTGGCGACCGGGCGACCTTGAACAGAGAGCCGGACGCATTGTGCGGCAGGGAAATCAAAACTCGGACGTATACGTTTACAGATATGTAACTGACGGTACATTTGATGCGTACAGCTGGCAGACCATCGAGAACAAGCAGAAGTTTATCGCGCAGGTCATGACCAGCAAATCGCCGGTACGCGTCTGCGACGATGTGGATGAATCGGTTCTGTCCTACGCCGAAATCAAGGCACTCTGTGCGGGCGACGCAAGAATCCGCGAGAAGATGGATTTGGATGTCGAGGTGTCGCGGCTCAAACTGATGCAGGCGGACTATCAGAGCAGGCGGTTTCGTCTGGAGGATCGCCTGATTCGATACTTCCCGCAAGAGATTCAGGAGAAAAAGGAAAATATGGAGCGCTGTCAGCGGGATGTAGAGCTACTGCGAGCGCATCCATTGCCGAAAGATGGTTTTGTGATGCAGGTCGGCGGTAAAACCTATACGGAAAAAGAAGCGGCAGGACAGGAACTTCTGGATTACTGCAAGCAGTGGAAGGGCAGCGCGCTGTCGTGGATTGCCACCTATCGCGGAATGGGCATAGGGCTTGATTACGATATAGTCAGTCAGAAATATTTCGTGAATCTGAACGGAAGTATGACGTATAAAGTTGAGTTGGGCAGCGATCCGAGGGGCAATATCACGCGCATTGACAATAAGATGGAAAGCGTGCCAGACAGGATCGCGAAAGAGAAACTGGCGTTGGATGAACTGTGCAGGCAGGAACAGGCGGTAAAGGATGAACTGCAAAAGCCGTTTGCGCAGGAAACCGAGCTGAAGGAAAAACAGATGCGATTGGCGCAGCTCAACGCAGAACTGGACATTGACGATAAAACGCCCATCGAAGCGGCGATAGAAGAAGAACAGGACGTGCCGTCCATTCGGGAGCAGCTTCGAGCGCCGTGCGAAAAGGGCGCTGAAAAAAGCAATAAGGTGCAGAACAGGGAGGAACGATAAATGAATATGACAGTTCGGACGATCAAAACGGACGCGCAGACTTACAGCCCCGCACAGCAGGAACAGGCGCAAAAATGCAATGTGCCGATATACCTGTATCCGGGCGCGTATGCGCAAAGGCACGGCGAAATCGAAGAATACCGCGCGTCAAGGCAGGCGAATATTGCCTGCCGCGATGCGATTGATGCGGCAATCCGAGAGCATTTCCGGGACAATGTGCTGAGCAAAAAGGCTGTGCAGTCTGTGATCGGGCAATACGGTTTTGACAGGACGATGTATGTGCTGGCAGTCACGGTGCTGGACAAGGACGGAGACGGGCGCATATCGCAGAGCAACAGGAATTGGGCAAAGATGCAGCCGATTTTCGCTGATCCTGATGACAGGGGCAATGAAAGAAACCGAGCGTTTGTTGTGCGCGCTCATCCGGGGCTGACGGATTTGTTTTTGCGGGAAGTCCGGCATGAGAAAGCGGCGAGTTTGGAAAAGAAAATGCCGCAGATGAAGAAACAGAAAAGCGAAATGGAGCGGTGAACATGGCAGGCAGAGCGCGGGAGATACAGGTGATTTTTCGGGTCAATGAACAGGAGCGAACGCTGATTCGGCAGAAAATGGAGCTGATGGGTGTGCGGAACATGCAGGCGTATCTGCGCAAGATGGCGATTGACGGGTATGCGGTCAAGCTCGATCTGCCGGAACTGCGGGAAGCGGTGGCGATGCTGGGGCGGTATAACGGCAACATCAACCAGATTGCCAAACGCGCGAACGAAACCGGGCGCGTTTATGATACGGACATTCAGGAAATCCGAGCGTCGCAGAAAGAAATCTGGGCGAAGATGGACGAGCTGCTGACGCGGCTGGGTGCGCTTGGGCTTTGAGCCGTATCCTTGCATGAAATGAAAAAATGCGCGACAATGGGGATGAGAAAAGGAAGATGCAAGGGGGAATTCTGAATGAAGATATGCAGAGTTATGTTGACCGTGATCTTGCTGCCGGTGCTGTTGGTGATGAAGCTGTTGATTCTCTTGTGCCTGTTTCTGACGGCGATTTCGAGCGGGTTATTGTCGATTGTGTCCTCGTTGCTGGGGATGCTGGCGCTGGTGAGCATATTCCTGATTCCGATGAAAAGCGCGCTGATTTTGCTTGTGAGCGCATGGCTGATTAGTCCGGCAGGATTGCCGCTGGCTGCGCAAAAGCTGCTTGAGGTGCTGTATGTGGGGTGCGAACGGATGCAGGATTGGGTGATGGGATGAATACAAAAATGGCGCGGAGCTGGGTGGGCTTCGCGCTTATTTTTTTGAAAAAAGGGAGGTGAAGTCTACATGGCAACCACGCGCCTTATCCCTTTGCACACGGGCAAAGGACGAAAATTCGGCAAAGCAATCCGCAACGTAATCGGGTATGTGTCTAATCCGAAAAAGACGCATCAAGGCGAATTGGTGACGGGCTTCGGCTGTAATCCCGAAACGGCGGACGGAGAGTTTTTACTCATGAAGCGCGAGTATATTGCGCGGACAGGGCGAAGTAGAGGAAAGGATGATGTGATTGCATATCATCTGCGCCAATCCTTTGTGCCGGGCGAAATTACGCCGGAAGAAGCCAATCGAATTGGCTGCGAGCTGGCAAGCCGATTCACGCACGGGCAGCATGCCTATGTTGTAGCCACCCACGAGGATCGCCGACATGTGCATTCACATATTATTATTTCGGCGGTGAATCTTGATTGTGATCGGAAGTTTCGCAATTTCTGGGGCAGTTCAAAAGCCATCCGGCGGCTCAGTGATACATTGTGCATCCAGAACGGTTTGTCGATTATCGAGCAGCCTAAGGGACATAGCAAGAGCTATAATAAATGGCTGGGTAATGAAGCGAAAACCTCTCAGCGGGATGGACTGCGGGAAGCACTTGATGCTGTATTGGCACGCCAACCGAAAGACTTTGAAGAACTGCTGACCATGCTCCAAAGAGGCGGATGGGAGGTTAAAAGGGGAAAACGAATCAGTCTGAAAGGAAAAGGACAAGAGCGGTTCAAACGACTGGATTCGCTGGGAGAGGACTATTCGGAAGCGGCACTTCGAGCGATAATCGCAGGCGAGAAAGAGCATCATCTAAGAGAAAAGAAAACAGTTCAACCGATGCGGCAGGTCAATCTGTTGGTCGATATTCAGGCAAAGCTGCAAGCTGGAAAAGGCGCAGGATATGAGCGATGGGCGAAAGTCTTTAACCTTAAACAAATGGCGCAGACGCTCAATTACTTGTCTGAAAACAATCTGATGAACATTGAGGATTTGACGGCGAAAACGGATGCGGCGATTGCACGGGTTCACGAGCTGCAAGTCACGATTCGTGAAACGGAAAAGCGCATGGCAGAACTCCATACGTTGAAAGGACACATCATCAATTACGTTAAGACGCGGGAGGTTTATGCTGCGTACCGCATGGCAGGATACTCAAAGAAGTTTGTCGCGGAGCATGAACAGGAGATTAGACTGCATCAGGCGGCAAAGGAGGCTTTCTCAGCGCTTGGTACACAAAAGATACCGAAGGTAAAAGCGATTCAAGCTGAGTATGATGCGCTGAGAGAGAAGAAAAAGCAGGCATATGCAGCGTATCATCAGGCGCAGGATGAAATGCGGCAGTTGCTGACGGTGCGTGCCAATGTGGAACGGATACTTGGCATCGAAGAAAAAGAAAAGGAACGACAGAAGGAAAAGAAAAAAGAACGTTGATGGCGTTCCTCCGTCCTGAAAAGCGCCCCGAAGGGTGAGCGCAGCCGCATGACTTGTCATGCGAAAACGGGGTTTGGGGAAGGCTTTCCCCAACAAGCAAAGCGCCTCTGGATAACCAGAGGCATTGCTTGCCATGATTGCAACAAATACCTCTAAAGCATTGTGAATTTGATATTATCGGTATTCAATGGTAAATAAGAATGGTTGGTTTGCTTGCTGTGTGTATCCCACATAGCAGGCGAGCTTCTTTTTGTACATGGAATTTTTGGAAAAGAGAGAAACAGAAAAAGCGGCTTGAAATTCATGGATACAAAGCGATTTCTTTTGATTATAAAGATAGGTGGTAGCCAATGAGGACTTGGAAGAGAAAACAAAAGAATAATTCAAAGAACTGAAATAGAAGTATCAAAAATTACAGTTTTTTACGTCATAGAAGTGAAGGATGAAATGTGCGTGTACAGTTTGAAAAACAGATAGGAGGAACGATGATGAAAAGATTTGCGGGGATGATGGGGGCGCTGCTTCTTGTGCCGACGCTGACATTGGCAAACAGCGACATGGTTTCCGTTTCCGAACTGCGCCAGCAGGCAGAAGCTATGGGGCGGTGGACAAAGACTTATGAAGCGCATGGGCGGACGATTGAAGTGGATGTGCCGATCATTGTGCCGGAAGTGGAAGAATTTCCTGTTTTTTTGGTTGAACCCTACTATGCGGTATACGAGCAGCGTTTAACCAGAGATGGAACTATGCTGGAGAAAATCGGAGAAGACGGACGTTGTTCAGTATATGCAGAATCAAATTTACTTTCAGAAGAAGGCATAATAGGAAAAGCAAGGGTATTAGACCTCGATGATTTTGAACAGGTAGTCTTTGATGCGAACTATTCTTCGCCAATAGATGAGCATAATCTGAATACAAAGTACACGAGTGAATTTTTTTATCCATATGAGATTGAGCAGGTGTATACCTATGCGGAGGACAATCCTGCATCGCTGGAAGACGCTGTAACGAATCTTGAGAAGATTATCGGTTATTTCTACCCCGAAGAACCGGCTGTTATGGTGGATCGTGTGGAACTGCGTTCTCGGCTGCATAAGGTTAAAGGGATAGATGATTATAATCTTGGAGATTATGTGGAAGATTATCCGTCAGGAACATATAATCTGAGTATTAGAGAAATGATGGACGGAATTCCAATTTATGTAGATGTTGGAGATAGACTTTCCTTGGATTTGGCTTCTGATAAAGGCAAAAAGGGTGTAAACGATTTTTGGCGAAAAAATGTAAAGCTATGGCGTGTGAGAGATAATTATTTTGAGTTTATGAATAGAAGTCGATTTGAGCTGGATGCAGTATGGCTGAAAAGAGTAAATAAAATTGAAGAAGATGTACCATTACAAAATGTTGATGTAATCATAAATAACTTGGAAAAGGAAATTGAAAAGGGAAAGATTAGGAAAATATATGCTTTGAAATTGGGATATTGCGTCTATTTCAGTGATGAAGGAAAAAATATATATACGATTTATCCGGTTTGGATGTGTGAGTGTGATTATACAGAGTCTGCAAAGGAAGAGTTGAAAAAATTTGAGCAGGTTCAGGATGATCGGAAGCAGTATTATTATAAGCAGCTTGTGATTAATGCTCAAACTGGACAGATAGAGCCTTATTTGATAAAAAAACAAGAGCCGGCTTACTGTCCGCGAGTTATCACATGGGAGGATACACAATGAGAAAAATAACATTTTTGTTCTGTGTTTTGATGATTGTACCGACGCTGGTATTGGCAAACAACGGCATGGTTTCCATTTCCGAACTGCGCCCTTGATGAAACGCCCCAGCCATCCTTCACGGGTGGCGGGTTTCTTTTATGCGGGCGCAAAAAGGATGATGGCGCAGATGCGGAGAAATAACAGGGTTGAGGAACGGACTTTTGATTCTTCGACCAAACGCGCCTTCTGCACGCGCGAAACGCCGGTTTTGAAAAATTATGGAAAGAACGACCAAATGAATATGAATTTTCGCGATTTTTTACGTCTTGGTAAGTGAAAGGAAGGTGAGAGAGCGTGATGGGCAATACCTTGGTACCGGGTAAAGCCTCTGAAGCGGAACTCTCCCGAATGATGGAAACATATGGCGCGATGCTGACCGGCACATGCACAGTGCTGCTGGGCGACAGGCATCTGGCGCAGGACATCGTTCAGGAAACATTTATCAGAGCGTATAAAAAGATGGACAGCTTCCGCGGGGAACGGCCGGAAAGTGAAAAAGCTTGGCTGACTCGCATCGCCGTTAATCTTTGCAGGGACGAAAGAAGAAAAAAGTGGTTCCGCTTTGAAGACCGAACGATCCCAGTTGAAATGATGACGCTTTCGGCGCCGGAAGCGTCAGAGGAGGCACAGCAGCTGTATGCGGCGGTACAAACACTGCCCCAGAAATACCGCGAGGTGATCCTGCTGCGCTTCTATCAGGATTTGACAGCACCGGAGATCGCAGAGATTCTGCATCAGGCGACCGGAACGATCTATCACAAATTAACTAGAGCCCAAGAGATGCTCAAAAAGAGACTGGAAAGGTGTGATTTTGGTGGATGAAAAAAAGTTGGGGAACGCGCTGAAAGCATGCCTTTCTGACAGCGAGTTTCCGCTCGAACGCCGTCAGGCGGTGCTTCGGGCAATTAGAAAGGAAGAAAAAGTCGTGAAGAAAAAGATTTCTGCCGCATTGGTATTTGCTATCGTATTGACTCTTGTTGTCGGCGGCGCGGCGCTGGCCGCGAACCTCGGCGTGTTCGGACAGTCTGTGAACGACCAGCAGAACGAGCAGAGCGTCGGACGGCTGGAAAAGCTGGAAAATGCTTCTGCAACATACAACGATACGCAGGCGGCGCAAGCGCCGGAGCAGACCGCGACGGAAGCGCCAAAGACCGTCTATGACGAGCTGATGGCGAGTCTGTACAACCGCCGCTTCAACCTGACGCTCAATCAGGCGTATTTCGACGGCTACAAGCTGTATTATTCCTACACGCTGACCAGCGATTGCAAGACCGGCTTCATCACCGGCGACGGAATGCCGACCGGCTTTGAGAAGTGGGACGACACGCAGGAAGGCAAGTTCGTCGGGCATTACTCCCTCTACGACGACAATATGAATCAGGAAGTCGTGACGTATTTCTCCGCGCATCCGAAAGGATACATCGCCTTCGAATCTATGGGCGTGGGCGATGGCGCGGCGATGAACGGCAAGCCGCTGATGATTCTGGACAGCGGTTCCGAGATGGTCAACGAGTACACGATTCAGGGCTATCAGGAGGTCGAAATGCCGGATGGCTTTGAACCGACGGATGAGATCGAAATTGAAATGTCTATCCTGTATGGCATGTCCGTTTACTGCCAGGACGAAAACAACGTGTATTCCAGCGAACTCATGACCCCGGAGAACCGCGGCATCTTCCGCCTGCCGTTCAAGGTCAAGCTGAACGGTCAGACCGAAGCCTACACCGGCTCTGTGACGACCAGTGCATACAGTGCGCAGGCGACGATTCGCGTGTCCGATGTGGATATCAGCGGCGAGGTCGTGTTCGATGCGCCGGAATGGGCTGCGGCATTTGAAGCAAGCGCGGATGGCAAGCATGAGATGGAAATGCCGTATATCAACGACTATAAGCTCGTTGCTGACGGTGTGGAGCTGCAAAACCACGACGGTGCTTATGGCGTGAATGCAGACGGACAGTTCTTCGTCAAGGTTCGCTATGATCTGCCGGAAAGCATGAACAGCATGGTGCTTGTGCCGACCGGGTCGGGCATCGATTATAAGGCGCAGATCGCCGCTGGTGAAACGCCGAAACATGAGAATGAGGACATCGTTCTGCTCAAGTAAACCACCCTTCCGGGGCGGCCCGAAAGGGTCGCCCCGATTTTGTAAGCTGTCCGCCTTATCGGGAGGACGGCTCCTTTCCGTCAAAAAAGGAGCGTATTGAGGATGAAACGATTATTTGCGGCGATTGCCGCAATGATGCTTGTGCCGACGATGGCGAGCGCGGGCGGCGAGAGGATTTCCGTCACTGAACTGCGTGAACAGGTTGAAACAAGGGGAAGATGGACGGCGGACTATACAGATCAATATGGTCGAGTAGTCCATGTGGATATTAAACCGATAATGGATCAATATGGCGCTGTGCCGATTATTCTTGCGAAAAAAGTAAACGCGATTGACGAGATTATCCTGACGGAAAACGCTATTCAAAGAGAAGAAAACGGATATATTTTTGCGCACGTCGAAGAAAACGGTAGAGAGACCGAACTCATCATAGGACAATTGCCGCTGACGAGTAACCATATCATGATTGAAACGAAGAAAAAGCACGGGAACGAAGGAAAAACAGATAAGGGTATCATAGAAAACCGAACGTATGAATTCGACGAAAACGAGCTGAAAGAGAATACGCAGTTAAATGAAGAATTAAAGCATATTATTGAAGAAATGAACGCCGAAATCAAAAAATATATCAGGAATGTTCAGTTTGATTTTTCGATTTTTAGAGCGGGTATAGATGATTATACGGGGAACTACAAATGCACATTGAGACAAAATATGGAAGGAATCCCGGTTTTGGTAGGCGCATGGGATACGATATTAAAAATAAACGAAAAAGATATCAATTTCAAAATTCCAGTAGAATGGTCGGGAGAAAATGTGTTTAAGTATGGAGATTTTTTCTTACCATCATGGATGCTCGAAAGTGATATTGACGGAAATTTCAGCTTTTTGTTCTGGGCGATTCAGGCAACCGGAAAAATGGTTGATGATGTTCCTTTGCGCAATATAAATGATGTGATTCAAAGCGTAGAAGAAAAGATAACGGATGGACATATAAGAAATGTGTATTCATTGAGGTTTGGGTATTGCTGCTATCCAGCTCAAAATGAGGAAATCATTTTATACCCGGTATGGGAAATTGAGTGCGACTATGTATTCAATCCCAAGCAGGAAATGCGTATTTATCCCGAAGATGATGGGATTCCTATCACGTCTGGGCGGTATTACAGCACCATGATTGTCAACGCGCAGACAGGTGAATTTATGAATCCCGTTGAGCTGAAAGAAAAACTGCTGGACTGCCCCGAGATCATCACATGGGAGGATGTACAATGAAAAGAATGATTACTGCGCTTTGCGCAATGATGCTTGTGCCGACGCTGGCGGCAGCGAAGAACGAAGGAATTTCCGTGACCGAACTGCGGGAGCAGATCGAGACACTGGGGCGCTGGACGGCCAGTTATACGGACGTAAAGGGGCGGACGGTTGAGGTGGATATTGCGCCGATTCTGTCGGAGGTTGAGAACGTGCCTGTGATTACGCTGGAAAAACCGCAGTATCCGCTGGAAAGCGCGTATAACATTTGCGACCCGAGCATGACGAAGGTCAGGCAGGAGGCGGATGGCGGAACGGTTTTCAATTACGATAACCCTGAAACGGGCGAACAGCGTGACCTTTATTTTGTTAGCGCCCCTGGAGACAGCTACGACAATGTGCTTTCTGTCATCATGGAATACAGAAGTCAAAAAATAGAGGAGAGCGGTATCCTTGAGAGTAGCAGCGGAAAATCGTATCGTATCAATGAAGTTGACTGGGAGAAGCCGTTTTTTGACGGATACGATTTGACTATTCAAAATGCGGTTGACCTTGCGAATGGCGAGCTTAGCCGCCTGTTTCCGAATATCCCCATTGACCTTGAACCGATTTGGGTGGAGGTTGCGAAGAATACAAGACCGTTATACATACTGGAAATGCGTCAGCGCTTCAATGGCATTCCGGTGCTGACGGGCGCTAATATGCCTGTGAAATACGTGCGGGACGACGATGCGCCGTTCGACATTCCCCAGATTTGGAAGCGGAATGGCTGCTATCAATATTGGGCGGATTTTAGAAGCCCGACATGGGATTTTGATGCTTATGTGGATGGCAGTTATTCATTCTTCTATGTCGAGCCGATGATCCAGAAGGATGTGCTGGTTGAAGATGTGCCGCTCAGCCCGATTCAGAAGGTGATCGAAAGCCTTGAACAGCAGATTGAAGCGGGGCATATCCGCAATTTGTTCGCACTTCGATTCGGCTATTGCTGTTATCTGAACGATGCAAAGGAGGTTGTCACGATTCCCGTATGGATGGCGGAATGCGATTATTATTTCGGTGCGAATACCAAGACGCGGAATTATAAAGAGTTTGCCGATTCGCCGATTACTTCGCGCCTGTTCTATCGAACGATGATCGTCAACGCGCAGACGGGCGAGTTTGTCGATCCCGCCAAACTGATGGAGCATGTGCTCGATTGCCCGGAAATCATCACATGGGAGGATATACAATGAAAAAGATATTTGCCGTGCTTTGTGCGCTCTTGCTTGTGCCGACGATGGCGCTGTGCGATGAAATTGAATCCATAAGGAACGCCGTGCAAAGCGGATTGTATGATACGGAGAAAATCAACCATGCACCAATCTATATACCAGACGTTTCTGAAATAAATGTGATTCGTGCAGAAAAATATGAAGCAAATCCAGAAGTTGTTCAAAAATACGAAAATGCAGGGATGATAGCCATAGAGAAAATGAAGATGGCTACATTATTGTATATGGGCGATGAATATGACAAAAAATATGGAGTTGACAAGAGAACACAGTTTTTAGAATATCATATAGACTCGGCATGGAAATTGGATGACGAAGAATTGGATAATATTTACGCTCAAAAACAACCCATCTCAGCAGGGACGGTAGTGGATAAAATAAAGATGATGGTTCACGAATTGTATGATGAATCTATTGACATAGAAATAAAAAGGGTTGAGGTGACAAGTAGTTTTCAAATAGGAAAAATGGTATCGAATGAGATGACAAGCAAGGGAGACTATGAAATGGGTGATCTAACTGGCGTTGGAGGATATGGGTTTGATGCTTATCCAACTCTGGATGGAGTTCCGATTATAGCTTCTGCAGGTTCTGGATATCTTGAAAGGGGAGCTGAAAAAATCTATAGTGTTCTGTATTTTTCTACCCCTATGATATCGGCCTTTTATTGCAGCGATGATTACATGAATATTTCATTGACAAATGTATTTAAGAAAAAAGAAGTTGTTTTTGAAAATGTTCCATTATGCGGATTCGATAAGGTATATGAAATTGTGGAAAAATATGTGGATGAAGGGAAAATAAAAAGGGTATATAATATCAGCTTGGGATACATTGTCTATTTGGACAAAAAAGAAGAGTATTCGGACAAAAAAGAAACGTCCATTGTTTTGCTTGGAATTGGAAGGAGGAAAATTACTGTAAAAAGGGAAAATTATACCCTGTCAAGCGTCAAAGATTGCATTTCAGGTATCCAAATTGTCGTTTCGAGTAATCGGCTCCCAATGATGGAGCCTTTGTGATAAAATTCAAAGCGTGGAAAGTGTTATGGTCGTACAAGGAAGGAGGCGACGATATGATGCGGTTCAAGTGTCGTGATCCGGGCTAGTCGGAAGGAACCTAGCCCAAAATAAAAAAGTTCTTGCAAAACATGCCGGCAAGCACCTCATCGCCGAAGCGATGAACGTTTCGCAAGAACTCATAACATTTTATCACAGAAAAACGCATGCTGTACATATCCAAAGTCAATGAAAAGGAGAGAAAAACTTATGAAAAAGGTTCTTATCGCTGTTTTGACGTTGACCATGCTGCTGGCGATTGCGGTAAGCGCTACTGCCGAGAGGAACTCCTACAAGATTTACAATATGCCCTGTGAAGCGATTGCTGATAACATGCTGTATAAGTATCATGGTGATACGAATGGCAGCGTTGATAAAACGTTCAACAACCATACGGTTCAGATCAGTCACACCGTTGCGCAAGTCAGCGCCGATGAAACGAATCGTATTGCAGCGTATTGTTTCAATACGGGCAAAACAATGGGCGTAAATTGGCATAAGGCCAATGGTACTCTTTACCCCTGCACTTCTAATGCGATTTCTACGGGCAAATCGTACACTGCGGCGGGAAGAGGCAATACCAATTACGCAAGCAAGTATGGCTTGAATAAGATTACGATCAGCGGCTCCATTGATTCGTATGATGATTAATAAAAACCCGGAGCAACATCAAGCATAGATGAATAGTAGGCAGTCCGATTCGGGCTGCCTACCATTGGATTAAGAAAGGGGTAACGTATGAAAAAAATATCGTTGTTTTGTGGCTTTATATTACTGACCTTTTTGTGGACTGTATCGGTTGCTCAAGAGTATTTTACGCTTCCTGAGATTCGTGAACAATCAGCAAAAGGATGGCATAAAACATATACCGATAAGTATGGTAGGGAAACAATCGTGGATATCGACGTAGAGGTATACGGCGAAGATACCGCGCCAGTATTGAAAGTCGGTTGGGGAAAGTACGGAAAAACGATAAAAGATTGCATGTTTATGTTGGATTGCAATCCTCCGATTGATACTCTGATGAAAGCCAAACAGCATGGCGGAAAATCGACGTATATCTATGAATTTGAAAAGAACATGAAAGTGGACTTAGATCAAAAATACGGTGAAGAATATGGAAATGAACTAACTCTCCGTGAAGCGTATGATTTAACAATGAAAATATTGAAAGAGCATGAAATGCCGATTTATGATTACCTATATGAATTGCCTAGAAAATTCAGCGTCGTATATAGTGCAAATCCGAAAACAAATGAGGTTTTAGCGCCTGCGTTCTATAATATGAGTGTCAGAATGAAGAAAAGAGGACTTCCGATTTTTAATAACGCAGGAGACTCGTACATAAACAGCCCAACCCCGTGGTATAACCCAGCAATTACAATTATCATGAAGAACCAAGATGAGTATAGCATATATGAACCAATCCTAGAAGAAGATGAGGTCCTTGCTGATGATATCCCGCTTTGTTCTTTAGATAAAATTATTCAGGGCATTGAACCAAAGATAAAAGCCGGATATATTCAAAATGTTGTTGCTTTGAGATTTGGCTATTCTATCTATAACGATCCTACTATTGAAAATGTGGAACAGTTTTCTGGATATGATGCAGATTGTTATTACCTTGTGCCTTCTTGGATTGTTGAGTGTGCCTATGTTGATAAACCTAAAAAAGATTATCAATCTTATCATGAAACCCAAATTCGAATGATGACAATCAATGCACAAACTGGCGAAATGCTCGACCGTTTTGATAAAAGCTATAAGGGACGTG
>OLFX01001342.1_pt1 | contig 28781 bp, 30 predicted proteins | sample 1605091 | NCBI WGS metagenome assembly OLFX01 (sample SAMEA3888906, study PRJEB22519) | human gut metagenome | biome: human gut; feature: human-associated habitat; material: faeces | place: Denmark | collected 2012 | reverse complement strand
CTTTTAATTTGAAGAATTTTCGAGTAATTGGAATTAGGTAAAGTTACAAATAACAATATAGCTCAATACCGGAAGTATCAAAGGTAAGAATCTGAGCAAGGGAGGAATCAATCTGCTGGCAGATGGGCTCGGTATAGTCAACCATCTGCTGAAACATGAGTTCAATGTAATCAGCAAATCCCAGTTTGAAACGTGTGAAGAGCGGAGCATCCGGTACTTTTGAAAAACCGCAGAAATCCCTGAGTTCCTTGCAGAGCTTTAAAAGAAGGATGAGCAGGGAGTCAGTAGGGATAGGAAAGATTTTTTGCAGGATGAGAGCAGAAAGGAAACCGGTAAGGGGATAATCCCTTTTGCGTCCAAGGTGCTGGTAAAAAGCGTTGTAAAAAGCAGGCGGGATAAACAGGGAAATGTCAAAGTGCTGCTCCAAAAGCTGGAAAAAGGAAGGGACATCATCCATGAACATGCCCTTGCAGTCTGAAAAGGTATCTTTCAGTGAAATCTGATGATAATTAGCCATAAATTTTCCTCTCCTCTTGTGTGTGGGATGTTTGTGTGGTTACTTATATTTTACCACAAGCGGAGAGAAAATTTATATATAAACAACAAGAAAACCTAGTGAAATCAAGGGTTTTCGATATTTAACAAATGCCTAAGCAGATAATATAGAGGGAGATTACAAGCATGGAAGATTTGATTACATCATGGATATGCATTCTCTTATGCATAACAAAACTTATTCAATGGTGTTATCATACCTCTGTAATATTTATTTGATAAACCTCACGGGAAAATCGAAGATTTTAAAATAATTTTACAAATAACCGGTTATAAACTTTACAAATGCTATGGTAAAATTAACTCTATGCTATTATGAAAAAATGGTAGAACTTAGTGTATACATGGAATAAATAATAGGAGCCGTGTTAAATGAAAAATAAATTAATTATTCTTTCGGCAGATGCAATGGTGACGGAAGATTTAGACTTGCTTTCTACTCTTCCGGGATACAGAAAATATTTGCAAAATTCCAGTATGGTTCGTAAAGTTAAGTCAATTTATCCTACTGTAACTTTCCCCTGCCATGTAACTATGATGACGGGAACTTATCCTAATAAGCATGAAGTAACCAGCAATTTCCCTTTTGTGATGAATGAATCTTCTATGCCATGGAACTGGTATGCGGATATTAATAAATCAAAAGATATTTTTACTGCCTGCAAGGAAAAAGGTCTTACTACGGCAACAGTATTTTGGCCGGTTACCTGCAATCATAAGGACATTGACTATATGATACCGGAGTTTAATAAACCAATGTCGGTTGAAGGACTTGTGGAAGCATTTGCTGAAGTAGGTTGTGATGAGGATATGCTGGCAATCATCAGAAAAAATATAGGATATTTGAAAAAGTTTAAACATCCATATACTGATGAATTTATTATCCGCTGTGCTTGCGATATTTTGAGACAGAAGCAGCCGGATGTGTTGTTGATTCATCCCGGAAACATAGATGCTTCAAGACATGCGCATGGTGTTTTTAACAAAAAAGTGGATGAGGAAATTAAATCAACGGATAGATTTATTCAGATGCTCATGGATGTGCAGGAGGAACTTGGACTGGCTGAAAAGACAAACTTCGTATTAACCAGCGATCATGGACAGATGGATATTCAAAGAATAATTAATCCGAATGTTATGTTGGCGGATTATGGATTTCTGGATGTAGATGAGAATGGTAGGATAGTGGACTGGAGAGCATATTGCCATTCTGATGGGTGCTCAGGACAGATATATCTAAAAAATCCTCAGGATGAAAATGTGAAGCATAGGGTATTTCAGTTATTGCGTTGGATGCAAAAAGAAGGAATATATGGAATTGGAGAAGTATTTACCACAGAAGAGATGAACGAGAAATATCATCTGAGCGGAGAATTTTCTTTTGTAATAGAGTCGGATGGTTATACTTCCTTCGGAGCAAGTGCTCAGGCACCTTTGGTTCAGTCCTTTTGTGATATGGATTATCGTTATGGACGGGCGTCACATGGATACATGCCGGAAAAAGGTCCACAGCCAATATTTGTGGTAAAAGGACCTGATTTTGTGGAGAGTGTAGTAGTGGAAAATGCAGAATTGGTTGATGAAGCTCCGACCTATGCGGAGATATTGGGAGTAGATCTTCCGGATGCAGATGGCAAACCTATTATGGAGCTGATAAGAAAGTAGAGATAGAAATGATTATAGCACAGACTACAATGTCGGGGAAAAAACTTTTTGGCGGAAAAGGCAGCCTTGTAGATATTGCCGGACATTATGCGAAAATTGGATATACAGGGGTGGATTTGTCATTTCATGAAAGTGCTGATAAATCAGATAAAAATAATCCATTGGTCAGAGCTGATTGGAGGATGTGGGCAGCAATTTCAAAGGAAGAACTGGAAGAAAGAAATATTTTACCTGTGCAGGCACACAGTCCGATTTTTAATGCTTTTAGTAAGGATATTTCTAATTTAGAAGAGAAGTTAGAAATGATGAAAAAATCGATTATGATTTCTGGCTTGTTAGGTATTCCTTGGGTGGTAGTGCATCTGAATACGGATTATCTGAATAACAGACCAAGTATCAATATGAAAAGGAATATTGAGTTTTATAAGCCCTTGTTGGAATTGGCAGAAATGTACCATACAGGAATTGTGATTGAAAATCTGTTTGACACTTATCATTATCCCTTAGGTGTAAGTGGCAGTAGCGAAAAAAGTGATAGAAGAGCAAATAATTACTTAATTGCCCAGAGACGATTTGGTACAAATCCAGAGGAACTTTTGGAATTAGTTGATGAACTTTCTGCTGAATTTAATAATGTGGGAATTTGTTGGGATTTCGGTCATGCCAATGAAGCGGGACTGAATCAGGTGGAATGTTTGAAGCTTCTTGGAAAACGTATAAAGGCAGTTCACGTAAATGATAACACTGCGGTGTTTGACGATCATCTGACTCCGTTTTGTGGTTCAGTTCCTTGGGAAGAAATAATGATACAGCTTCGAGAAATTGGTTATGAAGGATGTTTTACTTATGAGAATATGAAGTTTTTTAGTAGACTTCCAGAGCAATTGATGGATACGGCATTAAGTTACAGTTTAAAGGTTGCGGAGTATTTGGTCAGCTTGTTTTACAGAACGAAATAATAGAAAAATAGTAGAAACATAGGATTTTATTGACAAATCGTAGTATAAAGGGAGATGACTTTTATGGAAAATTTGATTATATCATTAAATGTTGTTTTACCACTATTTTTCTCAATAGCACTAGGATATATATTAAAAAGACTTGGAATGTATGATGATGTTACGTTGAAGACCTTAAATAAATTAGTTTTCAAGGTATTTCTTCCAATCTATTTATTTCGCAGCATTTATTCGACAGATTTATCGGCAGCGTTTGATTTAAAGGTAATTATTTTTGCAGTAGTGGGATTGCTCATATGGTTTTTATTATTAATGTTTATAATGCCTCTATTTGAGAAATCTAATGCGAAATGCGGAGTTATGGTGCAGGCTATGTTTAGAAGTAATTTCGTTTTATTTGGTCTGCCAGTTGCAATTTCTCTATGTGGAGAGGATAAAATTGGTACTACATCTCTATTAATGGGTATTATTATTCCAATCTATAACATATTAGCCGTTATTACATTGGAAGTTTTTCGAGGCGGAAAGCCCAGTGTAAAAAAAATAGTTACTGGTATTGTGACAAATCCTTTGATTATTGCTTCGGTATTGGGGGTAGGATTTTATTTATTAAAAGTGGATTTGCCATATGCCATAGAAAAAACCGTAATCGATTTTGGAAAGGTTGCAACTCCATTAGCACTTATGGCACTTGGAGGAGAATTTAAATTTAGTAAGGTCAAGGGCGATATCAAACAGTTAATGGTTTCTGTTGCAGGGAAACTTGTAATTAGTCCATTGTTTATGGTAACAGCAGGTATTTTGTTAGGATTCAGAAATGAAATATTGGTACCGATTTTATTAATGTCCGGTGCGCCCACAGCAGTATCGTCATACACTATGGCTCAGCAAATGGGAGGAGATGGAGAACTGGCAGGAGAGATTGTTGTATTTACTACGGCTATGTCGATTGTCTCTATTTTTCTTTGGGTGTTTGTTCTAAAACAATTTAATTTTATATAAAACAAAAAGCGCTGTCACATAGGCAGCGTTTTTTTGTTTTGTATAATTTCAGAAAATTGGATAGAATTATGCATGCTTTTGCACAAAAGAGAAATTTACTTTTTTTTTACAAAGAATTCATAGGAATATGATAGATGGACAGGTTGTTAATAGGATATATTAAGGGAGCATGCAAGAAAAGAGAAAAAGTGTTTAGTTAAAAAGGAGATTAACTATTATGAAGAAGAAAAAGCTATTAACAAAGATTATGGCATTAACAACAGCAGTTGCTATGGCACTTGGTTGTGCAGGATGTGGAAATGCAGAAAGTAATGATTCGAACAGTGTAGTATCTAATTCTGGCAATGTGGCTGGGACACAGAATGTAACTGTGAAAGAAGATGATGGAACATTAAAGGTAGCAGTACAGTCTTTGCCTGCAACATTGGATGCTAACGCAAAAGTATCAAATGCGGGAATTCAGGTATATTACAATATTTATGATACATTGATTATGAGAGATACCAGTGCAGATGAACCGACATATCTTCCGGGACTTGCAGAGAGCTGGGAACAAATTGATGAGTTGACTTGGGAGTTTAAGCTTCGTGAAGGAGTTAAGTTTCATGATGGAACTGTAATGGATGCGGAGGATGTATGTTATTCTATGAATCGAGTAATCAACGATGAGAGTCCTGATTATGCAACAGTACATTCTTATCTGCTTGCAAACTTTGAGAAGTTTGAAGCAGTGGATGAACTCACCGTAAGAGCTTATACATATAATAATGAGCCTTTGATTGAGAGTTTGCTGTCTGACCCTAATGTAGGTATCAGTTCAAAGGAATATTGCGAAAGTGTTGGACTTGATGCAGCATCTTTGGCGCCCATTACTACAGCACCTTATAAGGTTATTTCATTTGAGCCTAATCAGTCAGTTGTACTTGAAAGATTTGACGAATATTGGGGAGAAGCGGCACCTTTTGAGAGAATAGAAATGACAGTAGTTTCAGAGGTTATTTCTAGAATCACAGCTCTTCAGAACGGAGAAGTTGATTTTATTACTAATATTCCTCCTGATCAGGAAGCTATGCTTGCTAATAATTCCAGTGTAACCATGGTTGGAGATGTGTTGCCTATGTATCATATTTACAGATTTAATATGAGCCATGAACTTACCAATGATGCAAATTTTAGAGCGGCACTTGATTATGCAATTGATAGAGAAGCTCTTGTTCAGTCCATTTGGCTTGGTAAGGCAGAAGCAGCAACAACTTATCAGTTTGAGCAGTGTGGTGATTTATATTTCGCTGAAAGAGAAAATGAAATTACTTATGATGTAGAAAAAGCAAAAGAGCTTCTGGAAGCATCTGATTACAATGGAGAAACAATTCAGCTTTATGATACAAGTGACTATTATACATATTTAGATTTAGCTTCTCAGGCAATTATTGATATGTGGAAGCAGATTGGTGTAAATGCTGAGTATGTAGAAGCTGATGATTTAAGTAGCTTTGATAAAGCAGATATGACTCTTAGAAGCTGGTCCAATCCTTTGTATTATCAGGATCCTATGGGTGTACTTGACAGACATTGGATTCCGGGTGGTGAAGCAAATAAGTGTGGTCACTTTGTTACTACTGATGAATATGTTGCAACATATCAGATTGCAAGATACAGTACGGATATTGAAGCACGTAAGGAAGCTTTAAATGAAATTTATGACTATTTCAGAAGTGAAACACCTTTCTTGTATTTATATAAGCCATATGAATCAGTAGCATTTTCAAATAACATTAGTTACGAAACACCTAAGAATGCAAGAGCTAATACTCTCGGTTTCAGAGCTGGTGAAATTAGCGTTAATCAGTAAGAATGAGGTGAAGATAGATGAACAAGCAAATGATTCGTTATATTGCGAAAAGAACGCTGAGTAGCCTTGGAACTTTGCTGTTGGTTCTACTGTTTGTGTTCGTTGCAGCACGAATGACAGGTAATCCTTTTGAGGTTATGTATCCGGAAGGTATGGTTCCGGGACAGCTGGAGCAATATAACGAACAGTATGGCTTGGATCAGCCGGTGGTAGCACAGTTTATTGAATACATGAAAAATGTTCTCAGAGGTGATTTTGGAATAAGTCTAATTGAAAAAAGACCTGTTACAACAATTTTCTTTTCGAGAGCAGTTGAGACCTTGAAACTAGGAATGATTGCATTTTGTGTCAGTACGGTGATTGGTGTAAGTGGTGGTATTTTTCTGGCAACCAAGCAGGATAGACCGATAGCTAAAATTATTAATCATATTATTTCTGCTATATATGCAATTCCGGGATTTGTACTGGCATTACTGCTGGTTATGATATTTGGTTATTTTTTGAATATATTGCCAACTTTTGGAGGCGGCACTGCTGCGCATTATGTTATGCCGGTAATTTGCTTATCCGTTGGACCGATTATTAGTATTACAAGACATGTAAGCAATGGTATTAAAGGAACTTTGTCACAGGATTTTATCCAGACAGCAGTTGCAAAGGGTGTAGGAAGAAAGCAGGTAATTATAAAACATGCGTTTAGAAATGCGTTAATTCCTACATTGACAATTATAGGAATGGTAGTGGTAGATATTATTACAGGTTCCATGGTAATTGAAACTGTATTCTCATGGCCGGGAATTGGATATACATTGGTTAACTCGGTTATGAACAGAGACTTTCCATTGATTCAGTTTAGTGTAGTATCGTTGTCTGCAGTTGTTATTGTTACGAATTATATTTTGGATGTTTTATATATGATTGTAGACCCTAGAATTGAAAAGGGAGGAAAGTAATCATGAAGCGAATTATTTCGCATATGCCTGTTTGGATTAAGGTATGTTGTATTGTTTTTTTAGGTATAACATTGGTGGCAATTTTTGCAAATGCATTGATGCCTTATGACCCGGATGCAACAGCATTGCTGGATAGAAATAAGCCTCCGGTATTTATGGGAGGTACATGGGATCATATTCTGGGAACCGATGAGCTTGGCAGGGATATTTTCAGCAGACTTCTGTATGGTACCAGAATCAGCTTGGGTATGGCTGCTGTTGGTATTCTGTTTGGAGGTACCATTGGAGTATTGTTGGGATTATCTGCCGGTTATGTCGGCGGTGTCTGGGATAGAATTGTTATGGCTCTGATTGATTTTCAGCAATCAATTCCCTTTACTTTGATTATTCTGTTAGGAGTTGTAGTGTTTGGAAGAAGTGTTCCGGTTTTGATGTGCTTTATCGGTATGGCAAAATGGGAATACTATGCAAAATTTATAAGAAGTTTAGTCTTAGGATTAAAAGAGAAGCAATTTATTGAAGCGGCAAGAACATATCATGCAGGAGCACTTAGGATAGTATTTAAATATATCTTTCCGAATGTACTTCCTTCACTGATTGTTTCGATAGCACTTTCTTTTCCTTCCGTGCTGATGTTGGAGTCTTCCTTATCATTTGTGGGAATTGGTGTAATGCCTCCTACAGCAACTTTAGGGCAGATGGTAGGCAGTGGAAAGAATTATTTAGTTACAAGCCCCTGGGTTGCATTGGCACCAGCGGTCGTAATTGTTGTTTTGTCTTACTGCGTTCAGCAAATTGGGGAATGGCTTAGAGATGAATTGGATGTTCGGTTACTGAAGGATTAGTTGAGAGAAAGGTATGGTTTTATATGGAAAGCGTATTAAAGGTACAGAATTTACAGATAGGTTTAAAGGAAAAGAAAGGGGTAGCATATCCGGTTAAGGATGTGTCCTTTGAGATAAAAAAAGGGGAGACCTATGCTTTGGTAGGAGAATCTGGAAGCGGAAAGTCTATGACTTCACTTTGCATTATGGGACTTTTACAGTCTTGGAACAGCTACAGAAATCCTGTAATTTCCGGAAGTATTGAGCTTAGAACTAAGGATGGAAAAGTGCAGGAATTGACTAAGCTCAGTGACAAGGAATATGACAAAATTAGAGGTAATGATATTGGAATTATTTTCCAGGAGCCGCTGACAGCATTAAATCCTGTAGTATCCGTTGGCAAGCAGATTGCAGAGGTAATTCTTGCCCACGAAAATGTCTCAAAGAAGGAAGCGGAAGAAAGAGCACTTGAATTAATGAAGCAGGTTGAAATTCCGAATGCAGAGAAGCGCTTTGGCTCATTTCCACACCAGTTTTCCGGTGGACAGTTACAGAGAATTGTAATTGCAATGGCAATTGCATGTAATCCGACCTGTTTAATTGCTGACGAGCCGACCACAGCACTTGATGTTACTATTCAGAAACAAATATTGACATTGTTGAAGAAGTTACAGAAAGAATATGGTATGGCAATTCTGATTATTACACATGACTTGGCAGTTGTATCAGAATTTGCAGATAAAGTTGCTGTTATGTATGCAGGTCATGTTATAGAAACCGGTAGCGTGAAGCAGATTTTTAATTACTCCAAGCATCCTTATACAGAAATGCTGATTAGTTCCATTCCGACATTGGATTCTGTTCCTGGAAGCAGACTGGTTACAAAAGAAGACTTCCTTAACGGAACATGTAGCTCATTTAGACGCTGGGTATTTGAGCCGAATCAGAAAACAAATAATGTGAAGAATATGGTAGAAGACGGACACTTTGTTTCCAGTATTTTCATGCAGGAGGTTGTTGCATGTTAGGAAATGTACTTGAAATTAAGGATTTGTGTGTAAGTTTTAATAACAAATCAAATCTTTTTAGTAAAGGCGAAGAAGGAAAGATTCATGCAGTGAAAAATGTCAGTCTTACGATAGGAAGAAATGAAATTCATGGCTTGGTAGGGGAATCTGGTTCTGGTAAGAGTACATTAGGAAGAAGTATTATGGGGCTTGCACCGGTTAGTTCGGGAACAATAAAATTTTCTTCTGCTGATGGTGAGATAAGAAATATTGTAGGCGGAAAAGATAAGAATCTAAGAATTCAAATGATTTTCCAGGACTCTAACAGTTCGTTGAATCCTAATATGAAAATCAAAACTATATTATCGGAACCCATAGTAATTAATAACATATTGGATAAGCAGGATATTCCTAACCGACTAAAAGAATTAATGGATATGGTTGGAATGCCAGAGGAATTTTTGGAAAGATATCCCCACCAGTTGTCGGGAGGTCAACGACAAAGAGTTGCCATCGCTCGTGCGATGACAACTAATCCGGAACTTATTATTGCAGATGAACCTACATCGGCTTTAGATGTATCCATTCAAGCCCAAATTTTGAATTTATTGCTTGATATTAAGGAAAAAAGCGGTGTATCCATATTATTTATATCACACAATCTTGCAGTGGTAAGACATATTTCAGATTATGTATCTGTCATGAAGATGGGTGAAATCGTGGAATCTGGAGAAACCGTAAAATTGTTTGCAAATCCACAGCATGAATATACGAAAAAATTATGGTCAGCTATTCCACACATATAAAAGAAAGAGGAAATGATGAAAACAGAAATAGTTGAGAAATATAGAGATGAAGAGAAACGGCAAGTTGAGCTTCAGTTGGTAATTAGTGGAACGTCAGAAAAAGAAGAAAATGGAAGAGTATGTTTGCAATCTCCACGGTATGCAGACCCTTTTGTATGTACAGAAGTTTGTGTAGAAAATTTGAAGTTAGGTGAAGAAATCGTAATAGATTTTCAATATCAAATTCAAATGGGTGGAAGATATGTTTTTTATGCATGGGTAAAAGGAAATGAACTGGCAACATTGAGCCGAAAGGTGGTTAATTTTAATGGTGCAGGTATGTATTCTGGAAATACTCATAGCCATTCAACATATAGTGACGGTAAGAGTACATTAGAAGAGAATAGAGCTGCTATGATGGAAAATGGTCATAGTTTTATTTATGCGACTGACCATAATACTACAGCTCATTTTGAAGAGTTAGAGGAATATCGTGCGAAAGGTGTAGAAGAAAATTTTTTACATATACCAGGATGGGAGTATACAACGAAATTCGGTCATTCCATTGCTTATAGAACAAATCATACATATAGTGTGGATAAGATTCCGGAGAGGGGGAATCTGGATGCATGGCAAGAATATGTAGATACCATGAATGCAGAGGGAGCAATTGTCTATTTTGCACATCCATATGAGGCACCCAAATATGAATTCGGAGAAAATGTTCTTAAAGAGATTAAGGGTATTGCAGGTGTTGAGGCATGGAATGGCTATAACTTTCACGCATTAGCATATCAAAACAGAAAGAATTTTGAGGTTTGGGATAAATTAAACCGAAAAGGTGACAGGCATTATATTGCGACTGCGGTTTCCGATGCACATACTAGAGATGGTCAAAGTAGTCCGTATATGAAAGGATATTTACCAGAACTGAGTAGAACTGCTGTAGAAGATATGCTTTGCAATGGCAATTTCTTCGGTTCCAATGGTCCCGAATTAGATTTTTGCATTGGAAATGCACATATGGGTGGGACTTGTCGTGTAGAGCAAGGTTCACATGGAAAAAATAAAAAAGCACTTATGACAGTGAATGCATTTGATCCATTAGGTGAAATAGAGTCTATTATTGTCTATAGGGGACTTGCAGATGGTGAATATTTGGAGAAACCAAATACTAAGAAAATATTTGAGTTTTATCCTATGGGAGATGTGGAAAAGCGTAATTTCTGTAAGAATATTATGATTGATATAAATCCCGGCGAATTTTATAGAATAGAAATGATAACAAGAATTGGAGTCGTAGCATATATGTCTAATCCGAACAAGGTTGAAAAAGGATTTGCATTTACGAATCCGATATGGATTGAAGGATAAAGAGGAGATTACAATATAATGAAAAAAATTGAAGCAGTTATTTTTGACTGGGCAGGAACTACAGTAGATTACGGATGTTTTGCACCGGTGAGTGCTTTTATTGAAGCTTTTAAGATGTATGGTATTGAGCCAACCATGAAGGAAGTAAGAGAGCCTATGGGAATGGCAAAAAGAGATCATGTTCGTACTATGCTGCAGATGGAGCGTATTTCTGCAGAATGGAAGAAGTTGTATAACAGAGATTTCAATGAAGATGATGTAGAAAAAATCTATATGGAAAGTGAACGCAAAATTTTTGCATTACTTCCCAATTATTGCGAACCAAAGCCCTATGTGTTGAATGAAATAAAGAAGCTTAGGGATAGAGGAATTAAGATTGGTTCCACTACAGGTTATACCGATGAAATGATGAGTATTGTTGTTCCGGGAGCAGCTAAAGCCGGATATAGTCCTGATTTATGGTTCAGTCCTGACTCCACAGACAAGCTGGGCAGACCGTATCCCTTCATGATTTATGAAAACATGAAGAAATTCAAGATAAAGTCTGTGGATAGTGTTATCAAAGTTGGAGATACCATAGCTGACATTATTGAAGGTGTAAATGCAGGTGTTATTGCGGTTGGTATTTTGGAGGGAAGCTCCTTGATGGGCTTTTCAGAGGAAGAATATAATGCTCTTAGCGTAGAGGAGCAGGAAGCTGAAAAGGAAAAGGCCAGAATGCAATATATCGCTAATGGTGCGAATTATGTAATTAACAATATGAGTGAGTTGTGTTCTGTTATTGATGAGATAGAAGCATGCTCGGTTAGTCAGTCTGGGAGATAAGCTATGAATCAAGAGATTACTGTAACAACAGAGATAAAGAATCAGCTAAGTGTTTTATGTGAAAAGCATGGAATTAAAAAAATATTACTGGTATGTGATTCAGCATTTTCATTTTTAAAGACAAAAGAGGAATATTTGAGCATCGATATTCCTTATGTGATTTTTAATGAATTTACCCCTAACCCTTTATATGAGGATGTGGTAAAAGGTGTAAATTGTTTCAAAAGGAATAACTGTGATGCTATTCTTGCGATTGGTGGTGGAAGTGCTATTGATGTAGCAAAATGCATTAAGCTTTATTCAACAATGGATGATTCAAAATTGTATTTGGAGCAGGAATATCTCGCAAATGATGTTGTGTTGATTGCGATTCCTACAACATCCGGTACAGGAAGTGAATCCACAAGATATGCTGTAATATATTATGAAGGGAAAAAACAATCGGTAACACATGAAAGTATTGTTCCGAGTTACGCACTGTTGGATTATCGCAATTTAACTACTTTGCCGCTATATCAGAAAAAATGCACTATGATGGATGCATTTTGCCAAAGCATTGAGTCATGGTGGTCAGTTAATTCGACTGAGGAAAGTAAGGCGTATTCCCAGAAAGCATTATCTATGATATTGGAAAATATGGATGCCTACATGGAGAATACTGACGAAGGTAATCAGAATATGCTGATTGCGGCAAATTATGCCGGAAGAGCAATCAATATTACCCAGACAACGGCTGCACATGCCATGAGTTATAAAATAACTTCACTTTATAAAGTTCCACATGGAAGAGCGGCCTTTATATGTTTACCTTATGTATGGGAGTATATGTGGAAATATGTTGAAGGTAATGATGAGATGAAGAATTTAAGAGAACTATTTACTTCAATCGCAAAAGCATTACATTGTGCAAGTGTTTCTGAGGCTATTGAGTTTATTCATGGATTAAATGATAAGTATTTTAAAAATGACACTGTAATATTTGAAAGGAAAGATATTGCTCTGTTAGCAGCATCAGTAAATCCTACACGATTAAAAAATAATCCAATAATACTTTCGGAAGAGACGTTGACAGAACTTTATAGTTCAATTGTAAAGAGTTATTCGTAATATTGTATTGTTGACAGAAGAGGAGTAGCTATGCTGGGTGCAGGCGACTCCTCTTTATTTGCAAGAATGGATTCAAGGGAAGGATAATCAGTTGGGTTATGTATAACATTCAGAAAAGGCTCAATTTAGCCATATATAAGGATACAATTAGCATGGCATGGCCAGCAATCGTGGAATCGTTTTTTGTGTCTTTTGCCGGATTAATTGATTCATTGATGGTTAGTTCTTTAGGTGCAAGTGCGGTGGCAGCAGTAGGGTTAACCACACAGCCCAAATTTGTTGGTTTCTCATTGTTTTTTGCAACTAATGTAGCAATTTCAGCACTTGTAGCGAGAAGATTGGGTGAGAAAAAACAGTGCGAAGCAAATAAGTTATTTATTACATCTATGCTCTTTATTGTGATAGTAGCAATAATACTTAGTATAGTCCTTGTGGTCTTTGCGGGGCCAATTATGGATTTTTGCGGTTCGACATTGGAAACACATGATAACGCAACGATATACTTCAAAATCATAATGAGCGGGATGATTTTTAATTGTATTCAAATGGGTATAAATGCAGCACAAAGAGGGGCAGGAAATACCAAAATAGCTATGCGTACAAATGTGATTTCTAATGTGATAAATATTGTTTTGAATTACCTGCTCATAGAAGGGCATTTGGGTTTCCCTGCATTAGGAATTGCTGGAGCGGCACTGGCAACAGTTCTAGGTACGGTAGTTTCTTGTATAATGAGTATCTGTTCGATGTTTCGTAAAGATAATTATATAAGTGTACAATATATTATTCGCAATAAGGTGCTTCCAAGTATATCCTCTTTTAATAACTTAGTTAAAGTCGGATATAGGTAAGCGCTCCATAGCAAGTACCTGTTTCTCCCCCTTGTTTTCTGCAATAATAGTCTCAAACTATACCGGGTCAAAAAAGTTAAGCCCTTAACTTTTTTGACTGACTATGGAGGATAGACTATGAGCAGTCAAACAAGTTTGATGGCCGAGCAGGTGCGGCTGCGGCAGTGGGCCGCACAAATACAGGAATGTAAAAACCGCCCGGCAGATATGAACATAGAAACCTGGTGCAGCCAGCATGGAATTACCAAAGCGAATTATTATTATCGCTTAAGGCGGGTTAGAAAAGCATGTATGGAGGCTTGTAATCCAGAGCTATCTTTTGTGGAACTTCCAATGCCATCAGAAACAATACTATCTTCAGCCGCCTGTGACGGAAAACCGGCAGCGATTCTTCGAAACACCAAAGGACTGGCGCTTGAAATTTATAACTATGCTTCCGCAGATATCATCCAAAGGATTCTGGAGGTGCTGGCTCATGCTGAATGATGCAGTCGGCTTAAAAAAGATATACCTCGCAGTGGGTTACACAGATCTGTGCAGAGGCATAGATGGCTTGGCAACGATGATCCGATTCCGATTTCAGCTTGATCCTTATGATAAAAACACGCTCTTTCTTTTCTGCGGAAAGAAAACAAATCGCATTAAGGGGCTTTTATGGGAAGGAGATGGTTTTTTACTTCTCTACAAAAGATTAGACAATGGTGCATTCAGCTGGCCGCGTTCTGTAGAAGAAGCTATGGAAATTTCATCCGAGCAGTATGCGATGCTGATGCAGGGTCTTGAAATCATACCGAAACATCCAATCAGACCGAATGATACTCCTAAAAGATTTATGTAGTGTTTGTGCATTATAGAGAAAAAAGTTCCCATGTTTTTCTGATAAGAAAAGGGGTATTTCTGTATTTACTGCACTTATCCACAGAATTCAGCTCTGGAAAATCGATTGGTACGATTTCCCAGAGAAAACTCATACCGGATTTGTGGATAGCAGTACAGAGTATCTGGAATTTCGGGAACATATCCCAGGTATTCTGTACTGTTATCCACCGTCATAATGACGAAAGGAAAAACAGCCGCCAGGTAGCAGAAACGGTGTAAAACTGTTATAATGGACTCATTAAGAGAAGGAGTTCCAGCCATGGCGATCAAGTACACAGAAGAACAATTAAACAGCGTTGACAAGTCTATGCTGATTCAGATGTTTTTGAACCAGCAGGAGCAGTTGGAAAAAGTCAGTGCCGATCTGCGCGCTCTCGATACCAGGATGCAGGCCATGATGGAACAGCTGATTCTGGCTAATAAAAACCGCTTTGGGCGTTCCACAGAAAAAATGGAGGACACCCAGCAAATGCGGTTTATCGAAGTGGATGGAATGCTTGCTTTTTTTAATGAATCGGAAGCTGTTTGTGATCTGAATGCCCAGGAACCAGAGACACTGGAAGCAGCTCCGGAACGCAGGAAGAAAGAAAAAGGCAAAAAGGCACAGGATATGTCTGAACTTCCCACAAACCGGATCGATCACTACATGACGGAAGAAGAATTAACAGCGGAATTCGGTAAAAACGGCTGGAAACAGCTTCCGGATGCCATTGCGCGCAGATATCGTTTCATTCCGGCAAAGGTTGAAGTGGATGAGCATCATATCGGCGTCTATGCGAGTAAAACGGATGGACACATGGTAAAGGCCAAACATCCAAAGGGCCTGCTCCATGGAAGTCCGGTTTCCGCTTCTCTTGCGGCAGCCATCATGAACGGAAAGTATGTAAATGCAGTCCCGCTTTACCGTCTGGAGCAGGAGTTCATTCGATATGGCCTTGCCATAACCAGGCAGAACATGGCGAATTGGATGATCCGGTTGGGGGAAGAATACCTTTCCGTTTTGTATGATCATCTGCATTTGCTGCTTTATAGCTGTCATGTGATCCAGGCGGATGAGACTCCGGTTCTTGTAAACCGGGATGGACGCAAAGCCGGTTCTAAAAGTTACATGTGGGTATATCGTTCCGGCCACATGTATCCGGAAAAGCAGATCATTCTTTATGAATACCAGCAGACCAGAAATGCTTCCCATCCAAGAGAATTCCTGAAGGATTATTCCGGGATCTGTGTGACAGATGGCTATCAGGTTTACCACACATTGGAAAAAGAGCGTGAAGATCTGATCATTGCCGGCTGCTGGGTTCATGCCCGCAGGCGATTTGATGAAGCACTCGCCGTGGTTCCGAAAGAAAGTCAGAAGGAATCCGCTTCATTTCTGATCATAAAACAGATCCAGGCAATCTACCGGGAGGAAGGAAAACTCAAAGAACTTTCATCAAAAGAAAGGCTTGTCCAGCGTCAGGTGGTTGTAAAACCATTGGTAGATGCTTTGTTTTTGTACCTGAAACAGCATAAGAATGAGGTTGGTACAGAAAAACTGAGAGAAGCTTTCACTTACATGTTGAATCAGGAGAAATACCTTCGAGTTTTCCTGAGCGATGGAGATGTTCCGATGGATAACAACGCATCAGAGCGTGCAATCCGAGGATTTTGTGTCGGCAAGAAAAACTGGCAGATGATCGATACGATCCATGGTGCGAAATCATCTGCCATCATTTACAGCATCGCAGAAACAGCAAAAGCGAATAATTGAAAGCCATACGAGTACTTTGAATATCTTCTGACAGAGATTCCGAAACACATGGATGATACAGACCGGTCCTTCTTAGATAGTCTGCTCCCATGGTCGGAAAAACTGCCAGAGAATATCCGCAAACCGAAGAAGTGATGAAGCGAAGCCGCGAAAGCGGCTTTTGACTGGCAAGGTACTTGCTATGGAGCGTTTACGGATATAGTGTGTTGTTTGAACAATTGCTTATGCGTATAGGGTTTGTAATGACGGCGCTCATGGCGGCTAAACAGGGAAATGACGCTATGGCAGCGCATCAGGTTGGAATGAATATAATTGCTCTTTCTTTTTCGTTTGGAGATGGGCTACAATCTACTGCGGTAGCACTTATTGGCCGTAGTCTTGGTGAAAAGAATGAAGGGAGAGCTAAAGAATATGGTCATACTTGCAAAGTAATAGGAAGTATTATTGCAGTTATTCTAGCGTTAATATACCTAATTGGTGCGCGCGGATTGTATAGTTTGTTTTTTGAAGAAGAGCATATCATAGATATTGGTGTAAAAATTATGTATGTAGTCATTTTTATTGTTTTTTTTCAAATTTCACAAGTTGTGTATATGGGGTGTTTACGTGGTGGAGGAGATACCGCTTACACAGCTGTGGCGTCCACAATTAGTGTTACTATTGTAAGAACAGTAGCATCCTATTTTTTTGGATACATATTAAATGGTGGAATTGTAGGCATTTGGGTAGGGTTTTTTGGAGATCAAATATCAAGGTATTTGTTTGCGTCGAAAAGATTTAGACAAGGAAAGTGGACAAAAATCAGAATTTGATTTTATAGTGTAGTTGATTTTGAATTTACAAAAAATAAAGCATAGTGGTGGGTAATGAAAACGAGTGACTGTATCGGGTCATTCGTTTTCTGATTTTTACAGATAAGTTGTAATGCGACAGTAAAATCGTTGCAAAGCAATCTGTTTTGAGGTGTGATGCGTTGCTATCATTTACTGTGAAAGCGAGGTTCAGACCATGAGAACAGAGAGAAAAGAACTTAATATACAGATTGGGAAGAGGTTGCAGACCGCCAGAGAAAACAATGGATATACACAGGAAGCCTTTGCAGAAGCACTTGATGTGGGTGTAGAGCATTATCGAAAGATAGAACTGGGTATGTATGGATTACAGAGAGAAAATATGTTGATTTTATATGAGAAGTATAAGATTGATCCGACTTATTTACTTACCGGCGAGAAGAACCATACATTTGATGTGGAAATGTTTTTAGCAAATTGTAGCAGGGAAGAACGAGATAAATTCATTGACCGTATGCTGGCATATATGCGAAAACTAATGATTAATTCACAATAGCAGCATCCTCCCAAGTTGTATATCAATGATATGCAGTAAAGGAGGATTTTGCATATGAGGATAGCAGTTTGTGATGATAATGCACAGGATATTGAAAGAATCAAGTGTTATACAATCAGAATGATAGAGTATGCGGTTGATTATGAGTTTTTTACAAAACCGGAAGAATTAGTAGCAACTTATATGAAGGCAGAACAGAAACCGGATATGTATATCTTGGATATTGAAATGCCGGGAATGGATGGTTTGGCTGTTGCAAAGAAGATCAGAACCTATGATTCCAAAGCATTAATTGTGTTCCTGACAAGTTATACAAAATATATGTCGGACGTATTCGAAGTTGTTACATTTGATTTTATTCCAAAGCCGATTACAGAAGAACGCTTACGTTTACTTTTTGTAAAGGCAGAGTCATATCTGAACATGACAAATCAAACCTTTTCATTTAGTTATCGGAGAAGCCGGTACAGTCTGAAGTTTGACGAAATTCTCTATCTGGAGAAGAAAGGTCGTCAGGCTATTATTCACACGAAAGATGATACATATCAAACGAATATGAATTTGAACGAGATATGGGAGAAGCTGGATGAGCAGTCGTTTGCTGCGATTCATGGTTCTTTTATTGTGAACCTAAGGTATATTAAAACATTTTCGGGAACGCAGGCTATTCTTACGGATGGAACAGAACTGACTATTTCCAGAGGTTATAAGAAGAGTCTGACTGAGAAGCATATTGCTTTTGTCCGGGGAGGCATGTGATATGGTTTTATATGGAATCAGGCTGTTAATCAATATTTTTGATTTATTCATATATCGTAGATTTTTAGAGGTATTCATTGGAAAGAGGAAGACCTCTGTTGAGTGTTCCATCTTTCTGCTGATTGTATGCGAAGTGGTTGGCAGTGCAGTAAATCAGCTAGGGATAAACTGGCTGAATTTTGTGACTATGCTGGCTATTTTGAGTGTTTACATCTGCCAGTATGAAGCGAAACTAAGGAGCAAGGTGATAACTGTATGTTTCTATATGGGATTGGTGGTAATTGCTGAACCCATAGGATACATAGTATATAGGATACTGGCAAGAGGAGTATTTGAAGATGATGTGGTAGGGTATTATTTTACAGTGTATATAATGGAGATTCTGCTATTGATAGTGGTAGAAATTTTTTGCAGAATAAAAGCGGGAAAGAGTATGAGAGTGTCTCTACTTCCCAAGGAATTAGCATATACACTGGCATTAATACCCTTTGCAAGTATTATATCATGTTTTCTTCTGGTAGAAATTGCAAGGGAAATTATTTCGACAGATACTTTGATTTTATGCATGTGTGTTATCTTCAGTATTATAGTAACAAATTATATTGTGTTCCTGATAGTCCATAAATACACAGGTATGGCAGAAAGACGTCTTGAAGAGGAAATGATTTATCAGGAGATTGCTTATAATGATGAATACTATCAGGATGTAGAAAAATATCAGGAACAGATTCAGGATATTAAGCATGACATGAAGAATAAACTGGCAGTGTTATATGATGGAGTGGAAAGAGGAGAGCGGGAGTTCGTCCGGGATACATTGGCAGAAATGTTAGGAGATATCCGGCTGGCAGAGGATATCATATACTCCGCTAATCCAATTTTAAATTCCTTACTTAAGGTAAAGGCTGTTAAGGCCAGAGAAAAAGGAATAGAGATGACTGTGAAAGTCCTTGTCCCCAAACGGATGTCTATAAATTCAGGGGATATGGGTGTTATCTATGGTAATTTAATTGATAATGCCATAGAAGCCTGTACGAGAGTGCCGGATGGGAAAAGATTTGTGGATATAGAAACAAAATATCAGGATGGGAAACTGCTGATAATGGTCTGCAATAGTAAGGACATGGAATCCAATCCGACTTTTGTTACAACCAAGGAGAACAAACGGAAGCATGGCAGGGGAACGAAGTGTGAGAAGAGTTGCAGAACAGTACGGAGGGAATCTTTTGTTAGAGGATGAAGGTGGTACATTTAAGGCCAGCTTGCTCCTTACAAATGTGGAGTGTCTGGAGTAAAGAGTGCAACTTATTACAGCTAACCTGCAACTTGTTACAGATAGGTTGATATTTAAGTGGAAATTGGTAAAGTGGAACCATCAAAAATAAGGAGGTTCCTACAGATGAAGAAAAGAAACTGGATGAACAAATTAAGTGGCAGAGCGATGAGTATGATGGCAGCGATGGCGCTGATGGTAACTGCAGCAAATGTAAATCAGTGCTGTATGTGGTTCTTAGGACAGGATGAAATGCCGAAGAACTCTGAAAAGTTAAGAAGGTTTTAGTACGATGTCCGGGTGGTTAAGCCGCCGGCTGGTTGAGCGGGGAATCATAAAAGAAGAGGAGCAGGAAATATATCAGTTTGGCATACGCAATGGTATGATTATTTTGCTGAATGTACTGACTGCATTCCTGATTGGACTTGTGACAGAGAAGTTGTTTGTTGTTGCAGTGTTTACTCTTTCCTTTATGGTTCTTCGAAGCTACACCGGAGGGTATCATTCAGACAGTCGCATATTCTGCTATGTCGGATCTAATCTGGTGCTGTTTATTCCGGTATATACAGAAATGCTGTTTGTACAGACTGACAATTATATTTTGATTATTCTTCTGGTTTTGGCAGTTGGTATCATTATGGTATGCAGCCCGATGCACAGTAAGAACAGAAAACTGGATGAGGCAGAACAGAAACACTTTGGCAGAAAAGCCAAGGTTATAACAGTTATGCAGCTTATAGTATTGGGAGTATTATGGTATATGGAGCAGGATGCATATGCTTATGCCATTTACTCCAGCATCTGCATTACAGCAGTTTTAATGATGCTTGGTAAAATGCAGTTATGGTTACAAGTACATATAGAATAATTTAGTCCCTTTCGGAAGAGCGATCCGAAGGGGATTTTTTGTGTATTTGAAAGGAAAAGAGATTCGTAGAAATCGTGAGAAAAATCATAGAATTTGCAACTTATTACAGATAAAAGAACACTTGTTACACATTTATTGAAAGACATTATCTCTACAGGTATAGTACCGCAAAAAGGGCTAGGGAGTAGAGAATATATTGGTGCTTGTAAATGGAAAGGCGCCTTGTGAGATTGTGAAAGGCGTATGTGAAGGGGTATTAAATATTTTTATAAAGTGGGTGCAGTTTTGCATGCTTTATTCGGCATGTGGATTGCACCCTATTTTTATGCCGATATGCAAGACCTCAAAAGCCAGAGGTCCACCCCGTGTCCTTCATTTCAAAAATTTTACGAAATGGAGGACACATGGATGTCAGAATGGATACGAATAAGAGTAAAGGATTTCTATAAGGACGCCATTGGAGAGACAGAATATACATATGTCACTAAGGAAGTTTATGAGGCGCTTACAGAAACATTCCGTAAGGAAGCACACGCACAGGAGATGCGTGATTTGAGACATGTAACCAAGGAGGGATATACAGAGGGAGAGACTGAAGATTTGGCATTTGATTCGGGAGAATCATTGGAGGATATGGTAATCCGGCAGATGGAGCTGGAAACTTTACAGAAAGCGATGCAGTCACTCACTGAAGTACAGAGAGAACGACTGCATCTTTATTTTTTCTCTGGTCTGACTTTCCGCCAGATTGGGGAGAAATTGGGAGTCAGCGATATGTCAGTTAGGGAGAGCATAGAGGCCTCTTTGAAAAAAATTAAAAAATTTTTTGATTAGTACCCTCTCAAATCGTGATTTTGTGTGAGTACCTTATGAGAGGAATTTTTTCGGGCAGATGGTCTCTCCCGGAAACCCTCTCGTGGTACTTTGACAAATGCCGGAGCGGATACCCTTGTATCTGATTCCGAGAGCAGCACAGAATCACGATGTGTTCTGCCAGCCATATCCAGCAGTCCAGATACATTAGCCATTTAAGGAGCCGTAACCGGGGCGCAATGACACTCCTGCAACATTCTGTATGTTGTAAAAAAGATCGCATCTAAGGAGCCGAGCGGGAAAACCGGGGTACAGCCTGTCTGTGGTGGGCAGGTGCGAAGAGGGAAATGGCCTATAATGATACTCCTTGAGATTAGCCAGCACGCAGTGGTGGAGGTGAGATTCCTGTGATGTCTGTCTGCCGTTTATGGCAGGAACCGCAGACAGTCTGGATTGACTGCCCAAGGGACACCCTTTGAGGGAAGAACACTGGCACAGTGTTCTTCGGCATGAAACATAGAATTACTTGCGTTCCGTACTTTGGAACGCTAGAAATTCTTTTCATGCTTCTTAAGTCTTTGCGGCGTTCCGGCTCCGGGAAGTGGTGTCGAATAGGAGCAAATCACTTATAAGAAGTGAAGGATTATGGCAGTGAGACTAAATCACAGAATCCATGCGGCAGAGGGGTAGAAAACTTCTGCCGCATTCTTGTGTGTTTTAGCAGCACAGAAATTAAGGAAGCGTGAAACGGAGGAAGAAATCATGGCAGAGAAAGAAAAAAGCATGGTAGAAAAGATTCTGGATACAGAAAGAGCTGGATATGCCTATTTTTATCCAAGTGACGGAGGAAACCGACAGGAGTTTTTTATTTCCACAACACCAGAAAATATGGCAAATTTTCTTGGCAGTCATTTTTATGATGCTGAGAAGATGATAATAACCGACATGGTTGACCGTCTAATTTTGGATACCTATGGTGGCTTTATCAATACCTGCCCGGATCAGAAGTTGTGTGCAGAAATCATTCCTTATCTGGCACCGATTCAGATGGGAGAGAAGGAAGCCGGGGAAATCTTAATGGTAACCAGAGAAGAATCAGATATGTACTTTGCTGCAGAGGACCAAGCAGTCACGATGGCAGAGTGTCAGATGATGTAAGTGTGTTTCTTTGGGGGATAAATTTAGTTTGTCTAAAATTTGGAGGAAAAGAAAAGTGATGAAAGTAGTAATTATTGTAGTATGTGCAACAGGTGTGATTCTGGTAGTGACTGCCTGCATGGCAATAAAAACCGTCAGTTTATATGAGTTGGATTAGGAGCAGCTTATGAAGAAGGAATCCAATGAAGTCATGTACAAGTTGGCAGAATTGTTGCTTAAAAAGATGCAGGAAAGCGGTCTTATAAGCGAGGAAGAAAGGGAAAAAATCGCAGTTTTGAACATGGAAACATTTTCTCCGGAACTTGCAAAAGTATATCTGTAAAAACGCTAGATATAATGAAAAAAGTGTGGTAGTGTATGTTGCTAACAGGGGAGAAATTCCCTAAAAATGAAGGAAAGGAGAACCTAAATGGCTAAAAAAGTAACGGTCATAAATGCGATTTCCGAAAGTAAATGTACACAGCCACAGCAGAGGTTAAAGGTGTGCGCCTATGCCAGAGTCAGTACCGGCTCAAGGGCGCAGGCAGAATCCTATGCCACACAGGTGGAGTATTACACGGAAAAAATAGAGAATAATCCGCTCTGGGAGTTTGCAGGCGTGTATGCGGATGAGGGAATCACCGGAACCAAGGTAAAGGGCAGGGATGATTTCAAGGCAATGGTAGCCGCCTGTGAAGAGGGAGATATCGACCTGATCCTGACCAAGTCCATAACGAGATTTGCCAGAAATACGGTGGAATGCATACAAACCATCCGAAAATTAAAGGCAATCGGTGTGGGGATTTATTTTGAAAAAGAGAATATAAACACATTAACCGAAGCCAGTGAACTGATGCTGACAATACTGGCATCCGTAGCACAGGGAGAATCGGAAGATTTCTCCGGCAATAACAGATGGGCAATTATCAACCGATTCGAGAATGGAACCTTTATCGTGGGAACCCCGGCATACGGATACCGGAAGGATGAGGATGGAAACCTTATCATAGAGGAAACTGAGGCAGAGGTGGTAAGGTGGATTTTTGAAAGCTACCTTAACGGAATGGGAGCCTATGTGATAGCCAAAATGCTGAATGACCACCAAATACCGACCATTCGGGCAAGTGAAAAATGGCAGGACAGTGTAGTCAAAAATATTTTAACAAATCCGGTGTATGAGGGGGATGCCCTGCACCAGAGAACCTACACCGAAAAGCAGCTCCCATTTACCAGAAAGGTAAACTATGGGCAAATGAATATGTATCTGACCAAGGATGCCCATCCACCCATCATAACCCATGAGGAAGCAGAGGCGGTACGGAGTATCATGGAGTACCGGAGCAGGACGCTGAACATGGATGGGAAAAGAAGTCAGAGCAGATACATTTTCTCAAGCAGAATTATCTGTGGGGATTGTGGCAGTCACTTCCGCAGACAGAAAATATACATTGGAAAACCGTATGAGAAAATCATCTGGACATGCCATAAACATGTGGAAGATAAGGAATACTGCCACATGAAAGCTATCAGAGAGGATGTGCTACAGCAGGCATTTATAGATATGTGGAATAAGCTGTACACCAATCAGGGAATCGTACTGGAACCCCTGCTGAAAGCCTTAACGGAGCTGGCAGCAAGTAAGCCGGATACCGAAGAAATCGAAAAACTGGATAATGAGATACACTCCTTAAGTGAGCAGAGCCGAATCCTGAATCAAGTAATGAAGAAGGGATATATGGACTCTGCTCTTTTTATGGAGAAAAATAATCTACTGGCTCACAGGCTGACGGAATGCAGGCGAAGGAAAACGCTCCTTGCAAGAAAGCATAAGCGGACCAAGGAGATTGTGAGGACGGAGCAGCTTATCGGACTTTTAAAGCAAGAAAGATACCAGAGGGAGTTCAAGGAAGAATTGTTTGACATGGCAGTAAAGGAGATTCGCATATCCCTGGACCATGAAATCAGTTTCTGCCTGAAAAACGGTCTGGTGCTGACGGAAAAGGAAGGGGGGCAGTGAGGATGCAGTGGCATACACCAATCGGGTATAAGGTTCTGGATGGAAAGATAGTGGTTTACGAGGAACACAGAAAACTCGTGGAACAGATTTTCAGAGATTATGACAGCGGAATCTCAGCTCTGCGGATAGCAAAGGACTTGAAAGATAGAGGTATTAAAAATGCCCATGACAGAGTGGGTTGGTCTCATGCTTCCATAGGCAGGATACTGGAGAATTATAACTACCTTGGAACGGAAGATTATGAGCAGATTATAGATAAGGAACTGTTTGAGAGGGTACAGAAAAGACGGGAGCAGGTAAGGATTGAGGGGAGCCGTGGAAAACACAGACCGAACAAAAGGGAAAGGCTCATATTCAGCGGAGTGCTGATATGCGCAGAATGCGGATGCCCCTACAGCCATATACAGACGAGCCATAAAAAGGAACGGTATGGAGTGCCTAAATGGAAATGTAAAAATTATGTTTATCAGAACAGGGTATCCTGTGGTGGCGGTTTCATATCGGACAGGCAGGTGAAAGAGGTATGTACCATAGCCATAAATAAGCTGATACAGAATCCCGGATTAACAGAGAAATATGAAATGAAGGAACAGCAGGTTAGTCCCGAATACCGCAGAATTACACGGGACATAGAAGAATCGGAAGATATGGGAGCCGATGAGATGATGGCACTTTTATTCAGACAGGCTTCGGAGCGTTATAAAACACTGGAGGTCAGGGATGAAGATATTAAGACAGAAGAAATGAGAGAGGTGCTTGACGGAATAGTCGAAATAGAAACATTCGATGAGGAACTGTACCGGAAACTGATAAAGCAGATTGTGGTGCATAAGGACGATTCCGTAAGAGTGATTTTTCCTAACAATAACAGTATAGAGATAGGCTACCAGGATTTATAGGAGCCGGAAAGGAGCAGATATGTCACAGACAGCGGTAAAGAAGAAAGTATCCATGATACCTGCAAAACCGCAGTATGACAGGAGTATCAAGCTGTCAGAGAAAAAACTGCGGGTAGCGGCCTACTGCCGAGTCAGCACCGAACTTGAGGAGCAGGAGAGCAGCTACGAGGCGCAGGTGGAATACTACACACGAAAAATACAGGAAACAGACAACTGGAAAATGGCTGGGATTTATGCCGATGACGGAAAGAGTGCAACCAACACCAAGAAACGTGACGATTTCAATGCCATGATAAAGGATGCACTGGACGGAAAAATCGACATGATACTGACAAAGTCGGTAAGCCGATTCGCCAGAAATACGGTAGACTCCCTATTGACCATCAGAAAACTGAAGGAAAAGAATGTGGCGGTGGTTTTTGAGAAAGAGGGTGTCAACACCTTGGATGGAACCGGAGAAATCCTGATTACCATCCTAAGCAGTCTGGCACAGGAAGAAAGCCGCAACATCAGCGAAAATACCAGATGGGGTGTGATCCGAAGGTTTGAAAATGGAAAGATGATAGTCAACCACAACAAATTCATGGGTTACACCAAAAATGAAAATGGCGATCTGGTCATCGTACCAGAGGAGGCAGAAATCGTGCGGTTGATTTTCCACCTTTATCTGGAGGGCTACAGTGCCAAAAAGATAAGCCAGTACCTAGAGGAGAATGGCATAAAAACTGCCACAGGACAAGATAAATGGTATGACTCGGTAATTTTCAAAATGCTCCGGAATGAAAAATATATGGGAGATGCCCTGCTGCAGAAGACCTACACGGTGGATTTCATGACCAAGAAAAAGGTCATCAATAAGGGAATCGTGCCACAGTATTATGTGGAAGATGATCATGAGCCAATCATACCCAAAGAATTATTTTACCGAGTGCAGGAAGAACTGGCAAGGCGTGCATCCATGAATAAATCAGCAGTCACGCGCAAGAAGAACCAGAAAAGTAAATTTTCCTCAGAATATGCCCTCACCGGTTTACTACTCTGCGGAGACTGCGGACAGGAATACAGAAGAGTCACATGGTCCAGAAATGGCAAAAAGAAGATTGTGTGGAGGTGCAGCAACCGACTGACAAACGGAACCAAGAACTGCAAGAAATCCGAGACACTGGAAGAGGGTGCTTTAAACAGAGCGGTCATGGAGGCCATAAACAGAATTACCAGAGGTGACGGAGATTTTGTAGGAGCCTTTAGACAGAATGTCATCCGGGTAATCGGAAGCTACGGTGGGGAGCAGGAGCCGGATGAATACGATGAAAGAATCAAAGAAAAAGAAGAAGAGATGGTGTCTCTGATTGCAGAGAATGCAAGGGTAGGCTCTTACACTGATGAATTCGATGAGAGATACCGCAGGATTGCAGAAGAAATCACCACTTTAAAAGAGGAGCAGATAGAGGTCAGACGGAAGAAAAAACTGGCGGACAGTTATGAACAGCGGTTGAAAGATATGGACAGTTTCCTAGAGAAACAGACCTGCCAGATACCGGAATTTGATAATGACCTTGTAAGAAGGCTGATAGCAAGCATCAAGGTAGTCTCTGCCGAGAAGCTGATTATCCAGTTCCAGTCGGGAATCGTCATGGAACAGGAAATCAGATACGAGTAAGTGACAGGCAGGGATGACAACTGAATAGGGAAACGGAATTCCTGCCTGAATTTATGGTAAGAATAAAATGCCCGATGGGTTCGGGCGTTTTATTGTTGGCGTAAACAAGGCAATGGAATAATTGTAAGTATTATGATATAATTTTTTACATAATAAATGTGTAAAATTAGGAAATAAAATGGATTTTGAGAGGTTATGATGGGTAAGCAACTAGTAGAGACGCTGACAGATGCAGCAGTTATGGATGCTTCACATATTTCGAGTGCGATAGAATTGGATGGATATTATGGTGTATATGAAACTATGACGGAGTACCTTAATGAATATATAGATGGATTTTATAAATCAAGTAAAGATAGTCTTTTACACAGATATATAAGAACACATTTAGTAGATGGACTTTTATATGAAGCTGTAATAGAGAATACACCAGAAGAGTATGTGTTGTGTGAACACAATGAAGCGCTGTTTAATCTTTTTGGATATACATTTACAGATGTTGGAGATTTGCCACCAGAATACCCGGAATATGATGAGGAGTATTTTGATGAGTGGAAAGAATTCGCTGAAAAAGTGAATGATTTTTATTGCGATAATATCAATGAGCACTGGGCAGAACATGTATTTTATGTCCTTTTTACTAATAAAGATTTTCTGTTTAGATTTAATACAGAAGTTGCAAAAGTAGTTAAAGAACTGAAAAAAACAGATTATCCGGATATGCTTAAGAGTGACGGTGTAATAAAAAGAAGAAGTTTTCCAGTATGGTTACAAAAAGCTGTAAAAATGAGAGATAGGAACCGATGTCAGTTATGTGGAAAAGATTTGTCTGGAACCTTTAATTTGTCAGATGAGAATTTCGATCATATGGTGCCATTGGAAGATGGAGGAACGAATGATCCTTGTAATATACAATTGACATGTGAGCATTGTAATAAATCTAAGGGTGCAAGAAGCAGAGATTATAAAAATATTATAATTCCTTTTTGGTAATGCATATGTATGAAAGGGAAATTATCCCGTAGGAGGTGCTATGGAGGAATCAGTAATTAATAAATTATTTGAGTATTACGACAATGTATTTTTCGAGGAAAAAGTCGAAGTGGATCAGCGTGGATATATGGGGACTCATTATGATGGATTAAATTTAGATTATTATTTGGAGAATTCCGTTCTAGGAATTGATTATTTATCCATCGAAGATTATTTTGAAACCGTAGCAAATGTAAAATATGTTAAAACACAAAGTCTTTTCAGTCAATATTCAAACAAAAGCTTGGAAATTAAGCAAAAAGTAATTGGAGCCATTTTGACATTAGTTAATAGTTCATCATATCGGAAAGAAATGAAAAAGACTATTATGGACAAGTCCAAGGCTTTCCTAAAGCGATTTGGGTTGGAATTGGAAGATGCAGCAGGGGTTATACAGATAAAGAATGACTATAAACTGTTTGAAGGAAGTTATTGTGAAATCTTTCTGTTTAATGAACAGATTTATAAAAAGCAACTTAAGTCACAGTATAGAACAGAAGAAGCATGGAAGAAAAGGTTTAAATACGAGTATGAGAATATGCTTAGATTAGCCAAATCTCCATATGTTCTGAAGGTTTTTAATTA
>OLFX01001337.1_pt1 | contig 28863 bp, 16 predicted proteins | sample 1605091 | NCBI WGS metagenome assembly OLFX01 (sample SAMEA3888906, study PRJEB22519) | human gut metagenome | biome: human gut; feature: human-associated habitat; material: faeces | place: Denmark | collected 2012 | reverse complement strand
CCCGGATTCCGGAAGACTATCCGGTAGAAGCGATCGACAAACTGGAGAACAATATCGGTCTGGATAACCTGACTCCCCTTCCTGCAATACAAGTAGAAGAAGAAGATACGGCTTCGATCATCTATACGTCAGGAACTACAGGTTTTTCCAAAGGGGTGGAATTAACTCACCGTAATCTGGTCTGGAATGCGCGGCAATGTGCTACGATCCAACCTGTAAGTATCCAAGACCGTTTTCTCAGCATTTTACCTTTGGCCCATACCTACGAAAATACCCTGGGCCTGTTACTACCGGTGATGTTCGGAGCTCAGATTTATTATCTGGACCGTGTACCGACACCTAAATTATTGGTACCTGCCATGCAGAAGATAAGGCCTACGGTTATGTTATCCGTACCTTTGATCATCGAAAAAATATATAAAACCCAGGTATTGCCTAAATTTACTTCGTCTGCCTTGATGAAGACCTTATACAATTTCGGGCCTACCCGGAAATTATTCAATCGGCTGGCCGGAAAAAAACTGATGCAGACTTTCGGGGGAAAAATCGTTTTCTTCGGTATCGGTGGTTCGAAAATAGATCCTGTAGTAGAACGTTTTCTCAGAGAGGCTAAATTCCCTTATGCCATCGGTTATGGTTTGACAGAGACTTCTCCGATGTCCGCAGGTTCTGCTCCCCGGGGAACCTTCTTACAGGGCGTAGGTCCTGCCATGGAAGGGGTGCAAATCAAAATCAACGAACCGGATAAAACCGGCCAGGGAGAGATCTGGATCAAAGGTCCCCATGTTATGAAAGGCTATTATAAAAAACCGGAATTAACTCAGGAAGTATTCAGCGAAGACGGCTGGTTTAAGACCGGAGATTTGGGTTCTTTCGACCGCAAAGGGCGGCTTTCGATCCGCGGACGAATCAAAACCATGATATTAGGTTCTTCCGGTGAAAACATCTATCCCGAAGAAATCGAATCGATCATCAATAATTTCCGTTTTGTCAATGAATCGCTGGTTGTAGAATCCAAAGGGAAATTAGTGGCTATGGTACATTTCAATATGGAAGAACTGGAAAAACAAGTCCAAAAAATAAAAAGCCAGGCCGGAAATTACAAAACCGCTATCAATGACTATATAGAAGAGCAGAAAAAAGAATTATTCGAATATGTAAATTCAAGGGTAAACAATTTTTCCAAGCTTCAATTAGTGCTGGTACAGCATGAACCCTTTGAAAAAACACCGACACATAAGATTAAACGTTTCCTCTACAATAACATCAATATCAAGTAAGGGTTTACGGTTAAAACAGTAATAACGGTGACAGCAGTTAAAACGGTTTAAGACTGTATTGTCACCGTTTCCTTTTGATTAATTTTGGGGGTTATTATTCATTCGGCTAAATACAAACTTAATCTAAAAAACGATCTATGAATCTTACATTCAAACTGGCATTAGTTTTTTTTCTATTGCTTACCTTATCTTGTAAAGAGCAGCATTTATTCTCGGATCAATCGGAATTGGCAACAGTGACCCGTGATTTCGAAGACAAACAAAAAGCCCTCCCCCACGGGGACCTGTTCCGGATATTTACGACCTCATTGACTACCGAAGAACGTGAAGCCCTGATGTTTCTCTATGCCTACATGCCCATCGGAGATATCACCGACTATAGCGGGGATTATTATCTGATGAACGTCAGATATGCATTGAAAACCAGACAGGAAATGCCTTGGGGTTGCCGGATTCCTGAACGGGAATTCCGCCACTTTGTTTTACCGGTGCGGGTCAATAACGAAAACCTGGACGAATCGCGGAAAGTATTTTACGAGGAATTGAAAGAGCGGGTAAAAAATCTTTCACTTTACGATGCGATACTCGAAGTCAACCACTGGTGTCACGAGAAAGTGATCTATACTCCTTCTGATTCCCGCACCAGTTCGCCCTTAGCATCGGTTAAAACCGCTTATGGACGTTGTGGTGAAGAATCGACCTTTCTGGTTGCCGCTCTCCGTTCTGTAGGAATCCCGGCACGTCAGGTTTATACTCCCCGCTGGGCGCATACCGACGATAACCATGCCTGGGTAGAAGCCTGGGTAGACGGGCAATGGCATTTTCTGGGAGCTTGCGAACCGGAACCGGTATTGGATTTAGGCTGGTTCAATGCACCGGCGAGCCGGGGGATGCTGATGCACACCAAAGTATTCGGTCGCTACAACGGCCCGGAAGAAGTCATGAGTCGAACCTCCGGTTATACCGAAATCAATGTTATCGGCAATTATGCCCCGACGACACAGGCAACAGTTACCGTCACAACGCCGGATAACCAACCGGTAAAAAATGCACAAGTCGATTTTAAACTATATAATTACGCAGAGTTTTACACCGTAGCATCTAAAACGACAAATGACCAAGGCAAAGCCTCTTTATCAGCCGGAAAAGGAGATATGCTGGTCTGGGCTACCGACGGCGAACGATTCGGATACGGCAAACTCTCTTTTGCAAAAGATGCTGCAATCACCATCATCCTGGATAAACAAGCCGGGGAGGTAAGTACCCTAGCACTCGACATCGTACCTCCGGCCGAGCATGTCAACCCGGTTACCGTTACCCCGGAACAACGGGCAGAGAACACCCGCCGGATGGCAATGGAAGATTCGATCCGCAATGCCTATACAGCCACTTTTATAAATGCCGGACAAGCTGACGACATCGCCGACGAGTTAGGTTTACCTTCAGCCCCTTTGACGAAACTTCTTATTGCCAGCCGGGGTAACCACGACCAGATACTCGGTTTCCTGCGCCATACACCGAAAGCTCAGCGAGTTCAGGCGTTGCAATTATTGCAAGTGATTTCTGACAAAGACCTGCGTGATACTCCCGAAGCCGTACTCAAAGACCACCTGCAACACACGCCGGTATCTGAAAATCCCTTATTCGACGCGTATATCCTGAATCCACGAATAGCCAATGAAATGCTTACAGCCTATAAAGACTTTTTTCAAAAAGCGATATCTCCCGGGTTAGCCGAAAAAATCAGGGAAAACCCTTCCTTCTGGACCCAATGGTGTATTAAAAATATTTCAATCCGGGACGAACTGAATCCGCAGCATATTCCGATGATGCCTCAAGGAGTCTGGAATTCCCGGATTGCCGACCAGCATTCCAGAGCTATTTTTTATGTAGCAGTTTTGAGGAGTCTGGGTATAGCCTCACGTATCGACGAAGTAACCGGTAAAACCCAATATGCCGGAACCGACAGTAAATGGCAGGACGTCGATTTCACTGCCACAACCGAAGCAAATATTCCACAAGGGAAATTGGTTGCCACTTACAAGCCTGTAAAAGCACTCACCAATCCCTTATATTATTCTCATTTCACCCTTTCGAAATATCATAACGGAACATTTCAACTATTGACTTTTCCCGAAGACAACAGTAGTAATTGGGAGAACCTCTTAAAGCACCCGATGTCCCTGGACACCGGATACTATATGCTGGTTACCGGTACCCGATTAGCCAGCGGCGGTGTACTGAGTAATACGACATTTTTCAATATCGAAGAAGGAAAAACGACCACAACCGAACTCATCATGCGGGAAAATCCGGATGAAGTGAAAGTGATCGGCAGTTTGAATTCGGAAGCTTTCTTCCTTCCGGCAAATAGCTCTACCCCTCAGAGTATCCTGCAAACCACCGGACGCGGATATTTCATTATCGGTATACTAGGGGCCGGTCAGGAACCGACGAACCACGCCTTACGGGATATAGCGGCTTTAAAACAGGATTTCGAGACATGGGGACGAGGCATGGTATTGCTTTTCCCGGATGAAAAACAGTTAAAAAGTTTTCATCCCACAGAATTTCCGAATCTCCCCGGTACTATTACTTTAGGAGTAGACCAAAATCAGACGATACAAAAAATGATTCAGGAAAATATGAAACTATCGCATGACAATCTGCCGATTTTCGTCATCGCCGATACGTTCAACCGGATCGTTTTTATCTCCCAAGGCTATACAATCGGATTAGGAGAACAATTGATGAAAACGATACATAAATTATAGTTAAAACACAGGTTTATATTTTTCTTTCTATTCGATTCCGGGTTTTATACCGTCAGACCGGTTCGCCTGGAACGATCCGGTAAGGCCTTCCTTCACTGACCGGCGGAACTCCTCGCAAACTCGTCAGACACCATCGGTCGGACATTCGGAAAACCTAACCGGATCCTCGTTCCTGCTCCAATGGTCTTCCGGCATAAAACCCTTCATCTAACGGCAGAGCAAACCGGCAAAGAAAGGAGAAGAAAAAGATTAGCTTTCCATGCAGTGATAACGGGAGTCGGAGGTGTTCGTGTTCGGGGACCATTGGAGCTCTGGCGAGTGTCGTCTTGCTTTTTCTGAACGCCCGACCGGTGGTGTCTGACGGAAACGTAACGTAAAGTTTTTTGCGAAGTGAGGAGTTCCGCCGGTCAGTGAAAGAAAAAGCCAGATGACCGACAGAAGCGACCGGTCTCCGAACACGAACACCTCCGACGAATAAGTAACGAACCTACATTATCTCAGGCCTTCAAGTCGTCAGTACTCCAGCCTCCGGATCACCTCCTCCACCTTCTCGCTACTACTTACCTCACGTCCGTACTCATCCACTTGCACCGTACCTCCCATTGAAACGGCCGGATTGCGATAAACCATATCGCTCCCGAGGCGGATACGGGCAGAAAGATGGAATTCGAAGGCACCGGTGCTTTCGGCAATCTTCCGCACATTAGCCGCATTGACCCCACACCCGGGCATAATAATTACGTTCCGGGCCCGGGCCACCAATTCTTTCAGTAAAGGCAGGCCGGTTTCAGCAGAATTACTTTGTCCGGAAGTCAGAATTCGTGCACACCCGAGCTTTTCGATCGTCTGCAAAGCCTGAAAAGGATCACGGCACATATCGAAAGCCCGGTGAAAAGTCACCGACATTTCTCCGCAAGCAGCCATTAATTTTCTCATAACGCCTTCGTCCACTTCTCCTTCACGGGTCAAACAACCGAAAACGACTCCATCGACCCCCAGTTTTCGTGCCATTTCTATATCCCTGTACATCACTTCAAGTTCATCCTCCCGGTATAGGAAATCGCCCCCTCGTGGACGCACGATCACATGCATCCCTGCAGGCATCAACTCTCTTACTAAACAAATCTCACCATACGAAGGAGTCGTTCCTCCCTCCGGCATTCCGGCACAAAGCTCTATCCGATCCGCCCCACCTGCAAGAGCAGCTCTCACACTCTCCACAGAATTAGTACAAACCTCTATTTTAAAATCCTGACGTCGCATACAACTATCTGTCTATTATTTTATGGTCAATTCGATCACGTAATCCAGCTCGGCAGGCACTTCAGCCAACTCCAAAACTACCCCATTCTTATCTTGTGAGAACTTCACCGGTTTCCGGTCTTTAAATACGACAGCACTTTTCACTTTCCCTGTCGTCAAAGGCAAAAACAATCCTTTATCAGGCAAATTCAGAATATGTACATACAGCTTATCTCCTTTGCGGGTTGTTACCCCCCAATCTCTGGGACTGATATCTCCCCCCCGTGTTCCATAAATCGTCTCTCCATATTGCTTCGTCCACTCTCCGATTGCTTTCAGTCTTTCGAGTGCAGCAGCAGGCAATTCCCCGTTAGGCTGCGGTCCGATATTCATCAGGAGGTTTGCATTTCTACCGGCAGCTTTCACCAGATAATGGATCAAGGTTTTCACCGATTTATAATTCTGGTCTACAATTTTATACCCCCACATGCCATTCATCGTCTCGCAAGTCTCTAACGGCAAACGGCTGATGTCCTGTCCGGACAATCCGGCATTATTCTCTCCGGGCAAATCCCGTTCAAAAATCTGAATATCTTCACCGGCAAAAGGTACCTGGTGATGGTTATTACCGATCAGACAAGCCGGTTGTAACCGATGGATCATGGCATATTGCTCAGGCAACTGCCAATCGAATCCGGGATCCTGATCATGGTCCCACCAACCGTCGAACCATATGGCACCGATCGGTCCGTAATTGGTCAGTAACTCAGTAATCTGATCGTTCATAAACTGATAATACGTTTTCCATTCTCCATGGGTCGTACGTCCCGTACCACGTCCGGTCCGCCCCAACGGATAATAATCGTCCCGGTCCCAATCCAGATGAGAATAATAAAGATGCAATTTTATCCCTTGTTTATGACATTCTTCTGCCAATTCCTTCAAAACATCCCTGCCGAAAGGTGTCGCCTTGACGATGTTATAATCCGTAAACCGGGAATCGAACATAGAAAACCCCTCATGATGCCGGGTAGTAAAACAAATATATTTCGCACCGGCCGCTTTTATTGCAGCCACCCATTCAGCCGCATCGAAACGGGAAGGATAAAAAGCAGAAGCCAACTTGCGATATTCCATGTGGTCCAGGTTCTGGTTCGTCATCACCCATTCTCCCTGAGCCAACATACTATACAACCCCCAATGTAAAAAAATACCGAATTTACTATCCTGAAATTCTTTCCGGGCTTCCAGATTTTCAGGAGACGGTACATAAGCATCCTGAGCCTTTCCACCCAAACAGAGCAGAAGTAATCCTAATACAACAAATCTTTTTTTCATAATTATGGTTATTTACTTAATTCTAAAATCCAGCATCGTCTTTCCATCCAATGTCATTTGCACTTTATCGCCCGGTCTGAGTCCCCGGAAACGGAAGGGGTGTCCGCAAAACAGATAATCACCGATTTTCAACGTATGAAACTCAGACGCAAAAGCAACCAATTTTTCAATGCCCACCGGTAAATGCTGTTTATTCCCGGAAGTAACGACTTCACCGTTCACCTTCATTTCATAGTTTGCCTCTCTGGTTTCCTCTATACCCATCAAAGCACTGATAACACAAGAGCTGTCAAAAGAGGCTGCCATGATCCCGGGTAATTTTTTTGCAATCAGCTGTTCCTCCAGCGAATCGGCATAAAACCGGACTCCGACTCCGATCTCTTTAAAATAACGGCCGGCAAACCGTTCTCCCACACTTTTTCCCAACTTACAAATTCTGACAACCAACTGAGGCACACCGCTCACCTGTTGTGTATAATCCGGTATATAAAAATCCCCGTTATTCCTTAACAGCACATCATCCCCCACCGGTACGACAGCCACCTCTCCGGCGTCGTTATATTCTGCACACAGTATTTTCATACTTCAATCTTATAAATCAAACTACCGGCTTCCCGTTTAGGTACATGATGGACACCATCAGCATCCCTCCAATACCGATAATCCTCCCCTTTCATTTGTTCCAGCACCACCTTTTCTTTCGGTTTTCCCAAAGCAATCACGTAGTTGATTTTCAGCTCTTCGGGTAAGTGAAACAGACGACGTAAATCTTCATTCCGGAAAGCCTTGATTATACATCCTCCCCACCCCTTTTCTACCGCTCCCAATAAAATCGTCTGGGCCTGAATACCGTCATCACACAAACAATTTTCAACAATCCGGGTATCTAACAACTGGATCAGGTAAGCAGCCGGACGTTCTCCTTCTTCAGGTCCGTCCCAATCTTTCAGATATCCCGCCCAAGCCAGCTGTGGAAAAACCTCCGCACACTTTTCCTCCTCATGAACAATTACATATTTCAAGGCTTGTGCATTCCGGGCGGAAGCACACAAACAAGTCAAACCGACCAATTCTGTCAATTCTTCCTCTGAAATCCGTACCTCTTGCTCAAACCGCCGATAACTACGATTTCTCAATAATAAATCTTTCAACATATCTATTTACTTTCAGGTTTATCCTATTTTCGCTGTTTTAATCATTATAAATTGTAAATTTGCCGATACCAGTAGTCCCTACTGACTATTCAACAAAAATAACAACAAAATACAATAAGCCCAAATAACTCTTTAACTTTTAATTCGATATATGGCTTCTTTTCTTCAGTTACTGGCAAAGGATATTATCCGGAAATACGGTACGGATTTCGCCGATCTGACTATTATTTTTCCTAATAAAAGAGCCGGTCTCTTTTTGGCCGAAGAACTCTCCCGCCAAATCGACCGTCCGGTGTGGATGCCGGAGATCCTGACCTTGACAGAATACATCGAAAAGCATTCGGGACTGAAAAAAGCCGAAACACTTTCTTTAATTATCAAACTCTACAAATCTTATACGGCCGTATCGGGCTCTTCCGAGAAATTCGAAGATTTCTATTTTTGGGGAAATATGCTACTGGCTGATTTCGACGATATCGACAAATACCTGGTAGATGCCAAAGATCTTTTTTCTAATCTGATAGCACTCAAAAAATTGGATTTGAACTTTCCGTATCTGACCGAAGAACAAATCAAGGCCATACACCGATTCTGGAAGAGCTTCAATCCGGAAAAATTCAGCCGGGAACAACAAGAATTCCTAAAAGTGTGGGATAAATTATATGCCACCTATACTCATTTCAAAACTCACCTGGCTGAAACCGGAATCTGCTATGAAGGAATGAACGAACGGTATTTTTGCGAACATATAGAAACCTATGCCCATCCTGCACATATATTAATCGCGGGTTTCAACGCTTTGAACTTATGCGAAAAAAAGATCTTTTCGTTTTGGCAAGATTTGGGAATAGCCCGCTTCTACTGGGATTACGATATTTATTATACTGCTGATGAACATCAGGAAGCAGGCCATTATATCCGGGAGAATCTAAAGCTGTTTCCGAACGAATTGGATATCGAACATTTCAATAACTTCAGATACAACGGCAAAACCATCGAATACCTGGCTGTCCCCTCGACGATCGGTCAGGCCAAGCTTCTTCCTGCCCTGACCGAAAGTCTCCGGGAAGAGAATCCGCGACAGACAGCCATCGTGTTATGTGAAGAACAGATGCTGATTCCCGTGATGCATTCGATTCCGGAGTATTTCTCAAAAATCAATGTTACGATGGGTTATCCGGCACGCAACACTTCGGTGGCGGCCCTCATTTCTATGTTATGCGATTTAAAAAATTATGCCAGGCAGGAAGGCGACACCACCTACTACTATTACAAACCGGTCATCGCTCTGCTGAATCATAAATTAATCAAAGACCTATGTCCTGAAGAGATTCAGCAAATCACCAACTATATCAATCAAAAGAACATCGTCTATGTTATAGAAAAAAGTTTACACTTTCATGAGCTCACCCGGGCTATTTTTTCCTCCGATCAGCACGAAAAGATACCTGTATATCTACTGAAAATCCTGAATTTGCTGACCCGGTCGGTATTGAAAGAAGAAGCCGATCCTATCGAAAAAGAATTTGTCTTTACGGTATATACCCAAATCCAAAACCTGCAAAATACATTCGAAGAAGAAGGCATCGAGCCGGAGAACAAACTTTATATGCAAATCATCAATAAAGTGATCGGTAATCTCAGTATTCCTTTTTCGGGAGAACCTCTGGAAGGCTTACAACTGATGGGATTAATGGAAACCCGTATGCTGGATTTCAATCATCTGATCATCCTTTCGGCCAACGAAGGTATTTTACCCAAAACCACACTTCCCGCTTCGTTTATTCCTTATAACCTCCGATTCGGTTTCCGTTTGCCCACCCCCGAACACCAGGACGCTGTTTTCGCCTATTACTTTTACCGGCTTTTACAACGTTCCAGAGACATTCATATTTTATATACTTCAGGCGTAAAAGGGATGAACGGAGGGGAAATGAGTCGTTTTCTCTATCAAATCAAATATGAATCGGGACTTACCGTAGCGGAAAGGAATTTCCAAAACCCGATTTCTACCCAAAATCCCAAAGAAATCAGAATCGGTAAAACCCCGCCGATACTCCATATTCTGGAGCGGTATACCCGATCGGAGGATCAGACGATCTCTCCTTCGGCCCTAAACACTTATATGGAATGTTCCCTGAAATTTTATTTCAAATACATAGCACAAATAAAAGAGAAAGAAGAACTGGCCGAAGAACTGGACCACCGTCTTTTGGGAAATATCTTTCACGAATGCTCCGAATCACTGTATGCCACGATACCTGGAGGCGAAATCACGAAAGCGGCCATCGATACCATTCTGGCTAACGGATCTCTGATCGAAGCACACATCCGCCGTTCTTATCTAAAAGTATACGACCCGAAAATTTCCAGGCTGATCGATAGCGGCAGCAACGAACTGATCCTGGGAGTAATCAAAAAATACCTCCGGGAGATGTTTTCTTACGATAAAAAGATATGTCCTTTCCGGTTGCTGGCTATGGAGAACCGTTTTCACGTGCCTGTAAAAATCGGTATCGAAGGCCAGGAAAAGACAGTTTTCGTCGGAGGTTTCATCGATCGCATAGACCGTACCGATCAAGGCATCCGGGTAATAGACTACAAAACAGGAGCCGATACGACGGCTTTCAAAACTATCGCTTCGGTTTTCGATCCGGCAAATCCTACCCGGAATAAAGCAGCTTTTCAGACCATGGTGTATTGCCTGATGTACGATCATGTGCATCCCAGCGAACAGCCTCTGATCCCTGGAATTTACAGTACCAAACTGTTGTTCGGAAAAGATTATGATTTCCGGTTAAAATGTGATAAAGAGCTGATACAAAATTTCCGGTATTATCAGCAGGAATTTTCGGATCATCTCCGGCAGTTACTGGAAGAATTATTCTCCCCGGAACATCCTTTTTGCCAAACCGATAACGAAAAGAAATGCCGGACCTGCAGTTATGCCGGAATATGCCGCAGGTAAAAACGAGAAAGGCCACCGTTTAGCAGTGGTCTTTCATTTCGTAATTCATTGTTTCAGCTCATTCCAGCGTCTTTTGTATCAATACTCGTCCTCGTTGAAGAATTGCTTTCATATTGAATTTCAAACTATTAGTCAAATCACAATGAAATTTACACAAACAAACTGCGCTATATGAGACGGTCTGAGGCGATAGGAGGATTGGGTGGACAAACAAACTTTGTTTATTATGCGGCTCAATTCAAACTACTACAATATTACACATTATCATTAGCTTTTAATATTCCAAATCCTCCAATTGTGCCACGTAGTCTTCACGATTGGCATCACGCTCATACCCATTCATCAGTTTGGTAAAAATTTTAGCAAGTCTCGGATATGTAAACTTAACCTTGTCTCGATAGCTTCTGAACAATGCAGCCAATGACCTTTCATGGTCACCACCTTCTGCAAAACCTCGTACTGTAACACCTCTACTATTAAAAATCCTTATCCTAATGTGTTCATCTACAGAATCACTTTTCAATTCTTCTACTATTTCCCCAAGAATGGCTTGCGGGTAGGAGGCATTCCTTGGAAGATTGCCTAAAAGGGTACCTACCACCATATCAATTACTTGAGTGCGATGGCATTCGACAGATAATTCATATAAACGGTATATGTATGAGCGAAGCACATCGGGATTCACATTCTCTTGATTATCAACGCCTGGACAGCACGACAAATCATATAAAATTGGGAATGCACATTTTGCCATCACCTTTCTATTATTTTGCTCTGATTCACTTATTTCTTCCTCATTCCCATCATCAGATTTATATACCATCATAATCAATTCCATAAGCAATTCAGGTTTGCTCATCAATTCTTTAATAAAACGTAGCTCGTTTATATTTCTACGATTAGCGAAAACCCGATATGCAAAAAACTCAATTTGAACCAATGCCTGGATAATCTCTGGATCTTCTGATTTATCCAGATCTTCTACCACATTATCTATATAAAACCAATCTATATGCTGGGTAAAGTCTCGCCGACCGCTAAATATAAGACCTTTGATGACATTGACTTTAATAATATCGAGTATCTGAGAAGAATTTTTGTTATGGTATATCAGTTCTAACGCCTCGTCAAAGCGATTTACCCAAACAAGTTTGTCAATAATTTGTATGGGATTAGGAATTTTAATATATGCTACACTAATATTTTGCCAGTAGAGAGTATCTATTTTCTCTCCGCAGCCATTCGCAATGGTGGCAAGTTTTTCATTGTACCCTGGTGCATATAAGCATACAGACAAGCAAGTATTGCCATATGGTCTTACATCATCTACAATCCTCATATAGTCATCTTCTCCTTTTTGGAGGAATAGATACCGGAAAAAAGTCTGGAGAAATGTAATATCGACAATATTCTTACCAAATCTTTCACATGTATCCTGTAACAAGCCCTCACCATATAGTTGTATCATACTATTGACTACAGAGCTAGGACATTTTACCACACGAATCAACTCCCATATGCCTTTTCTTCCTCTTCCCGAAAGGATTTCTTTAACAGCTTTGTCTCTAATCTCCTGCTTCATCTGATAATCTTTTTCAAAGTCTGTCTCTCTTTTTTGAGGTAAGCGAAGAAACATATTTTCGAACATCCATCGATGTTTCATGACAACATTCTTAGGCTCAATGTCTGAAAGTAGCTTCTTATATGGTTCAAGTTCTTCCTCAGACAAAGCCCACGCAGCTTCAGGAATTGAAAGATGATGAATTAGTTCGTCTCGAAGAGCATGCTCTACCTTGTCGCTTTCGCAAAAAGTTTCTTTTATGTCAGTAATTGCGTTAAGAATTTCTGCTCTGCAACAACTCATCCATTTATTTGTCGACAATTTCAAGAGCTTACATACATCATCCTCGGAGAAGGTAGTGCAACTCAATAACAACTTTGTTATTGCTTTCAAATTGTCGACTGGTACTGATATATATTTAGGAGATGAAAGATCACTAAAATGTCTCCACTTATAAAAATGTGTCTGAGAAAATACCCTAGGCTCCAAGCCTTCTAGAATTCGAAAACACAACTTACAAATTTCCGATTTAAAGGATGCAGACAAAGATGTCAGTACTTGAATCCTATTGTCAAAGTTGGCAAATGTTTGCGGCCACTGGAAACGGAAAATTTCTGCAAGCGAATTTGTCGGCTTGTTAGCATAATTACTCTCGTTCTTATATGTAGAAAAACACAACAATAAAGAAGAGGCCCTATAAATATAGTCTTCATCCCAAGCAAGCATCTCAAGTGTCCAGAGAATCTCAGTATAATATATATTCCATCCTATCACCCCTACACTAGACTTCTGAGGAGTGAATACAACATCATAAATATCTTTTTCAGTTGCTTCAAGAAACTCTAGAAATGCTTCAGGCGAAGCTTCCGCTAAAAGAGTAAAATACATCCTATTTGACAAGAACCGCTGTAGCGTCCAGCCATTCAGGAGTTCTCGTACCAAACCATCAACCCACACATTTCTATTTGTACCTTCATCATTAATCAAAGATAGCAATATCAAAGATTGATATGTCCCCTTTTTGACATCAGAGGAATACTGCTGCCTGAACTGCCACATTCTCCATTCATCCACATTAAGTTTTTCTTCCGCATCAGGGTCATCATCAGTAATCAACGTGAGACATATTTCTTTTAGTTTTACTAAATAGCCATCTGTTAGATAAACTGAAGCGTATGACATTGCATCCATTGGAGATTTCAATCGCCATACTGTTCCGACATTTGCTATCGGAGAATCAGGCATTAATCTGAATCCTTGCAATATTTGAGAATAATCAGAGTATGTTTTTCCAGATAATTTTTCTATAAGTTTCAAATCACCTGGCACGTTCTCGTTCCATTGTCCCAGCAGAATTATTGGTAATAAGTCTAATATACCTGTGCTATTTGCCCATTCCGGCTTTAGCTTGTCAATCTTCAGCCGACGCCTCAGGACATTTACATCCCTAGCCGTGTCTGTTGCAATCTTTCTAGCCCGAATTGAATCAAAACCACAATCTTCAATAGCCTTAACAAAACCCTCTCGTTCCACCCTTGGTAACTTCTCTGCAGTAGACATTTGATCCTCTGGTGTTACAGCGCAGATTACTGTATGATTGCGAGACAATGCATAGGACATATTATCTCGCAAGGTCGTGATAATAATCAGATTCTCATAATGAAAAACTAAATCATCGAAAGTATTTTTATCAGTCACAACCATTGCCCTTGCCAATAGCTTATCTGCTTCACTACAAGTTGCAATTGATGCTAGCACAAATGCAACAGCTTCCGACTGGGTCAATGCTTGAATTTCAAAGACAGACGGATTAAAACATGCTTTTAGCACAGAGTCAATGGCCTGATCCCTCCCTGCAGTTACTACCTGGTATGGCAAAGTGTACTTATCTCCAGAAGCCCACTTTTTCCAAAAAACATCTGGCAACTGATAACCTCCAGCATTCAGGATATTCAGTTTGTCTGCTAACCACAATCCAACAGCGGGACATTTTTCAATCCAAACCTCCAGTTCTATAGCTGTATAAACCACTAACTTCTTCCATTCGGTTTGATTAGCTTGAACCCAAGCATCTGCTCCTGCCCATTCCCGAGGAGTAACAAAGACAAATGTAGAATTTGATTTAATATGACCAAGAGGATTAGCTGCACGCTTAGTTATATCATCATTAGCTTTGGTCTGAATATCCTTGTTCACTCCACATTCCCAAAGAGATTCTCCCTCTGGAACTAAATCAATCGATTCCTGGCACGAGACAATTCCATCCCACCCTGGCATATGCACAGCATCCCCACTAGGAAAAGATAGCCTATCCAACTGTCTCACCGAAGCGCAAATAAGCCGTCTGATCAATTCCGGTAAGAGCGACTGACATTCCTTCGTGTCAGCCCATTGTTTCAAATGTGTTGATGTGATGAATTTCATAGACTTCATATAATTGCAATCGAAGCAAGTTATTACATTGAAACTTACATGTCATTTGTCATATCCTATCAAAGAATCCCTCATATTCTTCATCAATTATCTTCCATTCTCCTATTTTACGTCCTCCAACACGAGTAATTTTTCCTGATTCTTGAAGTCGTTTGAGATACTTCTGAACTTGACGCGCTGATACGCCCATGCTCTCAGCCATCTGTGTCGCATTGATTTGAGGATTTTGGGAGATTAGCTTATAAATCTGACGGCTCGCTTTTACGAACTCTTTTGCGAACTTTGACGGTCCTTTTACGAACTCTTTTACGAACACCTCCCCGTTTCCTTTTACGAACTCTTGTTTCAAAGGTGTGCCATCATGCGTAATTTCTCCAATAACTTCATTCTCAAAATTCAAATTCCACAGTATCACATGAAATTCCGATGCATTTGACTGGAATTCAGGAGCATGAAAATTAGGAAGTTTCTCAAATCTCTTATAGGAATCGATTATCTTCTTCATTCCACTACCTCTCCGTTCCATGAGTCCTAACCGGCTGAAAAAATCAGCCAATAACGGGTTCCTTCTTTTTGATGGTACCGTAAGGGGGTTCAGCTGCTGAATAAGCCTACCGTCCATCATGCCACCAGGCGAGTATATCTCCATTCGGTCATCGTACATGTCAATATGTATCTCGCTCCCCATTTGCATGTAATCACGATGGATGATTGCGTTTGCAATCGCTTCCGTTACAGCTCGTTCGGGATAATCCGGAAGCTCTTCACGATAGTCGTTCTCTTTCCACCACTTCTTATGGGAATTATTTCTCACAAAAGATACTGCATCCTGCAATTGTCCGATTACGCACCCCTCCAGCTCAACATCATCTATCGCTTCGCCCAAGCCGCTGGTCATATCCAGCCCGTTCCATCGCGTGCAGAATATACGGGACTGTCTTATCGGAGATTCATCTGCCAATAAAGCACCGGCATTTGCCAGATTGCCGTTTTCATCAACGATACCCCATGATACAAACTCGCTGTCTTCAAACGAGCGTTGCAGCCTTTTGTAATGAACAGACCTGAGTTTGGTAAAAGCCATATCCTCGAATCTGTAGTTTGAAGGCAGACTGTCGTATGTTCTGCCGGCTCCTTTCAGAACGAGACTTTTCAGTTGAATACGATCAGCAACGACAGATTCATTACCGATACGGACGAAAGCGAGACGCTGCTTGTCACCGATATAGTAATATGGTGTCTCCTGTCCAGGATATACATGTAGCAGCACAAGCTTCTTACCGTCTACATCCTTTAGTTCAAGCTTGATTGCCGGAACAGGATCAAGTTTGCTCTTTATCTCCTCACTGATTTTCTCAGCGTCACCCTCTGCATCAACAAGCCCCAACACATGATCATCATCACTAATGCCAAATATCAGTGTACCACCTTCGCCATTGGCAAAGGCAGAGACACTTTTGAGCCAACTTTTAGGCCGTCTGACCTCAAGCATCTGTTTCTTGTCGTAGGCGGTCGCTTCGCCTATTAATGTATGTATATCAATTTCCATATCTATTTCCCAAATATTAGCTTATATGACAATTTAATTATTTTTTATCTTATGATATATTTGCAATTTATCTTTATCGACTTTATAGGATGAGATAAATCCAACATTTTTCAATACTTCCAATAATCTTCTATTCAGTGTATTATCCGATATTTTGGCTCTCTTATCCTGATTACATACTTCATGATAATCTCCTTCTATAGAAGCGACTAAATGTGCTATTATACTATGGTTATCAAGTCCTGCGGTAATCACATAAACAACCAATTCCAACTTTAAGGATTCATTTTTAGAAATATCGGCAAGAAGTGACGCGAATGCATCTGCATTGCATGAGATTCGTCCATTCTCAGCAAGAATCATCAACCTGTCTTGCCCCACATTCTTTAACTTGTCAACATCCGAGAAACTACTACTGAAAGACCTTAATAGCTTCCTATAATTATCTATTTCCAGCAGTTCACTGCCAAATAAAGATACAAATAGGTCCCCCTTATTGCTTAAATCATTTGGATATGCTGCATTAGAAAGTTCTGTTGCGTAATGATTTATATAAGACTTCAGCCATTCATTTATGCCATTTTTGTAATCGTAATAGCATGATACATTTTCCCATGTCGGTAATATTATTTTAGATTCGACAGCTATATCATACATTTCCTTGTCTTCTATTCCCCCGAAACTATCTATATGGTTATGCTGTCCCGTCAAGTATATGACCTTGACATCTGATGGAATATGGTCGTTAGTCAGCAAGAACATTAAAGTTTCAGAATTTTCGTCCTTGTTCTCATCTTTAAGGCATTGGATTACCATAGATATATTTTTCCTTACATAACCGACAAACGATTCGTTCTCTGTAACCTTTATTCTCGTATAATTAAGATTTTCGGCAGATATAGTCTTATCGCCTTTATAAAGATGTCTTGCAATAAGAAGCATATTCTCAAGACTGATTTCGTAACAATTATGTTCAATTACATAATTCAGCAGATCGTCTGAACCATCACATAAATTAACGAAACAACTGGTAGAAGCCAGTTTAAGCGACTGCTCCAATGTAATATCATCACAATGTTCGACAAGAAATCTGAAATTTCTATTAAGCCATCCTTGTTGCTCTTGACCTAATTCCGGACAGAATTTCAAATAAGCTTCAATGAGATTTTCCCGTTCAGTGTCATTTCCCCAATTTATTATATTTTTCCATGAATTTGTATATTCGATAAAGTGCTTAAAGACCTCACGCTGTTGCTCGCCTTCAGAATAATATTGAGAAAGGAATTGTAACGGAGCATTATCACATTCCAAACGGATCATCATGTGCTCAAACATTTCATTATAGGTACCATGTGAAGTAAGATAATCCAACAAGTCTATATTAAGAATGGCATCACTCTCGAACATATAATCCTTCAATTCCTTGACAAAATTCTCAATCTTGTCTATATGATAGTCATAAGGTCGACCTTCCTCTATCTTCATTGACAAAAGAAGTTCCCTGTCTGCCAAAGAAACCATTCCTTCATAGAAATATGATATATAATCATAGTAATCTTCATCCAGATAGCCTCTACGTATAAATACATTCATCATAGGAGTCAATCCTATTCTCTTAAACTCATCCGATTCTCCTAACTTATATTTCTTTATTAAGTCTTTCAATCTCAAAGATTTCGCCTTGATTTTTTCCAGTTGGATATGTCTATGCTCATTTTGGAAATATCCAACGCCATTCTCTAACAATTTAATTCGTTCAGAATAATTAATCTCTTTGTCAATTTGTTTATAATCAATCGTTTTTGACGATGATGAAGTTCCGTTATATCCATAATAATATTGATATGTTATTTTGTTGGCACTTAATAATTTAATAAAAAGGGCTTCATCATTTGCTATTTGTTCAATGGAATAATAACTCTTATCAATATGAATAGAAATTAGATTGGGTACATATTTGCTCCAAAGTTTAAACAGAAACAACCTTCTCAAATCAGTCTTACTTAAAGACTCGTCCTGTCTGAAAATCTGTTCTTTTCTAGACAATTCCTCTTCAGTTTTTTCAATAGCTTTCAATGCAAGAGGGATGAATTTGGGCTTACTGCTAATGCATTTATAAACCTTGCCTTCCCTACGGTGCAATAATGCAAAATCTTGGGGATAATAGTTTTTATACACTATCATTCCTAATAATTTTGTCTTATTAAGACGAGAAGTATTATCTGAACATAGTTTATCTCTATATTGCTTGTATTCATTTACAATATTTGTCAGGATACGCATATCCTGAATGAAAAATGCCATTTCCGACAAATCATCGTCACTGATACCATCGTCTCCGCATCCTTTTTTCTCAAGTGCGGATTTAAGTTTATCCTTGGAGTTAGATGGATTGATTACAGGTATTACTGTTGTTATAAAATCAAAGAACTTTGTTCTTTCTTCATCTTTAAATATGTCATCTTTAATCGCATAGATAAAAGTAATATGCCTACCTACTATTTTTGATTCATTGATAAGCTGATTCAGTTCGCGAAGTTTCAAGAATATATTCGGTGTCCCGAATCTGTCCAGATCTTCGATAATTACAACATTATAATCAGTCACTTGGAAGAAATACAAGATTTCATCAAGATGTTTATTGAATATAGAATTGTTTTCTATAACCTCTATCTCTCCATCTTTTAAGTTTAATTTGTTCAGCTTTGAATTACTATATGATTTGAATACATAACGGACAATCTTATATAATGCAAACAATAGCCAACCGGCTGCAGCAAAATCAAAAATTGTATTCCACTTGTTTCCCCAGCTGAAGAAATCATAGATAGAATCAACCTTAGCAAATGAAGGTTCAAACACAATGAGAATACATAGAAACGTCAATACAAAGGCAACCGGATATTTTACCAGTTCCCATTTAGACAAATGTACAATTTTTCTAAAACGGGAATTCGGTACTGTCTCCGTTTTTTCTCTATAGATAAGTTGCTGAAGAATGCTGTATTCTATTTTACGATTCAGACTCTCTATCCGTTTCTCTCTTTCTTTTTCATCTGATTCTCCACCTAAATCACTGATATTGTTCTCCTCTTCATTTGCCTGCAAAGTAGCAAGAGAGATGGGCAGGAACTTATAGACTTTGGCAAAATCTTCCCTCAGAGTAATAAGTACAGAACTCTTGCCAGATCCAAACGGACCGGTAAGAGCAATGTTTCTTATGTGCTCTTTTTCCGCTGAAGACAGGGCTTCATTTAACTCAATGACGGATTTATATGAAGCATCTGATTTTTCCAGTTTTTTGGGAAGTAAAGTTTCAATTGCCATATACGCTCTATTTTATCAAATAGGTTAAATTCTTTGCTCGTATAATTTTACCATCAATCCATTGGAAATCAACTCTCCAGGCTGCATTTTAATGCGATATATGAGAACCTTGTCCTCTCCCAATGAAATAAAAGTGGACAGGTTTAGTTTCAAGCATGGTTTACCGTTCTTTGTGCCAAAATATACTTTTTTTACTTTATAATAGCCATCGATATTCCCACCGACCATAGGCAAGAAATATCTGATATTCATCACATTGATAGCTGTCGGAATCCTTTCCATCGTATAAGTTTTTGCCGTATGGCTGAGAAAATCCGCATAGTCTGCATCTATTTTCCGAACCAAACCTGTCAGGATATCCTTAACCTCCGGTTTTGGCAATTTATTCAGCGTACCCACATTTCCGATACCTTCGACATGAAGTTCCTTATCAAGCATGAAAGGCTTGCTGACATAGAAATGGGTTTGCAGGCTGTCCAACAGTTCTTTATTCTTATCCACCTCATTTCTTATTACTTCCGGTTTAACATGAAGAGCTTCCCACATATCGGTCTCTTCTTCTTTCATTAGAGCAAGAACCAGATAGTTACTGTCTGTTTTCGGACGATAAAGCTTGCCATTCAAACGCTGGAAGTTATCTTGAATGAACTGGTAACAATCCAAACCCTCACGTGGCTGGATTGTCCTAAATGTATATAACTGGTTCAAAGTGCTTTGGATTCGACTTCTGAATTCCTTACGGGCATATTCTCGCCATACACTTTGCGCACTTTTATTGTCTCGGCCATACAACGAAACAATGTACAGGAAATTCACGTCATAATGGCATAGCAAAAGCGTATCACGGTCGAACAGACGATTTTCAAACTGGCGGTTCAGTTGGACGCCTTCTTCTTGCGTTTTCAGTTCCCTGTCATCAAAAGAGAGGAATTTTGAACCGCCGTTCCGCTTGTCGGGAATTCTTGCGCTAATGAAAAAATTGGGTATCGGATTGTATCCTTCCGTCAGCGCATCCCTCAGCTGTGGTTGTTCTCCATTACCGTCACCATCAAGAAAAAGATTCATATTCCATTGGATGACATTTCTGGCGTATGTGTATTGTTTGTAAATGGATTTGTCCCCAAGCTGCGTCCGATCATTCTTGGAACGCTTGTAATACTTGCTGTCCCCAATATAGTAAGTCAGTTCGGACCGCAGATCGGACTGCTCAATAAGTCCCTGTCCGATGAACATGTGGTCAACAAGTTTTCCGTCTTTCTGTTCGGTAAGCTCCTTCGGCAAGTTCTGTTTGTCGTTACCACCAATAAGGGTATCAATCATCACTTCGAAAATATGCTCGAAGTTTTTCGCAAGCAAAAAGTCTTCCGCCTGCCTGTTCATCGCAATCTTATACTCTCTGTCAAAGAAAGCATAACACAAATCCCATATTCGCAAAGCTTTATCTGAAAAATACTTGTACTTGATCTGTTTCAGACGTCTGCATCCCAAGTTTTTCTTGATATAGGTCCGTCTCAGTCTGTCGGGATTTATCAAATGATAATGGATATTGATTTCAAAAGAAAAACCATGCGTTTCTCGTATGTAGTTCAATATCGAAAAGTAGATGACAAGCAGTTCCTCGTCAAAATTGACCATCTTCTTTTTGTTGATGGGTTCAATATAGACTGGAGTATCGCTTTGTATAAAAGCCTGCGACGATGTTATAGTTTTGGTCCAGTTGATTCTGTTATAACCGGAATGCACATTTTTAACAATGAAGGTAAAATAATCCTGATTGTCCCGATTGAAGTCACGGAGTGCGATTATTACATCCAGCAAAGTATTGTGCTTCTGTTTCCGACCTCTGCTTTCTGTTTGGTATTCCTTGCTTTCAAGTATATTGTCATTATGTGTCTTTTTATATACACTGATAGTTCTGTAAACCCATATCGAAAGTGTGGAAAGAAACTCCTTGTATTCCTTGCACCCTTCTTCCGTGAACTTGGACTTTATTTTATCTGATTCAAAGTCTATGATTTCCTGCGGTGACGCACCGAATATCGTATCGTCACCGTTTTCTTCGTTCTGCTCACCGGTCAGCACCACTTTGGGCAGAAAGAAAATTACATCTTTTGCCGCTTTGCTATAACAATACCCTACATACTCAAAGGCGTATTTATTTTCCTTGACAGGAATGGACACTACATCTTTGAGCACATCTCTGACGGTCAGGCCATCCCTGACCATATCATCCAAACTATACGGGTATCCTTCGATAAACAGCAGCATACTTACATTTTTTGAATATTAATCCCTCTATTCGGCTTATTTATCTTCCGTACTATTGTCAATAGGCTTCAATCCCAGTTTGTCCATCATTGAAACAATGAGCCGCTTGCTGTCTTCATCATACAATTTGGAAAAGGAGAACTCCTCGTTTGTGGGGAATATGTCAGCATCACCGTCCTTGCAGACATCATTCCACAAATAGAACAATATCTTGTTTCTAAACAAGTCATAGGATATGACTTTTGCCGGCGGATTGACAAAATAATCGCCAAGCATCTTGTCTTCAGAACCTGTGTCGTTCAAGATACGTGCATTGACTTCTTTTTGGAAATCACTCCATCTGTACTTCAGATCACCAATCTCAATCTCCCAATCCGTATTCTTATACTTAATCGGTTCATACTCCCAGTCCCACCGGCGTTTGAATGCACTGTCAATCGGAAACAGGGACTGGTCGGAAGTATTCATAGTGGCATAGATATAGAGATTGGACGGCAGACATAGCTCTCCGTCCTTTATTGCATCACTGTCCTTCCCTAGTTCCTCTTCCAAGAAAGTCTTTAAATCCGCATCAGCTTTAATTGTATATTCAGATTTGCCGCTTTCGTCCCTATCAAGGAGTTGAAACAAGTCTCCAAAAATCTGTGCACAGTTTCCCCTATTTATCTCCTCAATTATTAGATATACATTTTCATCCGGCTTCCTATATGCTTGCATATAGGCATTCAAAAATGCTTGCGGAATGAATTTATAAGTGATTATATCTTCATCCAAATCATCTTTCCCATCATTCAACCTGATAGTAAGACCTCCGTTCAGTCCATAAAGAGGCTTCTTCCCTTTTGTCGGCTTATATGCCCCTACAAAGGTAGAATAATCACTATCCGGATGAAATGTAGTTCTAAAAATATTTGCTTTCGGCACTTTTTTATCTTCCGGGCATCCCTCATACTCTCCAAGTATTTCCTTAATCTTATGAGATTTTCCAGTTCCTGGAGCTCCATAGTAAATTATTTGCCGGGCTGTTGGATTTTCTAAATCTTGAGATATGTCCTCTTTGACGTTTTCAGATAAATTATCTATGATATCAAGCCTTATAATATTATTCCCATGACTATCTTTAGAGAATATTAAAACCGATATTTCCTCAATTAAAAAATTTCTAATTGAAAAAGAACCGTTTCGAAGAGAGTTAAGATAAATCCTAGAGTCAGATCTTCTATATATATTTACATTATATGTTTGTATTGGTTTATCCCCAAAGAATTCTTGAACAGAAGAATATAACTCATTAAAGTAACCTTCTGAGAATTCAATTTTAGTACTATATGTAGAAGAAGATTTATATAGTGGCAGATTTGCTATTATATACGCAATACCTTTCAAAAAATCTTCTTTGTACAGAAGAAAAGAAACAGGCCTCTCTTCTCCTTTATTCGGTACGGGATTAATAATAAACTCCATAATCTCAATGGAGAGATTCATACTTGTTTCTCCTGAATTTTTGGGAGATGTTTTCAATCCAGCATCCTGCGAATGTATGGTTTTTATTATAGGCTCCATGTTAATTACGGATTATATTGTTGATAATTAAATAATAAAGTGTTGCATATATCGTATTGACACTTACTGCGTTCCCTGCTTGTTTATAAAGGGCTCCATCTGCTACTCCATGCGATTTTGCATTTTGTACAAACTCGGCTGGGAACCCTTGTAACATGAAAGCTTCTTCGGGCGTAAGTTTACGGATTGGCAGTTTGGCCAACTCTTCTTTTGTCATTGTATCAACTGGATTTACTTTGCCATAGGACATGATGAAATCCAGACTATAATAGTTGTCCTGACACGCTCTGTGCATTTTATGCATTGTCGCCGTTAGTGGCCGGGCTATCTTCATATTTATATCCGATTTCGATTTAAAATTGGATGAGCCATCAGCAAGTACTGTGGGTTTTATACGTTCAGAAAGAAAGTATTTGGATGCGGCATCCTGCATTAGCACTTCGTTAACTGTTTCATAGTGTAGCAGACTTGTCTCTTTGTACTTTTTGTCAAACTCTTTCGCAATTAATTTAGCCGAGAATTGAAAATCTTTGGGAATTCTTACAGTCGTTGCAAATATCAAGATTCTATTCCGTGTCTGGGGCAAATGAAAATCTGCTGTATTAAAAATATCTGCGTAAACGTGATACCCGATTGATTCTAGTTCACTCTTGATTCTGGCAAATGTCCTTCCTTTATCATGATTCCATAGATTTTTGACATTCTCCAGTAAAACATACTTTGGTTTCTTAACCATCAGTATATCCATTATACGGAAAAACATCTGTCCTCTATCCTCGTCAAAGCCAGTTTGATTCCCCATCATACTGAATGTTTGACAAGGGAATCCTCCTGTCAATAAATCAAATTTAGGAAGAGATTTGATATTCTTTTTGTCGTTTGTAAAAGCGACAATATCACCCATCACAATCTCATCCTTTCCTATGGCATAATTAGAGCGATAAGTTGCCTCTGCTTTAGAGTCAATCTCCGAATACCCGATACAATGAAACTCCATGATATGATCATTCGTAAGAATATCCATTGCTCTCCTAAAGCCACCTATACCTGCAAATAGTTCTAAATGTCTCATAGAAATTTCATTATACTCTTTCCGATTACTTCTGCAAATTTCACAGGAACTGCGTTGCCAACTTGGGCGTACCAGGAATTCTGAGGACCCTTTAATACAAAATCATCAGGAAAGGTCTGTATGCGGGCAGCCTCCCTCGGTGATAATCCACGCGCTTCCCATGGATGAATGTACATGTTGCAATCATACTTCATATGAGAAGTGATAGTTTTGCATATCTGATTTTCATCAAGTTTAAAATACTTATCCTTAAAGATATTATTACGTCTTTTGTATGGCATTATATCTTGTATGGATTCATGTAAGGAATTTGCTCCTTGAGGCAATCTTCTGAAAATCTCTATATCTCGCAAATTATTATACCTATTTTTATGGTTATATAACTTAGTGATAACCTTGTCACCATTAATAAAATGATAAAAATCAGTATCGGGATATGAAAAATCACGTTCTGTAAATCCACATTCCAACGATTCGTATTCGCCTTTGTTTTTTTCTTTTCTGGCTTCCAGATGCGGCAATCCATATAATGCATCTTTTAATACAAATGGAGGCCTTTTATGCCGTTCGATTTCTGTGAATATCTCATTCGGATCAATCCCCATTCTATTTCCGATCATTATAAAACGTTCTCTATTTTGAGGAATACCAAAATCTTGAACCTTCAGTAATCGGTAATCATATATATACTCTTCGCCTAAATACTCTTTGAAATTGGTAATTATTTCATCAAACTTATTAGCCATTCCTTTTACATTCTCCATTATGAAGAATTGCGGCCTAACCTCAGAAAGAAATTGTAAATAAGCCTTATAAAGTTGATTTCTGGGATCATCAATAATCCTCTGCCTATTAGCCATCGAAAAACCTTGACAAGGAGGCCCTCCACAGACCAATGTAATAGGTTTAACCGGGTTTTTGAGAATGTCGCTATATTTATCTAAGCATTTATTCAATTCATTGATATCTCCAATAAAATACTGTCCTTCTTTAAGGTTATGATTAGCCAAATAGGTAGATGCGAAGGTCTCAACTATCTCATTCATGAATACAACCTCAAAACCAGCTTGTTCAAGACCAAGACTCAAACCGCCACATCCAGCAAACAAATCTATAAATGTGTATTTCTTCTTCATTATTCTATATCATAATTAAAGTCAGCCTCAATGAGGTCTTTAATATCCACTTTGAGCAGTTGGGCGATTTCGACAAACTGAGCCATAGATGGCTGCACCTTATTGGTCTTCCATCGTGAGACAGTCATATCTGTAACCCCCATCTGCTCTGCCAGCCAACGATTGGTTATTTCTTTTTCAGCTAAAATTACACGCAATCGGTTTGAGCATTCTATTTTTGCCATATTGCTTCATATTACATGATTAACAGCACAAAGTTAAACATAAAAAGATAATCATCAAAACATACTGATATAAATATCAGTTTATGAAATGCAATACGAGATCATTAGTACTGTCTTATCTATTTCGTCCACGTGATTTACTACTTCTCATTACTACTATTATAGCTGTTTTTAAACACCTCTTCCGATACGCTTCTTCCTCCTCATCCGGCCTGCGGCCGTCCCAGCGAAGGTCGGAGTCGGAATTGCCGCCACCTCCGCCACCGGAAGAAATTGCAGCAGGTGTTCCTCCGGCAAGAGCATCGGCAATGGCGAATATCTTTGAGCGGAGAGAAGGGTTAGCAAGTTGGTCAAGCATTGTTTCCAATGTTGATTTCAAGCCATCATTGTTCTCAATAAGCGTTTTGACCTCCTTTCGTAACTGGTACAGTTCCCCGTAGTCCGCCAGCACATTGCGTTGGGTGGCTTCGACCTGCCGGACTGCATCATTTCTGTATAGAGATTCTACCTTGCGGACAATCTCGGTGAACTGCTTGGCGATAAGTCTATTCTGTCGTTCAATCCATTTGTCTGTACCGAACAATGGTACTTTCTCTGTAATTTGCGGTGGCGTGAAATCAACCTTGTGGTTACGAAATGGCTGTATAACAGAACGGGCTTTCGCCGCATCCTTTGTCAATTGTTCCAATTCATGTTCCTTTGCATGGAGTTTATTGGATTTGTCTTCAAGTTTTTCCTGATACTCGGTAATGAGTTTCTGTATGTCCGCCTTCTGCTCTTCATACCTGTCAAGAGTTATCTTGCCGGATGCGAGTGCTTCATCTATTTCTTTAAGCCGATTCCTGTCGGCAAGCATTTCCCGTTCAAGTTTTCGTATCATTGTCTGCAGTCCCTTGACTGCTTTCTCTGCTTGTTTCGCATCTTTGGACAGTTTTCGGATATAATCGCGTTTACTAAGATGGCTAACGTTCCGGCCTTCAATACTATCACCACGTTCCAGTCCGTACTTACTACCTACCTCTTCATAAAGTGAAGTATGCATTTCCCGAAGAATATGGCCATACTCATAACGGCTCTTACCGAACTTAGCCGACCACATGACGCATTCGCGTCCGCTTTTGGCTCGTTGTCCGACAGGAACAATCAAGGCATGGATATGCGGGCTGTTCTCATCAAGATGAACCTGGAAGCCGATTATGTTTTCCTGTCCGTACCGTTTGGCGCACCAGTCATAGACATCTTTTGCCCATTGTTCGATTTCCGGACATCGCTGGAGATGGCTGTTGTCTGCACCCTTGTCCAGATTTACGGTTTGGGTCCCAAATGCCATCTCAAGCGTACGGTCATGATTGCCTCCGAAGATAAATTTCGCACAACAGTTTGGTTGAATTTTGCTGTCCGGCTTGAAAGGCTTCCAGCCCAGTTCAGTCAACCGTTCCTGCAAACGTACTTCAAGCGATTTCTCTTGATAGCCTAACGGATGAACTTTCCCATCGGGCCCAATCTCGAAATTCAGTTTCATTCGGGTCTTGTCATAGTGATTGGTCGGATCCTGATTCTTTCTGTCAATCTTGTCGTCATTCCAATGCCTTTCGTTTTCATTAGCCTCTGATGTGCCGAATGACTTCCCGGCTTCAACATGCATGGCCTGTTTAATATCTGTGTTCATATAGGGTATTCTTTTGATAAATGATTAATATTTGAGCTTGCTCTTGTGCCAGTCCGCTCTGCGGGACAATGACCGGATTTTATTGCCGCCAGGCAAAAAGTCCTTATTGTGTTAAGGACTTTCTATAAATCCTCGGAACAAGTTCCTTTACTATTCAATAAGTTCCAGATCCAGTTCATCAATGAGCAACTGCAATGCTGGATTACGTTGTATCATCTGATGTAGTATCTGTCTCTTTGATGGTGAATACAGAAAGAAGTCTGCAATGTCCAATCCTTGGCTGCGTTGCTCTTCATCGGATGTACATTCCAAGACACTGGACACAACAACCCGTTTGCATATTCCAGACAACAAAGCAGACTTTTCTTTCCATTGTTCGGTCGCTCCTAGATCAGGGATGAGAGTAACCTCCCTGCCTTTGAGAACCTGCATGGCTTCACTGTTGAAACAACCGTTCTTTCCACCTGTTGCCAGCCATATATAATCGGGGATAAAATGGCTCATTACAACAGCTGTCTTTTCACTTTCCACCAGCATTACCGGAGACGATGAATTTTTCAGAAGATGTTCTCCAAACAGGCACTGTTTCAAATGAAAATCCTGCAACTTCAACTCGGAATGCGCCCAGCTGACAAAAGCCTGAGGCTCTTTAACCCGATGGCCTGTCTCGGCATTATAGCACATTACCTTGCCGGTTCTTACCTGTCCATTTATATCTATCTGCCAGAAAACCGTTGCGCCTCCCCATTTTGAAGATGTCCCTATGCGATACATTTCAAACAATCTGCTTGCCTCATTTTCGCCAAATACATGACAGAAATACTGATATAAGGGGTTGATTGAATAATGTGACAGACTCCTTAACACATAAGATGAAGGAATATACGAAGGGACGATACAAGACAGAGTTTTATCTGCCGTCTTATAAGGGGCAGAAAGAAGTGACTTGCCGCTTCCCTCATCCATTTCCAACACATCAGGATTATCCTTGAAGTATTCCTTAGGTGTATAGTGGTAGCCACAACTGTTTTCATGATCACACTTGCCGACATTACCGGGAAAGCTAATGCTGCCTTGTTCATCAATATACCTGACAAAACACCGGCTTTTACCACAGCTCGGACAAGTAGTCTTGCTTCCAGGGCGGTATTTCTGCAAATGGAATCTGTATTCACTCATGGTCTTCTGATTTTAGTGTGGTTGCACTCTGCACTTTTGCACTTTGAGAAGATTGCACGGTATCCTGGCAAGATGAAAGTGCAATAGTGCAAGGTGCATCAGTGTTTTCTGTCATAAGTTTACGAT
>OLFX01001336.1_pt1 | contig 28884 bp, 27 predicted proteins | sample 1605091 | NCBI WGS metagenome assembly OLFX01 (sample SAMEA3888906, study PRJEB22519) | human gut metagenome | biome: human gut; feature: human-associated habitat; material: faeces | place: Denmark | collected 2012 | reverse complement strand
TACACGTCCGCATATTAGTACATATATCTCAGGTTAGTGGCGTTTTTTTGAAGAGTCAATGTTAGTGCAGTTGCACCGGTACACTCACGAAAATATTAATGCCTTGTCAATGCGGAAAGTGTTTTCGGCGGTGTTGGCGATACATTTCATTATACTGTTTTGATAATCGGTTTTCGACAGTCAAGAGCCTGCCGCAATTGCGGCAGGCTCAATAATTTTATTTGACTTACTTTGTTCCGAAGAGCCTGTCGCCTGCGTCACCGACACCGGGAGTGATGTACAGATCCTCATTAAGACCGTCGTCAAGCGCACCGCAGTAGATCTCTACATCGGGGAATTCCTTGTGTATAGCGGCTATGCCCTCGGGAGCGGCGATAATGCACATAAACTTTATAGAATGTGCGCCGGCTTCCTTAATCTTGCGTATAGCGTGTACAGCCGATGTGCCTGTAGCGAGCATAATATCGGTAACTATTACGTCACGCTCGTTTATATCAAACGGGAGTTTGCAGTAATACTCGTTTGCGACCGTTTTGTCCGATCCGCCCTTTCCTCTGAATATACCGATATGACCTATCTTTGCGGCAGGAACAAGTGCCATAACGCCCTCGGTCATACCAAGACCTGCACGGAGGATAGGTACAAATGCGAGCTTTCTGCCTGAGATAACATTTGACTCTGCGATAGCTACGGGAGTCTGAATCTGTACCTTCTTAAGAGGAAGATCTCTCGTTGCCTCATAGCACATAAGCATTGAAATTTCGCTTACAAGCTCTCTGAATTCCTTTGCGCCCGTGTTCTTATCTCTTAAAAGAGATACCTTGTGCTGTACAAGGGGGTGGTCACAGATGTGAAGTTTCTCGTTTGCCATAACATTCTCTTTTCTCCCTATGTATTGTTGGATTAGTTTTTTATAGCCCTGCCGTGATTTTCATAGGGAAAAATCCGCAGACTTTGATTACTTACTTATTTTCGAGTGCCATCATCTTGTCAACACGGGCTGCGTGTCTTCCGCCCTCGAACTCTGTTGACAGGAATACTCTTACTATTTCTTCAGCCGTACCCGGTCCTATTACTCTGCCGCCCATGCACAGAACGTTTGCGTCATTGTGAAGGCGTGTGTACTTTGCCGTATAATAATCCTGACACAAAGCCGCACGGATACCCTTTATCTTGTTTGCCGATATGCTGATGCCTATACCCGTACCGCATATCAGAATGCCCTTGTCGCACTCTCCGCTTTTGATTTTCTCGCAGGTCTTTTCTGCAATGTCGGGGTAATCCGCTCTCTCTCCGTTACAGCCGCAGTCGATATACTCGACCTTAAGCTCATCAAGGAACTTCTTAACCTCGCACTTCAGTTCATATCCTGCGTGGTCGCTACCTATTGCCAGCATTTTTATTCTTTCCTTTCTTTATATGCCTCAGCATTTTTTGCCATAAGCTCACGCTGAGCCTGCGGCAGCTTAAGATACATCGGCATAAGCTGTTCGGGCGTTAACTGCGGTGCGTTTACAGCCGCAAGGCATACACCGTAGCCCGTCTGGTATCTTAACGGATCGGGGGCAATCTTCACATTTTCCAATTCCTCGTCATCCGTTGCTTTTTTCATTATAAATGCGCCGTCACCGACAAGCATTATATCATCGTCATATTCCGACAGCATTCTTGCCGCCTCGTCTGTTTTCAGACATTCCTCTTCGGTCAGTCTTTCGACCTTGCCGTCCTCAATGCGAAACAGTGCAACATACACCTGATTGCACCTTGCGTCCATTGCGGCGCAGACAACGCAGTCATAAGCTGTAACATTATACGCCATAGCCTCAAGCGTTGAAACTGCCGCACAAGGCTTCGACAATGCAAAAGCAAGCCCTTTTACCGCCGATATGCCTATACGAAGTCCCGTGAAAGAGCCCGGACCGTTCGCCACTGCGAAAAGCCCTATATCCTCCATAGAAAGCTCCGCATTTCTGACAAGATCCCTTACAACAGGCATAAGCGTCACGCTGTGCGTCAGCTTGTTGTTTATCACCGTACTGCCGAGTATCTGCCCCTTTTCCGTATCATACACGGCGGCACAGCAAGGAGCGGCGGCAGTGTCGATACCGAGTATCAGCATAGTTCCTCCTGCGGAATATATTCAATTACTCTTGAATTATCCCCTGTTTTAGTGATATTCACACCGCACCTGCCGTCAAGATACGAGGCAAGCTCAGGTATGTTCTCGCTCCACTCTATACACATTATTCCGCCTCGGTCGAGGTAGTCGAAAAATCCGATAGCGTACAGATCGTCGAGCGTGTTTATTCTGAAAAGGTCAAAGTGGAAGATCGGCACATCGCCCTCATATTCGTTCACAAGAGCGAAGGTCGGACTTGTAACATCGTCCGTACTGCCGAAATATTCCGCTATACCCTTTGTTAAATGCGTTTTTCCTGCGCCCATTTCACCGGTATAAAGCACACAGTCGCCGGCTTTCAGATAAGAGGCTATCTTTTTGCCGATTTCAACCGTTTCTTCGGGCGAATCTGAAATAAACCGTTCCATCAGAACAGACCGCTTATCTCGCCGTCTGCGCTTACATCTATCTTGTTTGCGGCAGGAACCTTAGGCAGTCCGGGCATTGTCATAATGTCGCCCGTAAGTGCGACAACAAAGCCTGCACCTGCCGACAGCTTTACATCACGGACGGTTATCGTGAAGTCCTTCGGGCAACCGAGCTTTGTCGGGTCGTCCGATAAGGAATACTGCGTCTTTGCAACGCATACAGGCAGCTTGTCAAAGCCGATAGCTTCAATTTCCTTTATTGCCTTTTCCGCACCCGTTGTATAGCTTACGCCGTCCGCACGGTAGATTTCCCTTACGATTATATTCAGCTTTTCCTTTATGGACAGCTTCTCGTCATATATAGGAGCAAAATTCGTCTTGCCCTCGTTTTCGTTTATTGTATCTATAACAGCGTTTGCAAGCTCGATACCGCCTTCTCCGCCCTTTAAGAATACATCGGAGAATGCGACCTTTGCGCCCATCTTCTCACAGTATTCACGGACAATAGCTATTTCAGCCTCTGTATCGGTATAGAAGTGGTTTATTGCAACAACTGCAGGCACGCCGTATTTACGCATATTCTCTATATGTGTGCCGAGGTTTACGATGCCCTTTCTGAGAGCCTCTGTATTTTCAGCGGTAAGCTCGGTTTTCGGAACACCGCCGTTGTATTTCAAAGCACGGATAGTAGCTACTATGACCGTACACGAGGGCTTAAGTCCTGCGTAACGGCACTTTATGTCAAAGAACTTCTCCGCACCGAGATCACTGCCGAAGCCTGCCTCGGTTATGGCATAGTCGCCAAGCTTTAACGCAAGCTTAGTTGCTCTTACGCTGTTACAGCCGTGGGCAATGTTTGCAAACGGACCGCCGTGAATGATAGCGGGAGTATTTTCGAGCGTCTGCACGAGGTTGGGGTTGATAGCGTCCTTTAAGAGTGCTGTCATTGCGCCTACTGCCTCAACATCAGAAGCGAATACGGGCTTTCCGTCATAAGTATACGCAACAAGGATTCTGCTGAGCCTTGCCTTAAGATCAACAAGATCGTCCGCAAGACACAGTATCGCCATTATCTCGCTTGCAACGGTTATCTGGAAGTGATCCTCTCTCGGAACACCGTTCACCTTGCCGCCAAGACCGATTATGCAGTTTCTCAGCGCTCTGTCGTTCATATCAAGACAACGCTTTATCTGTATGCGTCTGGGGTCTATTCCGAGCACGTTTCCCTGCTGAATGTGGTTATCTATAAGTGCGCAAAGCAGATTGTTTGCAGAGGTGATTGCGTGCATATCCCCCGTGAAGTGAAGATTTATATCCTCCATAGGCACTACCTGCGCATATCCTCCGCCTGCCGCACCGCCCTTTATACCAAAGACGGGACCCAGTGAAGGCTCACGCAGTGCAAGTACAGCCTTTTTGCCTATCTTGTACATACCCTCCGCAAGACCTACGGAAGTAGTTGTCTTGCCCTCTCCCGCAGGAGTGGGGTTTATAGCCGTAACAAGTATCAGCTTGCCGTCCTCTTCGCTTTCAAGACGGTCTATACATTCCTGTGAGATCTTCGCCTTGTAGTGACCGTAGGGTATAAGCTCCTCCTCGTCAATTCCGAGTTCCTTTGCTATATCCTTTATTTTTAGCATTTTTGCGTTCTGGGCAATTTCAATATCGCTAAGCATTTTTTCTACCTCTTTTTACTGTGGCTGACCGCCTGAATTATAACCTCTCACGTCATTATAAAGACGTAATCTAAGTATAGCACAGTGGCGGGTGAATTTCAAGGTTTAAAGAATATTTTACACCGACCGCCGCTTACGGATTTACACAAATTTCAGCTGGTCAACGTCCTCGTCGTACAGCGTTCCCGCAACAGGCACGGTCTTTGTCCTGTAGCTGTCTGCGTCCTTTATCATACCGTCCTTGTATTTAACCGCAGATCTGAGCTTTGCTCTGGTAAGCCTCATTACCTGCACGCCCTGCGTATCCCTTGCCGCTTTGGGCATGATAAGCACGGTGTTGAAAATCATGACCTTGCCTGCGTCCGAGCTTAGCATAAACTCGCAGTCGCCGTCAATAAGCGTCATAGATACGAGCGGCGAGCCGTCATTATATGCGTTCGCCAGCTTTTTACGCCTTGTCTTTGTTTCAAACGAAGCCATAGGCACCTTCGCACATTTACCGTTTTCAAAGAACATTACAAGCGTTCCGCTGTAGTCCTCTGCGGCTATCATCTTTATTATCCTCTCGTCCGGGTCAAGCTCCAGCTTTACGGGCAGATAGTCGCCCATCATGCTCGCCTTTCCGTCCTCGAAGTCGCAGGCTCTCGCCTTATATACCTGGAATTTATCTGTGAAGAATAAAAGCTCCGCACGGTTGCTGCCGTCATAGGTTTCGATTATCTCATCGTTTTCCTTGAGTTTCTGCTCACCGCTCATTCTCAGCGACTGAGGAGTAATCTTCTTGAAATATCCCTCACGGGTGAAGAACAGATTAACGGGATAATCGGGTATCTCCTCCTCCGCCTCGTTCTCCTCGTCCTCAGTGCCGTAGATAAACATTGTCTTTCTGGGCTTGCCGTATTTCTTTGCTATATCACCAAGCTCCGATATGATTATCTGCTTTACTCTGCGTTCAGAAGAAAGAATATCCTCCATATCGGCTATTTCTTCCTTAAGGCTGTCTATTTCCTCGATGCGCTTCAAGATATAACCCTTGTTGATATTTCTCAGCTTTATATCCGCAACATATTCAGCCTGCGTTTCGTCTATGCCGAAGCCTATCATAAGGTTCGGTACGACCTCTGCGTCATCCTCTGTTTCACGGATTATCTTTATAGCCTTGTCTATATCAAGCAGTATCTTCTTAAGACCTGTCAGCAGATGGAGTTTTTCTTTCTTTCTTGCAAGCTCAAACTTTGTCTTTCTCTTTACGCAGGTGATTCTGAAATCCGTCCACTGCTCAAGTATCTCGGCAACACCCATGACCTTCGGCATACCGCCTACAAGAATGTTGAAGTTGCAGGAGAAAACGTCCTGTAAAGGAGTTATCCTGAACAGCTTTTTCATTACCGCCTCGCTGTCCTGCCCACGCTTTAAATCAATAGTTATCTTAAGACCCGATAAGTCCGACTCGTCACGAACGTCCGAAATTTCTTTCAGCTTGCCCAGCTTCACCTGCTCAACTATCTTGTCGATGATTGCTTCAATAGTCGTCGTAGGCGGAATCTCGGTCACTTCGATACAGTTTGCCGCTTTGTCATAGATATACTTACTGCGTACCTTGACGCTTCCACGTCCGGTGGCATATATACGGCGAAGCTCGTTCTCATCCTGCAATATGAAGCCTCCGCCGGGGAAATCCGGTCCTTTAAGCGTGGATACAATATCGTGTTCGGGGTTTTTCATAAGTGCGGCGGCTGTTTCACATACCTCCGACAGATTGAAGGAGCAGATATTGCTCGCCATAGATACGGCGATACCGACGTTATTGTTTACCAGTACCGCAGGGAATCTTGTAGGGAGCAGTACAGGCTCCGTCATTGAGTTATCGTAGTTCGGTACAAAGTCAACTATATCACGGTCAATATCCGCAAATATTTCTGCGCAGATAGGGTCAAGCTTAGCCTCTGTATATCGTGATGCCGCAAACGACATATCTCTCGAATATGCCTTGCCGAAGTTACCCTTGCTGTCAACATACGGGTGCAGAAGTGCCTCATTGCCCCTTGCAAGTCTTACCATCGTTTCGTATATCGCCATATCGCCGTGCGGATTTAATTTCATTGTCTGTCCGACAATGTTCGCCGACTTTGTTCTTGCTCCCGTAAGCAGACCCATCTTGTACATCGTATACAGCAGTTTTCTGTGCGACGGCTTGAAACCGTCAATTTCGGGGAGCGCACGGGAAACTATAACGCTCATTGCATACGGCATATAGTTTTCGGTCAGCGTATCGGTTATCGGCTGATTTTCGACAATGCCTGCGCCCTCTATATAAGCGTTTTTATTCGGAGCGACCTTCTTCTCGCTCTTTTCGTTCTTTCCTTTTCTCAAAATCTATACCTCTTTTTAGCTTTATACCCTGCTCAGAGTGAAAACTCTTTTTTCAGCTTTTCAAAGCGTTTCTCGTATTTATCTCTTATGGGTAGCGTTGTATTCTGTAAAACGTGTTGCAGAATATCTGCGTCTTTCAGCACCTCATCAAGCGGAAGCCCGACATTTTCCTTGTCGCTGTGGTTCGCTATCGCTCTTGTGATATTGCCTATCTCGCACACGCTGAAAAGCCCCGTCTTCGCCAGTATCGGCATTACAGCGTCAGCGCTTTCCTCTGCGTGCTTTTCGTCAACGCCCGTCAGATATTTACGGTAGTCGTGGAGCAGTCCGCTTATCTGCGCAAGCTCTGCGTTCACGCCTCTGCGCAGTGCGATAAGCCCTGCCGTCTGTGCCGTGCCGAAAAGATGAATGTACGCTTTCTGCCGTCTTTCCTCGGGCAGTGTCGCTATCATCTCCGACACTACGGCAGATATTACCTCTATCCTGTTAATTTCCATATATCCTCCGCTCAAGATACGTCTATATCGTCAAGGTACTTATAGCCGTAGTCACGGATATAGTCCTTTCTTCCGTCAAGGTTATCACCGAGCAGCAGCTCGAATATTTCCTGCGTTTTCTCTGCGTCCTCCGGCATTACTCTTATAAGCCGTCTTGTTTCGGGGTTCATAGTCGTAAGCGACATCATTTCCGGTTCGTTCTCACCAAGACCCTTTGAACGCTGTATCTTATACTTCTGCTCGCCTATATCGGCAAGTATCCTCTGCTTTTCCGCTTCTGTATAGGCAAAGTAGGTCATATCCTTGCTGTTTATCTCATAAAGCGGCGACTCAGCAATATACACAAAGCCCTTTTCTATTACGGTCGGAACAAGTCTGTACAGCATAGTAAGAATAAGCGTTCTTATCTGGTATCCGTCATAGTCCGCATCGGTACAGATTATTATCTTTTCCCACCTGAGATTATTTAGATCAAAGGTTGAAAGGTCTTTATTTGCCTTAGCCTTTACCTCAACACCGCAGCCGAGTATCTTCATAAGGTTCGTGATAATTTCGCTCTTGAATATCTTGTCATAGCTTGCCTTAAGGCAGTTGAGCGTCTTACCTCTTACAGGCATTACCGCCTGATAGTCTGCGTCCCTCGCCTGCTTTACAGCGCCCAAAGCCGAGTCACCCTCCACTATATAAAGCTCACGTCTTGCCGTGTCCTTACTCCTGCAGTCAACGAACTTAGGTATCCTGTTCGCAAGGTCTATCTTGCCCGAAAGCTGTTTCTTTATTGTATCCCTTGCCTTTGCGGCATTTTCACGGGCACGCTTGTTTATCAGCACCTGCTCGCATATCTTGACCGCTTCGTCCGGGTTTTCAAGGAAGTACACTTCAAGCTGATGCTTCAGCCAGTCGGTCATAGCCTCCTGTATAAATTTATTGGTTATGCTCTTTTTCGTCTGGTTCTCATAGCTTGTCTGCGTTGAGAAGTTTGAAGATATAAACACAAGGCAGTCGGCAATATCGGTAAATTTTATCTTGCCCTCGGTCTTGTTGTACTTGCTGTTGGCTTTCAGCCAGCCGTCTATCTGATTTGTGAATGCCGCCTGCATAGCCTTGTCGGGACTTCCGCCGTGCTCAAGCCAGCTTGAATTGTGATAATGCTGTATAAGCTGTACCTTATTTGAGAATACAAAAGCGACCTTCATCTTTACCTTGTATTCCGGCTTGTCCTCTCTGTCCTTACCTGTACGCTGTGCGCTCCATACCTGCTCGGTAGTGAGTGCGGTATCGCCTACGATTTCTTTCAGATAATCGCTGATGCCGTTCTCATAGCAGTAGATATGCTCTTCAAAGCGTGTTTCGCCTGTTTCCTCGTCACGCACTTCGTTTCTCAGCACAAAGGTCAGCCCGTCATTTACTACCGCCTGTCTGCGCAGAACATCGTCAAAATATTCAAATGGTACATCGATATCGGTGAATACGTCAAGGTCCGGCTTCCACTTGATTTTTGTACCCGTTGTTCCGTCCGACTGGTGACGGCGGAAGCCTCTTTCTTCCTTTTCAACGTTATAGCCCTTTTCGAATCTCAGGTCGTATATCCACGTTCCGTTATTGCTCTCGACCTCCATATACTCAGCCGCAAACTGCGTCGAGCAAAGGCCAAGACCGTTAAGGCCGAGCGAATATGAGTAGTTATCTCCGCTGTTGTTATCGTACTTACCGCCTGCGTACAGGGTGCAAAAGGCAAGTTCCCAGTTATACTTCTCCTCGTTTTTATTGAAGTCTATCGGTATACCTCTGCCGTAGTCCTGCACTTCAATGCTTTTATCAAGGAAGCGTGTAACGATTATCTTCTTTCCGAAGCCCTCTCTAGCCTCGTCTATCGAGTTTGAAAGTATCTCAAACACGGAGTGACAACAACCGTCAAGCCCGTCCGAGCCGAATATAACACCCGGACGCAGTCGTACCTGATCGGGTCCTTTCAGCTGTTTAAGACTGTTGTCGTCATAATTTTTCTTTGCCATCAGCTTTATCCTTTCAACCGCCGTACTCCCCTGTACAGCGAAACTTTAGTCAATAATTAGTTTTATTGTACCACAAATCCCCCGTTTTTGCAAGTGTGGCGGGTCGCCGCTGACAATTCGCCGTTCTGTCGGTTCGGACTTTGCTTTACCTCCGTTACCGGCTGGCGGCTGTGTGCCGCTTCAAATTCGCCGTCTGTCGGTTCGGACTTTGCTTCATCTCCGTTACCGGCGGGCGGCTGTGTGCCGCTTCAAATTCGCCGTTCTGTCGGTTCGGGCTTTACTTTACCTCCATTACCGGCGGGCGGCTGTGAGCCGCTTCAAATTCGCCGTTCTGTCGGTTCGAACTTTACTTTACCTCCGTTACCGGCGGGCGGCTGTGAGCCGCTTCAAATTCGCCGTTCTGTCGGTTCGAACTTTACTTTACCTCCGTTACCGGCGGATATTAACGTTATAAACATACGATTAAGAACGATACTGCACAATCTTAGCAGTACCCCAATTCTATTGAAAAAACCTATTAATTATAGAACCACATTTTCTACAAAACAAAATCCCCGAGAGCCTCAGCTCTCAGGGATTTTACTATACTATATCAACTTTATCTACTTTCGTATGGCCGTCCGATAAATCAATACTTAGCGTAAGGGTTCTCACCGTCATACAGCATACCAGCGGGACGGTTGAATTCAAGATCCTCAACGCCGAGGTACTTCAGTGTATCGAAGATAGCCTTGCCGTAGTGACCGAATGCTACTGCGCCGTGGTGAGGATAGTTCTTCTTGATAAGAACGTTGCGGTAGAATCTGCCCATTTCGGGGATAGCGAATACGCCGATAGCACCGAATGAACGTGTAGCAACAGGGAGAACTTCACCCTCGGCAACATAAGCTCTCAGCTTAGCGTCAGCCGTGCTCTGTAAACGGAAGAATGTGATGTCGCCGGGAACGATGTCGCCCTCGAGCGTACCTCTTGTGATATCAGGCTCCTTGTCAGGCTCAAGACCTCTGTGCATGATGAGCTGATACTTCATAGTCTTGCTTGTCAGCTTGCACGAAGCTGTGTTACCGCAGTGGAAGCCCATGAATGTATCCTTGAGTGTGTAGTTGTACTTGTCCTTGATGGATTCAACATACATATCTGCAGGAACAGAGTTGTTGATGTCAAGCAGTGTAACTGCGTCTTCTGAAATGCAGGCACCGATATATTCGCTGATTGCACCATAAATATCAACCTCGCACGCTACGGGGATTCCTCTTGCTGTAAGTCTTGAGTTTACATAGCAGGGAACGCAGCCAAACTGTGTCTGGAATGAAGGCCAGCACTTGTTGGCGAATACAACGTACTTTCTGCTTCCCTTGTGCGCTTCCATCCAGTCAAGAAGCGTAATCTCAAGCTGTGCAAGTCTGGGCAGGATACCGGGCATCTTGTTGCCGTCGCCAAGCTCCTTTTCCATATCTGCAACAACTTCGGGGATTCTTGCGTCATTCTTATGCTCGTTGAATGCGGCATAAAGGTCAAGCTCCGAGTTCTCTTCAATCTCAACGCCGATGTTGTAAAGCTGCTTTATAGGAGCGTTACAAGCGAGGAAGTCCTGAGGACGAGGACCGAATGAGATAACCTTTAAGTTGTTAAGACCGATAACTGCTCTTGCAACAGGGATAAATTCCTTTATCATATCTGCAACCTCTGTAGCTGTTCCTACAGGGTATTCGGGTATGTATGCCTTGATGTTTCTGAGTGCTAAGTTGTAGCTTGCATTCAGCACGCCGCAGTAAGCGTCGCCTCTGCCGCCTACTAAGTTATCCTGTGTTTCCTCTGCCGCAGCAACGAACATTACAGGACCGTCAAAATACTTTGCAAGCAGTGTTTCAGCCGACTCTGGACCGAAGTTTCCGAGGTATACGACCAGTGCGTTGCAGCCTGCGCCCTTAAGCTCCTCAAGAGCCTGCATCATGTGTGTTTCGCTTTCGATAGTGGTGGGACATTTAAATACGTCAACACCGATCTCCTTACATGCCTTTACAACAGCCTCACATCTTGAAGCTGAAAGGCTCATGGGGAAACAGTCACGGCTTACAGCCGCAATTCCGAGCTTTACATCGGGTATGTTCTTCATAGCAAAAATTCCTTTCTGTGCAGTTTATTCTCTGCTTTATAAATCTGTCATAATACCGCCGCATTTTTTTGTTATGTACCGCTTACGTTTTGAGTAATCGTTTACTTGTAGTCATAAAACAAAAAGCCTCTGCGACAGGTGTTATTATTATTGTATCACAAATAATCGTCATTGTCTACAGATTTCCGATAATTTTACGCCGTTTTCACACAAAATTATCAGCAAGGTGATGTAACAGGTTACACGGTAATTAAGTAAAACGCATTTGTTTTACCGTTTATTGACACGCCGTGCTATTTATGTTATCATTTTACTATATTAAGTATTTAAACAGCGGAGGAAGACCGATGAAATACAGACGACAGCTCTTTTGGGTAAAAGACCCGTATTCCGATAGTTCCGACGAATTGTTCACCAAAGCCGTAAAAGAAAATTTCTCCTACTGCGTTTCCCATTGCGATGATTACCGCAGAATATGCGAAAATCTCGGTATATCCTCTCCCTCGGATGCGTCCGGACTTCCCGTGATACCCACATTGCTGTTCAAGAAAAAGCAGATTTTCAATAAAGGCTGTATTCCGCTTATAAAAGCGACTTCCTCCGGCACAAGCGGCAGGAAAAGCATGGTAGCCTTTGACACGGGCGGCCTTCTCTGCGGACTTAAAATGGTTATGCGTGTATCAAAGCTGAGAAATCTGTTATCTCCTGTTCCATGCCACTATATCATTATGGGTTACAAGCACCACAGAGGAAACAAGACCGCCGTAACAAAGACGGCTTTCGGTGCGACATTCTTCACTCCTGCACTGAGCCGCAATTATATTCTGACATATAAAAAAGGCGGATATTCCCCCGACTTTGACAGGATTATAAATCTTATTGTCAGTCATTCACGTTCACGTTTTCCGACAAGATTCATGGGGTTTCCGGCTTATACTTATTTTCTGCTGAGAATAATGGACGAGCGTAAAATTTATCTTAAAATGCCGAAAGGCTCACGCATAATGCTCGGCGGCGGCTGGAAACAGTTCTATGCCGAGCAAGCCGACAAAAATTCCTTTTACAGCCTTGCCGAAAAGGTACTCGGCATAAAGGAAAACGATATTATCGAATTTTTCGGAGCGGTAGAGCATCCGATTTTATACTGCGACTGCAAGGAACATCACTTCCACGTTCCCGCTTACAGCAGAGTTATAATCAGAGATGTCGATACGTTAAAACCGCTTGAAAACGGCAAGACAGGACTTGTAAACCTGATAACTCCTATGGTTAAAGCGACCCCGGTGCTTTCCGTAATGACAGATGACCTCGGCATACTTCATAACGGAAGCGAATGTTCCTGCGGACTGAAAACGCCGTTTCTTGAAATTGTCGGCAGAGTTGCGCCGGAGGATATAAAGACCTGTGCGGCAGGCGCAGAAGAGATAATAAAGGGTGTGAACGTATGATTTTCTTTGATGGCGAAATATACGAAAACGATATGTGCGACAAGCTGTTAGCCCGTTTTGAAGACAGAATATGCGACACTCTCGGAAACTGTCGGCTTTCTGCTAAGCAGGTCATGCTTGCCGCCGAAAAAATCAGCACGGATATAGAAAACGGTGCTTTTGACGATATGCTCTCAGCGCTTGACGTTGAAAATGTGAGTTACTATAAACAGCTTATACTCGCCTGCCTCAGCCGTGAAAATCTTGAATACAGGCTGAAAACCGAACTCGGAGATTCAGACGGCTTTATCGGTTCTCCGAACGGCATCACTCCGAAAATAAAAATTCAGACAAAACCTCTCGGCGTTCTGTTCCACATAGCCGCAGGAAATGCCGACGGCTTACCCGTGATGAGCGTTGCAGAAGGACTTCTTGCAGGCAATATCAATATACTGAAGCTTCCGTCCGCCGATAAGGGCTTGTCAATCCGCATAATAAAGCGGCTTTGCAAATATGAGCCTTTGCTGTCACGCTACATATATGTCTTTGATACCCCGTCAAGCGATGTGCGTACCATCCAGACGCTTGCAGGCTTTGCCGATGGCATAGTGGTATGGGGCGGTACTGAAGCCGTAAAAGCAGTGCGCTCACTTGCTCCGCCGGGAGTTAAGCTGATTGAATGGGGACACAAGCTCGGCTTCTGCTACATTTCCGATTACGCAAACCATACAGATGAATTTTCGGCTCTTGCCGAGCATATAGCCTCTACAAAGCAACTGCTCTGCAGTTCCTGCCAGACCGTGTTTATTGACACCGATGATAAAACCGAGCTTACCCTATTTTGCGAAATGTTCCTTCCGTATCTTGAAGCGGCAGTCGGAAAACACAGGAACACCTCAATAGGCACACGGGCGAGAGATACGCTCATAAGCTACTCCGCCCGTCTTGAACAGGCAATCGGGATGCGGCAAATTTCTCCCGACGTATTTTACGGCAAAAATTGCAGCCTTATCATAAAAGACGACTTTGAACTTGAACTGTCGCCTATGATGTGCAATGTGCTTGTAAAAAGGCTTCCGAGAAAGGACATAATGCGTACACTGAGAAACGCAAAAGGCTTTTTGCAGACCGCAGGGCTTATCTGCGACAAGACTGACAGAGCAGAACTTACCGACCTGTTGCTCTGCGCAGGAGTTACAAGAGTTACGCAGGCGGGAAATATGTCCGCTTACTTTTTCGGAGAATCCCACGACGGAGAATATCCGTTATCCCGATACACAAGAAAAATCAATATCGAACTGAATGATCAGACTGAGGAAACAAATATATGAAAAAACTCGTTTTACCGCTCAACATTATTTTTCTCGGCTTATCGCTTGCTTGCGATACAGCTCTGATAATTACTCATCTCTACCCGATAAAAATAACCGCAAGCGTTTTCTTTATGCTTGCCGCCACAGTAAACCTGATATACGCCCTGAAATACTTCCCCGATAAGAAACTGCCGTCAGTAATACTGACCGTCGGCGTATTCTTCGCAATGAGCGCAGATATAGCGATAAACTTAAATTTCATCGCAGGAGCGGCGATTTTCGCATTAGGTCATATCTGCTATTTCATAGCATATTCGCTGATTCAAAAGCCCCGACCCACCGACTTTATCCCCGCAATTATAATATTTATCCCCATAGTGCTGTTTATGATGTTCTCACCGCTTCTTGACTTCGGCTCGTCGCTTATGAAAATCATCGGCATTTCATACGCAGTTATAATCTGCATTATGACAGGCAAAGCAATAATGAACTTTATCCGCATAAAGAACAGATTCGACCTTATACTTGCGCTCGGCAGTGTGCTGTTCCTTATATCCGATATAATGCTCCTGATGGCGTACTTCTCAAAAATAGATTTCCCGTTCTCAAATTTCTGCCTTGCCCTATATTACCCCGGTCAATGCCTTATCGCAAACGGTCTTGCACATATTAAAACAGCTATAACAGAAAAAATCCGTGTCGCCTGACACGGATTTTTATAATGGTTGTTTTAAATTCTGTTTCTGCATTTATAAGTCTGAACGGAGTTTGTTTTTTCGGTCTCTGTAGTTATTTGCCTGCTCTTCGGTTATTACACCCTGCTTTATCAACTCAGATAATAATTCTGATTTGCCCTCGGCTCTGCCTGCCGGCATTGCAGAACGTTCAAGGCTTGCCCAGCCGTTTATATACTTTTCTTAGGCGTCATTTTCAGTCTGTATAAACAATGGTAACCCAATCAACAATGCCTTTCTCGTTAAACGTAACAATAAGACATTTACCGTGCCAATCATTCGAGGTTTTTCCCTCGAGAGAACCATATCTATATTCCTGCCAGCCTTCATATTTTTTACTGTTAAAATTTTTTATACTTGTTGCTTCACCATACCTTTCGACGATTTCTTCTCTAGTTGTTTTAAATGGAGTTATGCCGTCAACCGAACATTTGTCATTCTCAAAAGGAGCATCAAAAATCCTACTGTCACCCTTTTTGGACTCTTTGTAGTTTTCCGCTCCGCAGCTAAAAAGCAAATCGCCATTTTTGTCCTTGACTTCAACGTGACATCTATCCTCCGCAAATCGATTAGCAGAAGTTTCATATGTCCAATCCTTAGGCAGTTCTTTCAGCTTTATGGGTATCTCGATCGCTTGTCCGTCAACAATTACATTTTTTCGTATCCGTTCAATGTCAAAACCCGTTTCGCTGTACGATATCTCAGAACCATCAGGAATAGTACTTCTTTCGCACCCCGTAAACCCACAGAGCAGTATCGCCGTTGCCAACAGCGCAACCACCCATTTGCTTTTCCTGTCAAGCCGATGTTTTAATTTGCTAAACATAGTACACAACCTTTCTTTCATTCATAGTGCTTAAGACTTTTGCAATATTTCCGCCTAAGTCTTATCGAAAAATGTCCAAAAGCTCCGATAGGTTATCCACCGTAAAATCAGCCTTTTCGCTCTCGTCAGAAATCGTCCAATATTTGCCGAAGCCTTGCCTCACCCATATCGTCATCGTTCCCATTTCTTTAGCGGGAATTATATCATTATCCACTCTGTCACCGATCATTACTGCTTCGGACGGACTGCATCCTGCTCGCTTTAGTGCTATATCGAATATTCTTTTGTCAGGTTTGGTAACTCCTTCTTCGGCAGAAGCTACAACAAGCTGTATATATTTCATCAAGCCGTAGCTTTCAAGTCGTTTTTCAGTGCCTGTCGACTGGTTGGCAATTACACCTATACGGTATCCTTTTTCACATAGGATTTTGAGTACGTTTCCGGCATCTTTATAGGGCTTTTCATCTTCATGATGCCAAGGAGTTTTTGCAAGTCTGAAATATCTCAGTGCTTCAATATCGCCTTTCAGATTTTGCTTTGAAAAATACAAAAGTTTTTCGTTAAAGTCCTCAAAGGTAATATCTGTTTCCGCAATAGCATCTCGTATGCGATGGTTATAACACTCGGTTTCGTCAACAAGTGTTGAACCGACATCGAAAAACAACCATTTAATATCGTTCAGCATATTATCTCCTTGTTTTTATTAACTCCCGACCGTCCCACAAAGTCACGCCAACCACCTTCATTTCAAAAGGTTGGAATTTGCCGTGCCCCACGGGCACATTAGTGCTTGCGGAACCAGTTACGCATCCACTTGCCGTTTTCGGTGAGATCGCTCTCGCTCCAGTTACCGTTTGCCGATGTTCCCGGCCGCAGTACCGAGCAGGTTTCATCCTTGTTGCAGATACTCCAGTTACAGTAGCTTATGCCTTGCTTGTCAAAATAGCTAAGCCACTTCTGTGTTTCGTTGAAGTCGTTCGCACCTCCGCCCGATGCATCACAAGTACCGAATTCCGACACAAATACAGGCAGTCCCTGCGCCACGCAGTTTTCTACGTTTGAACGAAGTCCTGCGTGAGTTGCCGCATAGAAGTGGAACGCATACATTACATTCTTGTAGTTCAGCGGATCGGAAAGCGGCTTGTCGATCTCCTGACTCCATGTGGGCGTACCTACTATAATTACCGAGTTCGGCGCATTCTTGCGGATAACGGGTATTATCTTTTCCGCATACGGCTTGATGTTACCGCTCCACGATGCACCGCCGTTCGGCTCGTTGCATATCTCGTAAATTACATTCGGATATTTTGCATATCTCTTTGACACCGTTTCAAAGAATGATTTTGCCTCGTTTGTATACTTGGACGGGTCGCCGGGATTAAGAACGTGCCAGTCAATGATAACATACATATCCAGCTTGATGCAGATGTCAACACCCTTTTCAAGCAGTTCAAGGCTTCCGCTCTTGTTACCCATATAGCACTGACCGTTGCCCCACTCGTCAACATACATTGCAAGACGGACAACATTCGTATTCCAGTCGTCACGGAGCGTTTTGAATGCGCTCTCATTTACGAATTCGGGGAACCATGTAAGCCCGTGTGTGCTCATTCCTCTGAGCTGATAACCCTTGCCGCTCTTATCGACAAGCTGTCCGTTCTTTACCGAAAGCTGACCGTGCTGTGATACCGGCGTAGTGCCTTTAGGGTCGCTCGGTGCCTTGGGAACTGTTGCCGCCGGCTTTTTGGTCGTTGACGTATTATTATTGTTGTTATTGTTATTATTATTGCTGCTGTTATTTCCGGCACTCGTTCCTGCGGTACTTCCGTTCACAGTCACTTTACCCTCATTGATATAAGCGTCAGCCGAATAATTGAATCCGAATGAAACGCTCTTTCCCTTTTCTATAGTTCCGTTGTAGCTCTCGTTCTTGACGGTCATTGTGTTTCCCGAAATGCTGAATATTCCGTTCCACTGCGACATCAGCTTTGTATTGCCGGGGACGGTCACCTTTGCCGTCCAGCTGTTCACCGTATCGCCGTTATTGGTTATAACAATCTCATAACCTCCGCACTTCTTACCGCCTTCTTCCCAGCTGCTCGACTTCTTCCACTGAACAGTGAAATTGCTTGCAGATGAAGCAGGCTTGCTCTGGCTGTTGTTTTTCGTGTCGGCAGTTGACGGTGTCTTTGCTGTATCGGCAGGCTTCTCGGTGTTCTCTGTCTTTGATGTATTTTCCTGCTTTGAAGTATTATTTTCTTCCTGTTCGGAGGTATCGGAAGATGTGTCGCTCTCTGTTACTGAGCTGTCAACGGAAGTAACCTCGGAATTTTCATCAACACTGCTCGTATCCTCAACATACGATACATTGCTTTCGGTCTCCGAGTTGCTTCCGACAGACGATAATACACCACTGTCCTGCGCCGCACAGCCTGCAAGCATAGCCGCCGCAATAAACACAGCTATCGCACGTCTGATTATAGATTTTTTCATATTTCCTCTTTCGGTCGTGATATTAAAACAGCCCTCACGAATGAGGGCTGTCATTATTCGTTAATCTTTTTAAGATTACTTTCTCTTCTTAGCAACTACTACTGCACCTGTTGCGAGGAGTGCAACACCTGCAACTGCTGCAACACCTTCAACACCTGTGTTTGTGTTGGGCTTTGTAGAATCGCCTGCTGTGGGAGCTGTTGTATCAGCAGGAGCTGTTGTGTCAGCGGGAGCTGTTGTATCAGCAGGCTGCTGAGCGTCAAGGCCTGAAACTGTAAATTCAATCTCTAAAGACTTTGTGGGGTATGCACCGTTATAACCATCTTTCTTAAGAGCATCGTTCCAGATGTTAGCGAACAGAATCTTAGTATGACCTGACTTCTTACCGTCTTCTGTATCAATGATAGGATCAGCAACTTCTGATGTTACTGTACCGTCAACGATAATCTTGCAGTCAGAGAACTTAGCGATAGATTCACCGTCTTCACCTGCGTCCTTGTTGAAAGGAATATCTGTTGAAACAAACAGAAGGTTGAAAGAAGAAGAACTGTCGAGTGCCCAGTCAAAGTCAGTAATACCAACCTTGTATGTGCCGTCCTTGTCGATCTGTACATCTGTGTATGTAGCAGGAATAACATAGCCGCCACTACCATCCGGCATATCATCATCGAATTTATCTTCATACTGAGGGAATGTTTCAGGGTCGTTACCGCCCCATACGATTACGCTGTTGAAGTACTTGCCGTCTGCAACGTCCTTACCATATGAAGCGTCATCAAAAGAGTTTCTGAATGAGTAGGGTGCTGTCTGGAAACCGATATAAGCATTATAAGTTTCTGCTGCTACGCCTACTGTAAGTGTGCCTGCTACTGCCATTGCAGCTGCTGCACCGATGAATCTTCTCATCTTCATTTTACCTCCAAACAAATTGTATATGTTTCATTCTTATGAGTGTTGTTAAAAGTTTACAACATTCTCAATAAATTTATTATAACCTCTTCCCGCCAAAAAATCAATTTGCATTTTTCACACATTTACCACATAACTTTTAGTTATTTTGTACAATTATGTTATTAAGTTATAACGCAGACCATTCTCGATTGTCACCCATTTGTGCGGTTTAGTTGACACGAGGAGCCGTCGGTGGTATTCTGTTAAAGTCGTTTGACAAAATGGAAAGGAAACAAAAAATATGAACAGACAGAAAATCACAACAATCGTACTTTGTGCGCTCTTTGCGGCAATTACGGCAGTACTTTCGCAGATAGCAATACCGATGCCCTCCGGCGTACCGGTTACATTACAGACCTTTGCGATAGCCCTCTGCGGCTTTTATCTCTGCACGGCAAGAGCAACCGTTTCAACGGTCGTTTATGTTCTGCTCGGTGCGGTAGGCGTTCCCGTATTCAGCGGCTTCAAGGGCGGAATTGCTTCAATAGTAGGTCCTACGGGCGGATTTATAATCGGCTTTATCGCTATGGCGGCCATCAGCGGAATCGCATTCAGAAATATGCCCGAAAAGTTCCGTGTACCGCTTAGAATAGCAATGGGCATCTTAGGCGTTGCCGCTTGCCATATCTGCGGATTTGTACAGTATGCTCTCGTTGCAGGCAAGGATCTGTTATCCAGCTTCCTGCTCGTATCCGCTCCCTATCTTATAAAGGATATAGCAAGCGTAGTTCTTGCATACTTTGCCGCTCTCGCAATTTCAAAGGCTCTGAAAAGAACAGGCTTTGCTCCAAGCGAACAGGCGTAATTGCAATAATTTCATAAACATTAAAGGCAGTGCCGGACGGCGCTGTCTTTTTGTTTTTGTAATAACAAGCATTCAGTAAACAAGGATTTACCGCTCACTCAAAAAGCGTGAGCGGAAATAAATAAAAAACCGGCGGTCACAGGAACAGATACAGCCCAGTGACCGCTTTATATTAATTACTGCTTTGTTTATTCCCGCCGTTCAACTAACCTTAGCTGATTGCTAACAATTCAAAAGGCGGAATTTACAGTGACTTTCAGTCACCCGCCGATAACGCAAGCCTTGCCAACCTCAGACATTTCCAAAGGCGGAATTTGAAGCGGCACATTGCCACAGGCGGAATTTGAAGCGGCACATTGCCGCAGGCGGAATTTACAGTGGCTTTCAGCCACCCTCCCTGCTTTGACTTTTTATGATTTAAGTGCTATACTCTATAAATAGAAAGACAAAACACGGAGATACTTTAAATGGATAACAAATACGAAGAACGGCTCGGCACAGCCTCGATGCTGCCTCTTATACTTAAAATGGCACTGCCGGGCTTTGCGGCACAGCTTATAAACCTGCTGTACAGCATAGTTGACAGGGTCTTCATCGGACACATAGAGCTTATCGGCACAGATGCGCTGGCAGGTATCGGTGTTACAAGCTCGATAATCATTCTTATCTCGGCATTTTCACAGATAGTCGGCGGTGGCGGCGCACCGCTTGCCTCAATAGCGCTCGGCAAGGGCGACCGTGAAAGAGCGCACAGGATACTCGGCAACGGCTTTTCACTGCTTGTGCTGTTTACTGTAGTAACATCGGGCATAACCTACATCTTTATGGAGCCCCTGCTCCGCCTTATCGGCGCAAGCGACGCTACTATCGGCTATGCCACAGACTACCTCTCGGTATACCTTACAGGCACGCTGTTCGTAATGTTCGCAACCGGACTTAATTCGTTCATAAATGCACAGGGCAGACCCGGAATTTCAATGATAGCCGTAATAATCGGCGCAATCCTCAACATAGGCCTTGATCCGCTTTTTATCTATGTGTTCGGTATGGGCGTAACGGGCGCCGCTCTCGCAACGGTAATATCACAGGCGGTAAGCGCCTTTATAATAGTAGGTTTTCTTGTATCCGACAAAGCGACTTTGAAAATAAAGCCGAAATATCTTAAGCCCGATATAAAAATAATCGGCTCGCTGTTTGCACTCGGAATCGCCCCGTTTATAATGGCAAGTACGGAAAGCCTTGTCGGCTTCGTCCTCAACGGCTCGCTTAGCGGCTACGGCGATATATACGTCCGCACACTTACGGTAATGCAGAGCGCAATACAGTTTGCCGCCGTGCCTCTGAGCGGCTTTGCACAGGGCTTTGTTCCGATAGTCAGCTACAATTACGGCAAGGGCAACACAGACCGTGTCCGCCTCTGCTTTAAATATTCCGTGATAATTATGTTCTCGTTCTTCGCCCTGACAAACCTGTTTATGATTACCTTCCCCGAATTTGTCGCAGGAATGTTCACAGACGATACCGCACTTATAAAAACAGTCGGCAGAATGATGCCTCTTTTCCTTACAGGCATGACCATATTCGGACTTCAGCGTACCTGCCAGAGTATGTTTGTTGCTCTCGGTCAGGCTAAAATTTCACTGTTCATAGCCCTTTTGCGTAAAGTGATACTGCTTATCCCTCTCGCCCTTATCCTGCCGAATTTTCTCGGTGTAAAGGGTGTATATCTCGCTGAATCCGTAGCGGATGCTACCTCGGCAATCTGCTGTACAGTTATCTTCGCTCTTACCTTCCGCAAGATACTCAAAAAGCGTGAGCAGACATAAATTAAACAATCAAGCGGTCACAGGGAAAGATACAGCCCCGTGACCGCTTTTTCTTATGCGATTTTCAAGCACCGCCCGCACATTTCCCGTGCAGGCAGTGCTTTGCATTTATTTCAGAAATTCCGTCAGTATCTGACCGAGTAAACACGATTGCTTATCGGTAAGCTGTTTGCTTGTTATTACGTTATGCTCACGGAATTGCTCAATTAACTGCGTTATTATATTTCTTTGCTTTTCGTTAAGACCTATAGCAGAAATATTCGATTGCCGTTCCATACCCGACAGATAGTCCATAGAAACGTTGAATAAAGCCGAAAACGCTCTTACCGTATCAAAAGTAGGGCTTTGCAGATTTTTTCATATCTGCTGATTATTGAGCTTTCCTTGTTTATTTTATTTGCCAGTTCTTCCTGCGTCCAGCCTTTTTCTTTTCTGAGCCCTTTCAGAATCAAGCCGAAATCAAAAGCATCGTTCATTTATCCACCTTAAATTTGATTTATAATCAAATTATAACAGGTGCAACTTGATAAATTTGCATCATTATGCTATAATATTTGATATAAAAACGAATTTACTCAGAATTAATTGATAAATTTGCTCAAAACGGGTGATTAAGTGCAACAACAAATAAAATCCAGACAACGTGTGACCAAACACGGCGAGGTTTTCACCGCCGAGCGTTAAGTAAAGGCAATGTGCGACCTTGTAAAACAGGAAACCGAGCGTATCGACAGCCGTTTTCTTGAAATAATCATACTGAGTTTGATACAAAACCGTGGAATAATTAAAAAGTATCCCGTTGCGGTGTAAACGGAAAGCCGGGACTGCCCGCTTGTTTTTATTTGGAGGACAATTATGAAAAAGACACTCACTTAGAGGCAGATTGCTGATTATGAGCAGCTGTGCCGCAACAGAAACAATGGTCGGTTGCTGACCTCGGATGGACTGCGGTTCATCTGCGAAGCTAATAACTATGACCCCGAAGCCATCGGTTGGCATTTCTTAGAAACATTGGCTCGTATAAATTCAGAACAAAAATGACAGAAACCTCACTACTACTTTGTGGTGGGGTTTCTCTGTACATAGAATATTTACAATTTTTTTGAGAAACCCATTGACCTTGGTGTGACACCAAGGTGTATTATATAATCGAAAGGTGGTGATCAGATGGGATACTCAGTAAAATGGGTGGTTGAGAATCTTGGCATAACTCGTGATATGCTTAGATATTACGAGAAAGAAAAGCTCCTTCCTACCAACGAGAGTCGTAATCCAACGAATAAATATCGTGATTACAGTGATGAGGACATCGAAAGGATATGGGGCATCAAACTGCTTATAGGCATCGGATTTACGGCGAAAGAAATCTATGCTCTTATGAATGATCCGGATTTCGATTTTGATACTGCCATCACTAAAAAGGTAGCGGAGTTGGAACGCAAGCATGATGAAAACCTAATTTATTTTGAGTTTGCTAAAAGCATAAAATTCATGGGCCGTGTTCCTACTACATCGAAAATCGGTAGTATAAAATTCGACGATTTTCTGGAGTACGCTCACGAGAACTGGAACTTTTATGATGACCCTCGTTCAGCGCCATTTATGCAAATGGCGGACACGCTTATTTCAAAGGCCCCACAAGAGTGGAGTCCTGATGATGTGGAGCGCATTCTTGAAATGTTTGAAAATTTTGATGCTGAAGGAATGATGCACACATACGCCCTTCATGGCTACTATCAAGTTATCTCTGACATGAAGGACCTTGGATACGACAGTGATACAGTGCAGAGAGTTGTTAAACTGCTGCACGAGTATCTTGTGAGCCACAACATGGAACCGGAGCTTGACGGAAAAATTACCCCGCAGTTTATTGCCAAGTACACGACTCCATTCTTCCTCGGTGGAGATATAGCGCTTCAGCACGAGAGGAATTATGGGAAAGCAGGATGTTTATTCATTGCTCAGGCTTTGGCGTATTACGGTGGGTATGATATCGACGATTTGTAAAGGAGGCATGCAAATGGAAGAAAATAAAAAAGGATTTATTGCTTGGGTTAAGGCTCATAAGAAGCAGCTGTTCATGGCAGGAATCAGTGTCACAGCTATTATCGGGATTATAATTGGCCTTAAAAATAAGGAGACCATCAAGAAACTGTGGGAGTCCCTCGAAAACAGCCTAAGCAAAACACCGGAAAACCTGCCTGAGTCCATCACCATAGTTCAGACAGCTCCGCCGGTGATTGAAGAAGTAGTTCCTGTTAGAGTGTACACTTCTCCACAGGAGCCTTTTGATGTTAGCCAACATATCAGAAACTTATCCGGTGGCAGACATCATTCTGTTGAAAAAGCAGCTGAGGCCGCAGCGTTAGGGATTGACCTGTTGCCGCATCAGACACTTGTTGATACATACACAAAGTGTGCTGCGTAAAGCAAAACCATTATGAAATTATAAGGAGGACAAAATTATGCAGATGTGCCCGTTTTGTGACAAAGTTTACGACGAATCCGAGTATAGCAGATGCCCTTATTGCTCCGGTGAATTAGAAGATGACACTGGGGAGAGATACTTTAAAAATTGCCCTAATTGTGGTGGTATCATGTATTGGGATGACGAATGGGAATGCACCAACTGTGGTGAAACCATCGATTCAGACGAAGACGATAATGATGGAATTATCGAAGGCTAATCCTTAAATAACAGAAAAAGCGCCTCACTACCGGAATCAAATCCAGTGGTGAGGCGTTTATGCGTCTATGGGGTTATGCTTTTATTTCCTGTCCGTTTTTGAAGGTGAAGCGCACATCGTCCTTTCTGTGGACGGTCACGACATCCACCAGTCCGCACCAGAGGGCGATATCAAAGGTGCCCACCAATTCAGCCTTTGCCAGGGCTTCGAGGAAAGCCTCAATCTTTGCCCTGCGGGACTGCTTGCTATGGATGGCATCTTCGACTGCCTCAAGCCTAGTTTTGGTAGCGTCAAACCGTGCTGTCAGACCATCATAGCTTTTTTGGTATTCTTCCTGGTTGAGAACAGTGTGTGCGTTTTCATAGATGCACTTTTCAATGAGGTCATAAACCACCGCCATTTCACTTTCCAGTTCGACCTGTTCCGTTTTGAGGTTGGTAAGGTCAAAGGCTACATCAAGGGACACTGTAAGAGCCGCTGTTATCGTTTCTTTTTGTCCAATCAACTGATTTACCGCTGAAATAAAGAGTGACTTGATGTCCTCATCCGTCAGATGCGGCGTGGTGCAATGTTCATCGTTGTCGAATTTGTGATTGCATTGCCAGACTACACGGCGATACTTGCTGGTGGAGTGCCATGTCTTTGAGCCGTACCGCTCACCGCATCGACCGCAGCGTATCTTGCCGGAGAAAAGGTGAACACTACTGTGCCTGCCATTGTTTGCCTTTCGGTGTACCAACTCACGCTGCACCTGCTCAAACACGTCCGGGCTGATGATGGCTTCGTGGTTGCCTTCCACATAGTATTGAGGAATTTCACCTTCGTTGACTTTTTTCTTCTTAGTGAGGAAGTCCACAGTGTAGGATTTCTGTAGGAGTGCATCGCCCTTGTATTTCTCATTGGTAAGGATACTGCGGACGGCTCCGGCATTCCATTTATCTTTACCGCCGGGTGATTTAATGCCGTCAGCAGTCAAGTGCGTGGCTATACCGTATGGTGACATTCCCTGTATGAACATACTGTAGATGCGGCGAACAGTGACCGCTTCATCCGGGTTCAGAACCAGATTGCCATCAGGACCGCGGTCATAGCCGAGAAATCGCTTGAAAGGTACGGTGACCTTGCCGTCTGCGAAACGTTTTCTTTGCCCCCATGTGCAGTTTTCTGAAATGCTTCTGCTTTCCTCCTGCGCAAGGCTGGACATGATAGTAATGAGCAGTCAGCACTTGCTGCCCTGGACGATTTCGCTGAAATCTGGGACAAGAAATATCCTAAGATCTCAAAATCCCGGAGAGAAAACTGGGCAAATCTCAACACATATTTCAAGTTTCCGGAGGAGCTTCGGCGGCTGATTTATACGACCAATTCCATAGAGGGCTTCAATTGGCAGCTGCGTAAGGTGACTAAATCCAAGGCTGTTTTCCCGACAGATGACAGCCTGTTCAAGATGCTGTATCTCGCCATGCTGGACATCACCAAAAAGTGGGCTGGCCGCCGGCAGGACCGGGCGCAGATATACACTCAACTCGCACTGTACTACAGTGGCCGCATTCCCGAATGACCGCCGCGCCGGAACTCAATTGATTTGTGTTACTATGAATAAGCTCTGGACTCATCAAAATGTTACCTGAGCTTACTGATTTCACTTAATGCACGTTTGTGGTTTACACAGATTTTGGGGTAGATCCAGTGCATTCATTTCTCAATGCTCCGCTCTTCCCCTTTTGCATTGACTATTACAGCTGAATATGCTAAAACGAACACAGCATATCACTTAATTTACGGCAGATATGTCTGATTGAGAAATGGCTATTTATCAATCAAGCGCCAAAGAGTCAGCAAAATAGCATACATAATCATTTTTATTGCAGTAATCCATGACCTTTTTCCTCAGTTTATCGTTTGCGCCATATTCAATAAGCAAAACATCCATACCGTATTGTTTGCAGACATTAAGATATTCAATAAAATACTCTCTATTCTCACAATTATTTTCGCCAAAGGATTTATCATCGAAATTTATTGATGTAAATACGGTTTCCTGATTAACCGCTTTTATGCAAGTTGGGATAGAGCGATTATTTATTACTTCACTTATAAACACATCGCCGCCATTCACAATTACCTTTATTCCTTTTTCAGTAAAAGCGTTGAAAATATCTAGTAACGCATTGTATATTTTCTGCTCGTGAAATGCATAGTAAACATCGGTATTATCCACAAATAGTCCTGAAACTCCCTTATCCACCTGTTCATCCGCTGCTTCAACGATGTGTTTCTGCCATTTTTCTGATGATACATCTATCCACTTTTCATTATCCCAATCCTTGTATTCGCCTATGGTAAAAGGCAAAAATTCTTCGTAATAGCTGCGAAAGTCTTCTACTGAACCAATATTAAGATAGGAATATATCTCGTTGTTTCCGTTTTGGTGTATCACATCAATGTCCTCGGATGTCAATAATTCTGCATCAATAACAAGAACGTCATAGTTGTTTAGCGACAACAGTTTTTCCTTTTCTGCTCCGATAAAAACACCATACGGATGTCTTACATCAGTCAAATTTTCCGTTGTCTTTACCGTACAGGCTGTAAAAAAAATCACCACAGAAATCAGAACAAGTATTTTAGTCATTTCTTTTTTGCTCCTAAAAAAGAATGTGCCATCTCCAAATTTATAAGGCAGATTTACACCCATTTTCCTCATTATATCACATCCCAATTTAAAATTTCAATACCAACATACCAGAGCGTATCCGAAAACTCAAAAGAGTTGTATCATTTAGACAAAAGCCAAATGGAAACAACGTGTACGAAAGCAAGAAACGATGAAGCAAGCTTATCATAACGAGTAGCAACTCTGCGAAAAGCTTTGATTTTATTGAAAAAACACTCAACCAGATGACGTTCCTTATACAACCAATAATCACAATACCACAGGTCAGAATTGTTTTCCTTTGGCGGAATTGTGTATTTTGCATTTTGCCCGGTAATGTAAGTTCTGATTTTTTTCAGTACCATAGGCTTTATCACCGAGAATATTACTGCCGGATATGTCAATTTCCGATAAAACATCTACTGCCGCCTTGGAATCGTGAACCTGACCACCTGTAAGCATAAAGCGAACAGGATTGCCCAATCCATCTACAACAGCATGGATCTTGGTTGCTCCTTTATTGTATTAAAGTGCGATGAATTGGAATTTGTCAATAAGCAATTTAGTATAATTAATTTTCCTTTATTCGTCCAAGGTATTATAAACTACCCTTACACCTTGTACGACATCATTTTCAGCATAAAACACCACGGTGAACATTTGGCTATGCTCTATGAAAAATAGTTTTTGATTGCTGTCTTGAGTGCCGTAAATATACCTATATAAGCCCCTATCCTCAAAATTATTTATTTTTGACGGCTCTCCGTATTTCTTCAGCACATCAGCCTTTGTTGAAACATTTGGCGTTATACCCCCAATTGAGCAATCATCCGATTCAAGAGCGATATCGTAAATAAACCCATCCTCTTCCTTTCCTTCTATAAAGTCACCGATTCCCGCTACAAACATTTCTTTTCCGTTAAAATAAAAATCAGCCAATCCTGTATCGTCAACATAATGCGTTTCACGCTTTTGGTATGTCCACGCATCATCCAAATCGCCAATTCTCTTTGGCAATTCAAAGGGCACCCCTTTTATAATTAAACTTTTCCGGACACGTTCTATATCAAATTCCGTTTCATCAGCGTTATTTGAATCGATGTCAGAACTTAAATTATTGTTTCCTGTTGGTCCTTTGGCACAGCCTGTCAAACTGCAAAGTAATGTTGCTGCAATCAACAACGCAACTGTCCGTTTTATTCTTTTGCCAACACAATTAATTATAGACATAAGCACACGACCTTTCAACGAAATGGAACTGAGTTATCTACCAACATATACATATTCCGATTATCGGGCAGATTAACTGCCCTTATAAACTCATTATACTACGCATTTCCACTTTTTTCAACCACTTTTCCAATCAAATTCCCACCAGCACAACCTCGTCAATATCCGCTTTCTGCTTAGGTTTGGAGATTCCAATAAACTGCTTATGACACTCCCACAAATCCAGCAGAAACCCGAACGGCATAAGCCACACCTCTTCCGAACCGAGGTGCAGCTGCGCCGTTCCGTAATAGAACAGCCGGGTGAACAATTCTGCGTCGTTCACTCGGCTGTTACTGCGTTTTTTGAGGTATCATCGCTTTCTACATTTCGTTTCGTGCCTTTCAGCATAGCTTCGGTGATTGCGTCCTTGTATTCGGCAAGCTCGCCGGGGGGAGGTCAGGAGTTCCACGGTTTCCTCGGTGAGAAGCGGCTTTTTATCGCTGTTTCTTAGATTGTAGATTTCAATGCTCTGATTGCAAAGCAGAGTAATCAGCCAGATTATCTAGTCCAGAGCCATCTCCACTTCAAGCATCTGTTCGATCGTTCCTGCAAACAGCTTTTTCAGTTTTGCCTGAATATCTCCTGTGCTTTCACAGTCTGCCATCAGAAGCTGAACGAGCTCCTTTTCGCTTAATCCGTGATTTCTGTTTTTCATACCAATTTACCCCAA
>OLFX01001320.1_pt1 | contig 29240 bp, 23 predicted proteins | sample 1605091 | NCBI WGS metagenome assembly OLFX01 (sample SAMEA3888906, study PRJEB22519) | human gut metagenome | biome: human gut; feature: human-associated habitat; material: faeces | place: Denmark | collected 2012 | reverse complement strand
TCAATGATGGATACACGATATCCAACTGAAATTCCTTGTAAAGATAAATATGCTTTTCAAGAAAAGATGTTATATTATGAAGAAGATGAAGATGGAAATCTATACGAAAAGGAGAATTTAAGAAGATTATTTAATGAAATAGAGAGTTCAATTGAAGAGAATGAATCTAAACTTTTCACATTAATAGATAAAAAAAATAAGGATGCACTTTACTCGAGAAACAATGTTAAAAGAATACTAGATAAAGAACGATTTGATGAAGTCATTATTTTAGGACACTCATTAGGTGAAGCTGATATGTCAGTTTTTAGTAGAATTAACAAAACCGCATATGTAACTTGTTATTATTATGAAGGGGCTACAAAAGAAGATATAAATAGAATGAAACATAATTTGGATGTACTTAAATTAAATTATGATTTAGTGCCAAATGGTTTGTTATATAAATAGGACAATTTAATTAAAGAAAGAAAATTGATTATTATGAATGCTATTACTAGATAAACTTTATGAATTTGATGTTACTGAAAAGATTTTATATCAGATGGACATTTCTATTAATAACATTGGAAAAATGATTGATGGATTTCCAAAAGGTTTAAAAATAGAAAGAAATATCAGAAAAATTTATTTTATTTCATTATAAATCAAAAAATCTAAAGACATTTAAAAAAAATATTTTGAAAAAGAATATAATGAAAGATAAGGAAGGAGGAATTAATAAGGAAATTCTAAATTACTAGGAAGAGAGAGTAATTGTCTAGTTTGATTTACTATGTCATAATATATTTTATATTAGTGAGTTTAATTAAATGCTATGAAAAATATATTTTTACTATTATTGGCAGTATTATTCTAATTAGGTTATCAGGAACAAATCATGTGAATAGATAAACCAGAAAATCCTGCTTTTATTGGTTCATACAATGAATATAAACCTGGAAAAAGATAATTTGTAATATCAATGTTATAGTTTGAAATTTAATCTTTTTAATTTTACGCAATATCTTACTACGACAAATCAAAAATGAAAAGACAAGAGGAAATTCTATGAAATTGAAAAATGCCTGGTATCATAATGAGAATGATCGCTTAATTCAAGGTAATTTAGTTATTGATCAGGATCAGATCGCTGAGTTCTGTAATGACTCAGAAGAACTGGATTGCAGTCATCTGTTAGTTCTTCCCGGTATGGTCAATGCTCACTTTCACGGCACCAGTACCGTCACGCGCGGCTTGTTTATGGATATGCCGGTGGCGCAATGGCTCAACGACACGCCGCAGGGACAGCTTCAACAACGATTTGTCAATGCGTTAAACCGCTGCACAGAAGAAGAAAAGATTCAACTATCGCTGTATGAATATATATCGATGCTGAAGCAAGGCGTAACGACCGTTTTTGACTGCCGCTTGTTTCAACAAGATTATCAAGCCAAGAAAAGAGCTGGCGAGCTGTGCGGAATCCGTCTGACTTTGGAAGCGGATGATCCATCACAATTAGATGATCAGGGGCTGTTAAAAACAGCGCTGCCGTTGCCGGAGGAAAGCAGCTGGTCGCAGGATCGCTGCAGTCAAGCACAGTTCTGGAAACAAAATCATCCGCAGACAATGTTCAAAGCGCATTGCATGGAAACAGATCTGGCCGCCTCGACCATTCAATCAAAAGGCTATCGACATACGATTGAAGCTTATACTCAAGCCGATCTGCTCGATGAACACCGTGCGGTGCTCGCGCACGATGACGTTCTCGCGCTGCTTCGGGGTGAGGTCAGGGTAGCGGTCCTCAAGCTCCTGCGCCGTGATGAAATACACGTCGCGGCAAAGCTCGGTGGAAAGGCCGGAGAACTGCCACTTTAATTCGTCCAGCGTGCCGCAGATGGCGCTGACGATGCGGCGCACCGTGTCTTCCAGGTACGCCATGTTGCGCGTGTCACGGTCGATGACCTTCTCCCAGTCCCACTGGTCCACATAGATGGAGTGAAGATTGTCGAGCTCCTCGTCGCGGCGAATGGCGTTCATGTCCGCCACAAGGCCGTTGCCCACGTAAAAGCCGTAATCATGCAACGCAAGGCGCTTCCACTTTGCAAGGGAATGCACCACCTGCGCGTTGCCGCCGACTGCCGGAATGTCAAACTCGACCGGGCGCTCCACACCGTTTAAGTCGTCATTCAGACCCGTGGAGGGGTCGACGAACAGCGGCGCGGTGACGCGCTTTAAATGCAGCGCCGCACAAATTTTGACGAGAAATACGTTCTTGATCAGACCGATTGCCTTCTGCGTCTCGTAAAGGCCAAGGCTCGGCGTATAATTTTCGGGAATCTTCACCATCTATAAAACCCCATTTCAAAACAATCTTTCCCCTATTGTAGCGCACGGAAAAAGATTTGTAAAGATTTTTCGCAGCCTGCGGTAACCATGGTTAAAAGTTTCGCCCGCCTTTTCAAAGGCGGCGGGTTCTTAGGGCAGCGTCCTAAGTCGCCATTCGCAAATGGCGAAATCTTTTTGCATTCAAAAAATCAGGACGGGAACTTTAACAGTCCGGTGGACTGTTAAAGTGTGGGAGACCCAATTAGGGGGTCTCCCAATGAACTTGCAACGCAAGTTCATAAAAGCTAAACGGTAGCACAAAAACGCCCAAAAAATCGAAGCCTTTTAGAAATAACCCGCTTCCATCCCCGCAACCTCCCGGTTATACGCCGCCATACAGCGGATGACATATACCCGCGCGGCTATGCTGCACAGGCTGCCCGGGATGAGGATCCACGCGTTCAACACGAAGAACGCCATCATCGCGGCGGCATCACAGAAAATCGAAAATCCCTGCAAAGCGAGCGCGTACCCCGGTAGCTTTTTCGGCAGCACGCCTACCTGTATCGCGCACTGCAAGCTTGTCCACACGCCGAGCATTTTGATGCTGTACAAAAGCAACAGAACGCTCAACACCAAACCGACCACAAAAGCAATACCCACTATCAAAATAGCGATATTGTCCGGCAAGCCGGTGTAATTTGTCACGTTCGGGGCGCCACTCGATGCGAGGAGCACCAAAAGGCCGATGAGCAGCAACATCCCGCAAAAAATACCGCACCCAACGATCTGGAGAATTTCCGTCACTTTAAACAGCGTGACGCCCGCTGTGCTCATGAACGGCGTGTCCGTCTTCTTCGCGGAGGCGTACAGCAGCCAAAGCCCGATAAGCACCAGAATATTTTGAACGGGCACAATGTTTACGTTAAACTCTACGTTGAAATTCGTGCCTATGGGTGTGCGTTCCAGCAGATACGATTGATTTTGCAGCACCGTGAACACCTCAATCACCGATGAGACCGCCGACACGACCATCTGCACCGTAAAAAGCAGCGCGCACATGAAAAACAGCTTTGACGACGCAAACCGTTTTAACATCCCGTGTACCGGCGTGACCGGGCGCACGGGCAGCTGCGCGTAATACTGCGGCGGCGCCTGAAAATTCTGCGGCGGCTGCGTGTTGAAATTCCCGTTCTGCGCCCCGCAAATGCAAGGCGAACCGTCCTCCGGGAGCTTCCTCCCGCAATTCGTGCAATACATAACCGAACCTCCCTTTGCGTAACACAAAACCCGCTTCCGCGCAGCGGAACTACACCGTCCCGCCGCGGCCGGGAGCGGGTCGCGTTCACTTATTTTGTTTTATCGAGCCATGCCTGCGTTTTTCAGCATCTTATTAAACTGCAGAACAAGCAAACCGTAAAGCACGTTGAGCGCAACGCTCGTCAGGCCGAGCGGAACACGGATCCAGCCGTACAGTACCGCATCGCCGAAAACGGAGAAGAACGACACCGCCGCCGAAATGAAGCAGATGACCGCCACAAACATGGAAGCCTTATTCGGAACCATGCCCGTCAGCATCGCGTTCTTCGCGCTGTTCAGCATCTTTATGACCTTTGCTTCGTAAATGATCTCAAAAATGAGCACGACAAAGCCGATGATACAGGCCGCAATGAGAATGCCAAAGATAACGCTCATCATCTCATCCATGTAGCCGTAATCATTGCCGGCAAGGGCAACACCGAAGATCACGGCAAGAACAACGCACAGCACCTCCGCAAGGCTCATCACAACAAGACTGATGATGCTGAACACCTTCATGATGGTGAGGCCGGCCGTTTTTGCCGCCGGAACACTCGGGCTTTTCGCAGATATGTACGTGATCCAGTACGCGGCAGCCATTAAGCCGCCTGTGATAAGCATACCGATGACCGTACCGACCGTGGTACCGCTCTGCGCATCCGAAAGCGCACTGTACAGGTCGCCCGGCGAAATGATAAACTGCATTTCATACGGCAGGCTGCTGTAAATCTGATTTACAATATACGCCGGATCCGGCGGGAACAGGCTTGCGATGATCTGAAACAGCAAATTCGCCGAAAAGAGAATCGCCGTAATGAGGAACAGCGGAGACGCGAAAAAGCTTTTCAGCACACCGTGCACGGGTGTAATCGGTCGCTGCACCGGGTATTGCACCGGCGGCTGCGCGTAATACTGCGGCGGCATCTGAAAATTCTGCGTGGGTGCGCCGTAGTTTTGCTGCGGCTGCACCGGCTGTGTGTACGTCTGCTGCTCGGGCTGTGCGGGCTGCCGCCGGCAAACGCACGGCGAGCCGTCTTCGGGTAGCTTTCTTCCGCAATTTGTGCAATACATATTTTCTTTCCTTTCTGTTCTTCCCTAATTCTATCCTCATGCCCCGCCGTCAAGGCCGCACGGCAAAGGCAAAAGCATCAGTGGTAGACCGCGACAATCTCGAGGTTCTCATCGAGCACAACAAGGTCTGCGCGCTTGCCGGGTGCAAGGCTGCCGATCTCGTTTTCCATGCCGATCTCCTTCGCCGGGGTCAGCGTCATGGCGCGCACGGCGGTCTCCAGCGGAATGCCCCAGGAAACGAGGTTCTTGAGTTCCGCGTGCAGGTTTGTAACAGAGCCTGCAATGGTGCCGTCCGGCAATGTCGCCTTGCCGTCCTTTACGGTGACCATATTCACACCCAGCATGCCTTGGCCGCCGTCTTCCACGCCGCTCAAACGCATCGCGTCGCTGATGACGCAAACGCGCTCCGGCATGAGCTTAAACGTCGTGCGCACCACAGCCGGGTGAATGTGGATGCCGTCACAGATGAGCTCACCGCAGACGTTTTCGTTGTCGAACACCGCGCCCACGACACCCGGTGCACGGTGTGCAAGGCCGGACATCGCGTTATACAGGTGCGTCGCATGGGTTACGCCCTTTTTGAACGCGTCCACCGCGCCGTCGTAATCCGTTGCGGTGTGCGCGATGGAAACGGTGCAGAGCTTCGAGGCTTTCTCTACAAAATCGCCGCGCACGTCGCACTCGGGCGCAATGTCCACAAGCTTGATGATGCCGCCGCAGGAATCGTAATACTTCTTAAACACGTCGTAATCCGGTGCCTGAATGAACTCGTCGCCTTGCGCGCCCTTTTTCTTCGGCGAGATGAACGGGCCCTCAAGGTTCACGCCGACAATCTTCGCGCCTTCCTTGTCGTCCATGCAGGAGCGAATCGTCTCAAGCGCTTTCAAGATCTCCGCATCGGAAACGGTCATCGTAGTCGGGCAGAAGGACGTGACACCCTTCGTCAGCAGGAACTTCGCCATATTGCGCAGACCCTCTGCGTCGCCGTCGCTGGAATCTGCACCCGCGCCGCCGTGCACGTGAACGTCCACAAAGCCCGGCACAATGGTGTAGCCCGCGCAGTCCACAACGAGGTCTTCCTCTTTGTACGGCAAAGAATCCTCAAGGCGCACGATCTTGCCGTCTTCGATCTCGATATCCGCCTTGCGCAGGCAGAATTTGTCGTCCAATACGTTTGCGTTGATCAGGAACATGTTAAAAACTCCTCTCCGCTGCGGCAAAACCGCAGTTTTCTTTTCAATACATTTATACGTTTACAGCAGGCTCAGCAAAACGAGCAGCGTCACGCCCGGCACGCCAAGCACAGCGGATACCGCCACGCTGAGCCGGCTGACGGGAATATACACTCCGGTGTACGGCGCCGTAAAATACAAAACCGCCAGCGCCAAAACACCCAGCATTGCCGAACCGATGAGCCTTTTGATCCCCCGCATATGCGCTCCCCCTATTTTCATATCGGAAAAGCTTATGACGCGGGAAAATTTTTCATGCCTTTAAATATCGAGCTTCTCTTTGTCCGGCACGAAGTCGACCTTGCCGGTCGCAACGTAGGCGGAAGCCACGATGATCGGCAGCGGCGTGCCGATGGTCAATTCGCGCTTCGGACTGCGCTGTGTGATAAGGCCGTCGTACACAAAATCCTCGCCCTCGAACGCGTCGAGCGAAACAAAGCCCTCTACGCTGTTTTCGAGGCGCACAAACACACCGCGCATCGTCACACCGCTCACGGTGCCTTCAAAGTGCTCGCCGATGTGCTGACTCATGTACTCTGCCATGTAGCAGTCCTCGGCGTCACGCTCGGCGATGAGCGCGCGAATTTCATTGCGGGAGGATTCCGTCGCAGAGGTCTCGCAGAACTGCGCGTAGCGGCGGCGCACCTCTTCTGCCGGCATGCCTTCCACAAACGCGGAAAGCACGCGGTGAATGGATGTATCCGGGTAACGGCGGATCGGCGAAGTGTAGTGGCTGTAATCGGAAAGCGCAAGGCCGAAGTGGCCGGTCTCTTCCGTCGAGTATCTCGCCTTTTCCATCGTGCGCAGCAAACGCTGAGAAACAAGCGTCTCGCACGGCAGGCCGCGCACGCGGTCGAGGATCGCGGCGAAATCCTGCGTTTCGGGGTTCGGCTTTACGATCTCCTTGCACGGAACGCCCACGAGCTGCAACAGCGTCACAAGCTCCTCTACGCGCTTCGGGTCCGGGGTGCCGTGCACACGGTAGAGGAACGGCAATTTATGGTCGAGCGAGAATTTCGCCGCCGCAATGTTCGCCGTCACCATCATCTGCTCGATGAGCTGCTCCGCTTCGCCGGAAACGCGCGGCATGATGTCGATACAAATGCCGTTTTCATCAAGAATGAATTTCGATTCGCCGCTGTCCAGCTCCATGGTGCCGCGGGCTGCGGAGTTCGCCTTCAAAATATCGGCAAGCTCCTTCGCCGACATCAAGGACTCCATGACGGGCGCGTATTTGTTCAAAATCTCCTCCGATGCCGTGCCGTCCAGAATTTCGTTGACCTCGCTGTACACACCGCGCACCTTGGAATTGATGATCGTCTTTTTAAAATCGTACTTTGTGATGTGGCCCTCTTTGTCGAGCTCAATGAGCGCGGAGAACGCCAGCTTGTCCGTGCCTGCGTTCAGGGAGCATGCGCCGTTTGAAAGCACCTCCGGCAGCATCGGAATCACGCGGTCGGCAAAATACACAGACGTGCCGCGGTTGATAGCCTCTTCATCGATGGCAGAGCCCTCTTTCACATAGTGGGAAACATCCGCAATATGCACGCCCAGCGTGTAACCGAAGTCCGTGCGCTTCACGGAGATGGCGTCGTCGAGGTCCTTTGCGTCCTTGCTGTCGATGGTGAAGATCGGCTCGCCGCGCAGGTCAAGGCGCTTTGCGTATTCTTCGTCGCTGATGGGCTCGTTGCCGACGCGCTCGGCTTCATCGAGCACTTCCTGCGGGAAAACATGCGGAATGCCGTACTGCTCTACAATGGCATCGGCGCAGACACGCGCCGTGCGGCCGCTGCCGAAGACCTTCTTCACGCTGGCATATGCCCAGTCACCGCGGTAATCCTGCTCCAAAGATGCCATGACCTTGTCGCCGTTTTTCGCGCCGTTTAAATCGCGCTCGCGCATACGTAAATTATAGCGAATGGCATTGTCCGGGATGAACTCAATGCCCTCATCGGTGATACTCACCGTGCCGGTCGTCTGCGCGGGCTTGTGCTCTACGATGCGGCGCACACGGCCGGAGGGGCCGCGGTCGTCCTTGCGAATGTCGCCGACGATGATCTTGTCGCCGACGAGCGCGCCCTGCAAAGCGCTGCCGTGAATAAAAATGTCGTCACCGCCGCTATCGGGGCGCGCAAAGCCGAAGTTCTTCGAGAGCGAAATGAGCGTCGCTTCCACGTCTTCGCCGACCGGAATAAGCTTCGCGTTGTGCTCGCGGTCAAGTAAAATCATGCGGCGGTCTTTTAAAGAACGCAGTGCATCGTAAAAAGCAAGCTTGTCGAGCACACCTGCCTTTTTCAAAAGCTGGCGTGCGCTCCAGTCGTGAATTTCCTCGCTGCGCATGGTCGCCAAAATCGTCTCTTCCATGCGGTTCAGGGGCGTATCGCGAATGTCGCGGCGGCGGTCGGAACGACCGTTTCTGCCCTGAAAGCCCTTGTTTCTGTCATTTCCCTTGTTATACTGTTTCATTATACCTATCCAATCTTCCACAATCACGCCCCGCCCGGTCCAAGGCGAAGCGGCGCCGAGTGCGCAAATTTCTTGTTTTGTTATTTCCTTGTTCTTTCGTCTTAAAACGAATAAAGTCTTTAGTCAAGTTTTCTTCGAGAAAACTTGAAAGCGAACGCTTGCGTTCGGTTGGGTTTATTAGGTCAGCGCCCTAAGTCGCTTTCCTCGGAGCTCGACAAAAGGTTTCACCTTTGGAATCTGATAAACTTTCTGAAGAAAGTTTAATCAAAGACTTTTGCGTCCGCTTTCACGTCAGCTTGTGCTTACTTCAGTGCTTTCACTTCTTCTCTGTAAATATCACCGCGCACGGCAAAGCTCTTGTACATATCAAAGCCTGTTGCGGCAGGGCACAGAGACACCACGTCGCCCGGCTCTGCGCTTTCTCTTGCAAGGCGCACGGCATCCTTCATGTTGTTTGCGTGCAGAATCACCGGCGCGCCGTCCTTATAGTTTTCGGCACCGCGCACCGCAGCTTCGATCTTCCCCGCGGCCGGCGTTTTAAAGCCCTCAAGCGGTTTTTCGGGCGCGAGCAGCACGAGTGTCTTCACCTTGTCACAAATGACCTTGCCCAGCTCGTCAAACGGCACCTTTTTGTCCGCACCGCCCGCAATCATAACGATCTTGAAATCATACAGCGAAAGCGTGCCGATCATTGCGCGGGACGGACTCGTTGCGATGGAGTCGTTATACCATCTCACGCCGTCCAGCTCGCGCACGAACTCCATGCGGTGCTCGACGCCGTTGAATTCTTTCGCGACAGTCCTGATAACCTCTTTCGAGACATCGCCCCACACGGCAGAAATCGCCGCAAGGTAGTTTTCGACGTTGTGCTTGCCGGGAATGCGAATGTCGCTTTCCTCCATAATATATTCGTCGCCGAAGTAGATTTTGCCGTCCGCGCTGCACCACGCGCCGTTCGTCTTCTCTCTGCGGGAGAACATGTACGTCATGCCGCGCGTGTCAGCGGCACAGGCCGCCGTCAGGGCGTTATCCGCGTTCAAAACCGTGCGACCGAACGCATTCTGGTGCAAAAGTACGTTCTTCTTCGCGTTCACGTACTCGTCCATATCCTTGTGCACGTCGAGGTGGTTCGGCGACAGATTCGTGATGACCGCGACATTCGGGCTGCGGCGCATGGAGATAAGCTGGAAGCTCGAAAGCTCCACCACCGCCACATCCTCGGGCTTTACATCACGGATCTCCGGCAGAAGCGGGCGGCCGATGTTGCCGCCGAGGTGCACGGTCTTGCCCGCCGCTTTCAGCATTTCGGCAATGACGGACGTTGTGGTCGTCTTGCCGTCGCTGCCCGTCACGGCGTAAATTTTGCACGGACACAGGTCGAAAAAGACTTCCATTTCGCTCGTCACGGCAACACCGTTTGCACGGGCCTTTTGCAGCTCGGGCAGCAGATACGGCACGCCGGGCGCGCGGAACAGCATGTCTTCGTCGATACTTTCAAGGTAGCCTTCGCCGCAGATGAGCTTTGCGCCGAGCTTTTTCAGCGCTTCGCCGTCTTCGCCCAGCGCCGCTTCGCTGCGCTTATCGCGCACCGAAACGGCTGCACCGTGGGCTTTAAACTGCTCAATGAGCGGCAGGTTGGAGCGCCCCACGCCGACAAACGTGATGCGCTTGCCGGAAAGAGACGCGTAAAATTCGTTTGCTGTCATAATTCGGAACTTTCTCCTTTATTTTAAAAAGGTACGATAATCCTCCAGATTCTTGCGGAGCAATTCGGGGGTGTTTAAGGTATACGGACATTTCTTCACGCACTGGCCGCAGTGCTTGCAGTTTTCAATCAGCTCCATTTTCGCCTGCCACTCGGGCGTCAGCCATGCGGCGGACGGAGCGCGGCGCAGCATAAGCGACATGCGCGCGCACTGATTGATCTCAATACCGGCGGGACATGGCATGCAGTAGCCGCAGCCGCGGCAGAAATCGCCCGCGAGGGACTCGTGCTCTTTTTCGATGAACGCCGCAAGCTCGTCCGTCATCACCGGCGGGTTATCATTGTAGGAAAGAAACTCGTCAAGCTCTTTCTCGCGCTGTACACCCCAAATGGGCAACGTGTTCTCATACTGCGCAAGGTACGCATACGCCGCATCGCTGCGCGTGATGAGACCGCCGGAAAGCGCCTTCATGCAGATGAAGCCGACGTTCTTCTCCTTACATAGGTTCACAAGCTCAATGTCCTTTTCGCTCGCAAGGTAGCAGAACGGGAACTGCAGCGTTTCATACAAGCCGGATTCCACGGCTTCGCGCGCCACATGCAGGCGATGATTCGTGATGCCGATGTGACGGATCTTGCCCTGCGCTTTCGCTTCCAGCATCGCCTCATAAAGGCCTGTACCGTCGCCAGGCTTCGGGCAGAAGGACGGCGTGTGGAACTGGTAAATATCCACGTGGTCGGTCTTCAGCATAGAAAGGCTCGTCTCGAGGTCTTTCCAAAAGCCTTCAACGGTTGTCGAGGCCGTTTTCGTCGCGATGATGATGTCGTCGCGCACATCGGCAAGTGCCTGACCAATCTTATATTCGCTATCCGAATACGCGCGTGCGGTGTCGAAAAAGCGGATGCCGTTATCGTATGCTTTGCGCAGCAGCTTGCCCGCTTCTTCAACGGAAATGCGCTGAATGGGCAGCGCGCCGAAGCCGTTGCGATTGACCGTGATGCCGGTATTGCCGAGTGTCACTGTTTTCATAGTTTTCCCGTCCTTTCAAAATATACATACCCGAAAATTTCCTTTGGGCTTTATTCCGTGTCCGCCGTCATTTCCTGGTAGCTTTTATATAAGTCAAAGTAAATGCCCTTTTTCTTCATAAGCTCCTGATGCGTACCGGCTTCTTCAATGCCCTTATCCGTCAGCACCAGAATTTTCGTCGCGTTCTTGATGGTCGTCAAACGGTGCGCAATCGTGAACGTCGTTCTGCCCTTCGCGAGCTTTTCAAGCGACGCCTGCACGATACGCTCGCTTTCGTTATCGAGCGCACTCGTCGCTTCGTCTAAAATCAAAATCGGCGGGTTCTTTAAAAACGCACGCGCAATGGAAATGCGTTGCTTCTGGCCGCCGGAAAGCTTCACGCCGCGCTCGCCGACGTATGTATCGTAGCCGTTTGAAAGCCCCTCGATAAATTCATGCGCGCCCGCCATTTTGGAGGCCGCAATGACTTCTTCTTTCGACGCGCCCGGCTTGCCGTACTGAATGTTCTCAAACACCGAGCCGGAGAACAGGTACACGTCCTGCTGCACAAAGCCGATGCGGTCGCGCAGGGATTTCAGCGTCACCGTACGGATATCCTTGCCGTCGATGCGGATGGTGCCGGCAGTCGTATCGTAAAAACGCGGAATGAGGTTGCACAGCGTCGTTTTACCGCCGCCCGAGGGGCCGACAAGCGCGATGTTCTCGCCCGCTTTTACGTCGAGGTCGATGTCAGAAAGCACCTCGGTGCCGTCGTCGTTATACTTGAAGCTTACGTGGTCGAACGTCACGTCGCCCTTGACCATGCCGATGTCTTTGGCGTCCGGCGCGTCGCTGATCTCGATGGGCGCGTCCATAACCTGAAAGAAGCGCTCCACGCCGCTCATGCCGCTTTGGAACTGCTCCGTAAACTGCACGATGCGGTGAATGGAATTGATGAGCGTTGTGATATACAAAAGGTACGCCACAAGCTGCGAGGGGTCGATGGCGCCGTTCATCATGAAGATGGCGCCCGCAATGACGACCACGATATACATGAGACCGTCAAAGAATTTATTGGAGGCTTCAAAGCCGCCCATATACATGTAGCGCAGGCGCTTGATGTTATAAAAGCGATGGTTGCCCTCTTCAAACTTCTTTTCTTCAAGCGGCTCGTTCGCGAAGGATTTCACCACGCGCACGCCAAGCAGGCTGTCTTCCACCTGCGCGTTGATCTCGCCGAGCTGCTGGCGCTGGCTGCGGAACTGCGCCTGCATTCTCTTATTGAAGAACATGGCGGCCGCCAGCATAAACGGCAGCACCGCAAAGATAATCAGCGTCAGCGGCACACTCATCGTGCACAAAATCACAAATGCGCCGATGATCTTAATGCCCGCAATGAAAAATTCCTCCGGACAGTGATGCGCAAACTCCGTGATGTCAAACAGGTCAGTCGTGATGCGGGACATGAGCTGACCGATCTTCGTGTTGTCAAAATACGAGAACGAAAGCTTCTGCAGGTGTGCGAACATATCGCGGCGCATGTCGGTCTCGATCTTTGTGCCCATGATGTGGCCGATAGACGCCATGAAGAACGTCGCGCCCACGTCGACGAGCTTTAAGAAAATGTACAGCCCTCCGATGCGCAGAATATAACTGAGCGTCAAAGACGCCAGGTCATTGATGCCGCGGTCCGTGATCTGCTGCACGATGATTGGCAGCGCCAGCTCGCATACGGTCGTCAGCGCCGCGCAGAACAGGTCGAAAATGAGGATCCACAGATACTTTTTAAAGTACGGCGCAAAACGGCGTATAAGGCCCTTTTTGCCCTTATTTGTCACAGTTGCTTCCACAATACCCATCCTTTCTTTCGTCGGCGCAAAATCGTTTTCCGCACCGCGAAATTCCCCAAAAACTTATAATTTTATTTTATCACAGGCACATGGCCTTTACAAGACAGGAAGTTACTTCAAATGCAGTTTATCCGCCAGTTTTTCACCCTTCGGCAACTGCACGATCTCTTCGCGCGTGATGGCTTTGGTAAACACCGCCGCCACGAGGTAAACGAGGATTGCAAGCAGAATAACCGGAATGACCGCGAACTTCTCACTCATAAAGCGCGTGAGCAGCAGATATACGGGGTACGAGACCGCGCCCATAATGACAGAAGCAAGGAGCGGACGAATGCCCATGCGCACCACGCTCGGAATTTCCGGCAGCATACGGTGCAGCGCGATAAGATTCAGAATAATCATAACAAGATACGAAACGAACGTACCGACAGCAGAGCCCATGGCGTTGATCTCCGGAATACCGCACAGCACATACACAACGCCGATACGTACCACCGTACCGACAATCATGTTGATGACCGGCACGTATACCTTGCCGACCGCCTGAATCATCGAGTTCGTAGTGTAAAGTAAGCTCGCCGTGATGACCGCCGGTGCCATAACGGCGAGCAGCGGCGCGGTATTTGCCGCAAACTCCGGGCGGCTGTAAAGCAACAGGGAGCAAATGGGTTTTGCAAAAATGCACAAGCCCGCGGCAGACGGGATGGCTACCATGAGCGTCATGCGCAGGGAGAGCGTGGAAATACGGTTGATTTCGCGCTTTTCTTTTTTTGCAATCGCACCGGAAAGCATCGGCAGCACGATGGTAGAGATGGGCACGATGACGGCGTTCGGCAGGTCGAAATACTTGCGCGCCGTGCCGAGCCAGCCCTTCATAGCGATGGCGGAGTTCGCGTCCACACCGGCAGCGCCCTGCAAACGATACATCATCACGGAGGAATCCACAATGTCGAGCGCGCTCAAAAACGCAGAGCCAATGATGACCGGCACCGCAAAGGTCAGGATAGATTTCAAAATTTCACCAACACTCGAAACCTTCGGCTCAAAAGGTGAATAGCGCGTATCGCGCGATTTGCGGAAGTAGTACAGAAGAATGTACAAAACCGCGAAGAACGAGCCGATGGAAACACCGAGGATCGCGCCTGCCGCGCCAAGCTCCGGCAAGCCGGTGGTCTTCAGGAAATACAGTGCCAGCGCAATACCGACAAACAGTTTAATGAGCGACTCCAAAACCTGCGAGACCGCCGTCGGCGTCATGTTGGAACGCCCTTGGAAATAGCCGCGCAAACACGACGAAAGGGACATGAAAAAGCACATCGGTGCCAAGGCTGCAATGGCGTACATGGAGCGGTCATTTTGGTTCATGAGCATCGCGAACTGACGGGAAAACACCGCCATGACGATGCAGCCGACAAGACCGATGCCGGAGAACAGTGTGAATGCCACGCGGAAAATTTTATCCGCTTCGCGCTTGCGGTTCTGTGCATACGCCACGCTGACAAGGCGCGAAATGGCGACCGGTGTGCCGGAAGATGCCAAAACACTGAAAAATACAAAAATGTCATACGCCGTGTTGAAATGCCCCATGCCCTCATCATCGAGGAAATTCGCAAGCGGAATAGAGAAAAATATATTGATGAATTTGACGATAAACGTCGCTGCCGTCAAAATTGCGGTACCCTTTAAAAAGCTCTGTCCTTTCTGTTCCGTCTTCTGAGACAAATTGAAATCACTCCTATATCAAAATCGTAAATTGCCGCATTGAAACGCATTTAGGAAGCCTGAACAGCACACAAAATACGTACAAAATAGTATACCATACTTTTCCCCTGTTTCGCAAGGAAACAGGCTTAAAATGTGCGCGATGAAAGCAAAGATCCCCTGTGCAAAACGCACAGAGGATCCAAAATCACCCGATCAGCATTCTGCCCTCCGGCAGAACGGAACCGCCTTTCTTTTTGCGCATTAAAATCGCCACACCGAATGAGACAGGGCCTACGCGGCCGATGAACATCGTCAGCGTCAGGGCAAGCTTTGCAAGCGGATGCAGCGTCGGGGTCAGGCTTGCGCTGAGGCCGACCGTCGCAAAGGCGGAAACGGCTTCGATCATCGCATCCAATATGGAAACACCGTGGTGCAGCGCTAAAATGAGACTCACGTTCAAAACGGAGACCACAAGGGCGAACGCCACGACCGTAAGGGACTTGTTCACCATACCGGGGTCAAAACGGTGGCGCAGGAACGTAGTGGTGTCTTCGCCGCAAAGAGTGGATTTCACCGCCGCAAACAGCACCACAAGCGTCGTCACCTTAATGCCGCCCGCCGTGGAGCCCGGGCAGCCGCCGATGAACATCAAGAACGACGTGAGGAGCTTTGCACCATCCGTTTCCTGCTTAATGCTGACGGAAGCAAAGCCCGCCGTGCGCGTGTTGACCGACTGAAAAAACGCCGCGTTCAGCTTTTCAAAGAAATTCAGATTGCGGTACGTGTTGTTGTACTCGAGGATAAAGAGCATCACCGTGCCGAAGACCAGAAGCACCAGGGACGCACGCAGGCAGACCTGCGCGTGAAAGCTCAGCTTTTCCACGTGCTGCCGGTGCAGGCGCGTCGAGATTTTCTTGCGGTAAATATCCTGAAACACCACAAAGCCCGTGGAGCCGATGATGATAAGCGTGGAAATCGTCAGCGTGACGAGCGGGTCGCCGTTAAAGGCCGATAAACTCGAATTGCCGGGAATGAAGCTTAAAATATCGAAGCCGGCGTTGCAGAACGCCGAGACGGAGACGAACACCGAGGCCCATGCGCCGAGCCCGCCATAGAGCGGCACGAAGCGAGCCATGAGCAGAAGCGCGCCGAGAGCTTCCACCGCAAACGTAAACGCAACCACGATGCGCAGCAGCGAGATGACATCCAAATTGCTGCCGCCGGCGCTTTCGCGGGCGAGTACAAGGTGGCGAATGCCGATGCGGCGGCGGACGAGCAGCGTGAGACCCGTTGCAAACGCGGCAAGGCCGAGACCGCCGCACTGAATGAGCACAAGCAGAACGCCCTGCCCGAAATACGACCAGTGCATAAACGTATCATACACGGAAAGGCCCGTGACACACGCGGCGGAGGTCGCCGTGAAAAGCGCGTCCACAGGGTTTGTGAACTGCCCGCTTTTCGCCGAGATCGGCAGCGTGAGCAACACGGTGCCAATAAAAATAAGGATCACAAAGCTGACGACGAACATGCGCGTGGGTGACGTACGCTTTACTATTTTTTGTAATCTGCTCGTTTTCATAAACTCCGACCGACTTTCTCCGGGCGCGCCCGGAACAGATTTATGCCAACATGAGTTCGCTGATCTTCGTGCGGCGCAGCGCCATCATCAGCGGCACGCCGAGCACATAGCAGACGACGAGCTCGCCGATGCCGACCGAAACGGCACCCGCGATGAAGCCTGCAAGGGAGAGATTGCCGAAAGCAAACGTGCCGTTATCCGCAAGGCAAGCCACTTCAAAGCCGACAATGAGGGCGTTGAAAATGACCGGCGGCAGCGGCGCCAAAACCGGGATCTCCTTCCAGCGAATGTTGCGTACAAGGTAAGAAAAAATGCCCGCGAGCAGCGTTGCAAGCGTGCCGAACACCCAGTCTACGACGCCGAGCGGACTTGCAAGGTTCGAGATGAGGCAGCCGACGGCAAGCCCGGGGATGGCGGCCGGCGTAAAGGCCGGGAGCACCGTTAAGGCTTCCGAAAAGCGGAACTGCACCGCGCCAAATGCCAGATTCATGGCGGCAGCGGCGTAAGTGAGGACAGCATACAGCGCCGCAATCACGGCGCTGAGCGCCAGAAAGCGGACTTTTGAGGTTTTCTTATTCATTTCAGCATTCCTTTCCGCGGTCCGGGAGCCGCCCCGGCCGCGCTAGTTTTGTTTAAGGTCAGGATGTCACGACTGACCGTGCTGCACAAATGGGCGTACAGCAACAGGATATAGCATAAGCAATTTAGGACGAAAAGTCAAGCGTTTCGGGAATATTCTACCGATTATTGAAAAATGGCGGATTTGTAATCGAAACTTTGTTCGTTTTTGAGCATGGACAGACGGTTTTCATGGACATTGTTGATTACATAAACGAAGTTGACCGCAGCAATCGTGAACAGGAAGCCGCTTACCATGTGACGCTTTCAAAGCGGGACTTTCGGATTCGCTGTGTGTTTTATGCTCGCCCCCTCTTTTACGCCGCGGCTTGCTTCATTTATACCACATCACGGGGGATTACAACGAAAATATACACTTTTGTGGGTTATCACAGAAACGGAGCGTCTCCTATATGCAAAAAGCCCCTGCCCGCAGTGAAACGCGGGTAGGAGCTTTGTTTTGCTGAATTTACTTTAAATTACTCTTTGGAGATGTCGGTGCCGAAGTATTTTTCGGAGAGAGCGGTAAGGGTGCCATCCTCGCTCATTTCCTTCAGCGCGTCGTTAACGGCTGCGAGCAGCGTTGCGGTGTCGTCGCCCTTGCGGATCGGAATGGCGACCTTTTCGACTTCATCGGAGAACGTAGCAATCTTGATGTTCGCTTCCGGGTGCTCCTTTACGTAGTCTGCGAATACGACTTCTGCGTTCAGGGTCGCATCGATACGGCCGGAGAGCAGAAGCTCGATGGTCTGGTTGAGGTCGTCCACGCCCGTGACCGTTGCGCCGTGGGCTTCTGCCTGCGTTGCATAGGTGCTGGAAATGGTGTTGGCGGTCGTTTTGCCCTCGAGATCTTCCATGGAGTTGATCTCATCGTAATCGCCGCGCACGATAACAGCGGTGCGGTTATATGCATACGGGGTAGAGAAGTTGTACTTTTCCGCGCGCTCTTCGGTGACGCCTACGCCGTTGACCATGATGTCATAACGACCGTCATCCAGACCGGCAAGCAGGCCGTCCCACTCGCCCTCGACAAAGTTGACCTCTACGCCGAGCTTTTCTGCGATGTTCTGCGCAACTTCTACGTCATAGCCGACAAGGTTATCCTCGGCATCGTGGTATGTCCACGGCGCCCAAGTGCCTTCCATCGCAACCGTGATGGTGCCCTTTTCCTTGATCTGCGCGAGCAAGTCGTTTTCTTCCGCTGCGGAAGACCCGCTTTCTGCTTCGCTCGATGCAGAGGAAGCATCGCTGCTTGCCGCACCGGACGTTGTGCCGCCCGAGGAGCAACCCGTAAGCACGACTGCCGTGAGCATCAGCACAGCCATAAGTAAAGAAAGTGTTCTTTTCATGTTCTCTTACTCCTTTGCTTAAGTAGGATAAATATGGATAACGAACTGACAAAAATCAATCCATGTCTCCCTGAATGGTGCGCAGGAACGCTTTTGTGCGTTCCTCCTTCGGGTTCTCGAAAAATTCTTTCGAGGAGCCTTGCTCGACGATAACGCCGTCTTCCATGAAAATGACCTTGTTTGAGACCGTGCGGGCAAAGCCCATTTCATGTGTGACGACGAGCATCGTCATGCCCTCATTTGCGAGGTCGCGCATGACGGAAAGCACTTCGCCGGTGAGCTCCGGGTCAAGCGCGCTCGTCGGCTCGTCGAAGAAGATAATCTCCGGGTTTGTCGCAATGGCGCGGGCAATGGCAACGCGCTGCTGCTGGCCGCCGGAAAGCTGCGAGGGGTAATAATCGTAACGGTCGGAAAGACCGACCTTGTCGAGCGCTTTTTTGCCGATCTCAATGGCTTCCGCCTTGTGCATTTTGCGGGCAACGATGAGACCCTCTGTGACGTTCTGCAACGCTGTTTTGTTCAAAAACAGGTTGTAGTTTTGGAACACGAACGCCGTTTTGCGGCGCAGACGCGCAATCTCTTTTTTGGTGATCTTATCGAATTCGAATTTTTCGTTATCAAAAATCAAGGTGCCGCTGTCGGCTTTTTCGAGGAAGTTTATGCAGCGCAGGAGGGTTGTTTTACCGGAGCCGGACGGGCCGATGATGGCGACCACATCGCCCTGCTCCACGTCGAGATCGACGCCGCGCAGCACATGCAGCTCGCCGAAGGATTTTTTAATGTCCAGAATTTGCAGCATAACTCAGCCCTCCTTGTGTCCGTAAGACGCGAGCTTCTTTTCGCCAAAGCGCTGCACCCAAGTGAGCACCGTGGAGAAAATGAGGTATATAAGGCCGACCTCAAGGTATAAAAGCAGCGGCTCATACGTGCGCGCCACGATGCGCTGTGTGACCATGAACATTTCCGTTACGGTGATGTTCGCCGCAAGGGAGGTGTCCTTGACCATGGAGATGAGCGAGTTGGAAAGCGGCGGGAACGCCGTGCGCATGGCCTGCGGCAGCACGATGCGGAAAATGGTCTGGAGGTAGGTAAGCCCCACGCACTGACCGGCTTCAAGCTGACCCTTCGGCACGGATTCAAGCGCAGCGCGGATGGTCTCGGCACAATACGCGCCCTCATTCAGGGAGAACACGATAACTGCCGCCGGAAACGGATCGAGCAAAACGCCGACGCGGGAAAGGCCGAAGAACACAACGAACAACTGCACAAGCAGCGGTGTGCCGCGGAAGATCCAAATGTAAAAACGCGCAATCTGCTTTAAAACCTTCACGTTTGCGAACTGCACCAGCGCCATAATGACCGCGATAATGAGTGCAAAGGTGAACGAAATGACCGTGAGCGGAATGGTGACCGTCAGGCCGGGGATGAGAATTTTCGGAAAGGAGTCTATAAAGAGCTCCCATAAACGTCCGCTGAACATAGCTTTTGTTCTTCCCTCTTTCTGAAAACGAATATCAATACAAATATACGCCCTGTACTTTACTTGAAGTTTAGTATACCCGTGATGGGTTAAAATGTCAAATACTTATAATGGATTGAACCACATGCTTTTCGGGCATAGTATACCTTTTTCGTATGGTTTCAAATGCAACTGAAAAAACCGGGTCTCCTAAACGGCGAGCAAAGCGACCGTCAGAAAGGCACACATGCAAAAAGGGACAGCACAGCGCTGTCCCTTTTCGAGTATTCAACTTTTGAATTTAAATCGGTTTAAAACTCACACCGTGTAAAAACGGAACCACTTTAAGGATGTCTGCTTTGTGAATACGATGCGCAGCTCGGTGAGTCCGGCTTCGGCGGCGACACCGCACGTAAACGATGTGAACTTTGTGAGGCTTCCGGTGCCTGTGCCGCCCGCTTTGCCGAGAACTTTTCCGGTCTTGTTATCCGCAAGGAGGATCTCCACGTCGCCGGAGGGCGCGCTCATGGCGCACTCGAACGCGTTGCAGCCGGTGAGATCCATGTTCTTATATACGAGGAAGCTGCGGAAATCCTTCGCTTCCACATACGTTTCGCCGTCGCGCTTATCCGTGAGGAACGTGACGCCGCTGTAATCATCGGCATCGATGGCTTCCTGCTTGAAGAAGCCCGGTCGGCCCGGGAACGCTTCGCCTGCAATCTCCACGTCGGCGGTAAGGCGGATGTCGTCGCTCGCCGCGCCGATTTCCATTTTATACACGCCGCTTTCGACCGTGTAGATCTTTCTGCCGTTGCACCAAACGGCAAGGTCGTCGATCTTGAAGTTCAGCGTAACGGTGACGGTCTCGCCCGCCTTGATGTGCACGCGCTTGAAGGCTTTAAGTGCATGGATGGGACGCACACGCAGGGAGCCCGGCAGGCTCATGTAAAGCTGCACCACTTCGTCGCCGTCAAGAGCGCCGGTGTTCTGCACGTTTACAGTCGCGATGACTTCGCCGTTTTCCTGCTTAACGGTCAGATTGCTGTATGCAAAAGTCGTATAGCTGAGGCCGTAGCCGAACGCGTAGAGCGGCTTGCCCCTAAAATAGAGGTACGTCACATGGTTTTTCGCGATGTCGTAATCGTCAAGCGCGGGGAGATCACGAACAGAACGATACCACGTGGTCGGGGTGCGGCCGGCGGGATTGTTTTCACCGAAGACGGTCGCGGCAGCAACATGGCCGAGGCACGGGCCGAGGTGCGTGGAGCACAGCACGGCTTTGGCGGTGTCCTTCTCCTTGTTGATGGCGAACGGATAGCCCGTGACGAGGTACAGCAGAGTACTCTCGTTTGCAGCCGCTGCGGCGTTCAGGAGCGCGGTCTGGGCTTTCGGCAGGCGGATATCCGGACGGTCATACTCCTCGCGCGCGTTGATGAGCGGCTGGTTACCCGCGCAGACGATGACGTGGTCGGCGCGTTGCGCGAGCTCTGCCACACGCTCTGCGCCGGAGGAAACGACTTCCAGTGTAAACTGCTTGCAGGGGCAGTCACCGGAGCCGGCCTTTGCAACGAGCTTATTTTCGTCGTTTACGGACACAGCGCGGTGCTGCCAGGTATCGAGGTACAAAACGCCGTCTTCTTCCTTGGCATACAGCAGTTCTTTCACGAACCAGCCGAATACCACGTCTGCCGTACAGTTCATGCCGGGGTCGATGGTGACGGCGTTTTCCTCCTGCGGGGTCTCGTCGAAGAAATTTTTGTCCTCGGTGAGGTACTTGCCGGTGCGCACGCTGCGCAGCGTCCATGCGCCGAAGTCCCAATCCGCGCGCTCAAAGAGGTCGGCGGTGTTCTCATCGGCATCGGCATATACCGCGCCGTTTTCGGCGATACGCAGGTACTTGCCGGTTTTTTCGGAGCGGATACGCACGCGGTCAAAGCCTTCATCGAACAGTACGCGGTCTTCGCCGAGCTTTTCTCTAAAGCCCTTGACGACCGGCGTTTGGTTCGGTGCATAGCCGCAGTACCAGCAGGTGTAGTTCTCATTTGCGAGCGGGCCCACAACCGCGACGGTGCACCTGCCGTCGTCGGTTAAAGGCAGCATACCATGGTTTTCAAGCAGGATGACGGACTCCTTTGCCGCTTTTACGGCGAGCGCCTTGTGCGCGGGGCTTGCGAGCTTTGCGGGGTCAATGTGCGCATAGGGGTGGTCTTCATCGAAATCGCCGAGCTTAAAGCGCAGCAATAACGTGGAATACACGGCTTTATCGAGGTTTTCTTCGGTGAGGTAGCCTTTTTCGAGCGCTTCGCGCACGGCAGGGTCAACCATGGAGCGGCTGTCGAGCATCATATCCGCGCCGACGCCGAGAATGTCGCCCATAGACTGCGCGTGGTTTTCATACGTACGGTGCGCGGCGACGTTCTGGCCGAAATCGCCGCCGTCGCTGACAGCGAACGTCATGCCCCACTCTTTTTTACAGATTTCCGAAACGTCCGGGTTGTTGACGCCCTCTACGCCGTTGATGCAGTTGTACGCCGTCATAAGGCCCGGCGCGCGGCCTTCGCGCACGGCGGGCTCAAACGCTTTTAAGTAATACTCGTGCTTTAAGCGCGGGGTGATGTTCGCGTTCGTCGTCTGGCGTTCGTTTTCGTAGTTGTTGGCGTAGAAATGCTTGAGCAAAGGCGCGGTCTTCAAATACTTCTCGTCCTTGCCCGTAAGGCCGCGGCAGTAGGCGGCGCTCATTTTACCCGTAAGGCACGGGTCTTCGCCATAGGCTTCTTCGTTTCTGCCCCAGCGCGGGTCGCGCTCCATATCGATGGTGGGTCCGAAAAGCTCCAGAGAGGACGGTCTTTCTTCCATATCGTGCGTGATGCGCGTTTCGTCGCCTGCCATGTCGCCGAGCTGCTCCATGAGGGCATCGTCAAACATGGCCGCCATGCCCCACGGCTGCGGCAGAATGGTGGTCTCGCGCTTCTGGTCGCGGTTTACGACGCCGCGCGCGATCTCGGTGCCGATGTGCGTCTTTTTAATGCCGAGGCGCGGAATATCATCGAGCTGCGACGTGATCATGCCGACCTTTTCTTCGCGCGTTAAGCGGGAGAGCAGGTCTTTTGCGCGCTCTTCAAACGGCAGGGTGTTATCTTGAAAACGGTATTTCATGCGAAACTCCTTTCAAACTGTGTTTTGCGTTTATAGAAAGCATGCCGCACAAAGCGGGGGCTTTATGCGGCAGCGTTTCAATACGTATTAAAACCAGGAATCCGTATAGCTGGCCTTTTTGGTCTCCTCGCTCGGTGCGGGCGGGGCAACATGCAGCACGGGCGTTTCCGTGCAGTTTTCAACGCGGAGCGTCTTCGGCTTATTCGGGTAGAGCGTGACGTAGTTATCACTGTAATGCACGCGGTCGTCGCTCGTCATGAGGTACGCAAACGGCGTGTACACGCTTGCGCGGATCGTCACGAGCAGATCGTTGCCGTCCTGCTCCACCTTTTCAATCTTCGCGTCGCTTTCCGGGAAGACGTAATCGCGGTAATACGCACGCAGGCTGTCGGCGGTATCGAAGCCCTCGGCGCTTGCAAAGAAGAAGCCGTGCTTCAAATCATTGCAGACGGAAATGTGGAACTGCTGCATGGAGTGCGGGGCGACCTCGAGCGTCTTTGTGCAGAGGCTGTCGGTCTCGCCGGTGAAGGTCATGTAGCCGCAGTGGATGTCCGCCGTGAACGCTTCGGGCGTTTCGTTGATGACGGTCACTTCTGCGCCGCCCTCACACGCGCGGATGATGAGCTTTTTCGTCGCGAACGCGCGCTTTAAGAAGTAGAACGAGATTTTTCTCGTCAGATAGTAATCGATGATTGTCCATCCCGTTTCCGGCCAGCAGTCGTTGTACATCCAGATGAGGTCACCTGCGCCGTACGGCTTGCGGCGCATGGCCTCGGCAAGCTCGGCGTACAGAAGGCCCTGCATGATGCCGCTGTACAGCAGATAGCCGTGTTCATCGAGGGTTTTGAACTCCGTCAAATGGCGGTCAATCGCGCCGTCGATGTTGCTGCGCTTGCGGTCAAACTCGCCGTGGTGCTTCCAGATGGGGTTATCGAAGCGCATTTCGGTGCCGTCGAGGTAACGGCGAACGGTGCTTTCCATCTGTGCGCCGAAAAAGCCGTATTCACTGGAAAAGCGCGCCGGGATGCGGTCGAACGCCTCAAGCTCATAGACAAACTTGAACTTCGTTTTCGGGTGACGGCCGAAGAACGACCATGCGTGCACGTCGCCCTGTTCGCTCTCGTTGGCGCGGTCGCCGAAGTACGGCGAGGACGGCATATACGGAACGAGCGGGCTGTTGCGGTGCACGGCACGCGGCTGAATATAGTTGAATATTTTCTCGCCGTAGAAGCGCTCCGGCTTGATGGGCGCCGGGAACCAATCGGTGTAGGATTCCGCAATCTCGTTGTTGCCCGTCCAGATGGCCATGCAGGGATAATGTGCAAGGCGCTTTGTCTGGTACTCGGCTTCGCGCTCCGCCTCAAAGAGAAAATCGTTTTTGTGGTCGGGGTAGAACGCGCAGGCGTACATAAAGTCGTGCATCAGCAAAATGCCGTACTCCGAGCAATATTCATAGAAGCAGTCCGGCTCATATGTGCCGCCGCCCCACATGCGGAACATGGTGAAGTGCGCCGCCGCGCCCTCGCGCACGAGGGTCTCGTAGCTTTCCTTCGGGGTGCGCAGATAAAGGGAGTCCGTCGGCACCCAGTTGCCGCCCTTGCAGAAAATGCGCACGCCGTTCACCTTAAAGAAGAAGTTGCGGCTGCCGTCTTCGAGCTTAGAGGTATCGAGCTCCAAGGTACGGATGCCGATCTTCTTCGGCTGCATCTCGTGCAGGATGCCCTTTGTGACGCAGCAGGCTTTAAAGGTATAGAGGTTCTGCGCACCGTAGCCGTTCGGCCACCAGAGCTTCGCGTTTTTGATTGTGACGCGTTCCTCGGCGAAGTTCACGCCGCCGACGAGCATGAGCGTCTTTTTGCCGGTATAAACGGTTTTGCCCTCAAATTCGAGCGTATAGGTAAGCTCGCACTCGGCGCTTGAGACCATGTCGGATTTTTCGATTTCGAAGTGGAACTCCACTTCGGCGTCATCGCCGTCGAGCTTTAACGTATCGACGCGGGACGCGATGACCTGTGCACCGCTGAACGCTTCAATTTCGATGGAGCGGCCGATGCCGCAGGTGGGCACGGGCTGGCACCAGTCCCAGCCGTAGGTAAACTGTGGCTTTCGGGTGTAGACACGCTGGTCACAGATGGCGTTTTCACTTGCGCAGTAGAACGAAACGGCGTCGCGCGGATAGTGCAGCTCCATGCCGGAGGTGAGGCGAATGATGAGCTGGTTTTTGCCGACGTGCAAAAAGCGCTTGATGTCTTCGCTGAACGCGCAGAACGCGTTTTCGTGGTGCGCGGCGGGCATGCCGTTTACGATGATATCCGCATTGAAATCGAGCATTTCAATGTTGAGGCGCACGATGTCTTCGTTCAGCATCTCCTCTGTGACGTCAAAATCGCGGACGAGCCACCAGGAAAGATCCTTGATCCACTGGTTTTTCTTTGTGTTTTCCTGCAAAAAAGGTTCTTCTACGATGCCGTTTTCGATGAGGGCGGTGGTGACGTCGCCCGGCACGGTCATAGGGATAAAGCCGTATTTAGAAGGGAACGCATGATTTGATTTATCCGTCATCACGTGAAAATGCGGGTTCGGATCTTTTAAGAACTCTGCCTGTTCTTCTTCGGAAAGGTCTTCAAGCTTTAAGAACGCCGGCAGTGTTGCGCGCACGGGGGATGCGTCCATTTTACGCAGCACTTCGTTGTAGCGCTCTGCCGTAACGTCCATAAATTCGCCGCGCAGCTTCCACGCGCCGGCAAGAGACAGTTTGCTCATTTTTTTACAACTCCTTCGGGGGATTTGCACAGGCGTATATTTGCCTTTCTTTGCATTGTAGCCGATGCAAAGCGAGAATTCAATAGCTTTTTGCAAATTTCATATAGAGAAAAAAACGCACATTTTCTTGCAAACATGCACAGTTTTTTCGCGGCTTATTTTTGCATAAGAAACAAAATGGGAGAAGCCCGAAAGCTTCCCCCATCTGTATACATTTTAATCGAGATCAAATCAATCGATTACGCTTCGCCGTGAGCAGCGAGGTACTCTTCCATCTGAGCGTTGAGCTCTGCATAGTCCTCGTTTGCTTCAGCAAGAACGTCCTCGAGGCCGAGGCTGTTCAGCGTTGCAACATAGTTGTCCCAATCGTCGATGGATTCCTGACCGGCGATGACACCCCAGAGGTACTGATCCTTCTCAGCCTCGATGTCAGCTCTGCACTCGGTCCAGGACTCGAAGGAAGCCGGATCCTTCCACTCAACGAGGTGAGCAGCAGCATAGCGGCTGTTTTCGCCGGACTTGTTGAACAGAGCGGTAGTCTCCGGAGTATTGGAGATGTTGCACTCGTCCTTACGGTTCATGAGGTTATCGAACAGCTTGAGGCCGATATTCTTAGAGGTGTTTTCCTCGGAGTCCGGGCCAACGATAGCGACATACTGGCCGTTCTCGTCGTACTCGTAATCGGTGCCTTCGATACCGAAGCGGCGTGCGATGTAGTTATCGGAATCGCACATGTCGTCCCAAGTTGCATACAGTCTTTCCGGATCGGAAGCTGTGTTGGTGATTGCGAAATATGCCCAAGCAGCGCTTGTAGCCGGGTCTTCCTGCGGGTTGCCGTTGGAGCCCTTGACCATGTCGATCGGTACCCACTTAGCATCCGGGTTGGAAGCATAGAAGGACATCATCGGAGCTGCGTCCGGGTTGTTCCATGCGCACCAGCTGTACGTTACGCCGAAGCCGCCGTTTGCCATCTGCTCGTCACGGTCGGTATCCTGCGTGATGTTCGGGGTGATGTAGCCCTTTGCATACAGATCAGCAACGTCGCTAACCCAGTTCTTGGTGCCCTCGTTAGCCGGGCCGTAGGTGACAACGCCGTCGTCATCTACGCAGAAACGTTCGTAATGGGTCTGGTCATAGGACTGGATCCACGGCCAGAAGGAACGGAAGTCGTAACCGTCGCCGCCGAGGCCGTAGGTGTCGTTCTGACCGTTGCCGTCCGGATCGTCCTCCGTGAAAGCGCGGAGCACTTCGTTGAGCTCTTCGATCGTGGTCGGAGCCTTAAGATTCAGGTTATCGAGCCAATCCTGACGGATCCAGAGGTTCTCGCAGGACGGTTCAGCAACGTCACCCGGGATTCTGTAAATGGAGCCGTCGGCCTCAGATGCATAGAAGAGGGTCTTCGGGTCCATCTTGTTGTAGTAGTCGCGGATAACGGTGTACTTATCCATGTAAGCGGAGACATCGTCCAACAGACCTGCCTGCACCCACTTGTTGTACTCGGTATCCATGCTCCACCACCACATGATGTTCGGCATGTCGTTGGATGCCATCAGCAGGGAGATCTGGGACTGGCCGTCAGTCCAACCCGGGAGAACAACGAGATTGAACTTAACGTTGTACTTTTCTTCAAGTTCCTTCTGAACGCGGCTGCCGGATGCGGTGAAGCCGGTCATAACTGCAACGGAAACGTCCATCGTTTCGCTCTGGTTCAGAACGTCGATCTTGTCGCCGGTTGCTGCATCGCTGCTGTCAGTAGAAGCAGTGCTGCTCTCGGTGGAAGCCGTAGAGCTTGCGGAAGAATTGCCGTTGCTGCCGCACGCTGCAAATACGCTTACGCTCAGTGCAAGTGCCAGAACAACGGATGCGATTTTCTTCATGTTCATGACTAAAATCCTTTCTTTGGAAATAATGATAATATAGTTTTCCGAAGCCATGCTTCGGGACAACCCAAAAGAGTGCGGGCTTAGCCCTTAACGCCGCCGATCATAACGCCCTTAACGAAGTACTTCTGCACGAACGGGTACACGATGAGGATCGGCACCGTGGAAACCACGATGGTACCGGCCTTGATCGTCTGTGCGTTGGTATTCGTCTGCGCCATGACGTTGACGCCTGCCTGCTGCATTGCCTGCTGTGTATTCGTCAGCATGTTGCGCAGAACCGCCTGCAGAGCCCACTTATCAACGGAGCGGATATAAAGGACCGTGGAGAAGTAGTCGTTCCAGTAGCCAACCGCTGTGAACAGCGCGATGGTGGCTATGGTCGCCTTGGAAAGCGGCAGGATGATGGAGAAGAAGATGCGCAGGTCGGTTGCACCGTCGATGCGGGCGGATTCTTCAAGGCTTTCCGGAATGGAAAGGAAGAAGCTCTTCATGATGATGCAGTTGTATGCGCTTACGAGACCCGGCAGGATCAACGCGAGGATGTTATCCATAAGGCCGATTGTCTGAATGAGCAGGAAGCTCGGAATCATACTTGCGGAGAAGATCATGGTGAAGAGGACAAGCGTCATCAGTACTTTGCCGCCGCGCAGTCTGGACTTAGAAAGCGGATAAGCGGTCATAGCGGTGAGCAGCGTGCCCAGTACCGTACCGGCAATCGTGACGATGATCGTGGTACGGAAGCCCGTGTAGATGTTCGGGTTTTTAAATACGGATTTATAAGTATCCAGGTTAAAGCCCTTCGGCCAGAGGAAGATGCCGCCCTTCATGGATGCTTCAAGGGAGCTGAAGGAAAGCATGATCTCATGCCAGAACGGATACAGCATGATGAGGCAGAGCAGCGTAAAGAACGCGTAGTTGAATACGGTAAAGATCTTTTCGCCTGTGGAGGTTTTGATTTTGTTCTTTTCCATGTTCATAACCTCCTTACCAAATACCCTCGTTGCCGGTCTTCTTAGCAACAAAGTTGACGATGAGGATCATGACGAGAGCGATGACGGATTTGAACATGCCCGCTGCGGTAGAGAAGGAGTAGTCTGCCTTCTGGATACCGATACGGTACACATACGTATCGATGATATCGGCTACGTCATAAACCAGTGCGGAATACAGCATGAAGATCTGGTCGAAGCCTGCGTTTACGATGTTGTTGCAGTTGAGGATCAGCATGATAACAATCGTCGGGGTAATCGCCGGCAGCGTGATGTTGATCATCTGCTTCCACTTGCGTGCACCGTCAATCTCGGCTGCTTCGTAAAGCTGCGGGTCAACACCGGACAGCGCCGCGAAGTAAATAATCGTGCCCCAGCCCATCGTCTTATAGATGTCGGTGATAATCAGCATCGGGACGAAGAGCGCCTTGTCGGTAAGCACCTGCAGGTCCTTGCCCGTGATGCTCTTGAGGAGCGCGGTGATGAGGCCCGTGGACGGATCGAGGAAATTCATGATGAGGCCGGCCATAACAACCCAAGAAATGAAGTGCGGCAGATAAAGGAGCGTCTGCGCCACTTTCTTGAACTTCATGTTGCGCATCTCGTTCATCATCAAAGCGAGGATGATCGGAATCGGGAAGCCACATACCATCTTCAAAATGGAGATGTAAAGGGTGTTGTAGAAAGTCTGCATGAACGCCGGCTTATTGAAAAGCTTGATGAACTGGTCAAAGCCTACCCATGTGCTGTTCCACATGTTGTAGGGGTTGAAGTCCATAAAGGCAATCACATTGCCGAAGA
>OLFX01001314.1_pt1 | contig 29347 bp, 47 predicted proteins | sample 1605091 | NCBI WGS metagenome assembly OLFX01 (sample SAMEA3888906, study PRJEB22519) | human gut metagenome | biome: human gut; feature: human-associated habitat; material: faeces | place: Denmark | collected 2012 | reverse complement strand
CCTCGGAAGAACCGACCCGGGCGCGCACATGAGGGGGGGGTAAAACCGGGGCGGAGGGAGGTTTACTCATTATATGGCGACAAATAAAAAAAGCTACGACGAGCTCTCGGTTTCTGAAAAAATCGAGGCGAAAAAGAAGAAAATTAAACGGCTTTTCCGAGAAATGCCTCCCGAAAAGCGGCAGTTTGCCGAGGGGCTTATCAATCAATTCGCCGTGACCTCCGTCACGCTGGAACGCCTCGCCGACGAAATCAACAACGGCGACTTGATAGAGGATTTCGTACAGGGGGCGCAAAAGCTCCGCCGGGAGTCCCCGGCTCTCCGTGCCTACAACACGACGATAAAATCCTTTTCCGCTCTCACAAACCAACTCGTCGCGTTGCTCCCGGAGAAAGAAAAGAAATCGGCGGGTGACGAGCTTATGAGCTTTATCACAAAGCCCGCCGCCCGGTCGGGCAAGTAGTGAACTACGTCCGGGAATATTGGGAGCGGATTTCCTCCGGCGAAATCGTCACGAGCAAACGAGTAAAAGCCGTGTACGGTCGCCTCGTGGCGGAAATGGATGCGGCGGACGAGAGCTCGCCGTATTACTTCGACGAGGCCGTCGGCGAAAGGCCGATTATCTTCGTCGAGCGGTTTTGCAAGCAGTCTCAAGGAACGCTCGGCGAGTCTCTGACGCTCGAGCTTTTCCAAAAAGCATTTATACAACTCCTTTTCGGGTGGCTCGAGAGGGCGACGGGATACCGGCGCTTTCGAGAGACACTCTTTCTTGTTGGTCGAAAGAACGGCAAGAGTACGCTCCTCGCGGCGCTCGCGCTCTATATGCTCGTCGCCGACTACGAGGGCGCGGCGGAGATATACTCCGTAGCAACCAAGAAAGACCAAGCGAAAAAGACGCTCACCGAGGCCGTGAACATGGTGAAGCAGAGCCCCGAGCTCTCCGCCATTCTCAAGAAACGGCGCAACGACATTTACTTTCCGGCGACGGCCTCCAAGTTTGAGGCGCTGGCTTCGGACTCGAACACCCTCGACGGCCTCAATTCTCACGCCGTCATTATCGACGAGCTCCACGCGATACGCGACCGCAATCTCTACGAGGTTATGAAGCAATCGACCTCGAGCCGCCGACAGCCGCTCGTGATTATGATTACCACGTCCGGCACGGTGCGCGAGTCCGTTTTCGATAACCTTTACGGCTACGCTTGCGAGGTCGCCGACGGGCAGACCCCCGACGAGCGTTTCCTCCCCGTCCTCTACGAGCTGGACAAGCGCGAGGAGTGGACAGACCCGACGGCGTGGATAAAGGCAAATCCCGGCCTCGGGACGATAAAGCAATATACCACGCTCGCCGACTTCGTAGAGCGAGCAAAGAAAAATCCCGAGGACTTGCCCGGCGTTCTCTGCAAAGATTTCAACGTCAAGGCGACCGGCGCGGCCTCGTGGCTCTCCTATGAGGACGCAGTAAACGAGGCTACATTCAAGCCCGAGGAGGTCTATAACACCTACGCTATCGGCGGGTGCGACCTCTCCGCGACGACCGACCTAACGTGCGCGACGCTGATTATCCGGCGCTCGTCCGACGATGAAATCGTGTACGTTTTTCAGCATTATTTCCTCCCTCAAAAGAAAATCGACCAGCTCGACGAGCACAACACGCAAGAAGCGCCCTATAAGATTTGGGCGGAGCGGGGGCTCGTCACGATATGCGAGGGTACTCGCGTCGATTATTCGGCGGTGACGGCGTGGTACTGCCAAATGCGGGACGAACTCAAGATAGACGCTTTCAAAATCGGCTACGACCGCGCTCTCGCCGGTTATTGGGTGGACGAAATGAAAGCGAACGGCTTTGAAATGTGCGCCGTTGCACAGGGGCCTTTTACATGGTCGCAACCTATGAGGGAACTCGGCGCGGCGCTCGCCGATAAGAAAGTCAATTACAACAAAAATCCCGTTTTGCTTTGGTGCTTGACGAACACAGGCGTTAAAAAAAGCGGCGTGAACAACATTCAGCCCGTCAAGATTTCCGAAAAGCGCCGTATCGACGGCATGGTATCCCTCCTCAATGCGTGGGTTATCTATGTGCGGGATTACGAGGACTATATGTATTTAGTGGGGTGAAAAAATGGCAAAGAGAGGGCTCTTTCAATCTATTTTCGGGGGCAAGAGCGAGAAAAATAAAGATTTCCACGCATACAAGCTCTTGAGCTCGTGGGAGTCTACTTTCGTACCGTATTCCGGGAATATGTGGGATATTAACACGGTACGCTCCGCCGTGGATGCTTTCGCCCGCCGAGCCTCGACCGCACAGCCGCGCCACGTCCGGCAGTCGGCAGAGACGACGGTCGCGGTAAACGACTATATCGACCGCATTTTGCAGTTCCGGCCTAATCCGTACATGACGGCGGCGGACTTCTATTACAAGCTCGCCGCGCAGTACAAGGTATATAACAACGCGATAGCGTACCCGGTTTTTGATGAAACAGGCCGTTTGACGGCGGTCTACCCTATCAACGCACAGTATTTCGAGCTCCTCGAGTACATGGGTACGCTCTATTGCCGGTTTACATTTGCGACGGGTGCAACGTACATTTGCGAATATTCCAGAATTATCCACGTCCGGCGGCATTTCCTCGAGCACGATATTTTCGGCGACGGAAACAAGCCGCTCGATACCGCACTCAAGACAGCGAATACGCTCAATCAGAGCATGAGCAAGTTTGCCGAGCTCGTCGCGGTTATCCGGGGTATTCTGAAAGTCTCGAACGCCGTCAAGACGGAGGACTTAAACCGCCGCAGAGACGACTTTATCCGGGACAACCTCCGTATGGAGAACAACGGAGCGGGCGTTATCGTCACGGACGCGAAATACGACTATACGCCTATCACAGACAAGACGACTCCTATCCCGGCGACACAACTCGCATACGTCAAAGAGGAGATTTACGACTATCTCGGCGTGTCGAAAGAAATCGTCGAGAATACCGCGACTCCGCAACAGGAACAGGCTTTTTATAGCGGCGAAATCGCCCCGTTTTTCCGCCGTCTCTCGCAAGCGTTCTCGAATGTGCTCTTTACCGAGCGGGAGTTCGGGTACGGAAACCGTATCGTCTTTTCCGCGAACTCCGTCCAGTTTGCGACGCTCCCGGAAAAGGTCACGGCGGCAAAGTTCTTGACGGAAATCGGCGCGGCGACGCTCGACCAAATCTTGACTATGTTCGATATGCCGACCATCGGCGGCGAGGAGGGCGCGCGCCGCGTCCAAACGCTGAACATGGTAAACGCAAAGCTCGCAGACAAATACCAGACCGGCGGAAATACGCCGCCGGACGACACTACGCCGCCCGGGGAGCCAACCGGCGGGAAAGAGGAGGGTTAGGCTATGGCTATCAAACAGGGGCGCGAGTATCGCGCTTTGCAGGACTTTAGCCTCGTTCCGAGGGACGAGGGCTCGAAAGAATACCGGGTACGCGGTACGGCTATCGTATTCAATTCGCCTACGGTGCTATGGGAGTGCGACGGCGTGGAATACAAGGAAATTATCGACCGTCACGCTTTCGACGAGTGCGATATGTCCGACGTGATTTTCAACTACAACCACGGCGGAAAGGTCGTCGCTCGCCTCCGAAACAAAACGCTCGCGCTCAATATCGACGAGCGCGGCGTAAACATCGACGCAGACCTCGGCGGAACAACTGCCGGGCGCGAGCTTTACGAGGAAATCGACGGCGGGTACGTCGATAAAATGTCCTTTTCTTTCACGGTGCGCGAGGCATCCTATGACTCCGTTACCCATACCCGCACTATCACAAAGGTCAAAAAGCTATACGACGTGTCGGCGGTGGACATTCCCGCCTATAATGAAACGTCTATTTCGGCTCGGAGCTTTTTCGAGGAGGAGCACTCGAGGGAGCTTGCGGCTTTGGAGCAAGCCCGGAGGCGGAAGAAACTCGTAGCTTTGACATACTAACCGACCACACAACAACTATCATTTTTTGGAGGTAAATTATGAACATCGAAAAGAGACGCGCAGAAATCGCCGCCCGCAAAGCTGAAATCCGTAAGCTCATTGAGGGCGACAGCGAGAACAAGCTCAACATGGACGACCTCGAGAAAGAGCTCCGCGAGCTCAACGAGGAGGACGAGAAGCTCGAAAAGAGACAGGCTATCGAGCGTATGCTCAACGGTGGCGCGGCTCCGGCCTCTCCCGCTGGCCTCTCTAATCCCGTCGCTCGCTCCGCAAATCAGCCCGCGCCGGAGAGCACCGAAAAGCTCTATCGCTCCGCATGGCTCAAGACCTTGCAGGGTAAGCCGCTGACCGACGACGAAAAGCGCGCATACTCCACGGCGGCAAACTCCGGCCTCCCCATTATCCCGGAGACGACCGCAAATCAGATCATCAAGAAAATGTACGAGGTCGCGCCGATTTTGCAGAGATGCAAGATTTTCCACGTCCCCGGCAATTTCAAGTTCGCTATCGAGGGTACGAACGACGAGGCCGCGCTCCACACCGAAAACGCCGCCATTACCGCCGCGAGCGACTCCCTCGGCTCCGTCTCTCTGACCGGCTACGAAATCGTGAAGCTCGTCAAAGCCTCCCGTGCTTGCTCCGAGATGGCGCTTTCCGCGTTCGAGAGCTATATCGTCGAGGTTATCGCCGAGGCCGTCGCCCGCCGCATTGAAAAGTACATTTTCACCGGCACGGGTACAAATCAGCCCGGCGGCGTTAAGACTGCCGGTAAGGGCGCGAGCGGCGCGTACACCGACGGCACAGACCAGATTACCGTAGGTAAGACGGCCTCTCTCACCGAGGAGAACGTTATCGCGCTCTACGGCTTGCTCGGCGACGGTTACGAGCGTAACGCCGTTTGGTGCATGAACAAGGCGACATTCTTCTCTGACTTCTTCCCGCTGATGAACAAGAGCAAGAACAACGTTATCGAGTTCGCAAACGGCAAGTATTACATCATGGGCGCGGAGGTCTACTTTACCGGCTCTCTCGCCGCACATGAGGCGTATCTCGGCGACTTCTCCTATATCATCGGCAACTATTCGCAGGATATTACCGTCGTCCGCTCCGAGCACTCCGGCCTTGCTACGAACAGCATTGACTATCTCGGCGCTTGCGTGTTCGACTCCAAGCCGGTCGCGGGCTTCGGTGCTTTCGTGCATCTCGCAAAGGCGGCGGCTTAATAGGAGGGCTCGAGTATGGCAGTCGGTGACGAATATCTCGCCTCCGTCCGCCATAGCGTGAGACTTTCCTCCACCGTCCACGACGGGGAATTGACCGACCTCATTAACGCCGCTCGAGCCGACCTTGTGCTCGGCGGCGTTCTTGAGGCAAAAGCGAACGACGAAACCGACCCGCTTATCAAAAAGGCGGTGACGACCTACGTCAAGGCGGAGTTTGGGCTCGACAACGAGGACGCGGACAGGCTCCGCGCCTCGTATAAAGAGCAGAGAAACGGCCTCTCGCTATCGGACTCCTATATCGCGGCGGAGGGGGGATAGCTCATGTACTGGCGCGACGTTGTGACGCTCAAAGCCGTTACGGAGGGGCGCGACGCGGACGGTTTTCCGAAAGAGACAATCACGGAGACGACCGTTTTCGCCGACGTGTCCTCTACCAAGCGGAGCGAGTTCTACGCCGCCCGACAAGCGGGTATCTCGCTCGCGCTGACGGTAAAGCTCCGCGCCGCTGACTATGACGGTCAAGAGCGGCTCTCCTATGAGGGCAAAGAGTACAAGGTCGAGCGCGCATACACGGAGGCGCGGGAATACTACGAGCTTAATTGCTCCGAGTTTAGGGAGGCGAGCGAATGAACGTAAACGCTCTTTTAGTGGGTACGCTCGATAGTCTCCTCCCTACCGCTGACAGCGTGTATAAGGGAGCGGCGACCGAGTATATCGTTTTCAACTATACCGAGCTCCCGGCGGACTTCGCAGACGACGACGCGGCACATTACCGCTATCTCGTGCAAGTCCACCTATACGCGCCGCTCGAGAAGAATACCCGCACATACCGGCGGGAAATCTCTCGGCGGCTCGTGGCGGCGGGCTTTACCCGCCCGACGGTGACTCCGGCCTCCGATAAAAACGGACAGCATTACGCCTTTGAGTGCGAAATCGCGGGAGGCGTTGACGATGGCTAATCTATCCACGAGCGGGCTCGAGGAGCTTATCGGCGGTTTTGACGCTATCGCAGAAATCCCCGACGAGGTAGTGCTCGAAATGCTCGTCGCGGAGGCAGAAGTTATCGCCCCGGCACAGGAGGCCGAGGCGCGCGCTATGCTCTCGGGCAAGTACAGCACCGGCGAGACGGCGCAAAGCATTTCCTACGGCAAAAAGCTCAAGAAAACATCGGACGGACGAGCTATCTACGTTTACCCGAAAGGCACTCGGCGACACGGCAACAAGCGCCGCGCCGCCGAGGTCGCTTTTGTGGACGAGTTCGGTAAACAGGGACAGCCCGCCCGCCCATTCATCCAAACAGCAAACGAGAAAGCGGCAGACCCGGCAACCGACGCGGCGGCTCGAGTGTACGACGGCTTTCTCAAATCGAAAAACTTTTAGGAGGTTTTATTATGGCACAGTTTGGCGCAAAGCGACCTATCTTCGCCCCGACGAAAACCACGCCGGACAATGCGCTCCCGACCTACGACTACGAGAAAGTCGTAACCGTGGGTAAGCTCGTTAAGGCCGACCTCACCGTTACGAACGCCTCCGGCGAGCTCTACGCCGACGACGCGCTCGCCGAAAAGGTCGATATGTTCGCCTCCGGCTCTCTTGCGCTGGAAACGGACGACAAGACGGACGAGGTACACGCCGCTATTCACGGCGCGACCAAGGATACGCAGTCGAGCGAGGTCACGGACTCCGACGGAGACGTAGCTCCTCGCGGTGGCCTTTGCTATTACAAGGTCATTATTCGCGGCGGAGTCCGCTATTTCAAGGGCGTGTTTCATCCGCTTGTCAAGGCCATTCTCGGCAACGACAGCGCGGCGACAAAGGGCTCCTCTATCACGTTCGGCACGAGCGCGACGACCTTTACCGTGTTCCGTTGCAACTCTGGCGCATGGCGCATCACGAAAGAGTTCACGACGGAAAGCGAGTGTATCGCGTGGTGCGATACCAAGCTCGGCAAAGTGGGAGGCTAATATCAGCACGGACGGGAGGCGAGCGAGAACGGCTCGCCTCCCGCTTTGGTAATTGGAGGGTAAAGGCATGAAAACGGCAAAAGTGACGCTCGCGGACGCGACGTATTACCTCGCATTTGACGGCGAGGCTATGTTTACACTCCGGGACGATTTCGGCGGGACACAACTCGCACTCGAGGCAATAGAGCAGGATACCCGCGAGAGCTTCGCGGCGACGTGTGCTATCGCGGCGGTACTGGCAGAGCGCGGCGAGCTCCTCCGTCGGCGGCTCGGATACGACCCGGGCGCTATCCCGGAAAAGGACGATTTTCTCCTCATGGTGAGGCCGTTTGAAATCGTGACGCTCAAGCGCGCAATTATGACGGCTATCGAGCTCGGCTATGGTCGAGAGGTAACGAGCCCGGCGGACGACGAAATCGACGAGGGGCTCGCGGAACTTAATCAAAAAAAAACAAGATAAGGCGGGCGGAATACTACCGTATCGCCGTTCTTTGCGGAGTCTCCCCGGCGGAGGCTCTTTTTATGGCTCCCGGAGAGGTTTTCGACCTTTGGGAGCTATACCTATCCGCACACGGTAAGAACAGAGGCGAGGAGGGCGTGTAATGACAAACCGTGAGATAAAAACGAAAGTCGCTATCGACGGCGAAAAAGAATACAAGGAGTCTCTCAAAAACATCAACTCCGCCCTCGGAACGCTTAAATCGGAATTAAAGCTCGTAGAGAGTCAATACGCGGGACAGGCGAACAGCTACGCGGCTTTGAGCGCGAAAGGCGACGTACTCTCCCGTATGTACGACCAACAGAAAGAAAAGGTCAAGGCGGCGGCGGAACAGCTCGAGAAAGCAAAAAAAGCTCAATCGGACTACGCCGAAAAAGTCTCCTCCGCGCAATCCGAGATTTCGCGTTGCGAGGCCGCTCTCGCCGCGCTCGGCGACGAGACAGGCGACACGACCGAGGAGCAAGCCAAGCTCACGGCGGAACTCGAAAAGGCAAAGGGCGAGCACTCCGCCGCTAAAAAAGGATACGAGTCTACGACTCGCTCCGTCAATTCCTATCAAACACAGGTAAATAACGCCAAGACGGAGCTTAACAAGCTCGGCTCGGAACTCGATAAAAACGCCTCCTATATGGACGAGGCCGCGAAATCCTCCGACGGGTGCGCCGAGTCTATCGACGAATACGGGAAAGAGGTCAAAAAGGCCGGAGAGGACTCCGAGGAGGCCGGGAAGAAGTTCGACAAGGTAAAGACTGCCGCGACCGCACTCGGAACAGCGGCGGCGGCGGCAACGGCGGCACTCGCGGCGGCGGCAATAAAGCTCGGGAAAGAGGTTATCAGCGCATACGCTGATTATGAGCAGTTAGTCGGCGGCGTTGAGACGCTCTTTAAGGATAGCTCCGGTAAGGTAATGGAGTATGCGAACGACGCATACAAGACCGCCGGGCTCTCTGCAAACGAGTATATGGAAACCGTGACCGGGTTTTCCGCGAGCCTTATCTCCTCCCTCGGCGGGGACACGGAGAAAGCCGCGAAATATGCGGACATGGCAATTACGGATATGTCCGACAACGCTAACAAAATGGGCTCGGACATGGCCTCTATTCAAAATGCGTACTCCGGCTTTGCAAAGCAGAACTATACCATGCTCGATAACCTCAAGCTCGGGTATGGCGGTACGAAAGAGGAAATGCAAAGGCTCCTCGAGGACGCGGAAAAGCTCTCCGGCGTGAAATACGATATTTCGAGTTATTCGGATATTGTAGACGCAATTCACGTCGTACAAACGGAAATGGGTATCACGGGGACGACCGCGAAAGAGGCGGAGGCGACTATCTCCGGCTCTATCGGGATGCTGAAATCCTCGTTTCAAAACCTCATTACCGGCCTCGGCGACGCAGACGCAGACATAGACAAGCTATGCGATAACGTCGTAAACTCCTTTAATTCGGTCGTCAAGAACATTACGCCGGTCGTTAGAAACCTCGCAAAAACCGTCCCGAACGCATTAGAGGGCATCCTCGACGCTATCGCGCCTCTCCTGCCGGAACTCCTCGAAATGGGAGTCGGGCTCTTTGAGGCGCTCTTGAGCGGGTTTACATCGGTGCTCCCGGAGCTTATGAACACGGCGGCCTCGCTCGTGACAACGCTCGTACAAGGCATTATCGAGGCTTTGCCGCTCGTCGTAGAGGCGGCGGCACAGTTCATTACAACGCTCGTGCAAGGTATCGCGGAGGCACTACCGACGCTCATTCCGGCGGCGGTGGAGACGGTGACGACCATTGTATCGACGCTTATCGAGAATATACCCTTGCTTATCGACGCGGCGCTCCAACTCATACAGGGGCTCGCGGAGGGCGTTCTCGAGGCTATCCCGGTACTCCTCGAGGCTTTGCCGGAGCTTATCGAGAGCCTCGTAACGACGCTCCTCGACGCTATCCCGCAAATCATCGAGACGGGAGTCGAGCTTTTAACCGCCCTTGTGGAAAACCTCCCGGAAATCATTACGACGATATGCGAGGTTTTGCCGCAAATCATCGAGAGCACTATCTCGACGCTCCTCGACCATTTGCCGGAAATCGTAGAGGCGGGCGTAAAGCTATTGACGGCGCTTATTACCAACCTCCCGCAAATTATTCTGACGATAGTACAGGCGCTCCCGCAAATCATCACGGCGGTAATTAACGCCCTCGTGAACAATATCCCGAAAATCATCGAGACGGGCGTAAAGCTCTTAACTGCCCTCATTACCAACCTCCCGCAGATTATCGCCGAAATCGTCCGCGCTATGCCGCAGATTATTACCGGCATCGTGAGCGCACTCGGAGAGGGTGTGTCGCAGGTCGCGGAGGTCGGCGCAAACCTCGTCCGGGGCTTGTGGCAAGGCATCCAGTCGCTCGCCGGGTGGCTATGGGATAAAGTGTCCGGGTGGATTTCCTCCATTTGGGACGGCATTACGGACTTTTTCGGCATCCACTCTCCGAGCACAAAAATGGCGTGGGTGTCCGAAATGAACGTCGAGGGCGCAGTCGTCGGCATTGAGAAGAACAAGAGCAAGGCCGTAAAAGCCTATGGAGCTATGGGCGAGGAAATGCTCGCCGAGGTAGACTCCGGGCTCGCGGCGGTAAACGACAAGCTCAAAAGCTCTATCGGGGAAATCGAAACGGGCTTTTCCGCAAAGGCGACCGTCGAGGCCGTCTCCGCATCCGTCCCGGCGGACTTGACCGGTCGCGGCGGCGGTGCGACGACCTCCGGCGGCGGAGATACAAACGTCGTAAATCATTTTCATATCGCGGAGCTCGTCATCCGTGAGGAGGCGGACGTAAAGAAGATTTCCCGCGAGCTCTACAATATGCAGAAATCGAAATCGCGGAGCAAGGGGGTATCTATGGCGTGAGCATGGGTTTTATTTTCGACAACAAGCATAGCGGGGATATGGGAGTCGTGTTCAAATCCACAGACCGAACACTCCTCCCCGCGAAACGGGTAACGCAATACACGATACCCGGCAAGAGCGGCACATACGACATAGAGGACGGTTACGAAAACCGCGAAATCGTATGCACGGTCGCTTTCGTCGGCGAGGGCTACCATTACGCGGGCGTGAGAACGCGAGCGCGCGCCGTGGCGGAATGGCTCTCCGGCGAGGGCTTGCTCGTATTTGACGACGAGCCCGAAAAGGCGTACTCCGCAAAGGTCGTCGGCGGTATCTCTATCGAGCAAATCGCCGTTACGGGGACGTGCGAGGTACGTTTCTTGTGTAAGCCGTTCGCCGAGTCCTTGCGCTACAATCAGCAGGACGTGAAATCCGTCTCTCTGCCTCACACGGAGGCGGTCAACGTCCGAGGGACGCAGGAAACGGACGGCTTAATCTATATCACGGCGCGCGGTAATATCCAAACGCTGACGATAACACGGCTCAAGGTAAATTAAAAAATTAGGAGGTTTCTACTATGAGCGCATTATCTAACGTCCACGCATCCACTCTCTTGAATACGTCCTTGCGGAGCGGGACGTACTATCTCGCTCTTTTCCTCACCGACCCGACGGCGAGCGGAACGGGTACGGAGGTATCCGGCGGCGGATACGCGAGAAAGATTATCAACTTTAGCGCGCCGTCCCTCGTGTCCGGCAAAGAACAGGTTTCCAACTCCGCGCCCGTTGACTTCGGCACTCTGACGGCAGACCTCGGCACGGTGGCCTATTGGGGCATCTATGACGCGCTGACGGCGGGCAATTTGCTTTGGTACGGCTCCTTTACCCGGAGCAAGAACGTACTCAACGGCGACGCTATCACGGTATCGGCGGGGGCTATCGTTTGCACTCTGGCATAACGAGGAGGCGAGCAAATGTATAACCGCACTCCGTACAATAAGACGACGTACAACCGAACAACGTCCATTGTGTTCGAGTGGCTCGCCACGGCGAACGCGGAGACGGATACCTCGGCGACGCTGAAAATCATTCGATACCTCGACGGCTCGGCGGCGGCGGTAGCTACCGCGTCCGGCGTGTTCGTCCGCGTCCTCCTCCCCTCCGCGCTTGCGGAGGCGGAGGCCGGGAGCGTCGGCGACTATATCCGCACTCTCTTTTTCTCCGCACTTGCGGAGGCCGTAGCAACGGCGAGCGGTACGGGCGTTTCGACCTACGGCTCCGTCACTATGGTAATTGAGGGCGTGAACATGGTCGCCGGAGACGAGCTTATTATCGACACGGAGCACATGACCGTAACGCTCAACGGCGCGAACATCATCGACCGCGTGAGCGACGATAGCACATTTTTCAAGCTCCAACCGGGCGAGAACGATATTATCGTCGAGGGCGGCACGACCGCAGACGTTAAAATCTTGTGGAAAGATAGGTGGTTATAATGGCAAAGCCGCAGATTTTCAACCGCGATATGAAGCGGCTCGCCTACCTCGACAACGCGCTCGCCGTCGGCTACGGCCTCGAGACTAATTCCCTATGGACGGCGACCTTTACGCTCCCGGCGGACGACCCGAAAAACGCCTATTGTACGCCGCTGAACTTCGTCGAGATTTTCGACGGAGACGAGCGTATCGACCTTTTCCGCATCATCGGGGAGGATATGGAGCGGAGCAACGGCGCGACTCGCTATTATGATTGCGAGCACGTCCTCGCTACGCTCCTCTCCGACGTTCTCTTTCAGTATCATCAATGCGGCGGCTCCGGCGTAAAGACTGCCGACGTTCTCAATTACATTCTCGCACGGCAGACCCGGCAAAACTGGAAACTCGGGGCTTGCGATTTCAAACGCTATTTTGAATATAATTGGGAAAACTCGACGCTCCTCGCGGCGCTCTTTGCCGTGCCGGAGTGCTTCGATAGTGAATACCTTTGGTCGTGGGATACGACCGTCTATCCGTGGACGCTCTCGCTCACCGTGCCGACGGAGGCGCTCAAAAGCGAAATCCGATACGCAAAGAATATGACGAACATCAAAAAGACGACGGACGCGACCAGTATCGCAAACCGCGTCTATGCGCTCGGATACGGCGAGGGTGTAAACCAACTGACGATAGAGTCGGCGAACGGCGGCGTTCCATACGTCGAGGACGCTTTAAGCATCGAGCGATACGGCTTGCGTTCGACTATCCTCGTAGACTCGCGGTATCAAGTGGCGGAAAACCTCAAGGCATACGCCGAGCAGATACTCGCCGGGCTCAAGGAGCCGTATGTGAGCTATGAAATCGGCGCTATCGACCTCCACCGGCTGACCGGCGACAAGTTCTCAAAGTTCCGCCCGGGCGAAATCGTCCGCGTCGTGGACGAGGCCGACGGAATTAACCTCCGTACCCGCATCGTCCGCGTTGAGAAAGCGGATGCAGAGGGCGACCCGGGAAACGTCACGGTAACGATTGCCAACAAGACGCAGGATATAGCGGGCAGTATTTCCGACTTGCAGAGCCGCGCCCTCATTTCCGAGACATACGCACAGGGCGCGACCAACCAACAAATCTATAATTTCTCGGATAACGCCGACGCAACGCATCCGGCGAAACTGCAACTCTATATCTCCGACTCGGTGGTACGCATTAACAAAATGCTCCTCAATATCGAGTTCGAGGCGTTCCGGGCGTATGAGAAAGCTATCGGCGGCGGCGGTGGACAAACGACCTCCTCCGGCGGTGGACAAACGACCTCCTCCGGCGGCGGACAGACAACGAGCTCCGGCGGCGGCTCTACGACCTCCTCCGGCGGCGGGCAGACCTCCGGCGGAACGGCGCTCGAGTCCTCGAACGTGCTCCCGAGTGAGACGAACGGACAGGCCGTGCATAACCACGGCATTTCTCAACACGCCCGCCTTGCAACGACCAGCGACGGGAAAACCGTTGACGGATACGAGACGTTCATTTGGTCGGGCGCGCATACGCATCCGTCGCACACGCACAGGATTTCCGCACATACACACGAGGTCTACGACCATACGCACACGGTAAGGGCGCACACGCATACGGTGAAAGACCATACCCACACCGTAAAAGACCATACCCACGCTATCGAGTTCGGCATCTACGAGGGACAACGCGCCTCGAAAGCGACTATCAAGGTAGACGGCAAAGAGATACCCGCGCCGTCCTCGTATAGCAATATCGACATTGTGAAGTATCTCGCCACGGACTCGAGCGGGAAGATACGCCGTAACTCGTGGCACTCGATAGAGATACTCCCCGATAACATGAGTCGTATCGTGGGCGCGGTATTCGCTCAAACATTCTGTAATTCTCGCGGCGGCGGGGACTACTAAAAGGAGGAAAGAATATGTCCGAATTAGTGAAAATGTACCCGGCGCAAGCCAACTCCCCGGAGACTTCGCTCTCAGGCGCGCTGACGGCGGCGGGTACGACCGTAAACGTCGTTGACGGCTCCGTACTGCCGGAGGCTCCGAACTTGCTCACGATTGGAGCGGACGGCTCCACGGCGGAAACGGTGCTTATGACCGCAAAGAACGGGAACGTGCTCACCGTCACGCGGGCGCAGAACGGCACGACCGCCCGGGCATGGTCGGCGGGCGACGTTATCGCCCGATATTTCACGGCGGCAGACCAGACCGCCATGCAGGAAAATATTAAAAAGCTCAACGAGGACAAGGCGGAGAAAGTCGCCTCTCCGACGGCGGGCAATTTTGCCGGGCTTGATGCAAACGGAAATCCGACCGACTCCGGCAAAAAGCCGGGCGACTTTGCAGACGCGAGCCACACCCACACGGGCAAGGCGGACAAGGTAAAGAGCGCCACGGCGGGACACTTCGCCGGGCTCGACTCCTCCGGCAATCTGACCGACTCCGGGAAAAAGCCGGGCGACTTTGCCAACGCCTCCCACGCTCACGCGGGATACGCCGAGGTAAAGATTTTCTCCGGCGTGTCCGTCGCCGCCTCTGCATGGGTGAGCGACAGCACATACGCGGCGTATCCCTATGCCGCCTCTATCGCCTGCCCCGGCGTGACGGCGAGCCACGTCCCCGAGGTCGTGTTCGGCGCGACAGAGGCCGCGAGCGGAAACTTTGCGCCGGTCGCTCTCTCCGGGAGCGGGACGGTCAAAATCTACGCCGCGACAAAGCCGACGGCGGCTATCACGGTGCAGAGCATTACTTGTATTAAGGCGGTGAGTTAAAAATGATTGGTAGAACAAACGCAGTCAGCAAGCCCGGAGTCGAGCTCTCCCTCGTGGTATCCGTTACGAGTGGCGCGGCGGTCACGGCGACAAAGGGCTCGAAAACGGTAAACGGTACGGCGGCGGGCGGCTCGTGCGTCCTCTCCTTGCCGGAGGCCGGTACATGGAGCGTCAAGGCTACGCTCAACGGGCAAACGTCCGATACGAAAAGCGTCTCCGTCGTCGATAGCTACGCGGTGGCGCTGACGTTCTTTTCTGCGACGATTACCGTCAACGTAGACTCCGGCGCATCCGTCACGCTGAAAAAGGGCTCGACGACTATCGCAATAAAGACGAGCAACGGGACGGCGGTTTTCACCGTCACGGAGACGGGAGCGTACACGGTCACGGCAACAAAGAACGGGCAGACGACGAGCGGCTCCGTCAATGTCGTTTCCGGCACGACCTCCTATGCGCTGACGCTCTCTTTCGTAAGCTCTACGCTCAACAATAACGAGTGGAGCGTTATCAAGTCCGTTTCCGACGCGGGACAGGGCGCGAACTATTGGAGCATCGGCGACCGAAAGGCGGTAACGCTAAACGGAACAATGAGCAAGCTAACGCTATCCAACTTCACGACATACGCTTTCATTATCGGGTTTAACCATAACGCGAGCGTAGAGGGCTCTAACCGTATTCATTTCCAAATCGGGAAAACGGCGCTTTCCGGCGGTACGGATGTTTGCCTCGTAAGCGGATACGACAACGACTCCGATTTCTACATGAACACCAGCAAAACGAACTCGGGCGGCTGGAATAACTCGTACATGAGAAAAACGATTTTAGGGACGAGCCTCTCGAGCTATTCCGGGACGTTTATCGGCGTTCTACCGGCGGCGCTCCGTGCCGTGCTCAAGTCCGTTACAAAGTACACAAATAACACGGGAAACAGTTCATCGGAAAGCGCGGTCACGGCGACAACGGATTATGTTTTTCTTCTCTCGGAATACGAGGTTTCCGGCAGCATTTCCTACGCAAACGCAAATGAAAAAAGCAAGCAGGCGCAATACGCCTATTATTCCGCCGGAAACAGCAAGGTTAAATACAACCATAGCGCGACGAGTACCGCCGTCGGTTGGTGGCTCCGTTCCCCGAGTGCGGGCTACTCCTCGTACTTCGTGATTGTGGGCGGCGGCGGCACGGTCGGCAACGACAAAGCGAGTTATTCGTATGGTGTCGCGCCCGGCTTTTGCGTATAATTCGGAAATCGAGACTTGCGCCCTCAATGGGCGCATAGTCGGCGAGGAGGAAAGAAAATGTCCGTACCAAAATCGAGACGCGGCGAAAGCCCGGCGGAGTATATCAACCTCGCCAGCGAGATTTATGTATTCACATATAACCGCGTCCGCATCCTGCCGAAAAGCTACACGTTTTATTTCTCTCTGCCGCTCTACAACGCGGCGCGAGAGGCTTATCGCATGATAAAGACGGCAAACCTCATTTACGTTGACGAGAAAGCGCCCGAGGAGATACGCCGCCGGAACATCCAGCGGCGGAAAGAGTATTACGAGACGGCACAGGGCTATTATAACTCTATGCTCGACGTGCTCGACCTCGCGTATATGACCGTCAACCATGAGAAGATACCGCCGAACGTCCTCAAAGAGTGGGTAAAGCTCATTACGGACGAGCTCTCGCAAATCTCTAAAATCAAACGGAGCGATAAGGCGCGAGCTTAATTCTCCGAGTGATTAGGTTATATTCCGCTTCGCCGTCAATTGGTGGCTCCGTTCCCCGAATGCGAGCAACTCCTCGAACTTCGTGAATGTGAACAACGACGGCACGGTCAACAACAACAACGCGAGTAATTCGAATGGTGTCGCGCCCGGATTTTATATCAACATGGGGCAGACCGAATAACTCCTCACGGAGCGAAAGCAGTCCCCATATAAAAGGGGAATATAACCTCTCTGACGGCCTCGCGCCGTCGGACAAACATATACCGCGATACGGTTAGCCGGACGCTCCTTGCATGGGCGCGGAGTGCGTGTTTTCCGTGCTTTCATGGCTCGCCGTTACGCATTTTAGACAACACGCCGAGAAAGAAATGTACGAGGTATTTTTATTTTATGAACAGCGCAGAAAGACGCGAGGCGCGGTATCAGCGTCGAAAGGCCGCACGGATGGAAAAGAAAGCCGCCGCGCTCCGGGAGTACGGAGATTTCGAGACGGTTTTCTCATTCGAGCGGCTCTATGAGAGCTACCGCGCCTCCGTCCGTGGCGTTGGATGGAAAGCGAGCACACAGCGATACAAAGCCGCCTCGCTTGCCAACGTCACAAAGACACACGAGGAATTGATAGCCGGGAGATACCGCTCCAAGGGCTTTTACGAGTTCGATATTGTGGAGCGGGGAAAGCCGAGGCATATTCGGAGCGTCCATATCTCCGAAAGAGCCGTGCAACGGTGCTTGTGTGACTATTGCCTCGTGCCGATGCTCTCCCGGTCGTTCATCTACGACAACGGAGCGAGCTTGCGCGGCAAGGGGTACGATTTCGCCGTATCCCGGGTGACGCACTTTCTCGCGGAGCATTACAGAAAACACGGACGGGAGGGCTACGTCCTCGTATTCGATTTTTCAAAGTATTTCGATACGGCACAGCATGAGCCCGTTTTTCGAGAGTTCGAGCGGAGCGGCATCGACGACCGACTCGTCGCGCTCTCGAAATATTTTATTCAGAACTTCGGCGACGTGGGGCTCGGCCTCGGGAGCCAAGTCTCGCAGATTGCCGCGCTCGCTTTGCCGAACAGGATAGACCACTATATCAAGGACGTGCTCGGCATGAAGTATTACGCTCGCTATATGGACGACGGGTGTATCATCAGCGAGTCAAAGGAAAAGCTCGAGCTATGCCTCCGGGAGCTCCGGCGGCTATGCGCCGAGCACGGTATCCGCCTCAATCCGAAAAAGACGCAGATTATCAAGCTAACGCGCGGCTTTACATTCGTTAAGGTGCGCTTTCGATATGGCGCAAACGGAAAAGTCGTCCGCCGGGCAACGTACAAGGGTATCCGGCACATGAGGAAAAAGCTACGCATTTTCCGGCGTTGGGTGGACTCCGGCAGAATGACGGCGGCGGACGTAAAAACGTCCCTCGTGTCATGGCGGGGACACATGAAAAGATTTCACTCGTACAACATGGAGCAGAGCGTCGAGCGGCTCTATCGTGAATTATTCAAGGGAGGGTAAGCTATGGAATATGTCGTTTATCGGCGCTTTAAGGCCGAGGGCATCGACGGAGCCTTTAACCTCCGATACGGTACGACCGTAACGGAGCGGGACGGCTTTCTCTTTGCCGCTGACGGGCGGAAGATTTGCGCCGCAACGTCTGAAAACGGATGGGAGCATTTCAGACCGAACACGCCGGAGGGCGCGTATCGTCAAAAGATGCTCGACGGCCTCTATCGCTATTACGGCAAGCACGAGGGCGCGTCGGACTTTGACCCGGAGAAATGGGCGGGGGCGGAAAATCTGTATTGGAAAAACCTCCTCCGCACGATGAACACGCAGGAACTCGAGGAGTTTTATAAAAAGCGGCTCGGAGAGCTGCCGGAAATGGAGGGATAACGTATGTATGCTATCAAGAGCGGCGGAAAGGTCGTCGGCTATTCCGATACCGTCGTCTATATCCGTCTGCACGAAAACGGGTGCTATGTCCCGTGCGACGAGGCAGAGGCCGAGGGCTTTTGCATCAAGACGGCAATCGACCGCAAGGACGAGGAGACGGGCGCGACGACGACCTATCTCGAGGACTTCGTTTACGCTTTCGCCGACGGCGGGCTCCTCGGAATTGAGCCGGTCGGCTCCGTGGAAGTTGTGAGCGGTACGCTCATGCTCGCCGAGAACGATAAAGTTCTCGATATTCTGTTAGGGGGTGTAGCGGAATGATTACCGTTGAAAAGGCAAAAAAGCTCCGGGCAATCATCGAGCGGGCGGTCGCCGCGCTGGAACTCGACAACGAGGCCGCGCTTGAGTGCGTCGAGCTTTTCCCGGCATGGGAGAACGGCAAGGCGTACACCGTCGAAACGAGAGTACAGTACGGCGGAAAACTCTATCGTTGCGTGCAAGCGCACACGTCACAAAGCGACTGGACTCCGCCGGCCGCCGCCTCCCTTTGGAGCGAAGTAACGGTAGACCCGGCAACCGGGTACGACGAATGGAAACAGCCGACCGGCGCTCACGACGCATACAAAAAGGGCGACCGCGTTCTCTTTAATGGCTCCGTGTATGAGAGCCTTATCGACGGAAACGCATACTCCCCGACAGCGTATCCGGCGGGATGGAAACTCATTAAATGAGCGGAGCGGTCTACATGGTCGAGCTCGACGGCAAAATCATAGCGCGGCGGGAGTCTCTCTTATGGGTGAGGCTTGACGCGCCCGGCCTCTATGTCGTATGCACGGAGGCGGAGGGTGAGGGCGTTATCGTTGACGGGGAGATTTACCACGTTCGGGGGTGTCCCGTATTGCCGGGAAAGCAGACCGTTAAACTCGATTATTACGAATTATAACGGAGGCTAAGAATGGACTATGTAGGAGCGATTATCGGAGTCCTCGGGACTATCCTCGGCGGCGTGTTAAGCTATGCCGCTTTTCATAGGAACTCGAAAAAGGACAGCGAGAGCGAGGGCAAAGAGGCCGGAACAATGTTGACCGAAATCGGGTACATTAAAGGCGGCATCGACCGTATCGAGCGCAAGCAGGACGCGCAGGACGCGCGCTATATCAGCATGGCGGAGCGTATGTCGGCGGTGGAGAGCTCGGCAAAGTCGGCGCATCATCGTATCGACAGGCTCGAGGGGCGCGAGGCGCGGGAGGACGGATAATGTCCGCCCGAAAAGGCGCGGCGCGGCGGCGGAAGTTCAAAAAATGGGCGCTTGAGGTATGGAGCTTTGCAAAGGGGTATATCTCCTTTTCAAAGCTCCTCGTTTATGCCGTCCTCTATATCGACTACAAATCGACCATGACGACGCTCGACCTCTGCCGGATTTCCGTAGCCAACAACTACACCGGCTCGCTCCCGTATTTGACCGCCCTTATCGCCTTTTTACAGGCCGCGACCGCTACCGTGCTCTCGTTCTCGCTCAATAAGAGCAAGGCCGAGAACACGACCGGTGGAATTACATACGACACGGCAACAAAACGAGATTGCTAAAGGAGGTAGCAAAATGAAAGAAATCATCGGAAAGCGACTCGGTGCTCTCTTGAGCGTAAAGAGCCTCGTCACTCTGACGCTCACGGCGGTATTCGCGTACCTCGCCATTACCGGGCAGACGAGCCAAGAGTTTATGACGGTCTACACGGTCGTTATCGCGTTCTATTTCGGGACGCAGACGCAGAAAATCAGCGACGCGGTAGACAAGACTCTCAAGGGGGAATAATTTATGCTGACGGTCGAGAAGCGGATTATTTCCCGAAACTTCACGCGCGCCGGAGCGGGACGGAAAATCGAATATATCGTTATTCATTATTTCGGCTCGCTCGGCACGGCGGCGGCGGTGGCGAACTACTTCGCCGGAGCCGATAGGCAAGCCTCGGCGCATTACTGTTTAGACGAGGGGAATATCGTTTATCAGTGCGTCGAGGACAACAATATCGCGTGGCATTGTGGCACGTCCGGCGGATACGTTCATCCGAGATGCAGGAACGCGAACAGCATCGGGATTGAAGTCCGCCCGTATAAGCTCGATAAGACGACCGCCGGGAGCGCGGCGGCTCGGGATTGGTATTTCACCGAAAAGACCGTCGATAATCTCGTAGAGTTTACGCGGGCTCTCATGGAGAAATACAATATCCCCGCCGAGAACGTCGTCCGGCATTACGACGTTACGGGGAAATGGTGTCCGCGCCCGTGGATGGGCGACGACATGAACGCCTATTACGGCACGAGCGGGAATGAACAATGGGCGAGATTTAAGGCTCGCCTCTCTGGAAACGAGGAGGTTTTCGACATGGATATTAACGAGGCAAGAAAGCAACTGACCTCTTGCGCCGATACCGGCGACACGCCCTCCGCATGGGCGAAAGAGGCGGCGGAATACTGCAAGCGCAAGGGCATTTTCAACGGCGACGGAGCCGGTAATTTCGGCTGGCAACAGCCGATTACCCGCGAGGCCGTCGCTTGCATCATCTACCGCGCACTCGAGGCGGCGGGCGCTCTCGGCAATCTTTCCGACGTATAATCGTGCAGAAAAAGCGGGCGGGGCTCTATGGCCTCGCCCGCTTTTTCTTTTTGTGCGGCGGTGGAAAACTCCGTGCAAATGTTATTTATTGAAATAGAAACCGACCCATATACCGCGACGAGACTCGCCGGAAACGACCTCGAAATCTGCAAGCTCACATACGGTACGAGAAAGGAACTTTTTCAAATCCGTTTGCGCGATATTCCCGATTTGCTCGCCGTTATAATAAACGCCGACGGCGGTATTTCCCTCGTAGTCGTATGTATCATAGGAGAAATTATCGAGCTCGCCGTCCTCCTCGATTTCGCGGAGAATATCTTGACGATTGCGCCCTACGCCGTCGTCGTTATTGAATGTCACACCGACGAGCTTAAAAGAAACATAGTCGCAATTTGCGTCGAGCCACTCTCGGCGCTCGCTACGGTGGCGGGAGATTTGAGCACGAACGGCCTCGAATTTCTCGCGTTCGGCGCGCTCGGCCTCCCGGCGGGCGGATAGCGCGGCTTGCTCGGCCTCCCGAGCTTTCTTTAACTGGCTTCGTTTGATAGCCCGATATATCCATACACAGATACCGACGGGATAGAAAATAACGAGTAATACTATTTGCCAAGTCTTGAGCTTTTTCATGGTATGAGTAACTCCCTCCTATTTTTTCGGTCTGCTGACCTTTAACACAATTATGCGTTGCGTATGTGCTAAAGTCAAGAAAAATGCAGAACATTAACACACGGGAGGCGAGAGCTTGCGGATATATGATTTTGAGGGAAAGAAGAATATAAGCGGCGAGCGCATCCGCGAGGCACGGCTAAAGCTCCGGCTCTCACAAAGCGACCTCGCGGCGCGGGTGCAGGTCGAGGGCGTAACAATGGAGCGGGACTCGATAAGCCGTATCGAAATCGGGACGCGGTTTATTCCCGATTACGAGATACCCGTCTTTGCCCGTGTCCTCGGCGTGTCCGCCCTTTGGCTCCTCGGAATAGAGTAAATCCCCGGCTCCGTGCCGGGGATTATTTTTTGCACTTTTTCGTTTTGACCTATTGACATACTAATAGTAGTATGATATAATGAGTACATCCTAAAGGAAAGGAGAAACGCTATGGACAACATAGAAAAAGCCTTGCAGGAATTGGCGAAAGCGGTTGAACGTAACGACACGGTGGAACGAGTCAAGGTTACAATCACCCTTGTAAAGCCAAAACCGAGCAAGGCTAAACCCGGCAAGTAAGCCGAGGCAGGGAGCGGACGGGAAACCGTCCCTCCCGTAAGTCCTATTATAACAGCACGAGCGAAAAAAACAAGTGCAAAATAAGGAGGGCTATTATGGGATACACGCACACGGTGCAGAAGTGGAACGGGAAAATCTTCGTCCAGTTCGAGAGCTCGTCAACGTCCTATTATTCGATGGGCGCTTATATGCCGGGCGACGACGACATAGACGAGGCGGATGTTGATACCCTCGGAGAACTCTATAAACTATGGCAAGAGGCAAAGGCCGGGGACGCATCTTGCGGAGAAAAGGAATGGAAGTACCGTTTTTACAAGCACACTATCAAGGAAGAAAAACGCTCAGACGGAAAGCCGGTATTTGCCGACTACGTTTGCGAGGGGAAAATCTACCGGCGGGGAAACAAGGTCTTTTTCAGACCGACGGAGGCATGAGGGGGTTATATATGATTATCAAAAAGGGCGAGCGGGAGTATTCCGTAACGGAACTCTCCCGCGAATGGAAAGCCGAGCGAGTTCTCGGCGGCGTTGCGGTCGAGTACAAAATACCGAAAGAGGCCGCGCCGGACGCGGCGGCGGTCGAAAGGTATATCGCGGAAAACGAAATCTTTTGAGGAGTGATACCATGCCGGAGGCGAAAAGAAAGACTCGTACCTCGACGGAGGTCAAACGGAGATATAACGAAAAAACATATACGCTCATTTCTGCGAGCGTTCCAAAGGAAACGGCGGCGGCTTTCAAGGCGAAATGTGCCGCCGAGGGTATTCCGCAAGCGCAGATTATCAAAAAGGCGATAGAGGATTTCTTGTCGCAGTAACGAGAGGGCGGGGCTTTCCCGCCCTTTTCTATATCTTGAGGGAGGGCGCGCTATGGGAGAGCGGACATATAAACAACTTAATTGGACGAGCCGTATCAAGCTCGAGACGATGCTCAAGCACGGACACTCAAAAAAGGAAATTGCCGAGGAATTGGGCGTACATATCAGCACCGTTTACCGCGAGCTCAAGCGCGGGACGTATGAGCATCTAAACTCCGATTACACGACCGAGGAGCGGTATAGCCCGGAAATCGCCGAGGCGAGGTATCAAGAGGGACTCTCCGCGAAAGGAGCTCCGCTCAAGATTGGGAAAAACCACGCCGCCGCGCAGTTCATCGAGGACAAAATCGGGAACGAGGATTACTCCCCGGCGGCGGTGTGCGCTCTACTCAAGCAGGAAAAATATAAGCACTTCGGAATAACCTTTTGCCGTGCGACGATTTATAAGTACGTCGAGGACGGCGTTTTCCTCACGCTCACAAATCAAGACCTCCCGGAAAAGGGCGACCGCAAGAAGAAGCACAAGACCATACGGAAAAAGCAGTCTCGCGCATCGAGCGGGACGAGCATCGAGCAGAGGCCGGATTATATCAACGAGCGGCAAGAGCCGGGACATTGGGAAATGGATACCGTCGTCGGAAAGAAGCGGACGAAAGCTCGCCTCCTCGTCCTCTCCGAGCGGGTAACGCGGCGGGAAATCATTATCCGCATTAAGGACGGGCGCGCCGAAACGGTCGTCGCGGCTTTAGACCGCCTCGAGCGTATTTACGGCGCGGCGTTCTATCGGATATTCAAAACGATAACCGTAGACAACGGCTCCGAGTTCGCGGATGCTGACGGCATCGAGCGGAGCGCCCGCCGCAAGGATGCAAAGCGGACGACGGTCTATTACTGCCATGCGTATAGCTCTTGTGAGCGCGGCACGAACGAGAATATTAACCGCATGATACGGCGGCAGTTCCCGAAAGGGACGGACTTCGACAAGGTGACGGCGGCGGAGGTTAAGCGCGTCGAGACGTGGCTCAATGATTACCCGAGAGAAATACTCGGCTTTATGTCCTCGGCGGAGGCTTTCAAGATAGCATTTGACAGGGCGGCGTGAACGCTCAAAAATTTATTCTATCTTTTTCGCACAAAATACTTGACATTTGCGGGTGTGGCGTTTATCATTAAGTGCGTCGGAGCTTATTAGCTCTTCCGCACTTATTCTTTTACGCAGAAACGGAGGCGAGGCTATGAAATACGAGTGCTTAAAGCTCGAGGAGCGGCGGATTATCGAGGAAATGTACGCAAAGGGCGCAAAGCCGGGCGAGATTGCCGAGCGTGTCGGCAAGTGCCAAGCGACCATATACCGCGAGCTCGAGCGAGGCAAGACCGGGGAAACGGACTCCCGCTTTCGTCAAGGGTATAGCGCGGCGGTAGCGGAGGCTCGAGTAAATCGGTCGTACCGAAATAGAGGCCGTCGGAAAGCGGCACAGTAAAAAAGGAGGTTACTCATACCATGAACGGAAAGACACTAACGGCGGAACAGTGCTCCAAACTCTCCCTTTATATCCTTATGACGACCAAGACCCGCGAGGGTGAGGCGGAGGCATGGGAGAAGCTCGCAGAGGAAAAGAAAGAGGACGGCTCCCCGAAATATATCCACGCCGCCGACAACGCGCAGTTTTGGAGAGAGCTCGACGCAGACCTCCGCAAAATACTTCGGGATTTGGAGGCGTGAGCATGAACAACTACCAGAGTATCACGGCAAGCCCGGAGGCGCTGGCGGCGTTCCTCGGCTCTATCCCGGCGATTGAAACGCCGTGGGACGGTGCTTTTCACCGGCTTTATTGCTCCTCGTGCTCGGCGGCGGATTGCGACGACTGCCGCCGCCCGGAGCGGGATAGCCCGCTATGGTGGCTCGGCCTCCCGGCGGCGGAGGCGGAGAAATGAACGCCGATTTTTCCCATACTTGCGAGGGGTGCGAGCACGTTGTTACGGAACCGTGGGCGAAAGACATTATCTCCTATCGGTGCTTTGCTCCCGGCAGATGCAAGGGGCGCGTCGTTGGCGTGAAACGCTTTGACCCGTATATCCCGGCATGGTGTCCCAAATTAAAGAAAAACGGAGGAATGAAACAATGAGCGAAACGAGTTCGAGAGTCCGGCTTATGGCAAACCTACAAGCCGCCGTCGCGGAGGCCGTCTCCGGCACGATGGAGGAACGCGGGCGCGGCTTCGCCTCTGACCGTGAGGCATGGGCGGAGCTGAAAGAGTGCATCGAGCGCACAAAGCAGATGCACACCGACATTGAGAAAGTCCACAAGGAAATGTGGAGCGCGGTCAAGGACAGGAATGAGGACGCTTTCGCCGCGCTGTCGCAGGAGTTCGAGCGGAGTTCCCGTATTCTCGCCGAGGAATGGGCGCAAACGTCCGCCCTCGCAAAAATCGCCGTTATCAGCGAGTCGAACGATTAAGGAGGTCGCACAAATGAAAAAGCTCTATTCAAAGAAACTCGGCGGCGAGGCGTTCGCCCTCGACGCGGCACAACTGGACACTCTGAAAAAGGCCGGTTATACCGTACCGAGCCCGGAGGAAGTTATCGCGGACGCGGCGGCGGTCAAAATCGAGCCGCCGGAGGGAAAGCGGGCGTATGTCGTCTTTGATTTCAAGACCGGCGCTTTCAAAGTCCGCACGAGGACGCAGACGCTCGCCGAGAGCGAGGTCGGCGGCTTCGTTGGTGAGGTAGTCTCGGCGGCGATTTTATGCGGTTTCGTCGAGCGGGCGGACATGGACAAGCCGAAAGCGGATGCTCCGGCGAATCCGACGACGGCCTCCCCGCTCGTGAATATGCTCCGAGACGCTTTCCTCCGCGCGGCTAACAATAAGACGGCTCCGGCGGCGGACAAGCCCGCAGAGGCGGCAGACGCGCCGGAGGTAGTAGAATGATTAAGCTCGGCGACCGCATCACGGTAAAGCCCGCGACGTTCGACGTTCCGGGCAAAGACGGAAAGCCGAAAGGAGTTCCCGGGACGGTCGTATATATCCATCCTGCCGGGCGATATTGCGTCCTCGAGTTTGACGTAGGCAGACGCGAGCCCGTGACTATCCGAGAGAGCTTTCAGCTTATCGACGGGAGGGTAGCAGAATGAAGCACGAGCAATCAGCACCGGCGGGATACCGCCCGCGCTTTGACGGGACGACGAAATTATACCTCGTCCGTCACAAGGAATACGGCGAGCTCACCGTAAACGGCGTGAACAAATACGAGGCCGTACACGCCGCCGCCCGAGCCCGATACACGCAGATGAAAAAGAACGCGTCCTCCGTTGCGAGTGCTTTACGCCTATCCCGGAGGACGAGGAGGGCGAAAAATGAGATTTCCGAAATTATATGAGTGCGACCCGCAGAAAAATACCGAGTGCAACAAGCGGAATTGCGGAAATCCGTGTAAGCACACTACGCGAAAAGAGTTTGCTCGGGAGCCGTCCGGGAGTGAACTCCTCGGGAAAGTCGTTGTAATAACGCAAATGAAAAAAATCCCGACGGCGTGTGCGTATTGCAAATATTACGAAAACATGGGCGGAAACAGAGGACGCGGTAGCGACGGCGCTTGCACGGCTCGCGGGACACTTTATGCGACGCGGGGTATCAGAGTGTCGAAAGAGCGCCTCGATAATTGCCCGCTCCGCATAATTACGGGAGGCAGAGAATGAGACGAAAAAAGAAAAGCCGCCTCGCGGCGGCGGAGTTCCTCGCCGTGCTTATCGTGACGGCGGTCGTTTTCACAAAGGGCTTGAGCGCGGCGCTCGCGTGGCGAGGCTATAAGGCCGTCGGCGGCGAGTTTATGCTCTTGCTCCTACCTATTATATATTATGAGGCAAAGCGGATTATCCTCGATTTCGTGGCGGACTTCGTAGAACTTTACCGCCGCGCGGAGGATTGACAATGCAGGACAGAAAAAGAGAAACCGCCGACGCTTTGCAGAACGTCGGCGGGGACTCGTCCCGGAAAAGACGAGCGATTACTCATACCTTTATTATTATAGCACTCTCCGGGACGGTATGCAAGGGCAAAAAATCGAGCGCAAAGCGCGTTTTTACGGGCTCGTATGGAATATTAACAAACCGACCATAGACGAGCTCTCGTCGGAGGGTATCACATGAAAACAGTTTACAGAGAGAAACGCTATTATTGCGGCGAGTATCTCGACGTATATATCTACCCGACCTATCGGCAAGGCCGGAGCAGAGGCAAGCGGAGCAAGCCGACCTCCGTCGCTCAAGCGAAACTCAATCAGCGGCATAGAGAGGAAAAGCTCGTCCGTCTCCTCCACGCGAACTTTACGCCGGACGACCTCGAAATCCATTTGACCTATCAGCTCCAGCCGGAGAGCCCGGAGGAGGCGCAACGCCTTTTACGGAATTATATCCGCCGGGTGCAGAGAGCACGGAAAAAGCAAGGACTCCCGCCGCTCAAGTACATAGCCGTTACGGAAAAGGGCTCCAAGAATGGGCGCTATCATCATCATGTTACGCTATCCGGCGGAATGGATAGAGACGAGCTCGAAAAGCTATGGGGGCTCGGGTACGCGAACTCCCGCCGTTTGCAGTTCACGGAGAGCGGCCTTGCCGGGCTCGGTCATTACATCGTCAAGAGTCCGCTCTATGCTCGAGCATGGAACGCCTCGAAAAACCTTATCGACCCGGAGCCGAAAACACGGGACGGGCGTATCTCCGGCAAGCGCGCCGAGGAGCTCGCCCGCGACACGACCAACAACGCCGAGTATGAAAGGCTCTATCCGGGCTATTTCCTCGCGGATGCTGGCGCATGGCACAACGACGTAAACGGAGGGAAGTATATCGTCGCCCGCTTTTATCGGCGGGACGGTGTATTTATAAAACCGAAACGGAGGAAACGAAAATGACGGTAAACGAATTTGCGAAAGAAGTCCACGAAAACGCGGTCGCGCATGGATGGTGGGAGACGGCTCGGAGCTTTCCCGAGGTCGCCGCTCTCATTCATTCGGAAGTGTCGGAGGCGCTCGAGGAGTGGCGCGACGGCAATCCGGCTATTTACGGGTGCTGTGGTATCCCGGGCGCGGTGTGCGAGTTTGAGGGCGATTGCGACAAGGACGAGAAAACCGGCACTTGCAAGCCGGAGGGAGTCGCCGTCGAGCTTTGCGACGCGATTATCCGCATCCTCGATTACCTCGCCTATATGGGCGTGGACGTTGAGGCCGTGCTCATGGCAAAACATGAGTACAACAAGGGACGCGAATACCGCCACGGAGGGAAACGCGCCTAAACCACGATAACGCACGAGGAGGGCGAGCTAATGATTAACTATTTCGAGGCGGCGGAGAAAACTCTCCGCGCTCGCGGCTTGCTCGAGACGGCTTTAGGCAATCTCGAGCGGAAAAAGGAGCGCATTTTACGATACGGCGCGCCGTCGGAGTATCAGTCGGCAGATATGTCTAAACCGTACACGGGTGCGAAATCTGTAAACGACGCGCTCGCGGACTGCCTCGAGCTCGCCGAGGTTATGCGGGAAATCCAAGTTACCCGGGATAAGGTCGAGGAAATCGACGACGTGCTCGCGCAGATGGACGAGGACGACGCGCGTATCCTCCGGCTTTGGTACATTGAACGCAAGAGCAAGGACGAAATCACGGAGGCCGTATGCTATTCGTCCACGTCGAGCCTCTACGACCTCCGTAACAAGGCGCTCGTGCGCTTCGCTCTCCTCTACTTCGGCGCGGGAGCTATGCCGTCTATGTGAGGCGTTTTATAACTTATTCTCATGTATCGAAAAAAATCCGTATGGAAACTTGCATTTTCCCCGTGCTATCATTGAGGCGTAAAGAGAGGTCGAGGGAAAACCTCGCCGCCGTGCGCCATACATGGTCGAGCCCTTGCGCTTATGCGTGAGGACGCTTGAGGCCGTGCGGGGCGTTCTCTTTACCCATTCGGAGGCGGAGAGCATGAGAGAGTTTGCAAAAGCGTTTTACGAGTCTCCGGCATGGAGACGCACACGAGCGTATATTCTCAAGAGCGACGCGGGGCTATGCGTCCATTGCGGCGAGCCCGGCGTTATCGTGCATCACAAGATAGAGCTCACGCCGAGAAACATCGACGACCCGGCAATCGCGCTCGGCGAGGATAACCTCGAGACAGTTTGCCGGACGTGTCACGCATTGATACACGAGGGAACGCCGCCGCTCGCCGACGGCCTCGCTTTCGATGCAGACGGAAATATTATCACAGCGCCACATACCCCCCGGGGTGCGCCGAAATAGATACCCGGTAAGTAACCGCGCCGC
>OLFX01001298.1_pt1 | contig 29773 bp, 18 predicted proteins | sample 1605091 | NCBI WGS metagenome assembly OLFX01 (sample SAMEA3888906, study PRJEB22519) | human gut metagenome | biome: human gut; feature: human-associated habitat; material: faeces | place: Denmark | collected 2012 | reverse complement strand
TAAAGGTACTCATTACGTTCCTTTCTGGTTTTCGATATAGCGTTTTACAGTTTCAGGGAAAACGGATCCGACAGTAGAGCGGAACGCACTGTGCGATCTCATAGCTGGAATCATCATAATAATATTATACTGCAAAAGCTATTATTCCGCAAGAAAACAAGAACATTTATTCGACACCTAAAAGGTATCGGACGCTCCCATCCCCACGGACACAAGATCCAGGGGACTTTCCCGCTTCTTTATTTGTAAATTATGAGAACGGTGGCTACGCAGAAAGGTACAAAGATTTCAGAAAAACAAAAAAATTGGACGAATCGAATACAATATGATACAACGATCCCAAAAAGAAAATATTCTTACTATTACCTGGTTCCTGGTTAAGCCAAACGAGAGAAAAAAGGAAATTGGGAAAGAACTTTTGCAATATGTTGTACAATTTGCTAAAGCCAGCAATATTTCTAAAATATGGGTCGAACCGATACCTTTTGCAGAACAGGAAAATGACTGTAAGCTTCCACTGGGATTTGTATATGCAATTTATGAGCATTTAGGTTTCCAATTTGCAAATCCTAATGCGGATCGCAAAAAAGAAGGAAATAAAATGTATTTATCTGTCAAATGAAACATTTTTCATATCGTTTTTATCTACTGCGGGCTGAATTCGGCCCGCTTTTTCATTCTTGTATAAAAATCTGATTAAAAACCCCGAAAAAAACATATTATCCAAAACTAAATTTGCAAAGGAAACAGTAAATTGAACAATAATGATTTAGATGTTATCACCAAACAGGGATATTACGTGGTAAAAGGGAATGAATTGATCCAAAAAAACAGATATAAATTATCACTGGCAGAACAAAAAACGATTGCATATATCTGCTCTATGATTAAGCCGCTTTCTTCCACACGGGATTCCCAAAATTTATTTCAGCTTACATATAGATTCAACATAAGGGAATATTGCGAAATTTGCGGGGCTGATTATGACAACGGAAAAAATTATGCAAATGCAAAAAAAATACTAAAAGGGCTGAGGGATAAATCCATGTGGCTGACAATGGAAGATGGGTCAGAAACGCTGGTAGGCTGGCTGTCAAAAGTAACACTTTGTAAAGGCAGCGGGATTGCAACGGTTACTTTGGATGATGACCTGGTGCCTTATCTTTTTGCGCTTGGAGGCCAGTTTACACAGTATCAGCTTTGCAATATTTTGTCCATGAAATCTGCTTTTTCCATCCGTATGTACGAACTTTTAAAATCGTATGGCTTTCAAAAAAGCAAAATATTTGCTATTGAAGAACTAAAACATCTCCTTATGGTGGATGATATAAAATCCTATGAACGCTTCCCAGATTTTCGCAGAAGGGTATTGGATATTGCGTGTGATGAAATTAATGCCCTAACTGATATCGTGGTCAAGTACGAATTGATTAAAAATGGCAGAAAATTTGAAAAAATCAAATTCTTTATTCGTGAGAAAAGTTCCCAGGAATTATTGCTTGTGGGAAAATCGGAAAAGAATTTTGCTGCCGGTATGTGATGCCAGGAAAAATACCAAGGCCTTTTTTTGTGCTTTTTCACCGTACCATTTGTCACATTTCGTACCGTACCAAAAGTCACAGTTGAAGGAGTTATCCACCGTACCATCCGTCACTTTTATACCGTACTAAACGTCACATTTCGAAGCCCTAAAAAAGTTATCCACCGTACCAAAAGTCACAGTAACCCGTACCAAAAGTCACATTTAACCGTACCAAAAGTCACATTTCGAGCCCGGAAACGCCCTAAAAATGCGGCTCCGAGGGGGCTCCTAAATATATATAAATATATTAAATATCAACTTCTTTTATACTTATGAAAAATCGCAAGAGAAAAAATAAGGTTTAGAAGTCGAAAAAAGATCTGATTCTCGAACAAAAAGCAAGGGGGAAATATCCCCCAGCACTTCGTGCTTCCCCCTGCCCTGGACAAGAAAGAGAATCTGGATGACATATTAAACACGAAAGAGATTACTGATCGAAGGAGGAGAGATATATGCAGTTATCTGAACAACAAAAAGAAGCTATGACAACAGTCAATGGACAGGTGATTTTAATAAGCTGTCCTGGAAGTGGAAAAACATCCACTGTTGTACGCCGGGTACAGTATATGGTTGGACAGGGAATCCCGGCTGACCAAATCCTTGTCCTGACATTTTCTAAGGCAGCAGCACTTGAAATGGCAGAACGGTTTTATAAGCTGGCCGGGAATACAGAAATGGCAGCGGGGGTTACATTTGCTACCATCCATTCATTCTGCTATTCAGTCATTGCACCGGAATACCAGCTGAATGTGAGAAACATTCTTGGAGCGGAATCCCAATGGATGATTATTCGCAAAGGTGTTGAATACCTGAAAAGGAATGAGGAACTGAGCATGGAGATCCGTGACTATGTGGAGTTTACCAATTCCTGTCTGCGTGAAATTTCTGTGATCAACAACAACGGCTGTGACTGGAATACTTACCAGGCAGAAACCTGCCCTACGGAGGAATTTCATAAAATTTATAATCTGTATGAGCAGAGTAAGCATGAATCTGGGAAAATAGACTATGATGATATGCTAAAACTCTGTTATCAGCTGTTTTGTGACCAGCCAGAGGTTTTGGAAGCCTACAGGCAAAGGTTCAAATACCTGATTGTTGACGAATATCAGGATACAAATTTTCTACAGAGGGATATTCTTTATATGCTTGCAGGGGATCCGAGAACCGCCAATATCTGCGTAGTCGGGGATGATGACCAGTCCATTTATAAGTTCCGGGGGGCCAGGCCGGAAGTCATGCTTGGCTTTTCGAGACAGTATCCTGGCTGTAAGGAAATTAACATGGATGTCAACTACCGTTCCTGCACAAGCATTATCCATTACGCAAAACGTCTGATCGAACATAATCAGCAGCGTTTTCCGAAAGATATCAAACCATTCCGTACAAGTGAGGGTGTCATAAAGCATTTTGGATGCAAGAATACCAATATGGAGCTGAACCAGGTGGCACGTAATCTTAAGGCGATGCATGAAAACTTGCCCTATGAGGAGATGGCAGTTTTGTACCGGAATAATAACCAGGCGGTGCTTCTGTCTGCGGCACTTTCACGGAAGGGAATCCCCTTCCATAGCGATGATAAACTGTCAAGCCCTTATAAACACTGGATTTTTGCGGATATGATGGCATATTACAGGCTTGCTTCTGGAACTGGGGACTGGAAAGACCTTATACAGGTGATTAACCATCCTAACCGTTTCATCCCGGAAAATGCTTTGAGAAACTGTCCTCCAGATAGGCTGGCAGTTTTGAATTGTATTCAGGACGCTCCCATGGAGCCTTGGAAAAAGAAAAAGGCAATGGCACAGGTAAGGGACTTTTTTATGAATCTGCAGCTTATGGACAGAAGCGACCCGAAAACTTTTATCGAGATGGTGTGTACAATGGGAGGATATAATCTATACCTTGCCAATTATGCCAAGTACAGGAATATGGACGTATCGGAATTAACCGGGCTAATTGATTCCTACAAAGACGATATTCAGACGAACAATATTCTTGACATGGATGAATGGATGTTTTTCGCCAGAAGGACAAATCAGCGTATAGACGAGATTAACCGGCAGAATACCAAAAAGGGCGTGACAATCTCTACAATGCATAAATCGAAGGGAAGAGAATGGCCCGCTGTATTCCTGATAGGCGCTAATGAAGGAATCGTTCCTGGAAAAAATGTGAAGAAAAGTGCTGATATCGAAGAAGAACGCAGGCTGTTCTATGTTGCTGCGACACGTGCGAAAGATATTCTTTATATTTCGTATGTGGAAAGCGATTATACTGAAAAATCAAGGTTTGTAACTGAAATGTTTTGTGAAAAACAATATAGTAATGCGAGCAGCCCTGAAAAGAGGGAAAAGCTGAGAAACGGAATGCGTGTTTGGCATAAAACTTTCGGGAAAGGCACCGTTGTCCAAGCGATACCGGATGCGGTTGCCGTGAAATTTGATAAGGCGGTAACTATCCGGAAATTTGTAAATGCGCAGCAAAGCCAGCTGAGTGTGCTGAAAAATTAAGAATATAACATATTTTTTTGCAGAGATAACTGAAAGGAAAATCAGAATGAGTAATCTGTTAAAAGAGCGAGCGAGGACTACAGAAAAAACAAATCAGAAAAAAAAACAGGAACAAAGAAAAATCACGGTAGGATATACCCTTGATGGAAGAGCAGAGCGGCAGAGATTATCAAAAGGGAAACGGGCTGCTTTGACCTTTTGCATAGTGCTTTGTTCTCTGGCTGCCCTGATATACCTTCCGCCTTTGTTCTATAAAGAGCCGGAAGGTAATACAGAGGTTCCGATCACTCCGGATTCTTCTGCGATAAAAACCTATCTGAGCTATCTGAAAGATCATCCAGACGATGATTTTGATGAAGATGGCTTAAGCAATTCCCTGGAAGAAGAACATGGGACAGATCCGTGGAATGCGGATTCTGACTATGATGGAGTTTCGGATTATGCGGAACTTTTTATCACTCAGACTTCCCCTACGGATGCGACTTCTGTCCTTACCAAACAGGTCAGCACCAATGATGAGAAAAATGGGGAATCACTTTCTACCCCATACAAGATTGATGATATCATTTTCTGGCCGGATGATTATGCATCTAAGAGCTACGGATCGGTTGTAAGGACACTTTCCGGTTACCGCTTTTGGAATTATACCGGATGGGTGAAATTTCCAGAAACGGTATATGCGTATGGCTACAGGGACGGAGTCCATTATGAACTGGAACACAAAGAGAATGAGGATGCATGGAAGATTGATTCTTCGGACGAAATCTTTTTATACAAAAATCCTTTAACCTTTGTGCATTGCCTGAAAATTCCTTTTGTGGATACCATTTACCTTGAAGATTCTGGAACCGGAAAATTATTATCTAAGATCCTTCCTTCAAAAGGCGGATTAATAAACTGTTATAGGGCTGCCGTAATTGATACCCAGCCCAAAACTAAGGGAGACATAACAGCGACTCTGAGGTCACCGCTTATTGACCGGACTGACAGTTCAAGGCTGGGAATTAATACAAACTCGCTGAAAGACCTGTCCTGGCTGAGAAAACAGATAGAAGCAAACGAATGTGTTGCCGTTTCCCTCTATTCTTCAAACGTTGGTGAAGCTATTGGTATTGTTTATGGCTATACCAAGGAGGGTGATCTGTTGGTGGCTGATGAAAATCTGAATCCAGTTGGAACCCTTAAGATTACAGAGTGCGCAATGAACATGATGGATAAAGACGGAAACATTGGTCCGAAAACATGGTTTGCATTTCGTGGCCTGGGATTTGATTCTGCAAAATACGGTGACAGAATCAGTTTCTTTGCTTCTACAATTACCGGTGCAGATGATAATGCAACGGCTCCATCCGTAGAAGTGCAAGAAGAAACCCAATCAGAATCCCAGACGGAGCCAGAAAGCGAAATACAGCCGGAAACAGTGACGGAGATTCCAGACGAGACACCTTTAGAAGAAACTGAGCAGGAAACACAGAGCGAAATTGCTGTGTTTGGCTTGGATTCCTGAATATTTAAAAAAATAACATATTTTTGATGGATGTATTTCTTGTCCAATCCTCCTTTGTATGCGGACTGCAATTTTTCTGTTGCGGTCCGATTTTTTTGAGGATACGGGAAATGCATCACATTACAGGAGGAACTTTTTTATGAATGACCTGAATGAAATCCAAAGTATATTAAAGACGGAGTTTGCTGCATTTGAAACATCTGATTCTGGGATATTGAATTTTACCCAAACGGTTATGCAGTATCTGCCGGAATACTATTTCAGGAAAAGAGCAAATGGTAAGGAAAATATAATCCTGCTACTTGCAAAATCGTCTTTTACAATAGCAAATATGCTTTTCAAAATGGATTATTATATGCGGAAATTTGAAATGTCAGAAAGAGATTGTATACGGTCTGCTTTGCTTTTGTGCGATGGATTTGTATATGGAGCTGAAAATATTGTACCAGCTGGTACACATGAGGATCCGAACCATCCAAAACTGATGTCGGTGTTTATTGCACATGAAAAATGGAATGATTTATTACCAGCGTTCATAAGGCAGGACATAGCGGATTGTGTAGAAACTCATTCGGGGCAATGGGCGAACCTTAGAAAACCAACAACTGAAATGGAGCAGTTCGTACATATGTGTGTTTATCTTGCGACACGTCCAGAGTGTACGGTAAGGCTGCCAATTTCGGCTTCTTACTATCAAAGATGATTGCATGATTTTGGGGTATGGGCTTGGCTCATGCCCCTTTTTACTGAAAAAACTAAAAAAAGACATATTGTAGATAAGGGTAACGTTTCTTAACGGTATCAATAAGCAGATTCTGAAAGGAGAAGAAAAATGGTAAAAAAATTTTTTAGGCCGTTTATCTGTGCTGTATGCGCTATGATGTCCTTGATCTGTGGAGCAAGCCCCATTTTATACAATGTGGCTGCTGCGGAAGAGACTCAGGGCGAAACTGTGGTAGACGGTTCTGAGAGTGAAGGCGAGACGCTGCCTGTCGAAACAGAACAGCTGGCAGAAAGCGAAACGCAGACAGAAGCAGAAACTCAGGGAGAAACCCAGAGTGAAGCGCAGAGTGAGACTCAGGAGGAAACAAATGCAGAGTCTGAACAGCAGACAGAAAGTGAGTCTGAAACGGAGAAAAAGGAAAGTGAAGCAACGGAACCGGTAGCAGAATACGATAAAGCATATTATACAGTCGGTGATTCCATTACCTTGAATATTTCCGGGATTCAGGATGCAAACGCTTCTTCTGCAACTGTGTCCTATGATATTCCGGAGGGAACAGAACTTTCTGGTGTTTCAGCTGCCGGAGCTGATGTGCAGTATAAAAATGCAAATGGGGACTGGACAGCTTACTCTGACGGCGTAGACAGTGCTTCGGTTAAGGCAATCCGTTTTATTTTTAAAGGGGATGAGACTGGGGTTGTATTAGCAGACGGAGAATCCATTTCCATTACTTTGAAGGCTACTGCAGGCGTTTCCGAAGAAACTCCTGTCAGCGTGGCATATGAGGAAGCTGAGGAAACAGTAGAAAAAAGCGGATCTGCATCCCTGAATGTAAAATCTGTCCAGGTGAATGTTTCTATGAAGCAGACCCCTGATGTACCCACTCCGGGTGATGAGATCACTCAGAATGTATCCGTAGAATATCTTGGGGAAGTGGATTCCAAGATTACGTATACTGTAGATCCGGCATTGAACCTGAAAAAGATAGATGTTGGTGCTAACACCTACCTCGAAGGTGGTACAGCCGTGATTACGACAGAAGAAGGGGAGCAGCAGCTTCCAATTACAGCGGCTATGGATCTTTCTGAATATGCCGGTATCACCAAAATTGTATTTATCCCTAAAATCAAGTCATACGAGGGTATGAATGCAAGTTTCACTGCAACCTTAAAGTTAAAGGAAACTGAGGAACCGGTTTCTAGTTATACTTGCACGACAGATGTTGTAGTAACAGAAGGGGAGTATGAGAATACGGTTTCCTCTGCATTAACCTCCAAAGTGAATTTCGTTTCTGTAGTAACTCCGGCTGTTTCCCTTGTTTATGATGGTAAGAGTTATAACGAGAGTACCGGTAATGCAGTGGAATTTGGAAAGACCTTCAGTGTAGTCCTTGATTCACTGGGAATGACAGCGTATTCTAAGGCAAACGTATATGATTACTCCATCACAACACCATCCTTTGTGACCCTGCAGCAGATCGTTCTTCCGGAGCTTGACGGGGCAGCAAGGATTAAGGTATTTACTGCCGATGCGGATGGCAATGAGACCGAACTTGGTGAATTTACCCCAGGTGAAACCGTTACTGTTGATAAAAATAAGATTTCAGCGGTTCATTTAGCTGTTACTTCTGAAACTGGAATTTTCACTACAACAAAAGCTGGCTCCATCACATTCTCAAATGACAATAAGAAGAACAAAGATGGAAAAACACAGAATGCCAGCTTCCGGGCGGTGGCATCCACCGTATGTGATGGACAGACCTATTCTGCATCCTCAAAAATTCTTACAATCAATGTAAGGAACTTTAAGAGAACAGAGCCGGAATCAGAGCCGCAGACCAATTCTCCGTCCCAGAGTGAAACAGATTCCAATAATCCTGGACAGACAGAAACTGAAACTCCGGAACAGACGGAACCTGAAACAGAGGATCCGAATGAGGAAACACGCAGACAGCAGGAAAGCGAAAGAAAAGACCAGATCAAGAAACAGTCTTTACAGAATGAGCAGAAGATGAAGGAAAAGCTTAAGAGCCTTCTGCAGGACCGTGTGAATCAGATCAAGGGAAATGCGTCTGACCCTGCTTCTGGTGGAACTGCAACCAGTACTGGAACTGCGACAAAGGCAGCAGCTCCAGACAAATATGCAGATTGGACGATCAAACCTATCTTTGACACCATTGTTTCAGACCTGATTCCGAAGGAACTGCTTCCGATTAGTGAAGGAATTGTAGAGAATATCGTTCCTTCACAGACTATGGTAGAAACTGAAGTTTCACCTGAGACAGAAACAGAAACGATTTCTGAAAGGTTCACCTCCCCGACAGAAACAGATCCTCCGGTAGAAATCCAGAAGCCGGAGACAGAGAGTGAGAAGGAAACAGAAACAGAACGTAAAAAATTCCTTGGTATCTTTTAAGGTTGGAAAAGGCCGGCATGAAGCCGGTCTTTTCTTGTATAAAAATCAAATAATATTTTTTACATCTAACATATTATAAGCAAAAATAATGTTAAGGAGGCCTGTATGTCTAATATAACTGTTTCTTATCAGGAGTATGACAGACTTTGTGATTTAATGCCAAAGCTGACATTATTGCCTGATCGAATTCCAAATAATGATGAAGCAGAGCTTTTGGTGTCTTCACCGCATTTTCTATCCATGGCTGTCTGGTTCCTGGAAAAAGAAGAATGTATTCCAGAAAATGCAGATGGAGAAGCCCTAAGGGAGCGGCTAATGGATTTGGTGGACGAAGAATTATCTGCAATAACCGTTAAAAATGGTTTGGAAATCCCGGAAAATGTGATTCAGCTAAGTATGGCTGATTACGAAAATGTCTATCAGATTGCACAGGGTATGATGTTTATTCCAGACGGTGTACTTCCGTCAAAACAAGAAATCGAGCAGATCCTTCTGCCAAATGTTAAATTCAGCCTGGGATTTATACTGGCGTTGCTGCTAAAAAATCCGGATTCGTCAAGAACTGCTGCCTATAAAGAATTGAAAAATATTGCTTTGCAGCATTTTGTAATCTGTGACCAGAAAAAGCTGGTAGAATTGTCAAAAGAAAAATTCATGGAGCTACAGAACAATATCCTAAATGTCCAGTTTGATGTGGAAGAATGGTGGCCTTCAATGGAGGAGGCGAGAAAACTTCTGGCTCCCAATTTTCCAAAATGTTTTGACTTCATCATATGGTTTTTGAAAAATAATGTGCCGGTAACGCCGGAGCAAAAAGAAGTTAAAAAGTTCCTGGAAAAGCTGGTAAGGGATAATTTGCATATCCTTAAAGTACAAAATGTGAAATGGATTGGTGATTTCTGATGAGATATTTATACATAGCTGAAAAACCTTCAACAATGCAGACTGTAAAAAGCGTATATGAGTTTGCGGGCAGTCCGCTAGGGGAAATTGATTTTATTTCCTTAGCCGGCCATGTATGCGGGCTGTTGGAGCCAAAAGAATACCCACAGTGGAAAGACCAGAAATGGGCAGATCTGCCGCTCCCCATGATCCCGGATGATTTTCAGGTTAAATCGATTAAACCTGCTATTGTGAAATCCATTCAGGATAAACTGAAGAAAGAAAAGTACGATGCGATTATCGTGGGCACGGATTCAGATGTTGAAGGAAATGGAATCTATGCACTTCTGGAGAAGAAACTGAATCTTTACCACTACAAGGCCTTACGCTTTTTCGAGAAGGACCTGACTGCTGAAAGTATTATGCAGTCATTTAAAAATCTTACGGATTTCCACAAAAATCCCAGAGATGTAGGAATGACTCAGGCCTATTGGATTCGGGCTCAGTTTGACTGGCTGATTGGGCATAACATGACTGTGGCATATACGGTAAAAACGAACTTAACCATGCGTGTTGGAAGGGTAAAAGCGCCAACTCTTAAGCTGGTGTATGATAACTGGAAGGCAATCGAGGATTTCCAAAAGAAAAGCTCTTACCTCCCGACTGTTACCACCAAAAATCCTCTTCTAAATGCAACGTATTTAACCGAAGAGGGAGAGGACGGTATTTTTGAGAAAAAGGAGGATGCAGAACGTCTGCTGCAGAGCCTTGGAAATAAAGCAACCGTTAAAAAGAAAGAATGCAAGCTGACAAAAAAGGCTCCGCCACAGCTGTTAAAGCTTTCTGATGTTCAGTATGAAGCCGGACAGAAATACGGGTATTCCCTGACGAAAACACTTGCCATTATCCAGTCCCTGTATGAAAAGCATAAAGTTGTTTCCTACCCCCGAACGGATGGTAAGTATGTATCTTCTGAAAGGGCAAAAGAATTTCCAACGCTGTTAAAGGCCGTTGCCGCAGTCCCGGAACTGAAAGCGGAAGCTTCCGGAATTTCTCTGGCGGCGATCAACCTGGCAAGGGGCAACAAGCGGTATGTGAATGATACAGAAGTTGCAAAAAAATCCCATGACGCACTGATTCCTACAGGAAAGGCACCGGATTACTCTAAAATGACGACAGAGGAGCAGAAAATCTGTACATTGATATATAAACATTTTCTTGCTATTTTTCTGCCAGACCTTACAGAAGAAAAAAGAAAATATTTTCTCGATGTTGATGGAAAAACATTTGTCTGCAAAGGCTCCAAGATTGTAGACCATGGGTTTACCAGGATTTTTGATACGAAAATCAAGGAGAATGAGCTTCCGGATGTGACCGAAGGGCAGCAGATGGATATTTCCAAAAAGGAAATTCATGAGGTGGTATCTCGGCCTCCGGCAAGATTTACCCAGGCCTTATTGCTAAAAGCAATGGAAGATATACAGAAGTATATGCCGGAATCAGAACTTAAGACGATCATGAAAAAGGTGGCCGGTATCGGACAGGCATCTTCAAGAGGTGAAATTGTCCGTGAACTGCTGCAGACGGGATATATTGAGGAGAGAGAAAAAGGCGGCCTTTACATGACGGAGAAAGGGCTGGCTTATATCCATTATCTGGATGGCAAGAGTATTACGGATCCGGCTCTTTCTGCCCAGTGGGAACTGCATATGCAGCATATCCGTGAGGGAGAAGAAAAGTATGAGGATGTCAGAAAACAGATCCTTGATTATGTGAATGAAAGTGTGAGGGAAGTTATGGATAGTTCATTTGACCAGTTTAATGACACAGAAAATACAACCAAGCTGCCTTGTCCGTTCTGCGGGAAACCACTCCGTAAGACAAGCTTTGGCTATGGGTGCAGCGGATACCCGGATTGCCGTTTTTCTATTGGAGAAATAGCCCATAAACGCTTAACAGAATCACAGCTGTCGGATTTGCTGACAAAACACCGCACTGGCGTGATCAAGGGATTTACCAATAAAAAAGGAACAAAGTTTGATGCAGTTTTGGTTTTAAAGAATCGTGCAATATCCTTTGAGTTTCCTGAAAGCATAAGGGAAACCAAAGATTTAATGTGTCCGGTATGCGGTTCCCCATTACAGAAGTTCGCCTGGGGATATGGCTGTTCGGATCATAAAAACGGTTGCAACTTTGTGATTGGTAAAATAGGCGGAAAGATGCTCACGGAAAGCCAGGTTAAGACGCTGCTCAATAAGGAAAGGCTCGGACCTTTATCCGGATTCCACAAAAAGGATGGGACTACATTCGAAGCAACCTTAGTCCTTGAAAAGGAAGAAGACGAGAACGGGAAAGAGAACTATAAGGTGGCTTTTGAGCATCGGAAGTCTTTACAGAATACTGCAAAGGATATATATGCGAGATGCCCGGTCTGCGGTGGGACGGTTGTCCGTGGAAAATGGGGATGGATCTGTGGTAAGAACCAGTGTTCCGAAGTCCCGTATAAATTGAGTGAACGTGAGATTGAACCGGAGACAGCAGAACAGATTTTTGCTGTAGGGCATTCTTCTATGCTGGAAGGGTTTATCAGTAAAAAGCAGAAACCATTTTCTGCAATTCTTGAAATGAAAGATGGAAAAGTGAGATTCAGTTTTCCGGAAAACTAAAAAAAGGGTCACGGGTAAAGAACCTGTGGCCCTTTTGGCTGCCATACACAGTAAAGAACCTCCAACCTCATAATGACATATTAATTTTGAAAATATCATTATGAATTAAGGAGGATCACAATGAAAATCGAATCAATCACTGTAAAAAACTTTAAAGGATGCCCTGACGGCACCTACAATCTTTCCAAGCTGAATATGCTGATTGGTAAAAATGGGAAAGGAAAAACTTCTTTTCAGCTGGCATTGCGTTATTTGCTGAATGGAAAATTACCGGCAGATCCTATCCGGCATGGGAATGAAATTCTGTATGTTTCCGGGATTATCGAGGGAAATGTGGAAATTGCAAGAAAATATTATCTTCCAGATACTTTCCGGGTCAATCAGAATGAGGTTACGGAAAAGGCTTTTACGAAAAAAGTCGTGGAGCTGAAAGGAAATTCTGTGAACAAACCATTGCTTTCTGTCCTGGTTCCCAGTAATAAATTTTTCACAGCGGAGGATCAGGACTCCCTGTGGGAGTTTTTGGAAACAGGGGGTGTTTCCGGCGTAAAGATTATGGGAATCAAGGAACTTTCCGTGGAACTGGCAGATGGTACTTCTCTCTATATGAGAAAAACAAAACCGTCTGAATGCCTGGTCGCAGGAAAAAAAGTGACGGCGAAAAAATTCAATGAATTACTGGCTGATCATATGTATGGGAATCAGACAGCGCTGGACATAACCACGTCTTCTGAAATCATTGCCGCTATGGATATGGCAGATTTTGCGAAATATCTGATGTCAATTATTCCAGTAAAGATGGATTTCAGCAAGCTATCCAAACTTGCCGAGCTGACACCGGAAGAAACAGAGGCTCTTGCCGGCTTGTTCCCGGAAGCGCCAACACCTATTCTGCTTGAAAATGTGGCTTCCGCCTATAAAACGGTATTTGGCATCCGACATGACCTAAGACTGGAAATGGATGAATGGAAGAAACGGTCAATGTTTGATGGATTCCTTCCGTTGCCAGATGTGAAACATACACAGTTCCTTCTTGCGGAAGCTAATAAGAAAATTGGGGCCGCAATGGAAATTGAAAAGGCCTGGGGAATCTATAAGCAGCGTGTTTCAGAAAGACAGCGTTCTATCAACACTTTAAAAGAGTGGATTGATACCTACAATAAGATGGATAAGAGCCCGGTTCCTAAGGCCGGACAGCTGGAATATCTTCAGAACATGGAGAACACCCTGCGACAGAACATTGAAATGCTGGTAAGAAATATTGCTGCCAGTAATGAAACCTACAAGTCTTTTCAGAGGATGATGGAAAACCTGAATAATACCGTTTGCCCGTTATGTAATAAACTGGTATGCCACACAGACAAGACTGTGGTACAGGAGGACATTGCTGCCGCCATGCAGGATCTACAGAATAATATGCAGAGACTGGCTGGGGAGAAGAATAATGTTGAAAACCAGTTAAAGCAGGTATTGGAGCAGAAAGAAGCGGTGCGTGGCCTGATTGAAAAATATAATCAGAAAGTCCAGCTGTACCGCCGTATTCAGGAACTTAATAAATCAATCCCGAAAGAGCCGGTCGAACCGGCACCTGTTCCGGATGTAACAATGATTAAGAGACAGGCCCAGCGGTACCAGCTTTATATCCAGCAGTCGGCAGTCCTGGAAAAGTGCTGGGAAGCTTATCAGAAATTTGAAGAAGTAAAGGCACAGTATGAACTTTACTGCAGCCTTGTAAAAAAGACTGAACCCAGAAAGGGAATCCTTACCTGTACAATCTTAAATTATCTGTTGCAGCCGTTCCATGAACACGTAAACGGATTCATTAGTTCTGTATTTCCAGATACGGAAATTGCGTTCCAGATGGGGGATAACGGACTGGAAGTAGTATGCTGCCCTCATAACCATACCAGTTACATTCCGATCAGATCTTTATCTGACGGGGAGCGTATGCTTGCAGTATTTACGCTTATGGAAATGATTTCCAGCATCTCCGGTACAAGGATCCTGGTATTTGACCGTTTGGAATCTATGGACACAGAATCTATCCATAACCTTTTGAACACTTTGCAGTCCAAAGAGGTGCAGGAGAGATATGACCATATTTTACTGGCTTCTGTAGACCATGCGGATATTTGCGGTATGCTCAAAGAAATGCCTGGGGTCAATATGATTTCGATGTAATAAAATAATTCATTGTAGAAAGTGCCTGTGCTGTGGTATCATATAATCACAGATATCACAGGCACTTGTTGATATTTTATGGAGGAACTTTTATGAAGAATATTAGAATTCCGGTTGGAATATCTGACTTTGAGGAAATTAGAAAAGGCGGATATTACTATATTGATAAAACGGGTTTAATTTCTGTGTTACTACAGGAAAGACCGGCAAAAGTAACGTTGATCACACGGCCAAGAAGGTTTGGAAAAACACTTGGGATGAGTATGCTTGCTGATTTTTTCGATATTGGGAAAAGAAGCGAGGAATTGTTTGAAAACCTGGAAATTTCCGGAAATGGAAACTTGTGTGATTATTGGATGAACCGTTGGCCAACCATTTTTCTGACATTTAAAGATGTGGATGGCCTTGACTATAAACAGGCCTATAAGCAGCTGGTTTTCCAGATTTCGGAACTTTATAAAAAGCACAGTTATCTGTTAAAAAGCCTGGAAATTGATGAAGATGATAAGAAACTTTTCGCACAACTGAAGACAAGGGAAGCAGATGAAACTTTGGTTATTAGATCCGTTAGTCTGCTTATGCGCCTGATGGAAACATATTATGGAAAACCTGTCATTCTTCTTATGGATGAATACGATGTCCCGATTGCCAAAGCCAGCAGCAATGGCTATTATTCCCAGATGCTTTCTGTTATCCGTGGCATCATGAGTACCGCTTTGAAGGACAATACATCCTTAAAATTTGCAGTTATCACAGGCTGCCTACGTGTTGCGAAAGAAAGCATTTTTACTGGAACCAATAATTTTGTTTCGGATACAATCAATAATTCTGGACTGGATGAATATTTTGGTTTTACACAAGCGGAAGTTGACAAAATACTGGCCGATGCAGATGCTAAGGAATACGCCGAATGTATGAAAAACTGGTATGACGGCTATCATTTTGGCGAATTTGACATTTACTGTCCATGGGATGTGATGAACTATCTCAGGGATTTGCGTACTAATCCACAAGCAAAACCTGTCAGTTATTGGAAAAATACCAGCGGTAATGATATTATCCGTTCATTCATTGATTATGCGGATAGCAACATTACTGAAAAACTGGAAATTTTACTTGCTGGAGGCTATATCCGGGAACGGATAGATGAAAATTTAACCTACGATTATCTGCATTCTTCGGAAAGCAATTTTTGGAGTGTTCTCTATATGACGGGGTATTTGACACAGGCTCGTTTGCCAGGTATATCTGATAGTTTGGATGGAAACGAAATGGCGTTAATTATTCCAAATGCAGAAATTAAGGAAATTTTCGAGACTACAGTTATACGGTGGTTTGCGGATACTGTCAAAACCTGGAACCGTGATGCAATTTTCCAGGCCATCTGGGGAAATGATACTGTAACACTTACAAAAGAAATGCGTATTCTTTTGTGGAATACGATCAGCTACCATGACTATAAAGAAGACTTTTATCATGCTTTTCTTGCTGGTATTCTTATGGGGGCTGGTAACAAGCTGGAATCCAATAAGGAATACGGCCTCGGAAGACCGGACATTGTAATTTTAGACCGGATCCACAACCGGGCTGCGATTTTTGAAGTAAAAATTTCCAGTTCAAAGGAGCATCTGTCAAAAGACTGTGACCGGGCTTTACAGCAGATCCGGGATAAGAAATATGCAGAAGCTTTTACTGGGGATTATGAGGATGTATTTTGCTATGGAATTTCGTTTTACCAGAAAGACTGTCTGGTAAAAAAGGCAGATTGATGATTTGATGATCAAAACAAGGACAGCCCGCAAGCTGTCCTTTTGTATTTTTGGCAGAAAATCTGGAAATACTATTAAAAACTGTTTCATGGATAAGGGGAATATATGGAGAGATATAATGACGAAATGAAGTTATGGCTTTTTGACCTTGCACATGGTAATTTGTCGGACAGAGCCATCATAGCGGGATTTTTAAAACACTATGCCCTTTGGGACTGTACGATTGGAGATGTCAAACGTGACATTATATTCCACACTAATTATGGGAAAACGGGCTGTGAAATAGCAGTAAATACACTTATGAGGGTCGTGGAAGAGCAATCGTCAATGCATAATGACTGTTAAATTGGGAAGATTTTCGTATTTTTTTAAAAGAAGAAACATTTGACTAATTTTTGATGCTGTTGTATGATAATTATACAGATATAACTTCTAGTTTTGGGAGAAACATATGAATGTAAAAGACAGTATTTCTGTATCAATGGATACAGTGAAAGGCAAGGAAAAAGCAGACCAATCTGCCAAAAATATATTTTCGTATAAACCCATTATGGGTAATATCTTAAAATATACAGTGGCAGAATATAAGGACTGTTCATTAGAAAAAATTATGGACTGTATCGAAGGGGATACTATCCAAACCGGGACTGCATTAGTGGAAGAGGATATGGCTAAAACCATCCGTGGAGAAAAAACGGAAACGAATACAACCGATGAGCCTCCGGCTACTTTTGATATTTTGTTCCGGTCATTGCTTCCAAATTCAGATGGAAATATTCTGGTAAATCTGCATATTGATTTTGAGCTTCAAAAAAATTATACCCCTGGTTATCCAATTATTAAAAGGGGCGTATACTATGGATGCCGTAAACTTTCAGCCCAGATTGATAAAATTGGTAAGAAAGGCATTGCATATAAAAACTTGGAAAAGGTGTACAGTATTTGGATTTGTCTTGACAACATTCCTAAAAAGCTGCAAAATACCGTATCCTATTACAAAATACAAAATTATAAGAATGAAGGCTTTGAAAAACCTGATATTAAGGTCAATGCTGACGAAGCGGATCTTATGGAAGTAATCATTGTAAGGCTTGGTGGGGAAAAACAAGATCAAAAAGGTCTTATGGATCTTTTGTATAGTGTATTTTCCGGTAATCGGGAAAAAGTGTTATCATATATCCCTGATTCTGACAAACCAGCCCGTCAAAAGGAGGTATCTGATATGTTGAACATGGTTTCTTATGCGGAGGAAAATGGAAAAAAAGAAGGCAGAAAAGAAGGCAGAAAAGAAGGAAAAAAAGAGGGCGAAAATCGTTTGGGCTCACTTATGAAAGTTTTGCTGAAAAATAAACGCTATTCAGATGCAGAGAAGGCTTCTGAAGATGAAACGTACCGTGAGGAACTTTATAAAGAATATAAATTATAGGGATATTTAGGAACAGTGAATTTATTGATCCTCCAGCATTTGACTGCTGGAGGACTTTTTTCTTGATATCAAAGCATCTTTTTAATCTGTTTTTTTAACAACTCTATTCCGGCACGATATAAGTTGTATATTTGGCCTGGCTCTATTCCAAGTCTTTCTCCAATTTCTTTGTACGTAACACCATAAAATATTTTCAGCAGGAGTATCCGGGGCAGCGGAGCGGGAAGCTGCTGGATTTTCTTGATAATCTGTTCAGATATTATATTTCCAAGAAGAATGTCCTCTTCAAGTACATCGGAAGAATAAAGGGAATCTGAAATCCCTGCGATGGAATCAAGATACACAAGCTGCTTTCTTGCCATTACTGCCAGCTCACGTTGGACAATTTCAATATTGATGCCGCTGGACATGGCAATCGCTTCTGCACATAACAGACAACCATTAGCTTTTAACGTATCTGCCGTGGAAGATATTTTGCGTTCTAAACGGGCAAAATAAGCGGATGGAATATTTCGGAGATAATAAGTATATTCGGACATTTCATGTATGACATAATTTTTACTGTACGCATGAAAAGGCCGTGTCCCATTATAATGAACCAATGCCTTTAAAACCCCAACCATTCCGCATTGGTACAGATCCTCCTTATGTTCTGGTACAAAGCAGGAAAAATTTGCCTTCATGATATGAAGTACATGGGACTTACTGCTTTGGACTGCAAGCTGTTTGGCTTGTTGGACCAGGCAGGGATCACCGCTCTGATAAAGATAACAGATCATATGGTCCCGCAGGGATACATTTGATTCCATCTTTTGGATTTCATTCCTCATATGTTTTTCCTCCATTAAAATATTTTTGCTACATAAAATGAATGTTGAATGGGATTCGTTTTTTGCAGAAATATCTGGAAAATTCATAGTGGAAAATCCTTGTATGAAAATCCGATGTTTTTTTTTACTTCTGACATATTATAGCCAGACGGAACGAGATAACCGAGTCAATAATCCCTGTTGTAATTGGAAGTGCTGTTTTTTTTCTTTTATAACATATTATTTCCAGACAGAAGGTTATTATTCTGCCTAACCGTACCTTGAAAAATTAATAAGAAAGGAGATTTCATTATGAGATCAAAAAAGATTTTCAGACAGGCCATGTCTGTAGCCATGGCTGTTGTGATGTCTGCTTCTTCTGTTTTTCCGGTTTATGCATCGGATACCGCAGGTGATACAGATACCACATCAGAAACAACTGTAGACCTGGCAGATCTCGAAAATGACTCAACGGTGTCGGAAGCAGAGGAAAGCGAAACACCGGAAACGGAAGATTACGAACCTTATGTTCTGTATCTCCCGAAGATGGAAGGCGTTGAATACAGCTATGATGAAAGCCATCTGGAAGCTGACCTTTCAGCGGATTCCTATGATATCCTCCTCTATGAAGAAAATGAACAGGTGGATATGACAGTCAAAACCGATATGGAGGTGGCTGTAGTTGACGCAATTACAGAAGATGTAATCGTGCCAACAGAAGACATCAAGGATGGAAAAATCTCTTTTGTTATGCCGGCAGCAGATCTGATGCTCCAGTTTACCAAAGATGGGGTAAAGCAGACAGAAGCTATTGAGGTACCGGCAGACAATGAAGAGGAGCCTGTTGTTGATGTTCCGGTGGAAAACCAGACCGAAACAGATGAAGTCCAAAGTGAAACCGTTTCCGAAGAGCAGTCTGAATCAGTTGCGGAAACAGAAACGGTTGCCGAGACTGAAACAGCTGCGGAAACAACTGCTGAGACAGAAACTGTCGTAGAAGAATCTGAAATCACTCTGCCAGAAACAGAGGAGGAGACAGATGTTCAGACCGAGGAAGAATCTGAAAAGCAGATTCAGGTAGATCTTCAGACTGAGATCCAGACCGAAGATGCGGATGAAGAGGAACCTCCGGCAGATCTGGAGTATGAGATTGTTGATGAAAAAGATATGGAACAGTATCTGATTCCGGAAGCAGGATCTACCGTATATGATTCTAACAAGAACTTATACTTTAGAGATACTGAATTCGATTACAAATCTTATGTCCCGGATACAGACGGCGTTGATCAGGCAAATGTTTCCTGGGAAAGCGGTGAGCTGAACTTCAACGAGGCTGGAACCTATGATATCATCTATAAGGCAGTTTTAAAAGATGATGAGAGCTATTTCTGGTATATTGATGTTCCAATGAACGTCATTATTTCCAAAGATGCTGCAACCGTTGGTTCTGACGGATATGAAGACAAGCTTCTCTTAAGACAGGATCTTGACCCGAAATACAAAGGTGAGATTCCGGAAAAAATCGGGGATCATATCACCGGACCGGATCTTGTTACGGTAAAGGGTGAAGAACTCAGCCTGAAGGACATCAACTTCGACTACGACATGGATGTATTTACTTATGATGTAGTAGACGAGGGCGGCCTCGATGTGAACACACCGGGCGTTTACAATATCGTCTACAGAGTAACTACTTTCCAGGATCCTACCGTATACTTCTTTATTGACTGTACTCTGACTGTAAAAGACGCAATCGGTTCCGAGAACGCCATGACAGTCCATGTAAAGAGTACCGAGCTGAAAGCATCTGTAACAGATGTTGACGGAGAGTCCTATGAAGCTGGATATGGCCAGGACGTAGCTGTTGACAAGAATCTGAAAGAGATTGTTGTTGCACCGGCCTGGAAGAGCAATCCGGATGTGGAGCCTGTTGTTTCCGTCCTGAAAAATGGAGAGGAAGCAGACAAGGAAGGCATCGTTGAGTCTGAAACAAAAGACGGAAATAATCTTATTGTGACACTTAATGAAAATCTTCTGACAGGTGATGACAAATACGTTTTCGTGGTAGATTACCCGACATACGACCCTACAAAGGGTGGAGCCGTTAAATGTAACGAGCGTAGGTCTGAGGACTTTATCAGCCCGCTTGAAGCAAGCAGGGCAGAGAGCGCAGATGGCATTGCAACGTATGCAGCCAGTGTATCCAAGACCTGGGAAATTACAAGCTATTCCAACATTGTAAGCTATTATGATTCCTGTACAAACAGAAATCCGGCAGGAACTGCTTATCGTGGTGCTGAAATCCAGTTCACAAGTGACTTCCGTAAAGAAGTTGCTGCCTGGATCAAGAAAAACGGAGCTACTTTTGATAAGACAATCCCGGAAACGATGGGAATTGAGTGTAATAACCAGGATGGAAGCCATGCTGCATGGATGCCGTCACTTGGATACATCTGGACATATGGAAACCTTACCTGTACCCTGGAAACCAACGCCAAAGGTGAGTACAGTGCGCTCCTGATTGAAGCAACTGCATATTCCCATTCTGGATTCCAGACATTTGAGGGTTATATCCGTGTCCCGGTATCAGACGCAAGCAGTGACCTGAAAATCGTTAAGACAAGCCGTGGTGAGTTTACAACAACACTGTCCACAGTAAGGCTTAACTGTACATTCTCTCTTTACTCTGACAAAGACTGCACGAAGAGAGTTACCAAAATCAGGTTAAATGGTGGAGATAATGCTGGAAAACTGACTAAGACTGTTACTGGCCTTGACCCTGGCAAATACTGGGTGAAAGAAACAGGAAGGGCAGTCGGACATACATGGAATACCAAGATTTATCCAGTTACGCTTACTGCGAACAAGACCACAACGCTGAATATCGAAAACCAGCCGTTCTTCTTTAATGGACAGTTCCTGGCTAAGACAGATGCGAACACAAAAACACCTCTTGCGAATGCAGTATTCAAAGTTACTGGTACAGCAGGAAAAACCAATCCGCTTGTACTTGGTACCTGGTACTTCAGGACGGATGATAATGGAGCCATCTATTATGATGAAGCACATTATCTTGCAAGCTGGAATGGAAATAACAGTGACCCGCTGATCAAGTATGGTGTGGACAATATCACTTATGCACTCCCGGCAAGTACAACACTTACCTGCCAGGAAGTCGAGTCCCCTGCTGGATATAAGCTTAATTCCCAGGAATTCACCGCAGGTACTTACTCTGTTGACCCTGGCGTTTTAACACAGCCCCAAATGGCTTTTGATCCGATTTCTGTTGATGATGAGCAAGACACTGGTAAGCTGAAACTCCAGAAAAAGGATAAAGACCTTGATGCAGCCACTACCCCGAATGGTGAGTATTACTCCCTTGCCAATGCGAAGTATTCCGTAAGGGATGCAGGCGGCAACGAAGTAGCAGAACTTGTTACAAAAGCAGATGGCTCCACAGACGAGATTACACTTCCGGTTGGAGCGTACAGTGTTGTGGAAAAAGAGAATCCGCTTGGTTATGAGCTGGATCCGGAAGTACACAATGTTACCGTATCATTCGGCCAGACAGCGACTGTTGAGTCAAAAGAGCAGCCTACCAAAGGTGCCTTGAACATTCACAAGAAGCTGGACCCGGAACTGCCAGATGCAATCCGGAATGAATATGACCTGACAAAGATTATATTCAAACTGACCTACAATGCAAATCCATCTATTGTGAAAATTCAGAATGCTGATTCAAACGGAGATGTAAGATTCGATGGTCTGTATCTGGGTGCATGGACAGTAGAGGAAATTAGTGCCCCTGAGTATCACGAACCAATGCAGCCGAGAACTGTTGTGATTAACGGCAACAGTACAGAAGCGATGGAGTATACAGTAACTAACTACAGGTATAGGTCTCAGCTGGAAATTAAGAAACTGGATGCTGATACAGGTAATTTAGTTGCTAGATCTGGTGCGACATTTCAGATTAAAGATGAAGTGGGTAACTTGGTTTCTCTTTTAATCGAAGGCGAAGCAGAGAAAACCAGTACTTTTACGGCTGATGAGGGTGGACAAATTACATTTGGTGAGAAAATTCCTGCTGGTAAATATACTTTAGTGGAAATTGCTCCTCCAAAAGGTTATAAACTTGCTGATCCCATTGATTTCGAAGTGACTGGCGAAAAAACAGTTGTTTCTCTTGAAGTGCGTGATAAGCGAGTTACAACATCTGTAAATATTAAGAAACTGGATGCTTCAACTGGCAAAAATGCCGGTGCTGGTTTCGGTTTCAATATTATTGCTGACGAAGACATCACAGATGCTTCCGGAAGAACTTATGATGGATGGAACAAAGGTGCAGTGGTTGATTCCCTTGTTACAGGTGAGGACGGAACCGCAGCTTCTAAGCAGCTCTATCCTGGTAAATATCATATTACCGAGACTACACCTGGTGTAAACTTCTTTGGTGATGCAGAGGACCAGGCATTCGAGATTGTGGAAACAGAAGTGAACGGTGAGTGGGTTGCTGAAGTTGACGGTGTGAAGGACCATACCTTTACATTTAAAGATACTCCGGTAATGAGACCGATTCAGGTTGTAAAAACCGATAGCGTAACTGGAAATTCCGCAGGATCCGAGTTCGTATATACCATTACAGCTGACAAAGTTCTGGATGGAACTGGCGCAGAGCGTGAGGGCTATACACACGGAACTGTCGTACAGGAAATCAGAACAAATGGTAAGGGAATTGCCACTTCCAAAGACCTTTACCTGGGTACTTACGTAGTAAAAGAGACTGTTAGAAATAATAACTATACTCTTTCCACTAAGGAATACAAGGTTGAGGTTAAGGACGAGGACAAGGCAACTACACCAGTTATCCTTGATGCCACAAATACCCCTGTAATGAAAAAAGTACAGGTGACCAAGATTGATGCAGTGAGCGGAAATCATTGTGGTGCTGGATATAAATTTAAGATCGTAGCAGTTGCTGATGTTCTGGATGGTTCTGGAAATGTCTATGAAGGCTATGAAAAGGGTGCTGTTGTAGACACAATCGTGACAGGTGAAGATGGTATTGCAACATCCAAACCACTGTATATGGGCAGCTACTATATCCAGGAGGTAGAAGTACCGGATGGAAACGGAATGCTCATAAATACAGAAAAATATCCATTTGTCCTCAGAGATACCAAAGGTAAGGATGGAAGCCTTGATGATATCAAGGATACAGACGAACCAATGGTTGTTAAGATCGATGATATTGCCGATCAGCCACTTATGAGACCGATTCAGGTTGTAAAATCTGACAGCGTAACTGGAAATGCCGCAGGTGCTGAGTTTGTTTATACAATCACAGCGGATAAGGTAGTGGATGATGCCGGTGTTGAGCGTGAGGGCTTCACACATGGCACAGTGGTTGATACCATCAAAACAGACGGAAAAGGTGTTGCAGTATCAAAAGACCTCTATATTGGTACCTATGTGGTAAAAGAGACCGTTAGAAATAACAATTATACTCTTTCCACTAAGGAATACAAAGTCGAGGTTAAGGATGAAAAGAAATCCACAGCTCCGGTTGTTGTAAAAACCACAGATACCCCTGTAATGAAAAAGGTACAGGTGACGAAGATTGATGCAGTAAGCGGAAATCACTGTGGTGCTGGATACAAATTCCAGATTGTGGCAGCTGAAAATGTAGTAGATGGCTCTGGAAAAGTATATGACGGTTTTGGAAAGGGTTCCGTGGTTGATACCATTACCACTGACAAAAACGGAATTGCTACTTCCAAAGAACTGTACATGGGAAGCTATTACATCCAGGAAATCGAGGTTCCGGCAGGAAACGGAATGCTTCTGAACCCTGAGAAATATCCTTTTGTACTCAGTGATGATAAAAAGGATAATATCAAGGATACAGATGCTCCGCTTGTAGTAAAGATTGACGATTTTGCAGATCAGCCGCTGATGAGACCAATCCAGGTACAGAAAAAAGACTCTGTAACTGGAAATGCCGCAGGTGCTGAATTTACCTTTACAATCACTGCTGAAAACGTGGTTGACGAATCCGGTGCTGTAAGAAAGGGATTTGAAAAAGGTACTGTTCTTGATACCATCACAACAGATGGAAGAGGAATTGCTACATCCAAGGATCTCTATATCGGAACCTATGTTGTCAAAGAAACTGTCAGAAAAGAAAATTATGTTCTTTCTACCAAGGAATATAAAGTTGAAGTTAAGGACGAGAACAAATCCACAGCTCCTGTTACTGTAGAGATTAAGGATAATCCGCTTACCAAGAGCATTCAGGTAACTAAGATTGACAAGGTTACCGGAAATCATTGCGGTGCCGGATTTGTATTCCAGATCGTTGCGGCAGCAGATGCAGTTGATGGATCCGGTAACGTTTATGAAGGCTTCAAGGCTGGTGATGTGGTTGACACCATTACAACTGATGAAGATGGCATTGCTACTTCCAAACAGCTGTATATGGGAAGCTATTACATCCAGGAGATCGAAGTTTCCGAAGATGGCGGAATGGCAATCAACGAAACCAAGTATCCATTTACTTTAAGTGACACAAGAGACGAAAACGGTAACCTTACCGATATCAAAGATACAGATGAACCTATCGTTTATCCGATTGACGATATCGCAGATAAGCCAACTACCCTGAAACTGAAAAAGACGGATTCAATCCAGAAAGATAAAGATGGAAATCCGAAGCTGTTACAGGGCATTACCTTCCGTATCAAAGCAAAAGATGCCGAGGACTCTGATGATCAGCTTTATGTAACAGATAAGGACGGTTCCATTAAGGTTGAATACCTGAAAAAGAACACCACCTATACCATTCAGGAAGTTGAAACAATCAAGGGATACAACCTCAATGAGGAAGTATATGAGTTCTCAGTGGATGATAAAGGCCTTATCAATGGCAGCGATACCTATGAGATCACAATTACCAACCAGCCAAATGAGGTTCACATCTCTAAAGTGGATATTACAAATGGCGAGGAACTGAAAGGTGCTAGTATGAAACTTACGGATATGGACGGAAACGTCATTGATGAATGGGTTTCTGATGGCACTCCGCACATCCTTTATGGTATGGCTGATGGAAAGTATCGTTTGGTAGAAAGCATTGCACCTGAGAAATATGAGGTTGCAACCTCCATTTCCCAGAGCAACCTTCCAGTTGATGAAACAGAAAAAGCAAATGTAGAGGGACTTAATTCAGAAGGTATCTTTACAGTTGAAAATTCTCTGGTTGTTCAGCAGGTTACCATGAAAGACAGCCCGTTCAGATGGGTAGAGATTTCTAAGAAGATGATTACCGGTGATGATGAGCTTCCAGGCTGCAAGCTTACTGTAAAAGATGCTCAGGGAGAAGTTGTAGATTCCTGGACTTCTACAGAAGAAGCCCATAAGATTCAGCTCTCCAGCGGTGTTTACACCTTAACAGAGGAAAAACCAGCAGATGGCTACACAACTGCTGATACAATTACTTTTGAGGTAGTTAAGACCAGCGAAACAGATTACGCAGTAATGCCTGTTGTTATGAGAGATGAAGTCACAAAAGTAACAATCTCCAAAAAGGACATCACAAATGGCGAGGAGATCCCTGGGGCACACCTGGTTATTAAAAATGAGCAGGACGAAATCGTAGAAGAGTGGACTTCCACCGAGGAACCTCATTACATTGAGAAACTTCCAATCGGTAAATATACTCTTACTGAGATTACGGCTCCAGATGATTATGAAGTTGCCGAGACAATCGAGTTCGAGGTAAAGGACACCATGGAAATCCAGCACGTGGAGATGTTTGATTCTCCATACCGTGATGTGACAATCTCCAAAAAGGATATCACCAATAAGGAAGAACTTCCGGGTGCAACACTTGAAATCCTTGATAAGGACAACAAGGTTGTGGTTTCCTGGACTTCTACCAAGGAAGCACATCTTGTAAAACTGCCCCATGGTAAATACACTTTAGTTGAGCGTAAGCCGGCGGATGGTTACACAACTGCTGAATCTATTTCCTTCGAGGTTCTGGAAAGAAATACAGAGGGAGATATTGAAGTACAGCACGTAGAAATGCAGGATGATATTACAAAGGTCGAGATCAGTAAACAGGATGTTACAACTGAAAAAGAACTCCCGGGTGCCAAACTGCAGATTAAAGATTCCAAAGGTAAAGTGGTGGAAGAGTGGACATCCACTGATAAGCCACATTACATTGAGAAACTTGCAATCGGCAAGTATACACTTACTGAGATTACAGCCCCTGATGGCTATGATGTAGCAGAAAATGTAGACTTTGAGGTTCTTGACACCGGAGACATTCAGCACGTTATTATGTACGATTCACCAACACCAGTTCCTGGAACTGATGTACCGGGAACCGGAGATATTAACCCTGTGATCCCGATTGCAGGAGTAATCCTTGTTGGAGCCCTTGCTGGCATTGGAATCTACTTTGTCAGAAAGAAAAACAAGAAATCCGATAAGTAACACATAGGGGGTGGCGGCAGCCACCTCCTTTTTAATACCAAAGTATTCCATATCAAGGAGGAAATTTAATGGATATGCATACGGAAGAGCATAAGGATTATTGTATCCCATTGGTGTTGATCGGAATTTTGCAGCTAAACAGAATGATCCACTTTGTATACGGCAGCCTTTTGTAGAAAATTTCCAGCTCTGTCAAATAGGAAAGCTGATTCAGAGTTTAAACTGGTATATGGCCCGAAAGATTGGAAAGAAGTTGCTGGAAAACGAAAATTGTACATTTGGTATTTTGAGTTAAGGAAGATTAATGATGGAGGATATAATGATAAAATACGAAATTGAGGATAATAAAATTAAGAAACTGGAATGTGGTTGCAAGACAATAGAGCAGATGGCAGATGCGGTTATGCCGTTGTTGGACGCATTTGCCAGTACCCAAATTGGTGACAAATCGGCTTTACAGGTAGATAATGGAATTAAGGCAAAACTGATTCATGCGCTGCTTGAAAGAATGTCGGCAGAGAAAAATGAAAATCTTCCAAAGACAGCAGAACTGACAGGAGATGTAGAGGAAATTGTTGATCCGGAGGAACATGAGGTATTATGGTTCGCATTGAAAAAAGGTGATGAATGCTTTAAAATGGGACTATCACAAATGCTGTCCTGCATAAAATTTGCAGAAAGAATGGGCGAAATCCCTTCACTTCCGGAAAAATGGTGGTACGCTATTGAGGACTTGTATCCAAGCGAGGGAAATTTCATACTTGATGAGGAACCTCGATGAAAAATTTTAAGCTGAAAAAAGGGATGTCTACAGTATATCCAATACAGATTGTTGGTCTGTATTATCCTGTAAAAAATACAGATAAGCCATACAGTAAACACTATAACCGTGACGCTCCCATTGCAAAACATAACGAAAATGCCTATAGATTCTGCCCTTATGCGGAAAATACATATACGATAACAGAATACAGAAATAAGGAAATCACAACGGAATTCGAGGCTGGAATTTATTACACATTGCGGAAAAATTTTGACTTAGCAGTATTTTTGATGGAAAAAGTGAGTGGCCTGTACATATCGGATAAGCTCGCAAAAGAAATTTTAAAAAGCTATGTAAATGCAGCGGGTTATTTATATTATGGATCCACCTATTACAATCTCCCCTGGATGCTGCTGTATGTATACACAATGCCCGCTAAAAACTGTTTCGGGCTAATTGTAAAAAAAGACTCCCTTTTGTATGATATGTTTTCTGGAATAAAAGATATCTGCCTGGAGCCGCTTGATAAGAAACCAGGATATTATCGGGTAAAAGGAAATGGGCACTTTATAGATTATCAGCTATCATTCGGTTCACACGAAAGAAAAATTGTGAATGATGAAGTTGAGGAAACCCTAAAGGTAGATATAACAACCGAAAAAGGCTGTACTGGAAATGAAGTTTATAAAATAGTAAACGAAAACACCTTGTCAATTAATGAGCGCCGTTTCCCAAGTTTGATAAATTCGGAAAAAGCTCAGACTTATAGAGATATTCCAAGAAACCAGGGACTCAGAAAAATAGCTCAGGAAATTATGCCGGATCTGCCTGATTTTCCAGACACAACAACATGAATTAGATAGGACTCCATTTGGGGTCCTTTTCTGTTGGTTAAAAAAACTAACATATTAAAAGCAAAAAACAACTGAAAAAGGAAAATAATATGTCTACATTATGGATATTCAGTGTTCCGTTTACGTGGTTGCTTTTGCCAACTGTCATGATAGGACATTACTTATTTGGAGCATATCTGCTCCTTTTTTTTACCTTAATCAATATATTAGATAAGTGGAATAAATGCCTAATGCTGCTAAGAGAGGGGGCAGTCTGCAATAGTTTGCCAGAAGATCGGGCATTCCGTTTTATGTGGCTGAATCCACCCAGTCTGCTTTCTATAAGCTATATTCTTTTTTGCGTATGGGCTGGTTTTCGGTATTCTATATATCAGCTTCCAAATCCAATATTGTCATACCAGACATTTTGCGGTATTCTGATCGTACTGGAGCTATGTTACAGTTGCTTCAGTTTAATAAGATTGGAACATGGAGAACGAAACATGGTAGTTCTTTTGTATGATACGCTTTTGTCTGTCGTTATAACCTTTCCAGCATATTATCTTCTTAAGAGATTGTTAGAAAATAGCAGGATATTTTCGGATACTGCAGGTTGGCTCAGAATAATTGTTCTAATTTTAAGCATACTGCTTATTTTTCTGGCAAAAGAGGTGTGGGTAAATAGGCGTGGAGGCCGGCAGCAGAAATTATTGATTGTGAAGAAGCTGTCTTTTATTCCAGTTTATTATATTAGTGAGGACATTTACAGATTCCAGGTAATATATAACAAAAAATATGCTGCCCGGAAGGAGGAATATTTTCAGAATCTTCCATGCCGAAAAAAACAGTATATTATTGCAAAAGAAATGGTTCGGGAAGTGAATTCTTTACCCAAAGGGATCTACATTACGGAAACTCACCAGGTATTAATTGATTATATCTGTAGAAAAGGAAATCGGAACAATTTCAGGTATTGTTACTGGCTATTCCCGGCTGCTTCAGTTAAAGTAAATTATTCGTTTCAGAAAGTGTATGGAAATAACTGGAAAAGTACAGATGGCTGCCGGAGATGTAGTCAGTTTGCAGATTACAGGGAGTGTCCACTAAGAAACGTCAAAAGGAAAGCATACATTGTTGGTTTTCAGAAATATTAGGGGCTTCTTCGGGAGTCCTTAAATTTTATCTAATAATTTGATTTTTG